>Ga0265338_10007713_pt1 | contig 13246 bp, 15 predicted proteins | sample 42126metaG_FD_193579 | JGI IMG/M metagenome (GOLD analysis project Ga0265338, IMG submission 193579) | Rhizosphere microbial communities from Carex aquatilis grown in University of Washington, Seatle, WA, United States - 4-21-26 metaG | ecosystem: Host-associated > Plants > Roots > Rhizosphere... | reverse complement strand
GCGCGACGCCGACGGCGTCGCGCTGCCGGACGCGCTTGCGGAGCACGGAGTCGACCTCGACCGCGCGCTCGAGGCGCGCTCGCAGCTCGAGAACGCCGCCGCATACCTCGAGCTCCACATCGAGCAGGGGCCGGTGCTCGAGTCACTCGATCTTCCGCTCGGCGTCGTCCTCGGCACGTTCGGCGTCGAGCGCCACCTCATCACGTGGTGCGGGCAGGCAGCGCACGCCGGCTCGACGCCGATGGACCAGCGCCGCGACGCGTTCGCAGGCGCCGCGAAGCTCGAGCTCGAGTTGCGGGCGATCGCCGCCGAGGTGGCGGAGGGGGCGGTGTGCACCTCCGGCGGCGTCGTCTGCAAGCCGGGCATCGTCACGTCCGTCGTCGAGACGGCCGAGCAGTTCCTCGACCAGCGCCACCTCGACGCCGCGAAGCTCGCGCGTCTGCTCGAGCTCGCGCAGGACGCGAGCGAGCGCTTCGCACGCGAGGAAAACATCGACGTGACATGGCAGCGGCTCTGGGGCATCGAGCCCATCCGGTTCGACGACCGGCTCATCGAGCTCGCCGAGGAGTCCATCGTCGAGGTCTGCGGCGCGTGCCATCGCCTGCCGTCGGGGCCGCTCCACGACGCGGCGGAAGTCGCGCGCGCGGGGATCCCGACGGTGATGCTCTTCGTGCAGTCCCTCCGAGGGCTCTCGCACACGAAGCTCGAGGACACATCCGCCGAGCACCTCGAGCTCGCGGTGCGCGCGCTCGACACGCTGACGGCGAAGACGTTGGAGACGATCGCCTGACCGCCGCGGCGCTCCGCCGTTTCTGTCTCGCTCAGCCCGGCGCGGAGGAGACCTTCCCGTTCGGGCCAGAGGCCTCGGTCTTCAAAGTCGGCGGCAAGATGTTCGCGGTCGCCGGCCTGAAGGCGGAGCCGCTCCGTGTCACGCTGAAGTGCGAGCCTGAGCTCAGCGTCGAGCTTCGCGACACCTACGAGGAGATCACGCCCGGCTACCACACCAACAAGCGGCACTGGATCACAGTCGACCTGACTGGCTCGCTCGAGGACGGGCTTGTCCGTGAGCTCGTCGCCGGCAGCTACGACCTTATCGCGCCGATATAGGCTCACGCGATGGATTTCGGCGTCACCGTCCTGCCGGACCCGCCGTTCTCGCGCTGGCTCGAGCTCATCCAGCTCGCCGAGAAGCATGGCTTCGGCTACGCGTGGACGTACGACTCGCACGTCCTCTGGCAGGAGTCGATCCCGATGCTCGCCGTCGCGGCGCGCGAGACGTCCACGATCAAGCTCGGCCACTTCGTCACGAACCCGGCGACGCGGGACCCGACCGTCCTCGCGAGCTCGTACGCGACGCTGCACGACCTCTCCGACGGTCGCATGGTGATGGGCGTCGGCCGTGGCGATTCCGCCGTGCGGTACATCGGACGCCAGCCGATGAAGGTCGCCGAGTTCGAGGCGGCGCTCGCGATGGTGCGCGAGTTCATGAACGGCCGCGAGGTGAACTGGAACGACAAGGACCTCCAGCTGAAATGGGTGCGCGAGGAGCTCCCGGAGATTCCCGTCTGGGTCGCCGGCTACGGGCCGAAGGCGCTCGCGGTCGCCGGGCGCGTCGGCGACGGCGTGATCATCCAGCTCGCCGACCCGGAGATCATCGGCTGGATCATGGACACCGCCCGGCGCGCGGCGGAGGAGGCGGGCCGCGATCCGTCCCAGCTCAAATGCATCGTCGGCGCGCCCGCGCACCTCTCCGACGACCTCGCCGACGCGCGCGACCAGGTGCGGTGGTTCCCGGCCATGGTCTCGAACCACGTCATGGATCTGATCGACCGCTACGGCACCGACGGCTCGTCCGTCCCGAAGGCGCTCACCGACTACGTCCAGGCGCGGAAGTTCTACGACTACAACGACCACTCGCGCGTCGGCGCGGCGCACGGCGAGTTCGTCACCGACGAGATCTGCGACCGCTTCTGTGTGCTCGGCACCGTCGAGCAGGCGAAGGCGAAGCTGCGCGACCTCGAGGCAGTCGGCGTCGACCAGTTCAACATCTACCTCATGACCCATGGGCAGGAGGAGACGTTGCAAGCGTTCGGCGACGAGATCATCCCCGAGCTCTCCGAAGTTGCAGCCTAAGTCGCTGCAAGAGCTCCTCGAGCTCCGCCAGGCGTACCCGCTGTCATGGTCGCCGGACGGCTCGACGCTGCTCGTCGCGTCGGATCTGCCGGGTACGCGGCAGCTGTTCGCACTGCCTGCGGCCGGTGGCGAGCTGGAGCAGCTGACCGACTACGCCGAACCCGTCTCCGGCTTCTACCTCCCGGACGGGCGGATCCTCGTCGAGATGGACGAGGCCGGGAACGAGCGGACGCAGCTCCACATCCTCGGCGAAGGGCCGCTCGTCAGCGATCCGCGCTTCAACCACTGGACGCCGCATGTCTCGCACGACGGCCGCCTGCTCGCGTACACGACGAACCGCCGCAACGGGCGCGACTTCGACGTGATCGTGCGCAACCTCGCGAGTGCGGAGGAGCAGGCGTTCGAGCTCGGCGGCTACGTCGGGGTCGACTCGATCTCGCCGGACGGACGCTGGGTCGTCGCCGTTCGCGGCAACGAGCGCGCCGGCGACTACGACCTGCTCCTGCTCGACGTCCCCTCGGGCGAGGTCGTCCACGCGACGCCGCACGAGGACGCGGCCGAGTACGGCGCAACGGTGTGGTCGGCCGACTCGTCCGGCTTCTTCGCCGCGACGAACGAGGGCCGCGACACGCTCGCGATCGCGCACTACGACCTTGCGACCGGAGAGTGGCGAGTCACGGCCGAGTCGGACTGGGATCTCATGTGCTTCGGCGACGGTGGTGGCCAGAACCTCGTCGTCGTCGCGAACGAGGACGGCTACTCGCGGAGCAACGACGTCGTGTTCCCGGGCGACGGCGTCGCGGAGCACTTCGTCTTCTCCCCGGACGGGACGAAGGTCGCGTACGGCTTCTCGACCACGCGGGAGCCACACCAGGTGTGGGTCTACGAGCTCGAATCCGGCGAGCTGCCGCGCCGGCTGACCGGCGACGGCCCGATCGAGGGCGTCGATCCGACGCTGCACCGCTTCGAGAGCTTCGACGGCGAGTCAATCCCGGTCTTCCTGTTCCAGCCGAAAGGCGAGGGGCCGTTCCCGGTCGTCATCACGATCCACGGCGGGCCGGAGGCGCAATGGCAGCCCTGGTACTCGGCCGGCTTCGGCGCGTTCACCCAGCACCTCGTCTCGCGCGGCTACGCCGTCGCGGCGCCGAACGTCCGCGGCTCGAGCGGGTACGGGAAGCGCTTCCAGAGCCTCGACGACGTGGAGAAGCGCCTCGACTCCGTCGCCGACCTCGCGTCGCTCCACGCCTGGCTTGCCGCGAGGCCGGAGATCGACGGTGCGCGCCAGGTCGTCTACGGCCGTTCGTATGGCGGCTACATGGTGCTCGCCGCGCTCGCGTTCCAGCCCGAGCTCTGGGCCGCGGGTCTCGAGTGCGTCGGGATCTCGAGCCTCCGCACCTTCCTCGAGAACACGTCGGAGTACCGCCGCGCCGTGCGCGAGCGCGAGTACGGCTCGCTCTCCGACCCCGACCTGCTCGACCGCCTTTCGCCCTGGAGCCGGCTCGACGCAATCCGCGCGCCGCTCTTCATCGAGCACGGCCGCAACGACCCGCGCGTCCCCGTCACCGAGTCGGAGGCGATCCACCGCGCCCTCGTCGGCCGCGGCGTCCGCAGTGAGCTCGTGATCTACGAGGACGAGGGCCATATGGTCGACAAGCTTCCGAACCGCATCGACTGCTTCGAGCGGATGGTCGCGTACCTCGGCGAAGTTCTGTACTGAATCGATTGGGCTAGCCGCGGATACGATGGCGCTCGCGCGGCGCCTTGGCCGAGTGGTTAGGCAGCGGCCTGCAAAGCCGTTTACAGCGGTTCGACTCCGCTAGGCGCCTCTTTTCGTGCCGCTCTCAGGCGGCTCCGGCGATGAGCTCGAGCTTCGGCTTCTCGGTCGGGATCGGCCGTCCGTAGTGCCAGCCCTGGCCGTATTCGATCTGCAGCTCCCGCGCGCGCCGGTCCGCTTCCTCGGTCTCGATCCCCTCGATCACGACCTGCTTGCCGTACGCATGCGCCACGGTCGCCACCGCGCGGGTGATGGCGTCGGCGGCCCCGTCGACGCCGGCCCAGCGTGAGAGCTCGGCAGGGATCTTCACGATGTGGCACGGGAGCGTCGCGAGTTCCCGGAACGACGTGAAGCCGAGGCCGAAGTCGTCGATCGCAATGACGGCGCCGGCGTCGACGAGTCGCGCGAGGCTCACCGCAGCGCGGCCCGGGCGAACGAGTGCGGTGTGCTCGGTGATCTCGAGCCCGAGCGACTGCGGCGGCAGCTCGGCGAGCGTGCGCTCGAGCCAGCGCAGGAGAGGCGCGTTGTGGAGGCTGCTCGGGCTGAGGTTGACGAAGATCCGGCCGTACTCGCCGGTCGCCAGGAGGCGGGCCGCCTTCTCGAGCATGACGCGGTCGACAGCGGAGATGAGCGCGAGCTCCTCGGCAGCCTCGATGAACGTTCGCGCCTCGGCGAGTGCTCCGCTGGGAAGCCGCAGCCGGCAGAGCGCCTCGTAGGTGTCGGGGCCGGATCCCCGCAGGGGCACGATCGGCTGCAGGAAGAGCTCCAGGCGGTCGTCGCGCAACGCGTCCTTGATCAGCGGCGACCACTTCCGTACGTCGTGGTTCCTGTCAAGACGCGGCGACCAGCGCTCGAGTCTGTTCTTGCCGAGCCGCTTCGCCTCGTAGAGTGCGGCGTCGGCGTGTGCCAGAGCGGCGGTGGCGCCGTCAGGGCCGTGGACAGGTGCAAGACCTGCGCTCAGCGTCAGGTCGACCGTCGTCCCGCCCGAGCTGAGCCGGAACTCGCGCGCCGCCTCGAGGAGGCGCTCGGCGATCTCGGCGGCGTACGCCTCGGAGAGCCCGGGGAGGATGGCGGTGAACTCGTCGCCGGAGAGGCGCGCGACGAAGTCGTTGCCTCGCAGCTCGTGCCGGAGGAGGGAGCCGAGCTTACGGAGCGTCTCGTCGCCGAGCGTGTGCCCCGCCGAGGTCGTTGACCGACTTGAAGTTGTCCACGTCGAGCGCGAGCAACCACGTGTCGCCGTGGTCGGGCTCGTCTAGCCGCGCGAGTCGCTCCTCCAGGCTGCGGCGGTTGGGGAGGCCGGTGAGGTGATCCCGATGCGCGAGCTCGTGCAGCTCGGCCTGCTGTCGGCGCTCGCTCGTGACGTCCTGGACGAGCACGACGATCTCGCCTCCGGCGCCGAGCGCCGCAGTCGAGAGCCGCACGTCGAGCACGTTGCCGTTCCGCGCGACGAGGCGCGACTCCGCAGCTCGGCGTGCTTGCCGGCGAGCGCGGGAGGCGGAGTGTCTCCATTCGCGGATGCTGGTCCGACGCCGATCCACGATCGTCCGCGTTTATCCGCAGCCGCCCGCAGTGGAAACACTTCAGTCAACTGGAGGCTCGGACACCGGAGGACGAAGCTCGGCGTGCGCGGCTGCGATCTGGAATGCTGGCTCTCCTTGCAGTTCGAAGTGTGACAACAGGCAAAGGGAGGGGCACATGCGAGGCAGATGGGTATTGGGAGCGGCAGCGGTGCTGGCGCTCGTCGTCGTTGGTGGTGTCGGGGGGCTGACCATGCGTGCGTTCGCCGGTGTTAACCACAGCACGGCGAAGACCACGACCGTCACAAGGCTGTGCGTGTATGTCGATCGCAAGGACGCGGGCGACTCGTACGGCGACCTCAGCACGCAAGCGAAGTACGGGCACAAGACATGCATCGTCGGCAAGCGCGGGCCGGCAGGCAACACGTCGGTCATCACGTGGAACAAGACCGTCGCCACGCCCTCCGTGCCAACCGCAAAGCACTTCGGGTCGTCGGCGCACTTTGTCGACCTCGCGACCGTCGGGCCCTTCACCGTTCGCGGGTACTGCTCGGCCCCCGACAATACGGAGGCCGTCACGGATGTCCTGAGCGCGCAGGACGGCTCGTCATTCGCGTGGGGGGACAACTACCTCCCCGGTAGCTTCAACAGCGGGAACGACCAACGGGCGTCCAACTTCGCGGATGGGAGCTCCCAGAACCCGGACTTCGTCAACGAGTACAACAGTGGCGACTTCTCGGTGTCGACGGCCGACCAGAAGACGGCGTTCACCGGCTTCGCGAACAACGGCGTCTACATGAACGGAGCGGACGGGCCGGCGTGCTCGTTCACCGGGTACCTCGTGGTGGAGACCTCGCCCGCAGCCGGCTGAGGGTCAGAGCTGAGGGTGTTCGTCACGGGCGGCGGGCGCGGCTTCATCGCCGCGCACGTCGCCCGTGCGCTCGCGGAGGCCGGACACGACGTCGGGACGGAGTTCGTCGACGTCCGCGACCGCGACGCGCTCACGCGGGCGTTCGACGGCGCGGACGCCGTCTGCCACGTCGCTGCGCTCTACTCCTTCACCGCCCCCGCATCGGATCTCGAGGCGGTCAACGTCGGCGGCACGGCGAACGTCATCGCGGGGTGTCGCGCCGCGGGCGTGCGCCGCCTCGTGCACACGAGCTCGTGCGCGACGTGCGGGCCGGTGCCCGGCCGAGCGGCGACGGAAGAGGACGGGCCGCCGGAGTGGGAGCTCGCCGTCCCGTACAAGCGGACGAAACTCGTCGCCGAGCGCCTCGTCCTCGAGGCCGCCGCGGACGGCTATGACGCGCTCTGCGTGAACCCGACGACGCCGGTCGGGGAGGGGGACACGGCACCGACGCCGACCGGCGCGATGGTGCGGGGCGTCGCGTCGGGGCGCTACCGGGTCTCGCTCCGCGGCGCGGGGCTGAACCTCGTCGACGTTCACGACGTGGCGCGGGGGCACGTCCTCGCGCTCGAGCGCGGGCGCGCCGGCGAGCGGTACATCCTCGGCGGACGCGACGTCACGCTCACCGAGGCGTTCGGGCTGATCGCCGCGGCGGCCGGCCGACGCGCGCCGCGGCTCGAGCTCCCGTACGCCGCAGTCGTGCTCTCCGCGCGGCTCGGCCTCGCGAACCGCCAGGAGGTGACGCTCGCGCGGCTGCCGGCGTGGTTCTCGTCCGCGAAGGCCGAGCGCGAGCTCGGCTACGAGCCGTCGCCACTCGAGCCTGCGCTGCGCCGAGCATGTGAGAGCATTTCCTAGACACCGAACAGGAGGCCGACATGCAGCACGAGGTCAAGGGCGGAACGACGCCGATTCTCGAGATCACGCTCTCCCCGGGCGACGAGGTCATCGCCGAGTCGGGCGAGCTCGCATGGATGCGCGGCCCGGTGCAACTTGCGACCAGCATGGGCGCCGGCCAGCAGAAGAGCGGCTTCCTCGGTGCCGCGAAACGCGCGATCGGCGGCGGCACCTTCTTCATGACGAGCTACAAGGTCGAAACGGGAACGGGCTCCGTCGTCTTCGCGGCGAAGGCGCCGGGCGAGATCAAGCCCGTCCAGGTAGGCGGCGGCCAGGAGTACGTCGTCCACCGGCACGGCTTTGTCTGCTCCGAGCCGGGCGTCGAGCTCAACGTCCACATGCAGCAGAAGATCGGCGCCGGAGTCTTCGGCGGCGCGGGCTTCATCCTCCAGCGGCTCTCCGGCCAGGGCCTCGCCTTCGTCGAGATGACCGGCGACGTCGTCGAGATCGACCTCGCCGTCGGCGACGAGCTGCGCGTGCACCCGGGACACGTCGCGCTCTTCGACGCGTCGATCAGCCTCGAGCTGACGACCGTGCCCGGGATCAAGAACAAGGTCTTCGGCGGCGACGGCCTGTTCCTCGCGCGGCTGACCGGACAGGGCAAGGTCTGGCTCCAGTCGATCTCGATGGCGGCGCTCGCGGCGGCGATCCAGCCGTATCTCGAGACATCGAACGCGGGCGAGTCCGCGTCGGTCGGCGGCGCGGCGGGGATGCTGGGCTCCCTGCTCAAGAGCTAGCCGCGAGAACCGGCTGCGGGTCGTCCGTAGGGCTGATCGGCCCATCCGCTGATTCGCGCGCCCGAGCCTGGACGCAAGCTCCGGGTGAAGACCATCCGCGCGGAAGGAGACACGATGACGACGACTTCCCTGAAGGAAGCCGATCTTGCCGGCCCAGGGATCGGCGACTACGCCGAGGTGGAGAAGATCCTCCCCGCGGACTACGAGCCGCTCCTCGATCCGAAGGAGACGATGCGGGCGCTCTACGCCGCGAAGCGCGTGATCGAGGACGGGATGTGCCGGGAGCTCAACCTCACGCTCGTCCAGGTGCCGCTCATCGTCGACCGCGAGAGCGGTGTCAACGACTATCTCGATCGCGACGGCTCACGCACGCCCGTCACGCTCCACGTCGCGAACGACCACGAGAAGAACCCGATCGACGCCGAGGTCGTGCAGGCCGCGACGAAGTGGAAGAGGATGGCGCTCCGGCAGTTCGGCATGGAGCCGGGCGAGGGGCTTCTCACCGACATGCGTGCGGTGCGCAAGGACTACTTCCTCGACCACGACCACAGCGCGTACGTCGACCAGTGGGACTGGGAGAAGGCGATCCGGCCCGAAGACCGCACGCTCGACTACCTCACCGACACGGTGAAGAAGATCTGGAAAGTCCTGAAAGAGGCAGAGGAAGTCCTCCACGGGCGCTATCCGGCGCTCGCAGAGGCTTACCCGCCGCTGCCGGACGAGCTCGAGTTCTTCCACGCCGAGGACGTGCTCGCGATGTATCCCGACCTGCCGCGGAAGCAGCGGGAGACGGCCTTGCTCCAGGAACATGGGGCCGTCTTCATCTACGGCATCGGCTGGCCGCTCGCCGACGGCCTTCCGCACGAGTTGCGGGCGGCCGACTACGACGACTGGTCGACCGAGACGGTCTCGGCGGACGGGCGCCCGATGCACGGCCTGAACGGCGACATCCTCGTCTGGAACCCGGTCACGCGCCGGCGGCACGAGCTCATGTCCGGCGGGATCCGGGTGACGAAGGACTCGCTCCGCCGTCAGCTCGAGCTCTCCGGACAGCTCGACTTCCTCGAACTGCCGTACCACCAGGCGATCATGCGGGACGAGATCCCGCTCTCGATCGGCTCGGGGATCGGCCAGTCGCGCACGATGATGCTGCTCCTGCGCAAAGCGCACCTCGGCGAGGTGAGCGTCAGCATCTGGCCCGACGTCCTCAAGCGCATGTGCGCCGAGCGGCACATCAACGTGCTCGAGTAACGACCGAGCCGGCGCGCTACCCTCGGGCGGTGCGCCGGCTCACCCTTCTCGCCGCTCTCGCGCTCGGGCTCGCCGCTTGCGGTGGGTCCAGCGCATCGAAGGACACGCTGAAGATCACGTTCGGCCGGAGCGGCGGCACGATGGTGCCCAACTCGGTCACGATCGCGCCCGGCGGCGCGGTGACGACGCAGGGCGGTGCGCCCGTGGGGCCGAAGTCGATCTCGAGCGCGGAGGACGCGAGGCTCTCCGGCCTCGTGCGGAGCGCTTTCCCCAACCTCAAGAGCGAAAGTTGCCCGGGGACGTTCCCCGACGAGTCAGCGCTGTTCATCACTGCACTCGGCAAGACCATTACCGTGCGCGGCACCTGCGAGCCCGGCTTCACGAAGCTCTGGAACCAGCTCGCGAACGCAGCCTGAACAGCTAGTCGATCTTCACGGCGACGTGCTTGAGCTGTGTGTACTCCTCCATGGAGTAGATCGACATGTCCTTGCCGTAGCCGGACTGCTTGTAGCCGCCGTGCGGTAGCTCCGACGCGAGCGGCAGGAGGTGGTCGTTGATCCAGACACAGCCGAACTGCAGCCTGCGCGCCGCGTTCATCGCGCGACCGATGTCGCGCGTCCAGACCGACGCGGCGAGGCCGTAGCGGACGTCGTTGGCCCAGCGGATCGCCTCGTCGTCGTCCGCGAAGCGCTGCACCGTCACGACCGGCCCGAAGACCTCGTTCTGGACGATCTCGTCGGTCTGCTCCACGTCGGTGACGACGGTCGGCTGGACGAAGAAGCCGCCGCGCGAGCTCGTCCCGCCGCCCGTGAGGATCGTGGCCTTCGAGGCGCGCTCGAGGAAGCCGAGGATCCGCGTCTGCTGGTCCTGCGAGATGACGGAGCCCATTTCCGTCTCGTCGTCGAGCGGGTCGCCGACCTTCAGCGACTCGACCTGCGGCACGAGCTCCTCGAGCAGCGCGTCGTAGATGCGCGGCCCGGCGATGACGCGCGAGCCGGCGGTGCAGTCCTGGCCGGAGTTCCAGTAGCCGGCGAGGCGAATGCCCTCGGCGACGGCCTTCGGGTCGGCGTCGTCGAACACGACCATCGGCGCCTTGCCGCCAAGCTCGAGATGGACGCGCTTGACCGTGTCGGCCGCGGTGCGGGCGATGATCTTCCCCGTCTCGACGGCGCCGGTGATCGAGACCATCCCGACGGCCGGGTGCTCGACGATCCGCTGCCCGACGGGGACGCCGTCGCCGGTCACGACCTGGAGCACGCCCGCGGGGATCACATCCTGAGCAAGTTGGACGAAACGCAAAAGAGATAGAGGAGTTTGCTCGGAAGGCTTGAGGATCTGGCAGTTGCCCGCGGCGAGCGCGGGTCCCATCTTCCAGACCGCCATCATGAGCGGGTAGTTCCAGGGGCAGATGCCGCCGACGATGCCGATCGGCTCGCGCCGGATCATCGACGTGTAGCCCTCGATGTACTCGCCGGCCGACTTGCCCTCGAGGTTGCGCGCGGCGCCCGCGAAGAAGCGGAGGTTGTCGGCGGAGAACGGCATCTCGTCGCGCGACGCCATGAGCGGCTTGCCGACGTTGGCGGACTCGAGCTGCGCAAGCTCCTCGGCGTTGTCCTCGAGCACATCGGCGAGTGCGTGGAGGAGCTCGGAGCGCTCCTTCGGCGTCTTCTCGAGCCACTCGGTCGCAGCGGCCTGCGCGGCCTCGACGGCGCGGTCGACGTCCTCCGCGTCGCAGCGCGGCACCGTCGCGATCGTCTCGCCGGTCGCGGGCGCGATCACGTCCATCGTCTCGCCGGACGCGGCGTCGACGAGCTCGCCGCCGATGAGGATCTTGTAGTCGGTCGTCGTCGCAGCCATGCCTGGATTCTCTCAGACGGACTCGAACGTGCCGAAGCGCAACTCGCTGTCGTAGAGGAAGCGCGTCTCGTCGACGCGGCGCATGTACTCCTCCCGGTTCGCGGCGACGAAGTCGTTGTACGCCTGCGCAGACTCCCAGCGATCGATCACGAGGTACCGGCTGGGCGCCTCGACATCGCGTATCAGCTCGGTGCCGATGTACCCGCGGGCCGGGCGGAAGAACTCTGCCCAGTCGCCGTCCATGCCGTACGCACGCTCGAACTCGGCGGCGTCGTGAACCTCATAGCTGAAGACGAGAGCGATCACGCCGGGAGGATAGGGTCCACGGCGTGAGCGCCGAGCCAGTGACCGCTGAGCCGGAGGAGCGCCCCGAATACGCGGCTGTCCTCCGCTTCTACCACCTCGCGAAGCACCAGGAGTGGCAGGTGGACGACGTGCCGTGGGGCGAGATCCCGTTCGTGCCCGAGGGAAAGGGCGCGCCCGAGCGCCAGGCGCGCCGCCGCGACATCTGGCGGTCGGTGATCATGCAGCAGCTCCAGGCCGACGTCTTCGCCTGCGCGATGGCGTCGCAGCTCCTCAACGCCGCGCCCGACCCGGAGGCGCGCCTCTACTACTCGACGATGGTGCAGGACGAGTCGCGGCACACCGAGGCGTGGCTGCGCCTGATTGGCCAGGTCGGCGGGGAGGGGGAGCGCGACCCGTACCTCGACAAGCTCGCGCATATGTTCCTCGACGCGGATCTGCTCGAGGAGAAGGTCTTCCTCATGCAGGTCTTCTTCGAGCGGCTGATCATCCCGCGCTTCCGGCTCATCGCGAAGTCGTCGCGCGGCACCGTGCTCGAGGACCTCTGCAACCGCCTCGCGATCGACGACGGGATCCACCACGGCGCCGGGATGGCGTACGAGCGAGTACTCCTCCAGTCGGCCGGCAAGAAGGTGCGCACGCGGCTCGTCGATGCGGCGAACACGATGCTCCCGATCTTTGCGCAGCACGTCCTCTGGCGGCCGAAGGCCCGCGAGGTGATCGGGACGTTGATGGAGGCGCGCGACCGCGAGCGGCTGCGCGAGGAGTTGAACCACGGCGTGCGCCTCGCGAGCTCGCTCGGGCTCGACGTCTCCGACGTCCGCCTTCCCGCCGGCTAGCCGGCTCCGCGCGCCGTGAGCGTCCGCGTCCTCGGACTGGTCTTCGCCGGAACCGCGACCGCGGCGCGGCGGGAGATGGTGGAGTTCCTGGGCGACACGCTCGGCCTGGCCCCGGCATACGACGGCGGGGTGGAGGCGGATCTGTTCGAGCTCCCGGACGGCTCGCGCTTCGCCGTCGCGTCTCCCGGCGGCATGGGCGACACCCGCCGGAGCATCGGCTTCCTCGTCGCGGACCTGGACGCGGCCGTCGCGACGCTCCGTGCCGCAGGTGTCGAGGTGGACGAGCCGGCCGAGAGCGACCGGCACCGCTACGTCCACTTCCGCGCTCCCGACGGTGAGCTCTACGAGCTCGCCGAGGAGCGCCCCGGCTGACGTGCGCGCGTTGGTGGGGCGCACTGCGCGCGCCGTGCGGATCGTCCTTCGCGACGGCGGGATTCCGAAGCCGCTGCGCTGGCTCGTCGCTATCGGGCTTGCGCCGATCCCCGGCCCGATCGGCGAGATCGTCCTGCTCCTCGTCGCGGCGCTGCTCTTCGTCTTTTACCGCGGGCGGCTCGCGCGCGCCTGGCGCGAGGCCGGCGTAAGCTCATCCGGCATGCCGTCCCATCACGAACAGATTGAGGAACTTGCGCGGAGCTACACGGCGGCGTGGTGCAGCCGGGACGCCGCCGCGGTCGCCGCCCATTACGTCCCCGGCGGGACGATCGCCATCAACGGCGGCGAGCCGGCTGGCATCGAGGAGGTCGCGGCCTCCTTCATCGCAGCCTTCCCCGACATCACCGTCTACCTCGACGAGCTCGTCGTGGGCGACGAGGCTGTCGAGTACCGCTGGACGTTCACCGGCACGAGCTCCGAGACCGGGAAGTGGGTGCGCATTCCCGGCTCCGAGGTGTGGACGATCGGGGCCGATGTGCTCATCGAGACGTCGACAGGCACCTTCGACGAGGCGGAGTACGAGCGGCAGCTGCGCGACGGCGCTTGACATATGCCTATATCGGAATATATTGAGCGCGTGGCCCGCTCCTCCACCACGGCAG
>Ga0265338_10007712_pt1 | contig 13247 bp, 17 predicted proteins | sample 42126metaG_FD_193579 | JGI IMG/M metagenome (GOLD analysis project Ga0265338, IMG submission 193579) | Rhizosphere microbial communities from Carex aquatilis grown in University of Washington, Seatle, WA, United States - 4-21-26 metaG | ecosystem: Host-associated > Plants > Roots > Rhizosphere... | reverse complement strand
CGAACAAATAGCCGGTGACCCATGTCACCCAAGTGGACCTGGCTTTTTCAACCAGGTCCGTTACATCAACTTCTGTTCCCATTAAGGCTGAGCGGCTGCAGGCGCGGGCGCTGGAGCCGGATTCAAATAGGCGTGCAAAATATCTTTCAGTTTTTGCGCGATGCCGGTTTGATCGCCTGGAATCATTTGCTCAAGCTTATCGATCGCAAGGTCCGCGATTTCTTCAGCGGATAAATTGATGAAAATGCCGCCGTCAAATGCTCCGCCCGGCGAATAATCAAGCTCGAGGCGGGCCTTGCCTCCGTCAGTAAGCTTGATGTCGTAAGTCAGTCCTTTTGCGAGTTCGCCTTTAAGAAGATCCTTATCCATGGTCATACTCCTTTTTTGTTTGGTTTAAGTTCGCGGACGTCCGTTTCAAGAACTCCGATTCGTCTTTCGTGATTTTCAATTTTTTCTGAATGATTGCTGATGAGCTTCGAATGGTCTGTGATGTTGGTCGCATTGACGGCGTGAGCGTCCGCTAATTTTTGAACGGCTTTGGAGATTGGTTTCGTGAACCTATAGACAACAATCAGAATGAAAATGAAGGTTTCATATCGGCCGCCCACGGACGAGTTGTGGATTTCGGCCACCGTCTCGGTGATTGCTTTTAGGATTTCGAAATCCAAAAGGATCAGCTCTCTAGAGACGGCTACGGGGATAGTTCAATTATGGGGCTTGGACGCTTATGCGACAAGCCCAGGTTTTGTTTTTATCCATCCAATCTGATGATTTTTAAAAACGGCATCGAGCTTTAGATAGTGCGACATGAAAGCCTCAACCATCCAATGTTTGCCTTTCGATGGGCCACTACGGTCATCAACGACAATAAGGCATCCATTTGGCAAACATCTCCAGCACGCGGCTAATTCCGCCGCGTGATGAAACGCACTCTCTATGTTCAACTCCGGCGACCAATCGTAAGAATCCAAATAAAGAAGACCGCATTTCTTTAATTTTTCTTCAGGAAGTTCATTCAAGGTTTGAACCGAATCAGCCGTCATATATTCAACGTTTTTCGTTTGAGCCTTGGCATTTTTCGTACTCTCAGGCCGGATATCAATTGACAGCACTTTCACCCTCGGCTCAATTTCAGCCACCCAATCCCAAACAATGGTGGACTGCCCTTGCCCCATCCAATTGCCGGTGTGCCAAGCACTTCCGGTCTCTACGATTTGGCATTCTCCATGTGTGTCAGCAAAGTCAATTGCGTGCTGACACATTTTCCTAAAATTTTCCCTTCGGCGGTGAAGACCTAAAAATCTTTTGTCTTCATTAAATGCTTTGTCGATATTCATTAAATTTCTCCTCACACCACTGACCAATCTCACCGAGTTCCGGAAGCCATTTCTTTAAAGTTTCGGGATCGCATTTCTCTACGCTGATTGGCTCGTTAGAAGTTGGAAGGTTGGAGTATTCCAGCCACTTTCCACCCTTCGAGAAGTTTTTCATGCGCCACGACCATTCATTCACGCTTTGCAGATTTTTTCTCCAGTGGGTAATAAAATCGGTGTGCTTGGCTGTAGCGATAAAGGCGATGAACGCATTTCCGCTCACCGCCATATGAAGAGGCGCTGAATCACTACAAACAAGCAGCGGCAAATTTTGAAGAAGCCAAACACTTTCCATGATTGTGGTCTTATCGAGAAAATCCACACAGCCTCTTCGGTCTACATCAACGTATCCGCCACCATGTTTGGTTTGGGCCGCTCCAATTAAAATTGGCGTAAATCCTCGGCGTTTATGGTCTTCGAGTTCTGCATTCCAATACTCCACACCAAACGTTTTTGATTCCCAGTGTTTTCCGCAATGAAAAGCGACATACTTGGCTCCGCGCTTAACATCCTCAGCAATTTCAAGAATTTCCTTTTTGTCAGGCGCTTTGGGTTTTAAAATAACATTTCTTTCACTGACATAGAGTTGCTTTCGAAACGCCACAAGTGCCGGATAGTCTGTGCAAACCGTAGTCATGTGATTGATAAACAGGTCGGTTAGCGCATCCTGATCTACCGCTGGCCTGAACTCGAGATAGTCCTCTACAATCGGTTGCTCCATTTTCGTATCATAAACGTCATCAAATTCAAGATGAGAGTAAAGTTCTGGATAATCAGAGGCGAGGGTCATGTGAGGCCGCCATCCCGGGCGAGCTGGATCGAGAAGACCATTCGTGGTGGCCCACCTGAGTGTCGGTTCAATACAAATTTGATCGCCAATCCCGCCCCACGTACTAAACAATATTCGTTCAGTCAGTTTATCTTGAATGGCAAGATAGGTTTTGAAAGACGGATGCTCAATCCCGCGAATCGGAATCATCATGTCTCGATTGGCTTTCATCCCACGTTTTTCGAATTCCTTGGCCGAAATCACAGCGGCATTTTGATTCTGAAAATAATTTGAAAAAGCGTGAGCATCTTTAAAATCCATTTATTGCTCGTATTCTACCACCATGGCTGAAGCGGGTCCGAGCGGTGGTAAGCTCGGGAACGTCGCGTTTTGTTTGCTGATCAAAATTGGGTATGTGGCATTCACATTGACATCGATTCCTTGTCCAAGTGAATAGTTCGAAAACTGCATCACGTTCCATTGTTTCGCACCCACTAATGCTACCGGACTTGAAACTGTGGTCACGCTGTTTGATCCAAGCTGACCATTTGCATTGATTCCCCAACCCCAGGAGCGACCGGCCAAATCAACGGCAACGACAAATTGGTTATTTGTGAATGTGGTCATCGAAGCCATTCCGTAAGCCCACTTAAGTCCTCCAGTTACGAGAACAGGCGAACTTCTATTTGTGGTCGTGCCGTCACCGATTTGACCGTTGGTGTTTCCACCCCAGCCGTACATATCGCCACCAGTCGTGATACCGTAAACAGTATTACCAGCGGCAAAAACTTGTTGCCATTTAAGCCCACCAACAACAGCGACAGGTGAGGAGTAATCGTTATTGTCGTTCGTTCCAAGAATGCCGTTCGCATTTTTTCCCCATGCATAAAGCGTAAAGTCAGATGCGATTGCAAAGACCGTGTTTCCTGTATTGAGTCCGCCATCTGTGGTGGCCCATGTGCCAGGTGTGGCAAGCCATTGGAGGTTTGCACCACCGCCGACAATTTGTGGAGTTGAGAAGTTTGGAAAAATGCCTGGTGAAAATCCCGTTCCGCAACATCCGTTGTTATTTGCACCCCACATGATCATCTGATTGGTGGTCGTAAAACCAAGAACCGTACAGCCCTGACCACCGCCAGAGGCTCCGGCTACTGGAACAATCAACTGGAACTTTAAGCCGCCGATCACCGCCACGGGAGAAGAAACTACTTGCGATGAAACTCCATTTCCGCCCGATCCGGCATTGAGGAGTCCACACATATATCCGGCGCCGGCATTATCAACGAGCGACATAATGCCGCCAGTGATGGATGCGACAGCTCCTTTTGCCATCCAGATCCAGGTTTTGCCGCCGACAACTGCGACCGGAGAAGATGTAGCGCCGCCTGCGACGTTGGTGCCAAGTTGTCCAAAGTTGTTAGCTCCCCAGGTGTACGCAGTTCCGAGAGCATCAATCCCACCAAACGACGAACCCCCGGTCATTTCTGCAACACCGAGAGACCCATGCTCGACGTAACACATGTTTCGCCATTTCAGCCCGCCCGCAACAATTGTCGGAGACGACGTAATGGTAGTGTTTCCCGTGCCTTGTTGGCCGACCGAGTTGGATCCCCAAGCGTACATCCTGTATTGAGAATCAAGTCCGTAAGAGCAAGAATATCTCATCACTGAAAGCCAAGTGAGTCCGCCAACAACGGCCGTCGGGGAAGATGCAGCTGTGATCGAGTTAATGCCACCCGATCCCGATAAATTCGCACCGCTATAAAACAGGCCTCCAGCCGCATCGGTCAAAAACACGTCACTCGATCCGGTTGGCCCACCCAATGCGATTTTTGGATAAAACATAGGCAAAGTCGAAATCCAAGCTCTTGACGTTCCAGCCTGTGGAGTCCAAGTGTTATCGAAAAAAAATAATTCGCGTGATGTACGTGCCATGATTACCCCTCAATGAACCAATCGGTTCCGTCAGAAATAATTTTCCATCGGCCATAGTCTGACCTTAAAACCAGATCTTGTGCCAAACCCTGAATTTTCTCCGAACCGTTTCTATGAAGCGTGATCGGTTGATTGCTAAGAGGTGCCCACGCAAAGTTTCCGGGACCAATGGCAACAATTGTAATGTTGAATCCTGGAGTGGGAGCCGGAAGGTTGTACGTCATCGACCCTTGCATCTTGCTTAAAAAAACGGCCCCGTTGTCGGTGACGGCAACGTTCGTGCTGAAAACAAATCCAGGAATTGGCGTGATTGTTTTGATTTGGCTCTTCGAGGACGCCATCGCCCAGTTTGTCGTGTCAGTGACCGCATGGTTTAAATTGTTGTCGTTAAGCGAAACGTACTGAGTTCCGTTTCCATCTTGAACAACGGAACCAATAAAATAGGTCGTGCCCGAATCCCACTCAGGAACTCCAGTCTGAAGAATGTAGCCGAGTTGCTGAAAGGCAAGCCAGAAGAGTGCGTTCATGTCCTCGATTTCGGGAGAGTTCGCGCCAATCACAGCGTCGAACCAACCGTTTAAAAAATTATTGAGCGCCTGAATATTCGCAGCTGTGGCGGCAGCTCCCGCATACCTGGCGGGGACACCGGCAGATTTTGATCCAAATTTCGCAATCTGATTGTTTGAAGCCGTTGAGCCAAACAATTTCTGTGTTGCGCGTGGAATTTTAGCCATTCAAAACTCCTTTAAAAACTATTGTCATAAGATAACCATGGCCCCGAGTCCGCGTGATCATAGTCGTTGAATCCATGATTATTGACGGGCGGATAATCATAGGTGCTAAATCCAAAAAAATTGTTCACGCCTGAAAAATAGACGACCACTTGCCCCACACCCATCGGCTTTGGCAATAGCCCTTGGCCGACAAACATTTGAACCAAATCTTGCCCGGCCCCATTCGAGTCAATCAGGTAGCTAATCCGCATGTCCGAATGGTCATAAATTCGAATGACCCCATTAAAATAGGTATTTAGAATGTCCTGAATGACAGAGAGCGAGCTGTCCAAACTGTTTTTTAGAATTGCAATCTGAATGAGAGACCTGAAATCATCGTCATTCAAAGTGATAAACTTTGTGATACCGAATGCACTTCTTGAAACACCGACGTATTTTCCAATGACATCCAGCTGTTTGCCTATGCAATCCGAGGGGTCGAAACCGTTTTCAACTTGAAGTGGAAGCGTTTCATCGCTCGTCGTATCTGTGATTGTGACCGTAACTGGAGTCGGCATTTTATTTAATCCTCTCAAATTGAAGCCATGTGAATTTTTGTCCACCGAGTGACGTCATAGGAGTCTGAGTGATTTGAACCGCGAAGGTGGCCGTGTCGTTTAAGTTCAAACTTAAAATCACCGATCCGGAAATTGTGAGAATGTATTGGTTGCCGGTAACCACACCCGTTCCTGTGCCGAATCGTTGAAATTGAACGCCGTTCACAGAAGCCCATCCCCATGATGCGCCCGTAGAGGTGAAGGAGATGTTCGAAAATTGCATCGTCATGGTAAATCGATACTTACCCGTTGCTGGAGCTGTGAATGTTCCGGTTGAAGTATTGAATTCACTTCCGCCAAAATCGTCCCACACTAAAGTGTTGAAAACGATGGTCGTTTGGTCGGCGTAACTGCCACCTGCGGACATATAATACGAGGCGGATTGAATCTGCGACGAGGCCGGCTGCCAGCTCGGATCAGCAAAAAGTCCGCCTGAGGTCCAAACCTTTGTGGTAGAGGCATCCGGTGCAACAACCGTCATGGTATTTGTGGAACTCGAGACGACCATGCCATGATTGTTTGCCGTGTAAGTCGTGTTTCCAGAAGCCGTGCCAGTCACGCTGCCTGAAAAAGTTCCTGTCACGGTTCCGGTGAAGGTAGGGCTTGCTAGCGGCGCAAAAAATGTAGCTAACGCCGGAACCGTCTTGAGGTCGGAAATTTTAAGTCGCTTTGTTGCACCAGCAGTCGAATCAACGTAAGGGAATGAATCATTCACTCCCACAGCCGAACCAGTTCCAAGCGTGAGCTGTGAGATTTTTTTATCTTGTGCGAAAACGGAGAACGAAAAAAGAAGAACTAAAATATAATTCATTTTTTACTCCAACTCTATGTGGTGGCCATCCTCAGTTGTTAAAATGCTTCCATCTTCAGTCAACAGCTCATCAATTTCTAACGTGTCTTCAACCACAACCAACAATTGCACTGGCCTGAGTACTCCGACCATTTCCACTCTGAACGATCCATCTTGCATTCCGCCAATAACGATCACCTGCTCAAGACCAGGAATTGCTCTCAAGATGGTTTGAATGTCTGATTGAATGGCATTGAAATTTATATTCGCAGCTGAATTCCCGTTGTAACTCAAGATCAAATGCCCTGAATTTGGAATTGCCGAGAGTGCAATTGTTTGTTCCGGTTCGCTCGGAATAATCGACCGCGACGCCAACAATTGAAGCGTGCTGAATGCCTTGGACCCGCCCCGATACTGGAGAATCAAAAGATTTGCATAGTAATCAATGATTTCATTTTGTGTCATATTTTCCTAAACGAAGAGGTAAACCCCACGTCCTCCTCGGTCGAGTTGTAGCAACTAAAGAGCTGAAGATCGTCCCATTGCGCGTGGAGGTTATCGGCAGCGAGTGGCACCCATTCCTTTAGGAACTCTAGCGACGGCTTTAGTCTCACTTTTTTAACGATGACATCTGGATAGCATGAAGCAATCCATGTCGGACCCGAGTCAGGACCAATGATCATCCGACATTGAGAAATCAACTCGACCAAATCCCAAAGAGTCTTAGTTTCAATCCAGGGAATTCCTAAATTTTCATTGTTGAGGCCAATTTGGATAAGCGAGCAATCACGATATTTTTGAAGAACATGCTCAATGATATTATCTGGCAATCGGCCATGACTCTTTCCGATCACTTGAAACAAGATCATTTTTCGTTCACAAAAAGGAAAATCCTCGAATTTATAAAGGCGCGGATGGCGAAGCCTGACTTCGACATTTAGGATGCCAGCGTGTTTTTCAGCAAGCGACGTATAGCATGGCCGATTCAGCGGCTTGTAAGGTGGGTTTTGATTCCAAAGTCGATACACTTTTAAAGGCGCAACACCGCGAACGACATAAGGGTTGTGATCAAAAACCCAGTGCTCCTCTAGATCTACGAGTTTTTTCTGGTGCGCTAAAAAATAATTTTCAGGAACAGAGGTAAACTGAACCGCATCTCCAATTCCAATTGTCTTTGGCACGATTATGCCTTCAAGAGATTCGCTCATGTGACCACCACATTTGCGGTTACGAAGTTTCCTTGGTCGTCCGTCGCCTTCACGACATCAGTGACGTTTGGAGTGGATCCAGCGGTGTAAAGGCCGCTTGCGTTCACGCTGCCACCAGAGGGATTGGATAACATTGTCCAGATGATGTTGCCGTGACCGCCGTAAGCCACAAATTGTTGAGTGGTTGTGCGAGGAACTGTCGCCGATGCCGGTGACATCACCATCGGAGTAATGACCGTGTTTGCCGCCGACACTTGGAAGAAATTTGTTTTAGATGATGCGTGAGAGTCGGAGTATATGCCCCACCCAGCGACGTGCTAAATCCAGCATTGGTAACCAAACAATTTGGGTCAATTTGCTGAACAATCGTTGCAAGTGCATTCACATTTACTTCCTGATTTACGCCAGGAACAAATTTTGTAGGAAGCTGACTTAAAATGTTGGCGATATTGACAGGGGTTACTCCGTCAAGAGGTGTCGCGGTAAACTTGATAAAGAGTGCTTGGGCACTGGTCGTATCCCATTTCACAACGAACGGAGTTCCATCGATTTGAGTCAATACAAGCTGCGTGCTTCCAAAGAGGCCGCAGCCAGCGTTTCGCTTTGTATAAATGGCATTTGCAATGTCAGCAGCCGCAGCCGTGCCGCCAACAATGACCCAAATCGAATGTCCGGGCACTCCATCCGAACTTACATCACTCGAGGTATTTTCAATCACCGACGCGGAGGTGACCCCATTGAGATTCAAAAGGGCTGCTAAAAGTCCTGGCAAATAGCCTTTCGATGCGAGCGACACCGATTTTTGGCGGCGAATTTTCAAAGCCGCATCCGATTCTTCATTGATCCCGGTAGAGGTGGCAGCCGTCGGATTGTTGATGCTGGTCACGCCGAGAACTACCGTGACCGGGACCGTGATTGTATTTGGAACGGTTTGCACTGCTCCGGGATCTTTCGCCTGGAATGCAAGCACGTGAGCGCCAACCGATAGTCCCAATTGTGTCACCAAAAGCTGAAACTCGTTGCCGGCGTTATCGGCGACTGTGAAAACGTCTTGGTCTTCTTGGTCGAGGCCATACAAATTCACCGACTGACTAACTGTAATAGTGACATTCGTAACCGTATGCGTGCCCGCGATGCGCTGAATGCCGTTAATGGCCACGCGCTGATCGAGGACAACTCCAATGGCATTGTCCGGATCCATGGAGTTGTAAATTTGCGTGAGCAGATCTTCCACGTCCAAAATCTGCTGAATGAAATTCATCATCATTTGACCGTCAGGAGAATCGGAGTCTAGGTTGATGTCGGCCCCATAGATGGCCTGAAATGCAGCCGTGAATATGTCCACAAGCTCTTGTTGAGTCGTTGTCTGCAGTCCATTTCCATCAAGTATGTTTGGCATAAGACTTACACCGTTCCATTCAAATCATACTGAAAGGTTTCATTCACCGGACCGAACACGGATTGCACCTGATAGGTTACGGTGATGTTTCTACTAGTACTTTCCAAATTCACGCTGACGTTTTTAACTCCGGTCACACCTTCAACGTTTAAAATCCGAGCACTCACAGCGAGATTCAAAGCGACCTGATCTTTTCCTCCGAGGAGTGAAAACCAATCGAGACCTGTTGCCAGATCGAAAAAGCAGTCCCCTAGAAAACATAAAACCTTCGTTTGGATTTCTTGAATCAAAGCGTCGAGGCCGGTCTTGTAGTCGTTTTGACCTTTCCCGAATGTCCAATCCCCATTTATATCCAGTGCCCTCACTCTCATTCGAGTAACCCCGCAAGCGCATTGGCAGCATTCGTTAAGCTTGTTACGCTTGTCGCACTGACCACGCCTTGGCTTGGACCAATGCCGGCAACATCGATTTGGATTTGTTTGACGGCCGTTACCAGATTTTGAAGAAGAGTGTTTAAAGTGTTGCCGTTTGAAATGAGAACCTTTGCGCCAACCCCAATTTTCGACGCTCCAAAAGACAGAACCGCTCTGGCCATGTCATAACTTTGAATGGAGCGAATTGACGAATGAAGCCCAACAAGGGCAATGCCATCGGAAAAAGAGTGCATTCTAGGCGTTGCAACCCCAAGAGTGTTTGACCCGCCAAACCAATTATCAAGATCGCGGTCATTGAACAAAACGAGGCATTCGTCACCTTGCAAAATCGGAAAAGTCAAATTGCCGCCACCGCCACCGAGGACCACCGCTGGCATATCGATGAGAATTGGATAATCGACTAAGTTCGCAACGTAGACACCTTTTTGATTTTTCTCAAAATAGGTTTTCTTATAGTTAACGGTCGCGGTGATGAGCTGCTTTGAAGAATCAAAACTTTGAACGGTCGCAACTGCGTGGCAATTGAGATTTGCAAAAATATTTTTCTTCCAAAGATTTAGAACATCTTGAAGCTCCGGATCCGCTGGCATTTTGTTCATTTGGATATTTGAAATTGCCATCACGCAACCTCTGGCTTTATGAGACTGAAAGTCCCAGGTAGAAGTGTCAGCGTTGTAATGGCATCACCGCAAACGGCCTCAGAAATCATTCCCTTATGGTGGACAGCCACAACTCGATAAAAGCCGTTGAAATTGTTCTTTTCGGTCTGACTTTCGACTTTCACTTGCTGGCCGATTTGAATTCTTGGCTCAAAAATCATATCCAAATGAACTCGGCTTTGTTCGCGCACGGGAGTTCCAAGAAGGCCGGTCTGACTATTAATCACCAACAAATCGCCAACATCCAATGCCTCATCATCGGTTAGGCAATAGGCCTTTTGGTTATCAATGAAAAATCCACCGTTCGTTAGGTCCGACAAAAGGTCGCATGTATTTCCGGTGTAGGATTTTCCTCTTGAAGTGGTGCCGCCAAAATTGTTACCAACGGCCCCCTTCGTGACACCATTTGACTTCAGCGAATCGACTAAATTGTTAATGACGGTATCGTTTGGTGTTTTTGAGGTGAATTGAGTATTTGTCCTTGCCAGCTGAAACGCTTCGCCGCCGTCGTAGTTTTCCATCTGAGTAATGAAATTGACGCCTTCACGTACTGACCACGCTCGCTGAATGATTCCTGAAAAAATCACTGGCAGATTACTCTTTGTTTGGGCAATCACGGGACTTAAGTTGCTCGGATTCAAATAACCAGCTTGGAAAAGGACTTTCTTAAAGCTCGCAATATCCCAGCTATCTACACGGATTTGGCTTCTCGTCTTTTCACCGAGGTTGTAAATGCGAATCGATGAGTAATTGGCCGAACTAAAATCATTTCGCACGATTTCGAATTCAACCGTAAACGGCGGCTTAATTATAATGAGATCGCCCTCGGACAACGTGACGGCGAGCGCGTAATTGCGGATAAATTTATCCATTGGATAAAACCTCCGTAAACTCGCTCACCTCATCGGAAGTGAGAATATAAAGAGTGGCCGCGCCACTTGAAAAATCTTGCTGCTGGCTTGGTTCACGATTGTTTGTCGAAAAACAAGCGAGCCCAAATGGAATCTGGTTTCTAAATTGGTGGAGCATATTCGGACTTACGCAAATGCGAAGTCCCCGCAAAACAAAATCACCATAAGATAGCTCAGTAATGAACCATCCAAATTGCATTGGCTTCCACTCAATTGACAGCTGAATGGTGGATCCATCTGGCAGAACCAGATTTTGCCTTTGCTTTGGATCATCTGAAACCTGTTGAATTACCAACATCACGCTATCGCCTGTATTGATGCGCCGAAATCAACTGATGATTCCGGCGGGGTTTGTGTTCCTTGATCGGTCACTCCGCCGGCTTGGGCCGCACCCCTTCCTGCGAATACAGGCGGCGGCGTGGTTTGAGTGGTCGAAAATCTGATCATTTTAAATGCCACTTCAAAATCAGTAATCATTCGCGTTTCCGCGTCCTGAATTGCTCTTAAAGTCTTGATCGCAACGTTTTGAAAAACGGCCCATGGTGTTTGCACAGTAAAAAGGGTGCGATTTCTCCAGTAACCGTAAAATTGCTGAAACGCGATTTGCTGTTTGGTTTGATTTTGAGGAGCGCTGACAATGCCAGAAGCGCCAATGACCGCTTCTCCGCCATCACCATTGATGGAAGACCAAGCCGCGACGGCCGCATTTTTTACGTTGATCGCATTTTGATAAAGAAAGAAGGCTTCGTTGTAGGCAAGCAGGGCTGTTTCACTCAAAGTTGGCGTGTAGGCATCAATGACAGTGAGTTTGTCGGCCAATTCTTTTACCAGCTCGAGCGACCGAGGTGTCACATTGTTCAGCTCACCGATAAACCCATGAGTCGTAATGATTTCTGGCTTCAATGCGATTTGATCTTGAATAGCGGTATTGTCTTCAACAAAATGATCCGTAATATCACTCTCCAAGAGCGCCGTCTGCTCGCCTTCATAATGAAAAAGAATCGATGGAGGCTGTTGTTGCTGCTGTCCGTTCTTACTCGGAGGACTTTGCGGCTGATACCCGATGGTCTTTTGCGGGCTGACCAAAATCAGATTGGAAAGTGCTGTGGCCGCATTTGTTATGTTTGACAGGCTAGAGAGATCCATCAGATGCCCCCTGCGCGGCTTGAGTTCTGATAAAATGCCCGGCTCGCTCCAGCCTTATGCGTATCCATGACACCTCTTGTGTCCTTGGTGTCGCCATGATGGACAATATTTTGATTGACGTTGATTTCGGTGTGCTTGCTTGGGTTTTGGGAAACTGGCCTAACCATTCCAAGCATTTTATTTCTGGCTGCCAAATTATGGTCAGCATCCAGGCCGGTCAGAATAAGATCTTCGAACTTTTCAACGCCATTCATCCACCAAGTTCCCTGACCAAAATATCTTTTGCCTGCGTTTTGGCCTTTGTCGTTGCCGGTCAAGACATCAATGCCATGGTTGATTGTGTCCACGAGGAGGCTCATGTCCTTAAGAACTGAGACCAGACCATCAAATGTTTTTTCAATTCCTTTAAAGAGGTGAACCTTTTCGGCCAAGACCACCAGCTGATCAATTATTTTTCCAACCGACACGGCAAGTTTAGAAAAATCATTGGCGAGGCTTGCTCCATGCTTTGCCGTGAGGCTGTCAAAAATCCTGGTGACCAAATCTTCAAAGTTTCCAAACGCAACGTGCGCCGCTTGCAAAGATTTGATCATTCCTGGAGAGCGGACTGGAGCACGCTTTAGAATTCCCTCTCTGAAAGAGTTTTGGTGCATTCCCGCAATAACGTCTTCAGTCAAACCAAATGACGGTAAAATAGCGCGACTCAAATCTGCCGGCGCTTTTTGAACAAACTCTTGGATCTTTTGCATCATGTAGAACGGATCACGAATTTTATCGAGGTCGAGTCCTCCCACCGTTCGGGCCACCATTTAAAGGGCTTCAGGCTGGCCTTTTCCTAAAAGCATATTGGTGATGGCTGATTGTACACCTTTGATGGAGGAGGTGAGATTTTCATTCGTCGCACCCGCCTGGCGAGCTGCGAATTGATACCTTTGAAGTTGTTCAGCAGATAGGCCCGTTAAGTCCGAAAATTGTTGAAGACCGTTGCCAGCGTTGGCCGATGTGGACATGAGCCTTTCGACGGCATAAATAGTGGCGACGATCGCAGCTTTAGCCGCGAGGGCACTGGTGGAAACTTCACCCAACGTATTTTTCGTGCTCGTGAGGGCCGTTTTGGTTTCACTGGCCCCCTTCACACCCAACCTTACAAATAACTCAGCTATTTCCATCCTTGTTTAACTCCACATACGATCTTTCGAAATCATTCAAAAACATCTCGTAGTTGAGAGCTTGAATGACTTCGCGGGCCGTCATTTTCCTTACCTCCTCCAAACCGCCATAACCAGCCTTTGA
>Ga0265338_10007710_pt1 | contig 13249 bp, 11 predicted proteins | sample 42126metaG_FD_193579 | JGI IMG/M metagenome (GOLD analysis project Ga0265338, IMG submission 193579) | Rhizosphere microbial communities from Carex aquatilis grown in University of Washington, Seatle, WA, United States - 4-21-26 metaG | ecosystem: Host-associated > Plants > Roots > Rhizosphere... | reverse complement strand
CGAAATACATTACGGATGATTTCACTATCATCTTTAATTGTTTTATTGGCTATGAGTTCTTCTTTGGCTTGGTTAATATGTTCATCTGACGTAGCAACCTTTTCTTCTTTATAATCTTTAATTACTCCAGTAACTTCTTTGTATTTTTCTTTTAGGTTGTCCAGTTCTTGTCTAATATGTTCTGCATCGAAAGCTCCTTCGTCCTTATTAAACTTAGCACGTAGTTCTTTAATCTTTTGGCGTCCCTTATCGGTAATTTGATATTCCTGTCTATCCTTCTTTTCATTAAATGCGCTACGTATAGTCTCATCTGATATGCCAGTTTTATACTTCTTCATATTGTCTGATGGTTCAGCCAGTGCATCACTGAAACGTGCTTTAGGGTGCATTGTAGCACCACCACGATTCTCTAAACCAACGAGTGTCTGATAGTATGCAAACTCGTTATACTTTCTCTCAACTTCATTAAATTGATCGTGGAGTGGACCCATACCAGGTATAGATTTATCAGACAATTTTTTAATGTTTTTATTGTAGAATGCTTGAAACTTTGTCCACTGCCCACGAGCATTATCCCACTGTATAAATTCATTTACCAGGTTGATAGCTTGCTTATGATAATAATCACCAGGTTCTTTGATCTTATCCACTGCTCGATCTATTTGTTCTCGATAAGACCGTGTGAATGTTTCTGGACCGTAGAAATGTTTTAGTGCGAAGTTTCTAAAACGAAGCTTAATGTCTCGTGGTTTGATCTCTGGGTTTTCAGACATCAATGCCAGTTTATCGTATGAGAAGGTTCTTATTTGCTGGTCGTGGTTATATGATTTAAAAGGACTCTTTGGATTTTTCTTGGTTGGCTCTACAATGTCTGTAAGTAACTTAGTTGCCTCAGCAACAGAAGGTATCTTATTCCCATAACGAAAGTACGCAATATGAGCCTTATCCTTGCCGACTTCTTTAACAAGGTTTTTCCACTCTTTCAGATTTTCGTTAGGACAATCTACTTTAAGAGCCATATATTATACTTCGAAGAAACGTATAGTTTCAAACTTGAATGCCTTAGTAGTGAAATCAATAACTTCTTTTACATCAAACGGCTTACACGAAAAGATATCTATCGTTATAAGATGGTATTTTTCCCATGTATATAATTGCATCCCACTCTCAGCCCATACAGTTAGTCCTTCATACCCTGCCTGTTTTTCTTTGTCTATCGTTTCACCCATACGAGTTACTCGTGGGCCAAACAATGTATGCATATCAAGAATGCGCGTAAGATTTCTAATATAACGATGAATACCTACTTTGCTCTTCCAGTGTTTGTACATATGTGTTCCAGTAATACCTTCTATTACCAATCGTTGACGGTAGATTTCAGGCACAAGAGTATTATCCATTGCATAAATTCTCCAATTTCTTGTTATGTTCATCCCAGTTTAAATTAAGTTTTTCACACATAAGTTTTTCTATATCATTAGCATCTTTATGTTCTTGGAAATACGGAGCACCAGCAACCTCACCAGGTTCCTCTACATCTGGATTTTTCATATCCCAATCATTAACCTGAGATGTTGATATGTTTTTTTTAGAACACAGATACGATTCAACCAATTCATGCAATGCAACTAAAAAGATATCGTCATTAGGAAGATTACGAGATACCCTAATGTGTATACTAGTATCATCCTGGTTAAGCTTTTCCCAAAACCAACACCCTACTGTTGTATAGAGATGCTGGTCATGTGGAATAGTATTTATTTTAACTGAAAGTTTCATAGTTTAAATATAACATTAATAGGTATAGATGTCTACTGTTTAAAGAAGTTGCAATCAATCTTGTCTAACTTATTCATTTCTTCCTGAGCTGAATCAAGCGACTCTGGAAATGTTTGAACATAGTACCCTTCAACTTGATCAGCTATATCCTTACACATTTTTATTGCTGAATCAAGAGTATCTCCCCAACCAACTACAGCGCCTATTTCTGGTAGTCCTTGTGATTGAGGTATAGCGTAATACTTTCCATCTATCTTGCATGCATTTCTAAGTTTAACATTGTTTCTATATTTCTCTGGAAAGCCAATCTCCTGCCAGTTCTTGTCAGCCCATGAAGAGTGTATCAACATCTCAACACCATATTTTGCTAATGATTTAGGATCAACCATGATCCCATGTGATCCAGCCCATATTATTTCGCCAAGGTTTGCATACAACTCCTGGTAGATTTCACTAGGCGGACTACCTTGCCTGGCACAAAAATCAATCATAACTCCCTTACGAGTTTTCTCATCCACTCTTATCTCAGTACTATAAAATCCTTTGTAACCATAATTTCTAAATGTGTTTGATACGGCATTATCAAAATCAGTGACCTGCTTAGGTAAATTACTACGTGGACCAAATATCCCTATGTAAGACAAATCTTTAACTTCAATACCAGCAAGGTGTTGTGAAGGGAATTGTCCATCTACTGTATAACAATCTACTCCAACTTCGATACTATCTGGTACATCTTCTTCTATGATAAAGTTAATTATTGTTTTAAAGGCACCAAGCTTATATTCCATTTCATCAAGTACTGGTTCAACTTGTTTATAATTTTTTGATTTAAATGTTTCTACAATACCACGCCACTTATTTATTTTTATCCAAACATTGGTGTGTTCTTTTAGGTAACTACGTAGGTTTGCAATACCAACAACTTTAGTCCATTTGTTTAACGGCAGCCGGAGATTCTTCTGGTGTTCCTTCATAGCGTCTCGGTATAGTTCCATCTCTTCACCCATACGAGAACCCCAAACATATTTACCTTGCTTCTCCAACCACACTTGCATAGGTCCAAAGTATACGTCAGGAAAGAACCACAAATCAATATCGTCATATACTTCCCACGGCCCATCGACAACTTCAATATTGTCTAAACCAAAACCAATATAAGCAGAGTTCATTTTAGGAAAAGCATTGATCCAACCAGGGTTACAGTAGTATACTTTCTTAAATTCTCTCGCAAGACGAGATGCAGTTTCTACAAACAAACCATTGTCGTGACAAAAGCAAACCACATCCTTAGTATCTTTCATTATTTCTGCCTTATAGTATATTTGGAGTAAGACATGCCACCACAAAGAACTCTTTGAAGAAACTCGTCCTTTGATTCACCAACCTCTTTCAACGATTTCTCGCCATAGTGTTTGTTGAATTCTGCTTCAGTTTTATAACCAGCATCCTTATACGAAATAATCTCTTCATCCTTGAGACTGAATTCTTTAATATCTCTCATTTTCATCACAAGGTTCTTAGCCATAAGATCGATCTCCTGCTCAGTTGCAGGAGTACCAATCCACTGTTTATACATTCTCGATATAATATTTTTGATATAATGATAAAATTGTTTTACTACTCCAACATCCTTATCGTAAATATCCTGCTGAAAGTCTCCCTTCTCACTGAAGTATTTCATAGCTGCATCAGAACCACGATGTGCTAACCACTCTTCATATAGCTTTTCTTCATCAACCTTTCCATCTGGAAAATATGTTTTCTCTAATGAATTAGTAAATGCGCTTTCACGATCTTTACTAAACAAATCTCTTGTGTACTCTCCAAACTTCCCATCAAGTTGTTTTATTACCTTCTCAGCACCAAAGTGACCAACCATCTCTTCCATAAGGGTTGGCATTAGTTCTTTTTTAGGAATGTCTGGGTGAACATGAAAGACAGGTGTACCATCTTTATCTCTATAGTATGCTCCGAGATCATTGTCTGAAAGCACCTGTTGTTCTTTTCCACTCTTAGTTGTTCTTGTTTTTCCTATAACAACTTTGAATTTATGATTATCACCACCAAACAATTGGAGGGCATTTATTACAGCATCGTCTACATCTTGATCTGTAACTTTGTCTTCATTGTTTTGTATTGTTGTATGCTTTGTTGATCTACTTATTTCTTCTTCTGGTATTTCGTCTGTAGTTTCTTCATCGTTGACCATATCCCTATCTTTAACTACCTGCGAATCTGTAGCCTCTTCTATAGCACCACGATGTAAATCATCTACAGTTCCCTGATCTGTATCTATCTCTGAATTTCTTTGTTGTTTAATCTTACCTCTACCACCTCTTAACTCTTCAAACTTAAGAGGATCTTTAACAGAAATAATCTTTTTCCCATCTCCACCAGACTTTTTAAATTGGTAATCTATGTATTCTTCTAATGCTTTATCTTGAGGTATACTCTTACGTTTAGACCTTGCCAATACAGCCTCTCTAATAAATTTATTACCACTCTTATACATATCTGTAATTTCTTTAGACACATCTTCTTTGCTATTTCCAGATATATCGAAAACATCTTCTACTTTTAATGGCCTTCTTTTATTGTTTTCGCCTTCACTCTTATCTAACGTATTCTTGTTATCTACTACCTTTTGGAGCTGCTTGTATAAGTTGTCTGTGTAATCTGTAGTTCCAGCGTTATCTACAAAAGGCTTTAAAACAATATCTCTTTCGTCTTGTTGTGCTGTGTTTAACCCTTCTGTAATTCCATGCTCGTTAACCATATCAGAGATATCATTTAATGATTTATCTTTTAATGCATTTTCTACTTTAGCCCTTTTCTCTTCGTCTTGAATAGAAGAAACAATCTGATTAACCTTTTTATTTTTAGCTCCCATAGAACGACCTTCACCCCTGGTGGTTCTATTAACCATATCTTTAATAGTATTAAAACTCGCATCTACTGGTATATTAGGAGTTACGTAAGTTCCATTAGAAGTATTTTTAGTAATAGTTACTGTTTTATTATCGTCTCCTATTTCTATTTTAGGGTACTTTGCATCTTTCGTCCAAAGATTCTTCCTAATATTTTCCCATCTATCCTGTATTACTTTTTCTGGTCCAGATGTTTGAACATCTCCACCTGTTGTAGTCTTTTCTTTGCTTGTTTCTTCGATAGGTTTTTCTTGGATAGAGGCTTCCCCTTCTCCGTCTTTACCTGATATCCCTGTTTGGTCTTTCGTATCATTATCCGCTCCTATTGTTTGTTCTTGTGCTTTATCTTCTTCCGGCATTAAAGCGGGGGCAATTTCCGCCTCTGCCTGATTTTCGCTTTCTGAGGGGGGAAGAATCGATGATCCCTCTTGAGGCGATAATCTATTCGTCCTTGGGATTATCCTGGCTTCTTGAGCTGTTTCCGGATGTTTGGGAGCAATCTGATCCACTTCCTCAGAATCAATCCTATCAAATTCAGCAATCGCCGCTGGATCGTCAGCATAATCCTTACGCATATTCTCGCGATACTCTTTGCCATACTGATAAGTATTTAAAATATCTTGGTCAACATTTCCGTGTTCGGAATTATCAGACACATGTAATTCGGGTTGTTGTGATTGTCCAACTGTATTTCCTTTTCGTACTTCCGGAGTTGTTTGGACAACATCTCTAACCGGTTCTCCTGTGGAAACGGGAGGTATGTTTTGATTAGACGATTCTTCTTTGCTTGTTTCAATTGGTTTCTCGATTGGTTTTTCTTTTGGTACTGATCGTTCCATTCCACCGGTTGCAGCACCTATAGCAAACTGTGAAAGATTCTCACTTGTGCTACCACCCATAGCCGCAGAACCAACACCAAACACTGTGCCTTGTACTAATGCGTTAGCAATCTTTTGACTCCAAGGCCCAAGTTTACTAACCCAAGGTTCGAAAACATCACCTGCAATACCAGCACCACCCATAAATGCAGCGTTCTGTTCACCTGCTTTAATAGCTGCTTGTAGCTTCTGCTCGTGTGTTCCATCGGTTTCGGCGTATGCTTGTTCAGCGGATACTGTTCCACCTGCAACAGCGTTGTTTATATGTTCAAGAGCCTGTGTTGGCATCTTAGTAAGAGCATACTTTATAATTTTATTAGTTTCTTTTTCTCCATAAGTCTGTGCAAGTTTCTCAGTTGCAGACTTGAGAACACTTTCTGTAGCCCCTTTAACAATACCCTTTACTCCAATAAACTGCGGTATAAATCCAAGCATAGCCGCTACACCATGTAGAGCTTTATAACCTATTCCAGCCTTATCTAAGTTATCTCTTTCTTCAGGTGTATCAGACAACTTCTTCGCAATATCATCTACCCATTTAGTACTTTTATCTTGTTCTGTTTGATACTGTTGTTCCGACTCCCCAGACAAATTAGCAAATGTTTTATTTGCTCCAGTTTTTGTTTCCAAATATTTTGCAAAGTCATTTGGAAATTTAATTAGATCAAACGTACCGCGACCAATCGCCTTACCAGATGAAGATACAATCTCACCAACATCAGTTGGCTTCTTAGGGTCTGGGTCAGTTGTGATTGATTTAGGTTCTTGAATTGTTTGTTTGGGAACTATATTATCAAGAAACGAATAGTCTGTTTGTGTCTGTTGTTGAACTGGATGTTGGTTATCTTCAAACATCATATCAGACACCTTACCCATATTTTCGTCTGACGCAATACCATGAAATGAAACAGAAGACCGACTAGAGGCAACCCCCAATCGGTCTTTATTATCATCAACGTTTTGTTTAGGAACAATACCGTCTAAGAAAGAATAATCCATTTAATTGTTTCCGTAGTTATCAACAACCCATTTAGCTTTTTGTTTTATATCTGTTGGAGATTGTGGATCAGACAATATTTGTTTAGACTTTTCAACTTCATCTGCAGTAGGTGCACGAGTGCTATTAAGAGTCTCATCCATAGTTTGTTTAGGATTAGGAAGTGATCCTACACCATCAAGTGATTGTTGCCATTTACCATATTCAGGACTCATTTCAATCTTTTTGTTTTCAGGATTATAATGAAAATATTCCCCATATCCCTCTTGATTAAGTTTTGTCATGGCGTTGAATTTACTATCATTGCTTGATCCACCTACTTTACCATGTTTCTCTTTTCCACTATTTACATCTCTAACCCACTTCATTGCACCAGGCAGTTTTTCGTTAAGATAAGAAGTGTTTGCATAAGCTTGTGATGCCTGAAGAGCTTTACTATAATTCTCCATAGTTTTAGGCATATTAGCATACAACTCTGCGGTACGCCTACGAGCTAAAGTCTCCTTTTGTGCATCGTCTAACTGTGCTTGTGCATCACGTTTTCTTTGTTGAAAGTCTTCTTGGCTTTCATTTTTACCTTGTGTAACTTTACTGTTTTTATATGCAGTCATATAGCTTTGATTAGCCACCTGAGCATCCTTATTTACCTTCTCAAGGTCAGGAGCTTTAGGTCCAGCATCAATTTTGTCTTGTGACTGTTTTTGGTCAAACGACAACCTTTGTGATTCCAGATTAATTCTTTGCTGTCCCTGATTTTCTTCAACCTTATTATGTGCTTCTTGGTTTTTAGAATGTACTTCATTATTAGCAGCATTAGAGGACTGTATAGCTTTATCATAAGCAGAATGAAAGACTTGCAAACCATACTGCATCTGGTCTGGCGTAAGGTTAGGAACTCCAGCCTTAAGTGCAGAGTTGAGTCCACGAAGAGTTTTTCCATAATTAGAAGGATCGAGTACATCTGGATTTTGTAAGAATCGATTTACCACATCATTAACTGGCTGTTGTATTTTATTGGTCTGTTGTCTCTGCTTCTCTTCATTGTCTAACTTCTGTTGTTCCTGCTGGTCATTCTCTATACTACCCTGAATAGATTTACCAATATTTGTTTGGTTTAAACCTGGCTGCGTTTCTGTAGGAGCACCTTGCCATAACTTTCTCAACTGATCCTGGGTAATCTTTTTCTTTGCTTCTTTATCAGAGGTAATTAGATCTCCAAAAGATAATGACCCACCACCCAAATTAGATTTAGCAGCATTATATACTGGAGCATAAAAATTATTAACTAACTGACCAGCATAATCCTCATGTTTAGTATCATTATTAAATTTAGGAACCATCTCTCGTAGCTTTTGTTTTGCTTCGTCAGGGCTACTAACATCTAAGTGCATAGAAGCTACAACATTTGTAGCTACGTTGTCATCCATATTATCGATAAATTTATTAGTCGCAGAATAAGACATATCTTTAAATTTATTGTTCTCTTTAATTTGTTTATTTAGTTGTAACAACTCTGGAACTTGATGTGCGAACTGTGCGACATCTTGTCCAATGTTTCCTATCCAACTAAAATCTTTTATATAACGAGATGGATCGTAACCGTAATTATCAGCCATTGTTTTTCCTATGCTGTTAGCAAACCCTTAGTTCTGTTCATATATCCCATATCTACGCCAGCAAAACTACCTGCAGAAGATTCAAGATTTTTTTGAGAAAGATTGTTCGTATTAATTTTCATTTGATTATCACTATCCGACTTCTGTTGCCCAAACAATCTTGAATTAAAATTAATGTCATTCTGATTTAAATCTGATTGCTGACCACTAAATCTATTCATAATACCTTGTTCTTTATCGTCGTCAGCCATGTTTTGCATAGCCATAGTTTTAGCTTTCTGCCTTTGCTCATCAGCAGAAGCATTACTAAAAAGACCACCGATAATTTTTGATCCAACTGACGCACCCATCATAAGAAGAGAAAAAGTAATTGGGTCCATTATTGATTTCCATTTCCACTATTAGAATTATTTTTACTAAGATTCATAAATGCCTTCATCACGTTTTCGTTTTTCATGTAATCAGCCATCTTGTTTGCATGCTCATTTATATTGTTTTGGAAGTCTTGTCTATTTTGAAGGGTTTGTTTCCAACGATTAAGCCTAAGATCATAGTTTTCTTTAGCCTGTTTTAGGGCCATACTACCAGTCTCTTGTTCTATTTGTTTCTGTTTAAAACTATTATCTATGGATTGCTGTTTTAGTTTTCGCTGTCGTTGCATTTCATACATTTGCTCACTATCATTCTCTGCTTTTTCATTCTCGCTATTCTGCATGAGGCCACCAACTACAGATCCTACTATCGCTCCAGCAGCACCAACCCCCTGACCAACCATTTGTGACTGAGCAGCATTCATACTAGTATCAGTGTTCCCACTATTATTTGATTGATCTGAAACTCCACCTCCACCTGGTTGTGCACCATTATATCCATCAACTTTTGGCGCATCCCAAGGTTGGGAATCAGGATTCCAACTACTGTCTGGCATAGTGTTATTTAATTCTTCAGGCGTAGGGTCTGAGGAATTAAAACTATTAGACTGTAGTTGTTGTGGACCATACTGATTTACATTAAGAGGATCATAATTATATCTATTAGATATGTTCATACTATGATTGTGCCCCTGGTCCCGCAACTGGCGTCCAAGTACCATCTGAGTTTCTAATCAAATATTCACCATTTTCGCTATTTATATTAGCAATATTCATAGTTGTTCCGTCTGTTTTAGTTATTGTAGTAGTATACATAAAAACACTATGTGCCAGGTTATACGTAGATCCATCAGCCCTTTTTATTTTAACATTTTCGTTTGGAGATGATGTTTGGGTAACTTGTCCGATAATATTTTGACCACCTATAGATAGTGCAACAACACTATTAACTTCACCAACATACCCATTTTTATTATTCAAATCAGTTTTAGGAGCACTACTAAATAGCGTATTGTATGCAGGTGTCCCAGAAGCAATCCCTTGAATGCTATCCCAACCATTGGGAGAACTAAATATACTACTAATATTAGCCATCTGAGGTTTTCCGTCTGAGCCTAGTATATAATTTTGACCATCTTGACCAATAAAGAACTGTCCACCAGTAGTTCCACTTGGAGCATAAACAGCAACACCATTCGATCCAACAATTGCATCTGTTGCCTCATAAGGGTTACCATTAGAGTCGTATTTTATAACATCTCCACCAGACACATTGTATGTACCAGGCACCCCTGATGTTGACCCTGGATTAGTAACATTAACTGTTCCACCACTTGTTACTGAAAAATTTACTGAACCATTTGCATTATAAACAGTCATTGCTCCAGTAGTCGAGTCAAAAGTTGCATTACCGCCAACATCATTAATCATCTTCATGTGATTGGTAAATGCTCCCCACTCCTGGGTTGTCATTCCACCTGGTTGTCCAACCATAAAGTCTCCACTCATACTCTCGATCTTATCGTTTGTAAGAGCTACACTTGTTTCTCCAGGTGTTCTACCGGAAGAAATAAAAGCATTAATATCATCTGCCGTAGGAGAGTAATCCGAGTTACCAGTAGTGTGTTGATAATAAGCTTTAATAGCAGCCATCAATGGAGGGTTCGATTCTATATCATTTACTGTAGCATTTGGGTATTGCGTCCTAAAATCAGACACCATAGATGTAGCTGTAGTAAATAAAGTGTTTGAAATTCCAACACTTGCATTAGCTGTTTGTATTGCATCGAGATTAGCAGTGACTTGTTTGAATGCTGCATCTACCTGAGCAGTAGCTCCCTGTAGTTGTAATCCAGCTAATTGTTCTGTTAGACCTCCAGCAGATACCGCTGCACTTAATGATCTACTCGCATCAGCAAGCTTAGTGCTTATTTGTGTGTTCCAGATATTCAGGTTATCAGTTATTGCTGACTGTTCTACGTTACCTTGAGCTATTAACGCATTAATATTTTGAGTAGTCTCTGTATTAACCTGGCTTAAATCAGATTGAAATTTAGCTTCATCATAGTTTGCCCCCTGTAGAGCAATTTGACTAAACTGTTGTGCGGCCTGAAAAGCTCGTGTCTGTGCACCACTTGCCAGTCCAGCTTCAAGTTGCGATCTCTGTTCAGCAGAAGTACTGTTTAATTGAGCCATAGCAGCACCCTTAGCCCCTTCAGAGAGGTTAGGGTTAGAAGCTATACGTTGGGCCTGAGATAAATTTGAAGCTGCCTGAGAAGCGTTAAAACTGTTTAAAGTTTGGTTGGCAATATTCCTATCAACTGGTGAATCACCATTAGCATAACCTTGCATCATCGACAACCCACTTGCAAAACTTTGTTCGTATGGATTGTTTGGACGCAACGAATCAACTCTCGATATATCGGAAGCAGAAACTTGTTTATTAGACAAAGCTCCTAATCTACTTGAGATTCCACCAAGATTATCTATCCCAGAGGTAACTGCACTAGGAGTAGTAGTATCTGTTACACCAGACCCCAAACTATTAATGTTTGATATAGCACTATTTATATTGGTAGTACCACTTGCGATAGCACTACTAATAGATGAAGTATCGACCGAAGTATTCCCAGTTGTTGCTTGCCACCAAGGTGTTGAGGATGCCATTATTTATTGTTTCCTATTACTTCAAATATAACTTAATAGAACTTAGATGTCAAATTATTTGTTTCTAAGTACTGATATTTGGTCTTTTAAATCTTTAATTTGAGATTCAAGATCTTTGTTTGTAGATATCAAATTACTCACAATGTTCCATATATAATTTATATTACTTGAAACATTAATGAAGTCTTTATTTAAATCTCCCGTATATTTAATATCTAATTGTTTTGTTGAAGAATTTAGTATCATAATTAAAATACCGGGCAAACATTGTTTGCGTTATTTTTAATAACATCGTTATAGTAATATGGCAAAGCTTGGTATATACTATCGCTATATACACGTATATCAAACAATTGAACCCCCGAATTGTTAAACTGAAGATTATTAATTCCAGTAAGATTATACATATAGTATAAGTTCCAACCCATATATCTGCTACCAAAAGTTAGGAAGTTAATTGTGTTTCCCATACTGGAAACATCAGGGGTATCATTAGACCAAAACATGATAAATGAATGGTCTGGAAGCAAAACAGGAATATATACCGAACTATCAAATAATGGAGCTGAACCTGCTTTGCCATCTGGACCAGATACGCTACCCAAGTTTTCTAATGGCAGGTTACTATTAGCACCCAACATCTTAACTCCACTAACTATATCTGTATCAAGTAAGGTTGATCTCGTATACCATAATGATGGAGTCGATAAATCTTGTTGGTAATTTTCAAAATCACTAACACCTGAAGGATTATAGCTAATATTTTTAACCACGTAATCCTGTTGTCTGCCGAGTAATCTAAATCCAGAATTGTTTGAGGAGAACTTTGTTTGTATTCTGTGTCCCTCAATACTCTTATCATAATTTATCTCATTAGAAATATCCAACTGCTCAGATGAAGCTGTAGCTACATTAGGCTCCCCATCTACAAATACTTCCGCAGTAAATACTGTTCCGCTTATATATCCGTTATAATCGAATCCACTTATTCCGCGATTAGTCTCAAAATCTGGACGTACATAAAATCTACTCGCCTGATGGTTAATAAGGTATTTTTCGTATATTCCAGTGTCTTCCCTAAACATTACTTCAGGACTAATGTCGTAACCACCACTCCCGTCAATATTTACTTTGTCTTTAAAATATTTTTTTATGTTTGATCCTATAGGTCCATCACGAGTAGTAACATCATAAAATTTTCCGTCATACATATCAAGAATTAATAAATGTGGCATATCGTTAGTATCAATAATTTTAACTAATCCAGTTTGAGTTTCAGGAGTCGGAAAGAATCCATCATTCTCAGAAAAGCCAACACCATGTTCATAAGCCAAACCCATTTGATTACTTGTTGTATTATTAGACATTCGATATTACTCCGGATACATGTAAATAATCTGGATTAGTCAGTGCTATATAAAAAGGAGAATTTGTATACCTTCCTGTTTTACTACTTTCATCTATTCCTAAAGAAAAACATAAAGTTCTATTAGGTATATTTATATTTATAAATATAGTATTTTGATATTTATATTTTCCCCTCCCGTATTTACCTCGACCGTATGACATTTATATTTTTCCTTTTCTACAAAAACATTGCTGCCTTCTGCAGGGCGGTTGGTCGTCCGGATTGTTTTAGTATAATAACACTATGGCCAAAGTACAGTTCCAGCGGCACCAGTTGAACTCATTAATGTTGTGTAGTCATAAGCGTTCCAAGCAGCAGAACGGTCGATATTGGAAATACGGGCCTCAGACATCAATCCAACAAAATTGACATTTGGATTAGAAGTTCCATCAGCAGTACTGCTACCACACATTATTGTGAGAGGATCTGTCGTTCTTTTCATTGTTGTCCCACTAAGACAAGATCCCTGAGTTAGAACATTATTGTAATAAAGATTTACTCCGTTAGTAGCTCCAAATGTAGGCCCAACAGTGGCAACACAATATGCCCAGTTATTTGCAGTTATCACGTTAGAGCTTATTATAGTGTTATCTTTTTGATCTG
>Ga0265338_10007708_pt1 | contig 13250 bp, 8 predicted proteins | sample 42126metaG_FD_193579 | JGI IMG/M metagenome (GOLD analysis project Ga0265338, IMG submission 193579) | Rhizosphere microbial communities from Carex aquatilis grown in University of Washington, Seatle, WA, United States - 4-21-26 metaG | ecosystem: Host-associated > Plants > Roots > Rhizosphere >... | reverse complement strand
GCAGATCGTACGACGGTTACTAGGCTGTGACGCGAGCACGCCCTCGCCGATCCGATGCGCGTTCGCTGTTGCCTGTTTCGCGAGGCGTCGCTACCGTCAGCGCCAGTGCTAGAGCTGCCCGCCGCAGAGCTCGTCCGGCCGCGCCGGCGCCCGCTCGGCTTCGAGCTCGTGCTCGTCGCGATCGTCTCGTTCGCGGTGCTCGTGCCCGGCATCTGGAAGTACTCGCTCGTCGATCCGTGGGAGACCCACTACGGCGAGGTCGGCCGGCGGATGCTGCAGGACCACGACTGGGTCCACACCGATTGGCAAAACGAAGGCTTCCGCTCGAAGCCGGTGCTGACGTTCTGGATGATGGCGGCGTCGATGAAGGCGGTCGGGCTCGCCGATGACGGCGGCTATTCCGGCGAGATGGAGCACGACGCCCGGACGATGATCGCGATCCGGCTGCCGTTCATCTGCTGCGCGGTGCTCGGGTTGATGGTGATGTGGTGGATGCTCGCGCGATTGATCAGTCGGCGACTCGCGTGGCTCGCGCTGCTCGTCGTCGGCTCGACGCCATTCTTCTGCCTGATCGCGCGGCAGGGCATACCGGACATGCCGCTGACCGCGTGCGTGATCGGCGCGATCGCGATGTTCATCATGGCGATGGAAGACGGCGACGAGCCGCTGTCGCCGGTGTGGCGGCTACGGCTCCCCGGCAATCGCCAGCTCGCGCTCGACGCACGCCACGGGTTGTTCCTCGTCGCCGGCGGGTTCGTCGTGCTGCAGGCGGTCTATTACGCGGTGTACTTCACGCTGTCGCCGCGGCTCGCGCTGATGTATCCGCTGAACCCTGCGGTCGTGCTGCCGCTGATGATGTTCGGCGGGTTGTTCGCGCTGTGGCGCGACGGCTGGCTGATCGTGCGGCTGCCGTTCATCGCGATCGGCGGCGTGATCGCGGCGGTGCGCAAGCGCGAGCTACCCGAGATCGATACGACCGCCACGCGCTGGCGCCGGATCATCGACGGCTACCTCGTGCCGTGGGAGCGCGACGCGCTCGATCGCTATGTCGTGCGCGGCTTGACGTTCCCGATCGCGTGGGCGAACGGCGACGGCTGGGCCAAGACCGATGCGATCGCCGACCACGTGCTGCAGCTGGCGCCGATCACGACGACGCGCCAGGTCTACATGCTGTGGTGCTACGCGATCCTCGGGGTCAGCGTGCTCGCGAAGGGACCGCCCGGGCTCACCGTCGTCGTCGGCGTCGGCTTTTTCTACGTCTTGCTATTCAACAAGTGGCGCTCTCTGTACGACGGCGCGTTCGAGCTCAAGCGCGGCCTGATCCTGCTCCTCGTCGTCGCGTTCCCGTGGCACTTCGCGATGTATCTCAAGGACGGCGCGCAGTTCGTCGACGAATATCTGTTCACTCACATCCTGAATCGCGCCGCGGCTGACCCCGACAAGTCGCTCGGCACGTTCGAGTACTACACCTCGCAGATCGGCCACGGCATGTGGCTGTGGGCGGCGCTGCTGCCGGTCGCGCTCGCCCGCGGGTTGACCGCCGCTCGCACCGACACGCGCGAAGGTCGCGTGCGCTTCGTCGTCGGGTTGTGGGCGATCTGCGGCTTCGCAGTGTTCGCGCTCGTCCAGACCAAGTTCCATCACTACGTGCTCCCCGCGGTGCCGGCGCTCGGCATCCTCGTCGCGTTCTTTCTCGATGACCTTTGGACCGGTCGTGCGCGCCTGCACCCGGTGTACGCCGCGCTCGCGATCGCGATCGTGTTGTTGATCTGCCGCGATCTGATGTGGGAGCCGGAGCGCTGGATCGAGATGTTCGTGTTCCGCTACGACCGGCCGTGGCCCGCAGGAGAGCCGTACGTGATCGACGTCAGCGACGGCATCCTCGCGTTGGGCCTGTGCGCGGCTGGTGCACTGTTGATCGCAGCGCTGCCGTGGCGCCGGTTCGCGGTCGCGATGCTCGCGGCGTCGGGGCTCGCGATCTGTCTGTGGTGTCTTCAAGTCTACATGCCGGTCGCCGGCAAGCACTGGGGCATGCGCGACGCGATCCACGCCTACTATCAACAGCGCACGGTCTACGGCGAGAAGATCGTCTACTTCGGCGCCGGCGAGCTCGCCGACGATTGGGGCGATGTCACCGACAAGTGGTCGTTCGACACGTTCGTGCCCGACAACTTGCAGATCGGTCAGCCGATGACGATCAAGGTCGACCTCAACAAGGTGGCCGAGCAAGACGAGCACGTGATGGAGCAGGAGGTCGAGATGGTCGGCGCGGTCACCGCGATTGGCGATCACTCGGTGACGGTCACGCTGCCCAAGACCGAGCGCGCGAAGCTCCAGCCGTTGATCGCTCGCGGCGCAGCCAAGCCGGTGCGCGGTCGCCAACCGATCCACGAGGTCGAGGCCGATCGGTTGATCGCGTGGCAGCTGTACTGGCGCGGCGAGAACTTCTGGTCGGGTGACGAGATCTGGGGGTGGTTGCCCGAACAGCACACCGCGCTGATGAAGACCGACAACGTCGACTTCCTCAAGTACCTGAACGACCGCCACATCTCGCCACTCGGTCGCCGCGTATTCCTGATCAGCGAGGCCGGACGCGCGCAAAGCGTGAAATCGATGTTGCCGACGCAGCGCGCACGCGACAGCTTTGAAGTGATCGACACGACGAGCAACAAGTTCGCGATCGTCGCGTTCTACCTGTAGCCCGTTCGGGTAGGCCCGTGTGCGCACGGTTGGTTGAAACCGACCTCGGCCAGCAGTGTCAAACGGTTAGATCGATGGTTCAGCTGGCGCGTGGAATGTTGATGCTATCCTCAGCCGTTAGCTGTCGGAACTAGCGGGAAAATGGCGCAACCCCTCGATACGTCCGCCGATACCTCTGCAATCCACCGGCTGCTCGGCCGAGCCCGGTTGCGGATCCGCAGCCAGTGGGCGCTCGAAGGCGCAACCACCGCTGCGATCCTCGCGGCAGCGGTCGCGCTGGTCGCGATCTTCCTCGTTCGACTCGAAGTGATCTCGACTCCCGCCGCGATCGGCGCCCTGCTGGTCGCGCTCGGGATCGTCGTCGGTGGCGCGGTGCTCGCCGCGAGTCGCAAGCTCGACGACGAGCTCGTCGCGCGCCGCATCGATCGCGCATCGAACCTCGCTGATCGGCTGTCGACCGCGATCGCGTTCTCGCGCCTGCCGAGCGAGCCCGCGGCCGACGCAGACGAGACCAGCCGCGACTTGATGAACGCGGCGATCCGCGACGGCGTCCGCGCCGCCGGCAAAGCCGATGTCGCCGCTGCCACGCCGTTCGTCGCACCGACCGATCTGCGCGCCGCGCTCGGCTTCATCGCGGTCTCGGCGCTCGCGGCCGGCCTGATACTGCCGCGTCCGGATCGCTCGCCGCACATGTATCGCGCGACTCCGGATCACGCGCCACCGGGCGCCGACGTCGTGCTCGAGGGCGTGCATCTCGGCAATCGGGTCAAGCCGCAGCTCGCCCTCGGCACACGCAAGATCGAGGTCACGACCTGGGACGACGACTCGGTCCACGCGGTCATCCCCGCGAACGCGGCGTTTGGCGACACCACGCTGGTCGCGACGGTCGGCGAGCAACCGCTCGAGGCGATCAAGTTCACGGTCGTCGATCCGAAAGACTCGACGTTCCACAAGAAAGACGCGGTCGAGATCGATCCCGACGAGCGCGCCTACATCGAGTCGATCATCGCCGAGCTGCACAACGTCGCGCAGCGCGACAAAGTACCGGAGCTCGAAGACTTCGCGAAGAAGGTCGAGCAGCTGCTCAAGCAAGCGGAGAACGGCGAGATCACGAAAGAGAAGATGCTCGAAGCGCTCGCGCAGGCCGAGGACGCGCTCAACAAGCAAGCGGAGCCGAATCAGCCCGAGGTCGACAAGAAGCTCGGCGACATGGGGCAAGAGCTGAAGAAGGACGCGCTGACCAAGGATCTCGGCGACGCGCTGCAGAAGAAGGATCTCGAGAAAGCCAAGCAGGAGCTCGAGAAGCTCGCCGAGAAGCTCGATCAGAAGGAGCTCACCGAGCAGCAGAAGGAAGAGCTCGGCAAGAAGCTCGACGATGTCGCGAAGCAAATGGAAAAGCAGGACAAGCAGCAGGACGACAAGCACGACCAACAGGCCGAGAAGCTGCGCGAAGAGATCCGCCGGCTCGAACAGCAGAAAGACAAAGCGAAGAACGAGCGCGAGCGCCAAGAGACTCAGCGCCGGCTCGACGAGAAACGCGAGGAGCTGAAGAAGCTCGAGAAGGATCAGCAGGACAAGGACCAGTCCGACGAGCGCCGTGCGCTCAAGCGGCTGTCGCAGGACATGGAGAAAGCCGCCGAAAATCTCCAGAAGCCGGACAAGGGCCAGAAGAAGGACCCGAACAACCCGGACGACAAAGACGGCCAAGAGGAGCGCGAGAAGCAGGCGTCGCAAAAGCTCAAGGACGCCGCGCGAGAGACTGGCCGCGTCGATCAGGATCAGCGCCGACAGGCGACCCAGAAGAAGATGTCGTCGCAGATGGACGATCTGCGCGAGGCGCTACGGCGCGCGAAGCAAAAGGGCAACAAAGGCCCGCAAGATCCGTTCAATCGCCAAGGCAAGAACCAGGACTTCGCCCAGCGCGCGCGCGGCGGCAAGGGCAACGGTCAGTCGTGGAAGCCCGGCCAGGGCCAACAGGGTCAGGGCCAAGGCCAAGGCCAGGGGCAGAACGGCCAAGGCGGCCAAGGCTCGGACCATCAAGGCGGCGGCTCGGGCGGCGACTCGTGGGGCACCGAGCACGATCCGAACCTGACCGGCGACCCGACGCAGAAGACCGGCAACGAGAAGGATGTCGATGTCGCTGGCAAGCAGGGCGATCAAGGCGACTCGATTCGCGAGACGATCCTCGCTGCCGCGCACAAGGGCTTCGCGTCGGTCGGGTACCAGAAGGTCTACGCCGACTACGACCGGATCGTCGAGGAAGTGATGCGAACCGAGAAGCTTCCGTCGAGCTACAAGTACTACGTCAAGCGCTACTTCGCGAAGATCCACCCGAGCATGGCGTCAGCGCCAGCTCCTGACACGCAGCCGGAGAACCCGAAGCCATGAGCACCGCCGCCGCCGCGAACGTCGAATCGACCGTCTCTTCGTTCACCGCCGACCTCAGCAAGTTGCGCCAAGAGATCGGCACGATGATCGTTGGCCAAGAGAAGATCGTCGAGGGCGTGCTGATGTGCCTGCTCGGCGGCGGTCACGCGTTGCTCGAGGGCGTCCCCGGTCTCGGCAAGACGATGCTCGTGCGAACGCTTGCGGAGACGATCCACGCGACGTTCTCGCGCATCCAGTTCACGCCGGATCTCATGCCGGCCGACATCGTCGGCACGAACGTGATCGTCGAGGATGCGCAGGGCAAGCGGTTCGAGTTCCAGAAGGGCCCGATCTTCGCGCACATCGTGCTCGCCGACGAGATCAACCGCGCGACGCCGAAGACCCAGTCGGCGCTGCTCGAGGCGATGAGCGAAGCGTCGGTCACGGTCGCGAAGCAAACCTACAAGCTCGAGAAGCCGTTCTTCGTGCTCGCGACGCAGAACCCGCTCGAGATGGAAGGCACCTACCCGCTTCCGGAAGCGCAGCTCGATCGCTTCTTCATGAAGCTCGTCGTCGATTACCCCGATAAGGCCTCGCTCCATACGATCATCGATCGCACCACGACCGACGACGTGCCGCAGCCCAAAGCGGTGATCGACAAGTCCCGGATCATGGAGATGCGCGAGCTCGTTCGCAAAGTGCCGCTCGCCCGCCAGATCCAGGACTACGCGGTGCGCGTCGTGCTCGCGACGCACCCGGAGAACCCCGAAGCGACGCCGTCTAGCAAGCACTACTTGCGCTATGGCGCGTCGCCGCGCGGTCTGCAGGCGATCATCCTGGCCGCGAAGATTCGCGCGCTGCTCGAGGGCCGTTATGCGGTCGCGATCGACGACATCCGCCACGTCGCGCCTGCGTGCCTGCGCCACCGGTTGATCCTCAACTTCGAGGGCGAGGCCGAAGGCATCAAGGCCGACACGATCATCGCCGAGATCCTCAAGGCGACGAAGGAGACGTAGTGGTCGCGACCGCGAAGGCTGCGACCCGCGCGCCGAAAGCTTCAGCGAACCGCGCGGCGGATCGCTCGGCGTTGTTCGACGAGCGGTTCCTGAAGACGCTCGAGCACCTCCACATGGTCGCTCGCAAGGTCTTCGCGGGAAACCTGCGCGCCGAGCGCCGCACCCGCAAGGTCGGCTCGGGCATCGAGTTCGCCGATCACCGGACCTACGCTCGCGGCGACGACTTTCGCTACATCGATTGGAACCTGTACGGCCGACTCGACAAGCTGCTGCTCCGGCTGTTCGAAGAGGAAGAAGATCTTCACATCTACATCCTCATCGATGTCTCGGACTCGATGGCGATCGGCCAGCCGCTGCCCAAGCTGCACTACGCGATGCAAGTCGGCGCGGCGCTCACGTACGTCGGCCTGGCGAACCTCGATCGCGTCGCGATCATCCCGTTCTCGGACCGGTTGATCGGCCGGATGCCGCCGTCGCGCGGCAAGAACCGGATCTTTCGTGTGTTCGATTTCCTGCGCAACGTCGAGCTCGGCGGCAAGACCGAGCTCGCCGAGTGCATGAAGCAGTTCGTCGCGCAGAACAAGCGGCGCGGCCTCGCGGTCGTGATCTCGGACTTCTACGATCCGGAGGGATTCGAGCAGGGCATCAACACGCTGCGCTATCACAAGTTCGAGCCGTTCGTGCTCCAGGTCTACGACCAGCGCGAAGCCGCGCCGAAGCTCGCCGGCGATCTCGCGCTCGTCGACTGCGAGACCGGCGACACCCGCGAGGTCACGGTCTCGAAGTCGCTGCTCGAGGCCTACGAAGCCGAGCACGAGAAGTACTGCAAGGAGCTCGAGGCGTACTGCACGAAGTACGCGATGCCGTTCTTCCGCACGCACACCTCGATCCCGTTCGACGAGCTCGTGCTCAAGATCTTCCGCAGCGGCGGATTCCTCAGATGAGCTTCCTCGGGCCGCTTCCGCTGACCTTGTTCGCGTACATCGCGGCGGGCGCGGCGGTGCTCGCGATCGGCGCGTACATCATCAAGATGCGGCGGCGCCGGTTCGAGGTGCCGTTCTCTCAGCTGTGGAAGCGTGTGCTCGAGCAGAAAGACGCGAATGCGCTGTGGAAGCAGCTGCGCCGGCTGATGTCGCTGCTGTTCATCCTGCTGATCCTCGGGCTCGTGATGTTCGCGGCGCTCGATCCGACGCTCGGCGCGGTGTCGCGCAAGGCGCGCAGCGTCGTGATCCTGGTCGACGCGTCGGCTTCGATGAAGGCGATGGACGGCGACAAGGCGGGCAAACAAGCGCGGCTCGACGTCGCGAAAGACCGCGCGAAGGCGCTCGTCGATTCGATGGGCGGTGGCGACCTCGCGATGGTGATGAAGGTCGATGGCCAGGCGACGCCGATGTCGCGGTTCTCGTCCGATGGGCCGATGCTCGACAAGATCGTCGATAACATCGTCGCCAGCGATACTCCTGCGGACTTGCCGCGCGCGCTCGGAGCAGCAGCCGATGCGCTGCGCGACCGGCCGAATCCGTTGATCGTGCTGGTCTCCGACGGCGCGTTCCCCGAAGCGCAGCTCGGGATGGTGAAGTGGGGCGCGGAGAAAGCGGGGACGGGCTCGGGCTCGGGCTCGAAAGACTTGGCGACGATCGACCTGACCGGAATCGATGTCCGCTACCTCCCGGTCGGGATGCGCAGCGACAACGTCGGCATCACCGCATTCAACGTGCGTCGCTATATCGCGAACAAGGCGTCGTACGAGGTGTTCATCGAGATCCAGAACTTCGGGACCGAGCCGGCACATCGCACGCTGACCTTGTCGAATGGCGACACGCCGATTTCGGCCGGCACGAAGATCGACCTCGCGCCGGGCGAGCGGATCCGCAAGATCTACGAGAAGCTGCCCGCCGGAGACGGCCAACTCCGCGCCGCATTGCGGCCGGTCGACGGCGCAGGTGGCTCCGACCCGTTCGCGCTCGACGACACCGCGTTCGCGCTGCTGCCCGCTCGCAAGAAGCAAAAGGTCTTGATGGTGACCGAGGACAACCTGTTCCTCGAGGGCGCGGTGCTCGTGTTCGACGACGTCGAGCAATTCAAGGCCAAGCCCGCCGAGTACGCGGCCAAGCCATCGCTCGCCGACGGCATGGACGTCGTGATCTTCGACGACTACACCCCCGACGCCCTGCCGCCGGCGCCGGCCAATCTGTTGTTCTTTCATCCGACCGGCCCGCACTCGCCGATCGCGGTGCACGGCGAGACCCGTGATCCGCACATCACCGAAGTCGACGTCGGTCATCCGACGATGCGCTGGCTGACGCTGTCCGACATCTACATGGACAAGAGCGGCGTGTTCGCACCCGATGCCAAGCTCGGCGAGTCGACGATCGCGACGTCGGTCACCGACCCGATCATCGCGGCCAAGCGCGACGGCAAGCGCAAGATCCTCGCGGTCGGGTTCTCGCTCCCCTCCGATGGCCGCGACAGCGCGACCGATTTGCCGCTGCGCGTCGCGTTCCCGATGTTCATCGTCAACACGCTCGACTGGTTCGCAGGTGACCAAGCGGATCTGTTGACGACGTACGCGACCGGCAAGCGCGAGCGGATCCCACTCGACGGCGTCGTCGGCGCGACCGAGGCCGAGGTCAAGGGACCCGACGGCTCGATCACGCACACGCCGGTGATCGACGGGCTCGCGACGTTCTACGGCTCGCGCGTCGGCTACTACGACGTCGTCGCGAAGGGACCAGACGGTCACGTGATGTCGCAGATCCAGCTCGCCGCGAACCTCGCCTCCGCGACCGAGTCGGACATCGCGCCGTCCGCGGTGCTGTCGCTCGGCGGCAAGAAGCTCGAGAAGCCCGAAGCATTCGCGATCACGCACAGCCAGAAGCTGTGGATCTACCTCGTGCTGCTCGCCGGCGCGCTGATCCTGCTCGAGTGGATCACCTATCACCGGAGGATCACGGTCTGATGCGCGCCGCGTTGAAAGCGCTGTTGAAACCGGGCGCGTTGCTCCGGCTCGGCCTCGCGGTGGTCGCAGCGGTCGCGATCTGGTTCGCGATCTCCGCATGGATCGGCGACCGCACCGCGATCCCAGTCGACGTCGGCGCGAAGCCGATCACGTTGCTCGCCCCGGATTGGCTGCACCTCGTCGCGATCATCCCGGCGTTCTTCGTGCTGCGCGTGTTGTCGCTCACCGACCTATCGGTGCTGCAGCAGGTCGTCCAGGCGTCTCTGCGATCGCTCGTCATTGCCGGCATCGCGATCGCATTGGCGCGACCGTCGTGGATCACCCAGACCAACAAGGTCTCGACCGTGGTGTTGATCGATGTCTCGGACTCGATCTCGGACAAACAGCTGTCGGCCGCGAAGGACTACGTCGACCAGATCGAGTCCAAGGTCGGCGACGGCAACCTCCAGCTCGTGACGTTCGCCGAGAAACCGACCGCGGTGCGCAAGCCCGAAGGCCAGAAGCTGTCGGCGGCGATCGCGCGCCATGCGGGTGGCGGCGCCGGCACCGACATCCAATCGGCGATGCAGCTCGCGTACGGCTTGTTCCCCGACGGCTACTTGCCGCGGATCGTGATGGTCACCGACGGCAACCAGACCGAAGGCGACGCCGCGGTCGAGGCCTATCGCGCGCGCGATCTGCACGTACCGGTGTCGTGGCGCACGTTCGATCAGGACAAGACGTCGGAGGTCCGCGTCGTCGGCGTGACCGTGCCGGACGACATCAAGGTCGGCCAGCCGTTCGACGTCACCGCCGAGGTGTGGTCGACCGAGAAGCAGAACGTCACGCTCGCCCTGCAGCAAGACGAGTTCCCGAACGGCCTCGAGCCGCAGAAGACGCTCGACCTCCACGAGGGCAAGAACATCGTGAAGTTCAAGTCCGACGCGAAGCGCGCCGGCGCCACGACCTACCGGCTGCGGCTCGCGAAGTTCGAGCACGACACCGAGCCGCAAAACAACCAGGCGGTGATGACCGCGCCGGTCAAAGGCAAGCCGAGCGTGCTCTACGTCGAAGGCGGCATCCTGCGCGAGCCGGGCGCCGCGAGCTACCTCAAGAAAGCGCTCGAGCACGAGAACATCGACGTCGAAGTTCGCGGCCCGACCGGCATCCCGACCGATCCGAAGGCGCTCGAGAAGTACGACCTCGTGATCGTCAGCGACGTGCCAGCGTATCTAATGGGCAACGCGTCGATGCTCGCGCTCGACCGCTACGTCAAGGAGCTCGGCGGCGGCTTGATCATGGCCGGCGGCGAAGACTCGTTCGGCTCGGGCGGCTACGAGAACACGATGGTCGAGAACATGATGCCGGTGCGGTTCGACTCGACCAAGACCAGCGAGCAACCGGACGTCGCGCTCGTGCTGGTCATCGATCGCTCGGGCTCGATGCAGGGCCAGAAGATCGAAGCGGCGAAGGAAGCGGCGCGCGCGACCGCCGAGGTGCTCAACCCGAACGACTACATCGCGGTCGTCGCGTTCGACAGCGAAGCCCAGGTGTTCGTCCGGCCGACGCGCGCCGGCGCGAAGAATCGGATCTCGATGGACATCGCGAAGCTATCGGCCGGCGGCGGCACGAACATCCTGCCAGGTCTGCGCGAGGCGAAAGAGATCCTCGACAGCATCAACGCGAAGGTCAAGCACGTCATCCTCATGACCGACGGCGAAGCGCCGATCGACGGCATCGCCGACCTGGTCGGCCAGATGCGCGACGAGCGGATCACGGTGTCGTGCGTTGGCGTCCAAGGCGCGGACAAGAATCTGTTGTCGATGATCGCGGACACCGGCGAAGGCCGGCTCTACATGGTCGAAGACATCGGCGCGCTGCCGAAGATCTTCATGAAGGAGACGCAAGAGGCCGAGAAGAGCCAGCTGGTCGAAGACCTCGTGCGCGTGCGGATCGCGAAGCGGGTCGAGGCGATCGAAGGCACCGGCGTCGAGAATGCGCCGCCGCTCCACGGCTACGTCACGACGAAACCCAAGCCGACCTCGGAGACGATCCTGATCTCCGACCTCGGCGAGCCCGTGCTGGCGCGCTGGCGCTACGGCGCAGGCACGAGCGTCGCGTGGACGAGCGACGTCAAGAACCGGTGGAGCGTCGACTGGATTCGCTGGGGCGGCTATCCGAAGTTCTGGGCGCAGGTCGTGCGGTCGTCGATGCGGCGCAAGATCTACGACAGCTACGACCTGTTCGCGAAGGTCGCCGATGGCCGCGCGCAGGTCACGGTCGACGCGATCGACTCGGGCGACAAGTTCGTCAACGAGCTCGACACCGACCTCGAGGTCATCGACCCGGCGACGAACAAGGTCGCGCAGACGATCCCGATGGCGCAGACCGCCGCGGGTCGCTACACCGCCGACTTCAAGATCCAGCGCTACGGCAGCTACTTGTTGAAGGCGGTGCACAAGCGCGACGGCAAGACGGTCGCCGAGTCGCTCGGAGCGGTCGCCCTGTCCTACCCGCTCGAATACCTGCGCACGACGCCGGATCTCGAGCCGCTCGAGCACGCCGCTCAGGTGTCGGGCGGGATGAACCAAGCCGAACCGGCGAAGCTGTGGGATCCGGGCAAGGAGAGCGTCGACTACACGCAGGACCTGTGGCCGTACGTGCTGCTCGGTGTCGTCGGCCTGTTCTTGCTCGACCTGTACTCGAAGCGCGTTCGGCTGTTCGGCTACCGGACGATCAAATTCTAAGAAGTCAGGTGGCGCAGCTTGTCCGGGTTGCGCACGAAGTACAGCGCGACGATCCGCTCGCCCGACACCTCCACTGCAAAGGTCTCGGTGCCTTCGTCGCCGTGCACGATGAAGCCCGGCAGCCCGTTGAGCATCGCCGGCTCGATCGTCCCCGAGGTCGTCGCCTTGCCCTTCGCGCGCAGTCCCTCGTAGAACCGCACGATCTTGTCGCGTCCGACGATCGGGTTCAGCGCGGCGATCCGTTTGCCGCCGCCGTCGGTGTACAGCACCGCATCCTCGGCGAGTAACGCGGCGAGTCCCTCGACGTCACCCGAGCTCGCCGCGGCGACGAACGCACCGGCGAGCCGCTGGGCGTCGTCTTTCGAGGCGGGGTAGCGCGGCCGATCGGAGCGCACGTGCTCGCGCGCCCGCGCCGCGAGCTGGCGACACGCGGGCTCGGTCCGCTCGATCGCCTCGGCGACCGCGGCGTAATCCATGTCGAACACGTCGTGGAGCAGGAACGCGGCGCGCTCGAGCGGAGACAAGCGCTCCAACGCGAGCAACAGCGCGACCGACAGATCGTCGGCCAGCGTGTCGGCCGGCTCGGCGACCACCGGCTCGGGCAACCACATGCCGACGTACTCCTCGCGCCGCGCCGCCGCCGACTTCATCCGATCGAGGCACAGCCGCGAGACGACGCGCGCCAAGTACGCGCGCGGCTGGGCGATCGACGCGCGGTCCACATCGCGCCAGCGGATGAACGCGTCTTGGACGACATCCTCGGCTTCTGCGACCGAGCCGAGCATGCGGTACGCGAGGCCGGCGAGAAATCGCCGGTGCGGCTCGAAGTCGTCCGCTGAATCCGTCACGCAGCTCCGTGCGCGAGCATGCGCGGCGTGATCGCCTTGCCTTCGATCACGACGTGCGTACACGCGTGGCCGTGGCCGAGCGCGTACTTCAGCGTCGGATACACCTGCGCCGCGACCAGCGCGAACCCCAACGACAGCACCGCCCGCTTGCCCCACTGCCGCTCGATCTGCTCGCGCCAGACATCGGCTTCGGGGTCGCGAGCGATCACCGCGCGAGCGAACCGCGCCGCGAGCACCGCCCCGCGCGACATCGCCGTCTCGTCACCCGCGATGATCGCCGCCGCCGCGGCTGGCGCGAGCCCGTCGTGCAAGCCGAGCCCGACGACGAGCTGGGTACACGGTCCGCAGTCGGCGGACATCGCCGCGGTCAGCTTCGCCGCATAGTAGGCGTCGAGCGGGACATCCTTGCGATAGCTCGAGATCCCCGACACCCGCGCGAACCGGAAGAACGCGCCGAGATCGACCGCGAGCATCTCGCGCAGGTACGAGACGTCGTAGCCGTACGTGCGTTCGAACGCGGCGAGCCGGCGGCGGATCATCCAGGTCAGCATAGAGCCTCCTATGCTGAGATGACGAGACAGCCGGTTTCGCTGTGACCCGACGCCGCAAAAAAACTCAGAACCGATAGGCGATG
>Ga0265338_10007703_pt1 | contig 13258 bp, 15 predicted proteins | sample 42126metaG_FD_193579 | JGI IMG/M metagenome (GOLD analysis project Ga0265338, IMG submission 193579) | Rhizosphere microbial communities from Carex aquatilis grown in University of Washington, Seatle, WA, United States - 4-21-26 metaG | ecosystem: Host-associated > Plants > Roots > Rhizosphere... | reverse complement strand
GCACGGCCAAAACCCAGGGCGGACAACGAATCATAGTCCGTTCATTTTAAGGGAGGATCGAAGGAATGTCACTGGCGGCGATGCAGGTTTTCACCCTGAGGGAGTTGGCCTGACAAGAGGCTCATTCTGTAAAGGCGCGGTGATTTTGTCCGGTTTGAGTCTGTTCCAAGTTCCGAAAAACGCGAAGACACCTTTTGCGCACCCTTTTGGCGGGTGTAAAAACCGTAGTTCAAACCCCGGTTTAACCAGGGCAAAAATTGGCTTTAAGCCTCGATTAACGAGGGCTCAGTTGCGGCGCGCGGCCTCGGTTCATGGGCAGTCAAATTGCCCCGCCCGCGCGCTGGCTGGCCTCCTGGCAGCGCCGCCGGCGCCGGCCGGGCCGGCACTGGCTCTTCTTCCAGATCCGGCAAAGCGGGCGCTGGCTTCGGCCTGGAAGGCCGGCCGGTGTTGCGAGCGGCCGCCATGCCCTCCAAAAACGTCTTGTCGCTTGGCAAAAGGAAATCGTAGATCGCCCGATGGACCTGGTCCAATGATGCCCGGCTCAGGTCGCCCGAGCCGATCATGGCGCGAACTTCATCGGCCACGTCGCCAACCGCTGACAGATCGCGTTTGCTCAAAAGCGCGTAACCGGCGATTTTTGAAATAATGCGCGCATCGGCCTTTTTGAAAACGTTCCGCGCAACGGCTTTGATGTCATCTTCGCTGTTTGTCGCTGGCAGTTTCACCCACCGCTTGACGCGCCGGCGAAACTGCCTGTAGTTCCATTCCACTTGGTCCGCTGCGCGTGTCATGCACACGATGAATTGCGGAGTCGTGACGAGCGCGATGGGAACACCCTGATTGCAGACGGCGGTATCAATCCAGTCCACCAGCTCGGGGCGTGAATACATCCGGCGGCTTTGGTTGAAAACAAAGTGCGCTTCATCGATCACCAGCATGAGCTTGGAACGCTTCAGCACATCCTCGATCCGCGCCTGCATTTCGGTTGCCGTGCGCGTGTAGCTGGCGGCGATGCCGAGCGCCTTGGCAATTTCACGAAACGCCGTCGTTTTACTGGTGATGCCCTTGAGACTAACAAATCGTGAGCAGCCAAGGTGCAATTCGCACCAGGCTTTCACCGCTTCAGTTTTGCCGCGCCCTTCCAATCCATCCAAAACCACCATGCCACGGCTGGCCAGAGCGTAGTCCAGCGTTTCCCAAATTTTCTTGCCGATGGTGGTGAGCTGAAAATTTTCACGGACATTGGCAGTGCGCCGGGCCTTGTATTCAAATAGAGCGCCAATGATGTCTTTGAAATAACACAAGTTGGCTGCCTTGAAATCATATTTTGAAAGCGACGGGTTTTGCTCGATGGCGGAATCTGATTCGATATCCGAAACATCCACGTCTTCGCCGGGAGCAGGGAAGTGAATTCGCGGATTGATGCAGAGATCAATAATAAATTCCTCCAGGTTGGGGCTGGCGACGCCGGTTTCATATTTACTGAAGTGTTGCCTAGAGTTCCCGTGTTCCCGCAATGCCAATTGCCGGCCATCATCGGCCAACCGTTTTGGAAACATTTCGACCAATTCACGGACAACGCGCTTTAGGCCGCCTTCAGCCAGGGACAATCCCTGGATAAACCAGAGCAGATCACGTTTGCTCGCATGAAGCAAAACTGCCGCCCGCGGCGAAACGGCCATGCCACTGATGCCGCGCAACTCGGCAAATTCGATGCTACTCATATACCTTTCTTGCGAAAGCGGTCCCGATGGGTCTTGGCGGCGTGTGCTCATGGTTCAGATCCTTCCGTGGTTTCCACTTGGTGCGGCGGCCGAACCGGCGACTCGCCGAGCAATTCAAGCGCGCGGCGGCTTTGTTCGTCATCACCAACCATCACAGATGGAATGTCCAGCCGGCGCGCCTTGTTCTTGTTGGCGGCCGTGCGGCGAGTCTTTTGGTTTTTGGCCTCGCGGATTTCAGATCGTTGCTGATTCATCTGTTCAGCACTCTCTGAGAGTCGGCCATTCATCACCGCAACGCGCCGAACACCATCAGAGATAGTGGATGAAATTTCTGGCGCAGGCTCATTCCGGATTTCCTTCAGCAGTTCCCGGCGCGGGTTCCCGTGTTGTTCCAGCAGCCGGTGATATTCATCATCAAGTGCCCGTTCATGCTCGCGGATTTTCTTGATCTCCGAAGCCAGAACTCCACTGCCGGGAGCCATCGAATACTCGCGCGCCGATGGGGTCTGGCACACTTCCATCGTAAAAGGCTCGCCAAAGTGGAGGTTCATAAACGTGACCATGGAATAATCTTTCCGATCCACAAATGCCCAAAGTTCGTGGCCAACAAGATTGACAAGCCGGCCGCCGCGCACGCGAATTGTCCGCCCGCTGCTGCGATGAGAAAGGCGGACGCCGCCAACTTCCACAGTGACGATGGATTTCTCATTTGCAAAAATCCATTCCAGCTTCGGATCGTATTCAATCGGCGGATCGTTTGGACTGGCCAACACCTTAAACGATTCATTTGGCGACAACCCCTTGAGATGGCCATGCTGGGGTGTCGAATTGTATTCGGAAATCAGCTTGGGCATCACCTTGTCTTTGAATTCTTCAAAGGTGTAACGGAATTTTGTTGCCTCAATTTTGCCGGAATTGATCAGCCGCTGCTCGTGCTTGAATTCGTCCGGGGCGTCCAACATCTGATGGCGGCCCGTGTAGCCGGGATGCCTTTCCATCAACCGCTGAATGGCCTCGAATGATCTTTCGAGTTCGGCCTTGGCCTGAGGATTCATTTTTCCAAAGTGGTGAACCGTGCAGCCATACTGCGCCAGACCGGAAACTATCGTTCGGCCCTGATCGTCTTCCTTGCCATTGACGAGCAATGACCGGCCAAACACCCAGCCGTTTTCCACCCAAAGCTGTTTGGGAATGTTGCATTTGCGGAATCCATCCAAGGCCGCGTCGCAGACTAGCCCGGCGTTCGGCGCTTTGTCGGTTGAAATGGACCAGCCAACCCATTTGCGGCTCGCGCTGTCCATTACTGCGATGATCTGTGGCAGAATTAACGAAGTTGAACCGTCTGGATTTCTGAATGCACATTCGAGATTTGAAGTCACATCATCGAGTGCCCATGAGTGCATGGCAGGAATGTTTGCCCAGCGGTCGCCATGAAGTCCGCCGATCATTTTTCGCACGGCTCTTTTGCCGCCGTGGTGTCGCGCGTGCAACGCATCAACAATTTTCCGGCTCACCAACTCATAAACTTTTGCAGGACATTTGAACGGATCGGGATAGCGGGCGCGGGTCGTTTCGCTCAGATGCAGATACTCTTCGCGCCAGGCGGCATTGATCCTCGCGCCATTTGCAAATCCTGCAGACGCCCGCAGCCGGTCAATGTCCGCTGGCGAAATAACCACACGGTTGCCATTGTCTTCTCGCCCGTCGCGCAGCGCCATAAAGTCGCCGTTGGCGTTTTTTAGTGTCTCAAGTTTTCTGGTCCACGACTTCAACAACGAATCGCGGGACGCGGCCAGGACCGAAGCGCGGACAAACAGAAATTGCCGCACACGGCGCGCGGCTGATTTTTCCGGCTCGCCGGAATTTACCAGCGCTGTGAATTTTTGGGCCGCCAGTGTCCACACTCCGACACATTCAGCTTTGTTCGGCGCGTGCGGGTTGATGCAGGCGGCAATGAAGGATTCAAGCTCTCCAAAATCTTCAGCCAGGGCGGCCGATACCAATTTGGACGCTGAATCTTTTTCATTCAGGCGATCCGGCAGGTAAATTTCCAGCCGGTTCCATTCCTCCGCGCCGTTGTCTCGGCGTAAGGTTCGCGCGAATAGCTCCCGCCAGTAGCGGGCCGTGATTCGGTTTCCAAAAAAACGCCGATAGTCTTCAACACCACGGTTTTCCAATTCTGCCGTGGATAAATTCGGATCGTGCTGCTGAATCAGCCAAGGCTTGAGTGCGTCGCGGAGTTTGGTTGCGGCTTGAATATCGGCGTTGGATATTTTGTCCAGGGGAATCGGCGGCTGCCATTGTTTGCGCGTTGCGGACAACAATGCCTCAATCGTCCGGCAACGCTGTTTTGAGGCTTCATCTGCCAGACGTTCGCGCAGAGTTGTCGGCAATTGTTCAACTGTCCAGGCGGCGGCCTCGTTGCCTGCGGCGATCCGAGTGCCGGCCGGCTGAACGTTCCGCAATTGCTTCCTCACCGCCTGTGGAGTTTTGCCGAGGACAGCGGCGATGGCACTTGCCGAAAAACATTGACGCGGGCCATGCAGTAAAACCGTTTGTTGAGCAAAGGAAGGCATAATCAAGCATTTAGTGGAGGCACCAGCAAGGGCCAGTGAGCAAGCGCCAGTTTCTCATCTGTTCCTTTTGGCCAGTGAAAAAAAGCGATGTTTCCGCCAATGGTTTTCGCTTTCTCAATGCAATTAACCTGGTAGGGCTGGAGTTGCATGTCTTCGGTGATTGGAAAACTCTTTGCGCCGCCCAATTTAAATGGAAAAAAGCGCGCGATCTTCACCCCGTTTTCAAGCGCCGTCTTCGCGGCCGTGCAGTAAAGCCAGATAATTAAAATCCCAAATGCGTAATCACAATACTTAGGGTGTTCGCGTGTCAAATGGACGCGAATTTGAAATTCGAAAAGCCTCTTGTTCATGTTCTGATCCCCACCTTCCGGCGATTTTTAACGACATGCGCGACGACGGCCTGCTCGCCCCCGGCGCTCTTGATGGCTTCCAGCATTTCTGTCTTGTCGTTTACCACCACGATGTGGATCTGCGAGCCGGCGCCGCCGCTGGCACCGCCGCCGCCGCTGCCGCCGTGGCCGCGATGCAGCGCCGCCAGGCTGTCCACGCCGATCCGGTCCACCGCGCTGGCTGGGAATACATATTCGCCGCGATGGACGATGCCAGCCAAGTCGTCGGGTGAGCCATCTCCGGTGTAACCGCCTTTTTTAAATGGAACGGCGGCCATTGCCGCGCCCACCGAGGCGATGGTCACGGCCGAGCCGGTCGCAGCAGTTGTACCGCCAGATACGACCCCTAAATAGGTCAAAATTGGAATTGCAAGTTTCGCCCAAAGAATCGCTTCCAAAATCATCTCGATGAAGGACGAAAGAACAGACATACCAAATTGAGCAAAAGCCTGCCCCGCAGTTTCAGTTCCCATGATCAACGAGGTAAGTGCATTAGCCATGCCTGAAATTCCCTGCTGGATGGTTTTAAAAGCACCATTGGCTAATGACTTCGAAAGGTTGCCCCATTGGCTCGCCACCTGCGCGCCTTGCACTTTCATTTGATCAGAAAAAGAATTCTGATCCTGTGCCTTCGTCAGATTATTTTGCAATTCTGACTGTTGCTTCATCAGGTCGGTCATTTGCTTCTGAGCTTCCAACCTAACCGATTCATTATTGGTCTGTTCAGTGGTAAGTTGCAGAGATCGAATGCGAGCCGCGTTCTCTTGGATTAAGAGATTATAAAGTGGAACGGATTGTTGAGCCTTTTGTTGGTCACTCAGAAGCGGATTTCCCTGGATGGTTGTCAATTTAGCCTCCACCTGCGCCCGGGCGATCTCCTGCCTGATCTGGCTTTGCTTGATCAATTGTTGAGTGATCTCGTCCTCAATTTCCGCTTCCTCTCTAAAATAGCCAGAGACAAGTTTCTCGAATTCCACGTCTTTTTCTGCCTGTTTAGCTTTTGCGGCTTCAAGCGCCTGCGCCTCAGATTTATTAATGTCAGCCAGGGCGGAATCGGCGGCCGCCTGTTTGGTCGGCGTCATTAATGGGCCGGCCGCCACAATTGTGGCTTTTATTTCATCGCGTTGTTTTTGATATTTGTCCTGGATCTCTGCCTTCTCTTTTTCCAAACCTTCCAGCGATTCAATATGGAATTTTTTTTCCATTTCCTCCAGGCTTCTAAGCGCCTCGGTCGCGCGCGGGTCATTCATGCCCGCTTTTCCAGCTAAAATATCAGACACATATTTTTGCGCCTGACCCAACGAAGCCTCTAGCAAATTTCGGGTAACAAAATTGCTGCTTGTCCCACCCTGAAAACCGCCATAAAGGCCCGCACCGCCAGACCCGGTTGGCATCTGCATTTCCACCGTCTCAGTGCTCTGGGGCGTGACGTCCCCCTTGGAATTGACGTAAAGCTTTTTTTTGCCGGTGATGTAATCTGAAAATTCTCCAGCCGCGCCGGGACCGAGTGCTCCGGCCTTCATCAGATCCCGAATGCGCGTCAGTTGCTCGGGAATTTTCCCGAGCGCATCTTCCAGATCCTTCGCCTGCTTGGCGGCTTGCTCCTCGGCGGATGAAAACTGTTTCCAGACAATAACGCCGGCGGCAACGCCGGCGGCAATCACGCCCACGACAGGCAGCACGGTGGCCATCGATGCGCCGGTGAGCATGGCCGACGTGCGCAGCGCCTTCATGCCCTGGACGGCCGTCATCACGCCCATGGTGAGTTCGGGGAAGCGCGTGCCGCCCAGGAGAAAAACGGTGCCTTCCAGCCCACGCAGCCCTTCGTGCGTGAGCATGGCCGTCTCTCGCACCTGCCTCAAGGCGACGGCTGATTCCGCGCCGCGCGCCGCGAGCTGCTTCAGCCCGCTGCCCTGTGTCTGCACGAACGCCTGGAGCGCGGCGGCGGCCTGCGCCGTCTCCGCTGTCACCACGATCTTGACGGTGTTGCTCATATACTAGAAAATTCAAAATCAGGTTTTAACTGACACATGGCGGTTCGGACTTTGGGCAGCCAATCAGCAGGATTGACAGAAAGACTTCGGATTCGCCTCCATGTGCGCGGACAAAGGCCCAGCTTGGCCGCTAATTTGCGCTGGCTCCATTCCTTGGCCAAGGCCAGCGAATCCAAATGTTGAACAGTCGCAATCAACTCGGCTGTCAAAGCCTCGGAGTTGCCCTGCCGCTTGGTAAATTCCGCCTGGCGCTGAATCATCTCAGTCACCATTGCTGGAACCCGGACCTCTGGCGCCGTCAGGATAGCCCGAATTCGCGCACTGAAGGGTGGGGCAATGGGGGTTGCCCCACTTTTGTGGGTGAGGACAGCGAAAGCCGGTTCGGACGGCTCCTGGACGAAAGCTGGTTGTTGGGTTTTCACAACATTCGCCCTTTCAAAAACGCCTCAAGACTGCCCCTCGTTACCATTGGAGATCCGCCCGGGCCGCGCTGGGATTTTTTCACGCATTGAAGATGCTCTGTCTTGATGAGATTTTGGACGTGCCCTTGATCGCAGTTCAAACTGCGCTGGATTTCCATTCCTCGCACAAACAGTCTGTCATGGGGTAAAACCAAGTGGAAAATCTCCGGCCATTCCATCGCCAGATATTTTCCCGTCTCGCAATAATGATGAATGCTCATGGTGAGCAGGCGCAGATTTTTCTTGCCCGTTTCGTTCGTCGCAATATTGAAGCCGACGAGCTTCCCCTCGTCCAAAAGCGCACGGACTTGATCTGCGTTCATGTCCAGGTCGCGCATAGCCGCGTTCAAGTCACCCAATGGACGAACAGCCCTCAAGTGGCAAATTGGGTTTGACCCGGTTGGTCCAGGCGTCAGTGCGGTTTTGGGATTTAGCAGCATGGTCAGATTTGAAAATCAGTCTCACATTTAATGCGCCGGCGCGGTGGGCGCTCTGGCAGCCGCTCAGTAATATCGGCAATCGCCTTGAACCGCATTTGATCCAGCGTGGCCTTCGCTGCCTCGATGGTCTTCAGCTGCTTTTGCATCAGATAGAAATCGGAGGCGTAAAAGCTGTAACATACCTGCCCGTAAGAAATGCCTCGTGTCCGCAGTGCATTCTGTTTGCGCGTGGAGAATTTTTGCCATGCAGTTTTTACCGATGGCAGGCGGTTGTTTGCGCAGAATTCCGCGAACCGGATCATCAGCTGACGCGGGATATACGGAGGCCTGGCGCGGAACTTCAAAATGAGCGACAGAGGTTTCTGCCCACTTCTGTTCCAGGCTTTGAAATGACGGCGAAGCGTCGGCGGAGTTAACTGCAATCGGCGTGTTGGATCGGATTTCAGCGCTCGGCGGTGGTAACTGCGCGACACCTTGCGGCAAGCTCTGGTGATTTGTTCGCCATCAGCAATGGCTTTCTGGACACGGCAGCAGGCGCGGTGCAGTTTGTTCGCGCGCTCAACCTGCCAGGCTGGAATTTGATTTGTGATTTTGGGGAATGATTTCATAGGAGTATTTGCCCGATGAATTTAGAAAGGCGGAGAGCTGGAGCAAACGCCCCAGCCCCCCGTTGCGCTGGCCGCGCGCCGCTTCATTCCCCCGACAGCAGCGCCAAAAAGATAACTGCCCGCAATCCTGATAAGGCCGCTAAAAAACCCACGCCGGGCAACTTGCGTTGCCCGACGTGTGCCTCGCGGTGCCCGTTCGGTTGAACCAACAAAGGCTCTATTCTCTGATAAATTGGCTGCGGATCGGGTATAAAATGGAACCGATCCGCAGCGGCGCGGTTTAAACATGCTCCGGCCATGAAGAAGGCCAACACCTGCGAGCATCAAACCACCGCGCAAAATGTTAATTGGAAAATTAGCCGCTGGCCGGCAAACGGAAGCCTCCCGGCCAGCGACAGCGCGACGGAAAATTTCTCCGGCCACGGAGAACGAAAACGTCGCGGAATTTTTAGCGGTGCAGTTCATTTGATAGTATGAGCTGCGCGCTCGGCCAGAACTTCCTTGGCGCTCCTGCGGTCCAGAGCGCCGCCGGACTGCGTAACTAGATCGGTGATTTCCTTTTCCGCCTTTTGCGCGGTCTCAGCATCAGCAACCTTGCGGTGTAGTCCTGCCACTGCGTTGTAAACCTGCTCGTCTGTTACTTCCGTGGCGGGCGCGACAGGCGCGAGATTCAGGAGGGAGATCAATTTTTCCTTCATGGTTTTAGGTGATTAAGGTGACGGTCCTGGTGAATTATTTTTTGGCGTCGAAACTCCAGTTCAGTTGGCCAGAAAGAATTTCATCGGCGCGTGCGATGGCTGCTTGCAGTTCGCGAACGGTAATCGAAAAACTGCCGAACCGATGGGTGTAAACTCCCACCAATAACATGACTGCCGGGGTTCGGTACGCCAGGCTTCGTGCCGTCGCATCATCCTGGCACCAAGGACGAATTGCAGCCGCGATCTCGCCGATGTATTTTTCGATGTCCGGCCCCGTCGCGGCGGCGGCGGCCCGCGCAAACTGTTGAAGCACCCCTCGAATGGCACCTTCTTTCCCGACGGTGATTCGGGCGTCCACTTCTGACATTTCGAAAATCTTTTTCGTCGTCTGCTCCAATTGAACGCGTTTGGTTGCCAGTTCAGTAGCGGCGGCGGCGCTGTCTGAGCCGGAACCAGATTCAATGGCGGTGATCTCAGCCCTCAACTTTTCCTGTTTGTTATTGAGCCGGTTCAGTTCAGCAGTAGACGTGCTTGATTCTTCAAGCACGGTGGCGAGTTGATTTCGCAGCGTCGTAAGTTCGGTGTGAGTGGTGTTTTTTAGATTTATTTTCATGCTGGCGTGGGGTTGGTGGTTGAAGGATTAAACGGGTTCTTTTGAAAGCAGCTCAACAGCATCCCAAAGGTCGGGAAACGCTGCCTTGGTTTGCGCGAGAGCTTGATCGTATTCGCCGCCGCGCTGTTTCTGTGTCAATTCAACGATGCCGGCGAAGATTTTAGCCGGGTTGACTGGCGATAAGGTTGATCCGTTTCCCTTGAAGCCCGCCTCGAATTGTTCCTGTGTGGTGTGCTCCGGAAGCCAGAAAAGTTTTTTGAGCTGCGACGATGCGGCCGGGGGGATTCCATTGTTGCTGGCCGTGTTCACAAACTGCACCTGGCCGCCGCCGGACATCGCTGCAAACACATCAGGGTGGGCGCGCGCCGCCGCGTTGTAGGCGGTACCGTAATTGAGGCCGACTTGCTGCTTCTCGTTGACGAACTGCATGAATTGTCTTTTGGCCTCGGTTTTCTGCGGGGTGGATTTTGCAGCCAGGCGAGAATTGAAAAACTGCACCGTCTGGCGGGTTCGCCCACAGGCGCTCATCAAAGTGGCGGCGTCAGGGTATGCGGCGGCGGTGATGCGCCAAGCTTCGCTGTGGCCGCAGGATCTCTGCGACATGGTTCTATTGACGAGTTGGGTCCAATGCTGTGAGGGATTGTTCATTTTTGTCCTTGGTTGGAAGTGCTTTCAGATTTGGTCAGTTCTCCGAGGCGGGCCAATAGGTTTGCGCTGTGCCGTTTCCCGCTTATCACGCGGGACAGGTGTCCATGCGTGACACCCAGCGCCTTCGCGCGCCGGACTAAATCCAGCGGTTTTGGCCTTGGTTTGGCTGTGCCCGCACATTCCATTTGTCGCCATTAATCCCATAAAAACATGGGATGTCAATAGGTTTGTAACAAAAAGTTTTTCAGCTAGAATCAATGGGTGCCTAATCCGAGTGGCAAAATGAATGAGCGTGAACGGACGATCTGCGCACGCGTCAAAGAATTTCGTGAGGCCATAAAGTGGCCGCAAATAGACTTTGCGGCTCAGTTGGGGATCAACTTAAATCAACTGGCTGGTATTGAATACCGTCGCACGCCGTTGCGTTACGACATTGCATGGCAAATTCGCTCCAATTTTGGTCCGAGCTTGTCCTGGCTGGCTACTGGACATTTTCCACCGCAGGCGAAAGATTTGGACCCTTGGCCAGATCCAAAAAAGCTCACAAAAGGCCGTTTATTAAGTGATGTTGAAGCTTCTCTTTGGAGCGGGTCACCCCATAATCCACATGCCGGAGAGCTGCATGAAAAGTCGCCATTGCAGGCACCGCAACGATCAACTCTCCTGTCGATTTTGAAAGACGATTTGACTGATTGGATGGCGAGAGTGCCAGATGAAAAAATCCCTGAATTCGTTGGGAGACTAGTTACACTTTCAGAAGATTATCTAGATGGATTGCCCCAAGAGTCGGGGGTGAAAGTTAAGCAGCGACAGTCTGCATTGATTTGGGATACGATGCGTTTGGATATTGCCAAGCGGCTCTTGGGCAAAGCCGCAGGTAAACTGGTAGTTGACAACGGCGCGGCATCTGATACGGTCTCTAATATGAGTTCCGAAATTCCAACTTGGAAACAAATTGTTGCGGCTCTGAAGCGACTTACCAAATCCTCCGGTGCGAAGGCGCAGCTTGCAAAGGAATTGAAAACGTCCCGTCAGAACGTCAACAAATGGCTGAGCGGCGCCGGCGCCCCCAGCGCGGAGCTTACCCTTGAGGTCTTTCGCTGGGTCGAGAATCACGGGGGCTGGAAATAAAAATGCCCTGGCTGTGCGCTAACACTGCCAGAGCGAAGACCCGAAACATGAAGTCCAGTTATGAAAACCACGAATCGAAACGGTGCCACAAACGCGCGGCTTGACGCAGCCCTCAAGTCGCTGATTTCAGCATTACAGCCCAAGCGTGAAGAGGTGGCATCATGAAACCGGGTTCATCTAAATCAGTTCGCATCTCTGGCGAACCCTTAATTAATGCGCTAGTTGTCGCTGCTAAAAGAGATCATCGCACGCTGGCGAATTTTGTTTTGAGATTAATTGAAAAGGCACAGCCTTTTTGGGAAAAGGATGACTGGGACAAAAATTATTTTGGCAGCGATAGCTATATCAGCTCTTCCAGCGGGGTTCACCTGCTGTTACCGGTGTCCCCGCGCTGGTCTAAATTGAACTGACAATCCGCGCTGGCCGGGATTCACCCGGCCGGCGCATCACGACAACACATATTTATGGAACCACCCGAACCCGAATTCAATCCCGAGATACATTTGAAAACGATGCAGAGCATTTTTGAACGAATGGAGAGAGCGGGATGGATCACGGACCCTAACCCATTAAATTCTATCCCTTGGTGGAATGCCTTAAACGAATTGGGACAACAAAGAGTTGCGAGAATTAGCGACGCCTTAATACGGTGTTCCCCAAGCGCGTTTAAGGCTAAGGATTTATCGGTTCTGACTGCGGATTCGATTGTACAGCCCACGCCCGCAGAATTATTTTTGACGGTGGTTGAATTGCGTCCGCTATTTGCAGAGTTACAACCTCCTCCGTTTTCCACAGGTGAGGAGACAACGGTCTTGGGAATATTTTACCAGTTCGCCCGTGAACACAGCAAAGGTTTGATTCCACCAACTCGCTGGTATCGTCCGCCGCCGGTTTGAATTACTCAGGCCGTCCTGGTTGCAATCTGGCCGGCGCGGACCGCGACTAGCCCTTTCGCGAGTGAGGGCAGGGCAGCACCGGAAGATGTTGCCGCCGCGCCGGCAATCTGGCCGGCGTTTTTTTTATTGCGCAGGCGGTTTGATGGTGGCACACCTCAATTATGCAGCCAACTAGGAGAAAGGGTTCAAATGCCTGATGTCAGAATCGAATGTCCGCACTGTAAATCGGTAAACACAAATCCCGTGGTCGTGGGTGAATCTTTGCAGTGTTCATCCTGCGGCAACTGGTTTAAGCCCACGCCGAACGAACTGGCCGAACTGATTGAAAAACCTGCCCCGGTGGCGAGTCAGGTCGCAGAGATCAGGGCGGCAGATCAAGTTCAAACCCGCGCTGAAGAGGTACGGGCCAAAGCTGAAAATATTGTGACCTTTGCTGTTGTGTTTTGGGCTATTGGTTTTTTCATCCTTGCAATCTCAATTATGGTTGCTGTTTCGAATGGTGATGGCATCTGGGGTCATCTGGATTGGATTTTGACTGGTAGTGGTCTGATTTCGGCCGGCTTTTGGCTCTACCTCACCGGCCAGATCGTCCACATCCGCGCCAACCTGGAGAAGTGATCCAGCTTTGTGATTCGCCTTTTGAATCCATTTTGCCAGTTTAATCGTCCTTCAACGTCGCTTTAATCAATCGTTCAGCCCGGTCTAAAACTCGGTTTTAAGGGTTCCAGGTTCCACCCCATTTGATCGACGGTGATTATGTCCGGTTTAGGGGTGGAACCGATTAATTCATTGGCATTTTGCGTGAGTTTTTTTGGAACTGAGAAACCGGACACCGCTTAGAATTCCGGACATTTTTGAAATTGGTAGACCGTGTGTAAGTGCTTGGTTTCCGGCCTAATCCGGCCTATTCCGGCCTATTCCACCATTCCGGACATAATTGCCGTCGAGACTCAATTCCGAGCAAAGGATGGTGCGCGATACAGGGTTCGAACCTGTGACCCCTACAGTGTCAATGTAGTGCTCTACCACTGAGCTAACCGCGCAACCCGGAACGGAAACCCTCCGAAAAACGTTATTTTT
>Ga0265338_10007702_pt1 | contig 13259 bp, 10 predicted proteins | sample 42126metaG_FD_193579 | JGI IMG/M metagenome (GOLD analysis project Ga0265338, IMG submission 193579) | Rhizosphere microbial communities from Carex aquatilis grown in University of Washington, Seatle, WA, United States - 4-21-26 metaG | ecosystem: Host-associated > Plants > Roots > Rhizosphere... | reverse complement strand
TATTTCGCGCGCAACCTGAATGGAATCTTCCGGCGTAAACGCGCGCAGCAATTCGAAAATTTCATCCTCATCAATGGGCGGTCCTTCCGCGCGAATTAATTTACCATCGATCCGATAGATCGGCGGCTCGCCAACCCGCAGATGGATGTCCGACGCGCTGCTCTGGATGGCGAGTGCGAGGATGTCCGACATCTGGTAACGATACTGGCCGGTGGGCAATCGCCCGGTGGTTTCCAGCGCGCGTTTGGCCTGGGGATTGGGTGGTGGGAGCGAGGCGGATTCGCGCAGCTTACGCCCCGGAATTTCCACTACGGGAATTTCTGCGGCGATCGGTGATTGTTCCTCTTCGGGCGGGTTCATGCTTCAGAATTATTGACCGGATACCAACCGTAATGTCACGTCCAGACGCAACGGCGCATCCGGCTTCATGACAATATTCGTCGCTTCCAAAGTGAGCATCAGTGGAATCGGCCCGCGGGTGCCTTTGCCGATCGCGGTATTGATATCATTAGTGTGTAATGTCTCCGTGAGCGCAATGTTCTGCATAACCGCGGAAAACTCAAGTGTTCCTTCGCGGCCGGTGAAGCGGTAAATCGTGCGCCCATTTTCGGAGCGGGTAACAACATGATCAGCGGTGCTGGGGAAAACCATGCTCCAACGGTGGACGGTCACCGGTCGGGACGCCGTGATAAATTCGACCCGGTCGAGAGCACCCTCGGTTCCGGTGCTCCAGTCCACCCGAGTAGCGAAACCAGGTTCAACAAATTCCTCTGGTTTTCCGAACGGCAAATCAAAGTCCGGTTTTTCGGGATGAACGATTGCCCAGCGGCTCCATTGACCGCGCACGGTTCCGAGAAAACTGTGAGGGCCGTTCAGACCGCCAAGCGGTATACTAATCGGCTCGATTTTATCCGCGCCATCACAAGCGGCAATAATCCGGCCATCTTCCAATTCCAAAAAAGGCGTCAGAACGGGCAGGACTTGTTCCACGGGCGCGGCGAATCCCCGTAATCCATGCGGGGCGGGTAAGTAATCCGCGATTCCCGGGCGGGTGCCGGTGGTGAAGGGTAAAGTAAAACGCATATCGTTATTTCCTTTAAACCGAAGCAACCACACACCCGCCATTCGATCCCCCTTCCGGAAATAATCGAACCGCGAGAGGTCGGAAAAATTCGGTTTCGCCGGGAACGACGAAATATTTTCCGCCTTGAGCGCGGTCATCAGCCTTTTCAGCGAATCGGCGGTTTTGAAAAACAAGCCGGTGGTTTGCTGCCACTGGCGTTCCGGTGTCATGTAATGGTAGTTGGCGCGGCCCGGGCCGAAGATATTCAGCAAATGGCGATCGGTTTGGTAATCATGCAACAGTGAGTTGAACGCGGCATAATACACGCTCGCGAGATCTTGCAGCGGTGCGGGCCGAAATTCCGGATGCTCGGCGAGGAATCCCACGATCTCCATCGAATCGAGGTAACTCATGTCGCCGATGGTGCGGCCCCACGGATAGCCATAGCCCTCCGGTGAAACGAGGCCATACCACGTGGGCATCACGGCCTTCAGCGCGGGTTCGACGGCGGTTTGGACGTCGTTGCGGCCGAGATTGCGCGAGGCGTCGTAAATGAAGCGTGCGTATTCCTGCGAGTAACGATCGTAACGGCCGGTCGGCAAATTGTCGTCGGTATAAAGCGCGCCCTCGAGAAATTGTCCGGCCGCGCGAGTCAACACGTCGTCGGCAAAGGTTCGGTCCGGCGTGAGGCCCATCTGGTAATCGTAAACCGCAATGCGCGAGGCCACGCCCATGTAATTCTCCGGCAGGTTGATGACGTGATGTGTTTTGAGGTCGTAAAACCGTTCCGGGTTGAGCAAGGCGCGCCATTCGTTTTGTTCACTCGGCGAAAGGCTTTGCCAGAGGGCGTTGGTTTTTAAATTGAGGCCGAACCGCCGCAAGGCCAGCGCCGCGCCGAGTTGGGAAAACGTTTTTCCCCCGAGCCGCGATTCGATGAGGCCGAGCTTGCCGAGAAATTGCGGCACGTCGCGCCCGGCGATGTTTGTCTGGCCGGTGAGCGCCGAGACTTCCGTGATGGCGCGCATGAAAGAGCCCCAGGTGAAATCGCCGGCCGTGGGCACGCCGAGCACCATTTTTTGCGGCGGATCGAGATTGGTAACCGCCGCCACGTGCGCGGTGATTTCCGTTTGCAAGAACCGGGTGACATCCGCGGAAAATTCCTTGGCGGAAACGTTCGGTTGCGCGCGCGCCGGTTGCGAACCGGCGAGCAAGGTAAAAATAAGGAATGCGTGGGGAACGAATCGGGATAGGGGTAAACCGTTCATGCTGGAATTCTGGCGGAGGATTTTTGTGAAGCCAGAAAAAAAGCCGTTTGGGCTACGACCTTATTCCTTAAGCCGAAAGAACTGCTGGTTGGCGCTTGCCGGCAAGGTCACCGAAATCGTGTCCCCGTTTGTCGAGGGAGTCTGCGGAACAAAAGCCCAACCGCTCACGAGGTTAGTTGTGGATTGCAATTGATAATTGGCCGCGAATACGGGCCAGGAAAGAGTCACGCTCGTGTCGATGGTGGTTATCGAGAGTTGCGGCAGGACGAGTAATTCCGTGATGCGGGTGACCCAACGATTGGAGGTGAGGGGCATCAGTTGAATGGTCCAAAAACGGCTCGGATCGGATGGATCGGGCGAGGTGGCGCTGTAATCGCCCCAGCGGCTCTCAAAGGCGCCGTCCTGATAATTCCCCACCGTGCCGGCCTGGAGCAGGACGGGGTCGCCAAAGGTGGTCACGCCATCGACGGTCTGGCCCACGAACGCATACGAGCTCACGGGCACATTGATGCTGCTCCCGTTGCAGCCGATGACGATGACTCCGTTCGACGTCACTGATATCGAAGGATAAAACAAATCCAAATCCGCGTTCGTGATGGTGCCGGATTCGAGCAAGGTGTAATCCGCTGCGTTGATGCGGTACCAACGAATCGCCGCGCGGGTGTCCACTTCGATATTCTGCGCCGCGTAAATAATGCCGCCTACGGTATACACTTTTGCGCTTAACCGTGAGTCGTTGTCGGCCAGGTTGGCTGTGCCGTCGGGTTGGACCGGGTCGATGGGATAACTGTAGTCATCGATGGAAATGAAGGTGGCTGGTGCGATTGTGGCGGTGGCGGTGTTTCCATCGAGCACCTTCGAGGCCGGGAGTGTGTTGCCCGAAAGAATATTGATGGCCGCCAGCACATTCCCGGCGCCGCTCCCGTCAAAGCAAGTGGCGGGCTGAAGTATCTGGCCGCGATCGCTATAGTTCATGATTCCAAAACTCGTTGCGTTGGTAATGACCGCCGGGATTTCGTTGATCAGCAAGTCCGCCTTGGGAATGGACCATAATGTGCAACCGATCGCGTTGCCGCCCGAAAACATGTCGCCGGCCAGATAAACCGCATTGGAATCAACGCCGAGCGTGGGAAAGTCCGCGAAGAAACTCGTCTTCGGATCGGCGACGAACGAAACGCCATGCCAGGAACCGTTCGGGTCCGCCGTGTCTGACACCGCAAGCAGAAAATCGTTCGCGAAATCCGTTGGATCGGCCACGGTGACGTCAAAATCCACCTGCGAGGCGAACCAGCGTTGGACGGTGGGATCAAAGATGATTCGCGGATCGGTTACCAGATCGGAAAACGAGATCGTGACACCCGCGTTGGCCCAGAAATCCAAATCGGATATTCGGGTCACGAGCGAGCCGTTGGTTTTGTTGTAGATGGCAAAAGTCCCATTGATGAATTCCACGAAATGCTGTGGCCCAATGGCGCCATTGCTGTCCGCCGGTGTAATCGGGTTTGAGAGATTATCGCTGCCGTTGAAATTCTGCCCGATCTGGATTTGAACAGAAGCGTGAGCAATGGGAATGAGAAACCACTGGCAAAAAATCAGGAGGAGAATGAGGCGGAGAGAACGGTTTCGAAAAAAATGATTCACACGACAGCGCGCGTATTAAACGCAAACGAAAGGTGAAAATCAAGCGGGGAGGGCGAACGATTTGGTGACAACACGACGGAATAAACAATTCACTTCGTTCGCGCCGTTATTTTTTTCGATGTAACAAACTTTCCGGCAATGCAATGAGTTCCGTGTCGTTGCCATCAGGGCGCCAGGCAAGGCGTCCATCTGGGAGGATTTTTCGGACCACACCGTGCAGGGAGCCTTTCAAAGTTTTTACTCGATCGCCGGGTTTGAAGTTGGCGGCTTCCGCCAGAGTCACAATGCCTTCTGTCACGGGTTCGCGATCCAACACACCCGCGACATAGTGCGCCGCCAATGAGGCGGCCTCGCGCCGGCGCGCACGGGGAAATTCTGCAAACAGTGCGTCAGTGAGCGTACGCGCGATTTCCGCGAAAGTGTTTCCGTTGAAAAACAGGAAAGGTGCCTTGCGATGGAACGAGCGGAGCCAATCTAATGTTTCGAGGAGCGACCGTTCTTTGCCGTTGCCTTGGATCCATTCCCTTTCGCAGCGCGCGTGAGTTTCTGAATTCTGGCCGTGCTGCGCTCTTCCTCCGCTGCAGAGTCTTTCGTTGATGCGGACGACAGACTTCCAGTCCCAGTTTTGGAGAAAAGCGGCTCGGCCTCGTAGCGATGTTGGTTCGCTTGTGCTTCCTCGAGCACCATCTTCGGCGTTACTTTCATCGCCAGGTCGTAGCGAAGTCTCATCGGCCATAATTTAACCTCGACGTCAGTATCGCGCAAGCGACGATTGGGACAAGGCAAAAGGCAAAGCTACTTTGACTGACTCAACACCTTCGAAAAATCCTCCCGATAAGGCTGCCCGCTTTGATAAAGCCGCAAGCGCTCCTGCATTTCCGGGACCGTTTTTTGCGCGCCAATGGCGGCGGCCTGAATCGCTTTTTGGACCGCGGCTTGCGCGTCAGTGAATCGGCCCGATTCGGCGTAGGCCATCGCGAGCGTGTCGAGCACGAACGGTTGTTCACCGCCGCTCAAATTGGCGGCTCGTTCGGCCAGCGAAATCGCTTCAGCGCCGTTGCGCACGGCTGGATTTTGGTCCGCCGCCAGCACCCGCGCGAGCCAGGTGAGCGTTTCAAAATCGTTCGGCGCGCGCTGCAACGCTTCGCGAAAATGTTTCACCGCCTCGGCGCTCTGTCCGTGCCGCAAGCAGGCTTTGCCCATCAAATAATAGGGGCGGGGATCTTCCGGTTCGAGTTGCGTGGCCTTGGTGTATTCGTTCATCGCGTCATCGAAGCGACCCATCTCGGAAAGGAGCGTCGCAAAGTTGATGTGCGTCACCGCGGCGTCAGGGTTCAGTCGCAATGCCTCCTGATATTCGCGAAAAGCCTCGTCCTGCGCCCCAGTTGTAGAGAGCAGGTTCGCGAGATTGTTGTGCGCCTGAAACCTATTCGGATCAATCTCGAGCGCTTTGCGATATTCCGCGAGCGCTTCGGGTTGATGACCATCCTGCTCGAGCGCGACGCCAAAATTGATATGAGCAATGGCGTTGTCTTTTGTGACAGCAATGGCATGGGCGAAGAGCGTTTGGCTGTTCTGCCAGAAACGCAGTTGATATTCCGTTACACACAGGCACCCGGCCAGCACGGCTCCCGCGGCGACCGATGGAATGGCACCGGAAATTCTGCGCCGCGCGAACAAATCATCGGCGCCGTACGCGATCGCGATGAACACTCCGATCAACGGCACATACGTGTAACGATCCGCCAGCGCCTGCCCGCCAACCTGCACTAATCCAATTACCGGCACGAGCGTTCCGAAAAACCACAGACAGCCAATCAGGAGATACGGCGCGTTCCTGCGGGCGTGCCACACTAGCAAAGAGACGGCGACTAAAATCACAACGGCCACCACGATCTGGCGCGCGAGAATGTGATTTGGCAACGGGTAAATAATTGCCAATTTCGCGGGCCAAAAGGCTTTGCCTAGATACTCGACATACGCCACGACCGCGTTCGCCAAACGCAACCCGAGCGGATGTTGTTCGAGCGAAACCACAGCTTCGGTGCGTTGCGCGAGAAACGTGACGACGGAGGAGGCGATGGTGAGGGCGAGGAATGGCAGTTTCTCAAGAATGAGTCGTGAGAGAGTTGTCTTTCCTGTTTCGTGTTCCCGCCTTCGCTGCGCTTCGGTGGGGCAAGCCGTGTTCCGTGAATTTAGGCCGGCGCCGATGGAGAAGATCTCGGTCCGATTTAACGGCCAAATGTCCAAAAGCAACATCACAAACGGCAGCGTGACAAGCATCGGCTTTGCCATCAGGCTGAGCGCGAAAAGACCGAGCGTGCAACCATACCAGACTTTGGGCTTTGGACTTTGGGCTTTGGACGCTTCGGCATATCGCCAATACGCGAACAATGCCAGCAATCCGAAAAAAGTGCTTAACACGTCTTTGCGTTCGGAGAGCCATGCGACGGATTCCACGTGCAGCGGGTGCCAGGCAAACAACGCCGCCACAAACGCCGCCGGCCACATTTTCCACGTCATTCGCAACAGCAGAAGGTAGAGCAGCACTGCATTGGCCGCGTGGATGAGGACGTTGACGAAATGTTGTGCGCCGGCGTCCGGCCCGAAGAGGCTCGCATCGAGCATGTGCGAAAGCCATGTGAGCGGATGCCAGTTGCTGCCGTGCCAGGTAGTGAAAGCCCATTTCACTCCCGCCCATGTCAACCCGGCTTGCACATGAGGATCACCGAAGTAGACCGGGTCGTCGAAAACCACCATGCCCGCGTGCCGCACCGGCGAATACGCCAGCACGGTCACGAAAGCGAGCAGGAGGCAAATCGTTCGCGAACGAGCCATCGCCTTCTTTGTGGTTCATTTCCGCGACGGCAACAAGCGCGAATTGCGGAGCACAACCTGGGAGCGCCGGCTTTCCGCTCGAAAACTTCGAACAATGAAAGTCTTCTTGAGAATAAAAAACGGGACGGGCATTCAATGCCCGTCCCGCGCGTGGGTTCGCTGGGGGGTTAGTTGTCCGAAGGCGGATGTTGTGGCGCCTGGCCGTCCTGACCCGGAGGCGGGCCCTGGCGATCGCCGCCTTGTGGACGCCGCGGACGCAATTCGTCCTGCGTCAATTTTCCGTCGCCGTTTTTGTCCAGCGTCTTCAAAGCCGCGGAAGCGTTTGCGATTTCCGTGGCATCAATGACGCCGTCATGATTCGCATCCAACGCCATCATCAAAGGCGAGGGCGGCATGCGGCGTCCGCCGGGCCCGCCCGGCCCGCCTTGGCCGCGTTGAAACGGCCGATCGCCTTGCGGCGGCGGACCGCCGGCATCTTGTGCGTTTACAATAAGTGCTGAGGCGCTGAGTGCGATCAGCGCGAGCATGGTTTTAACTGTGGTTTTCATTTTGTGTCCTTTCGTTTGTTTGTGGTTGCGTTGTTAAATCGGGTTACGAATGAAATTTTAAGGATTTGCGGCGTCGACGGTCGCGAGAGTTTGTTTGAGCGTGTCGATCGAAAACGGTTTGCAGAGCAAGCCGCAGAATCCGTTTTCGCGCGCGGATTCGTCGGTGAACATTCCGCTGCCGGTGGCGAGCAGCACTTTTGTTGAGGGCGACAAAGCCTGCACCTGGCGGCAGAAATCCAGCCCATTCATTCCCTGCATTCCGAAGTCGGTAATGATGAGCCGATATTTCCCCGGCGCGGCGGCGAGCGCGTCCAGCGCCTGCTGAGGCGACTGGAATGAGTCAGCTTGTGCTCCGCTGACCGCGACCAAGAGCCTGACGACCGCGTCCAGCACGGCCGTATCGTCGTCCACTACCATCCAGCGAGCGCCTGTTTCGTTTTTCATGGCGCCACTTTACGCGAAGCTACCTTAAGAGAATGTGAAGATGAAAAAGGCCGCCGAAATAGCGCTCAGGATTCGTGCGACAAAAAAATTAAAAATTTTTAAAACGCGAAATTGATTCAGGTGCGCAGTTTATGCGCGCCGATCTTAACAGAACATTAAGCGGGGAAGATTGAGTGAAATTTTTTCACAGGCCGCGCAATTTTTGCCGCCGAAAAAGCGCTCTCAACCTTAATCAAAACTTAAGGTGCCTCGTGCAAAATTGCGCGAATGAAAAATAGATTTGGAAAACGAAAACAGTTTTTACCGAACCTGGAAAACCGCTTCCCCTGGCTGCTGGTCTCCGGGATTGCCTTGCTCGGTGCCACCCTCAGAGCCTTGCTTTTGTTCAGCACGACACTGGTTCCCGGCATGAACGGCGCCTATTACCTGGTGCAGGCGCGTTCGCTGATTGAACACGGCAAGCTCGGCATTCCCGACTTGCCGCTGACGTTTGGGTTGCAAGCCATCCTCGCCAGGATGGTGCAATGGGTGTCCGGCGCGTCGTTGGAATCGAGCATCATGTTCGCCGTGAAATGCGCCGATGCCATGTTGCCGCCACTGATCGCGATTCCGGTCTTTGCGCTGGTGCATCAATGGACGCGCCGCGCGGGCGCGGGAGTTTGGGTGCCGGTCTGTGCGGCCCTCGCCGCGGCTGCGGGCGCACCGGCATTGATGATGGTTGGGGACTTCCAGAAAAATTCCCTCGCGCTGCTTTGGCTCGCCGCATTGTTATGGAGCTGGCACCAATGGCTCGAGCAACCTTCCTTTAAACGCGCCGCGCTGCCGGTTTTGTTTCTGGGATTGATTGGCATCACGCATATCGGTGTGTTCGGCTGGGCGCTGGCGCTGACCGTGCCGGTTGTCGCCATTGCGCTCTGGCGCGCCACGCCGGAAACGCGCCGCGTGATTATTCCCTGGCTGTTCGTGGGTGGGAGTGTCTGCACTCTCGCAGCGGGAATGGTGCTCTGGAAATTCGATCCCGCGCGCATCACGAAGCTGGCGAATGCCGCAACGCATCCGTTCGGATATTTGCAACAGAACCAACGGCCGGGTAATCCACCGGGCGACGCCGCGCGTTTCGCTCCGCCGATGAACAATGCCAACGGTCTGCGTTCGGATTTTCGCGGCGATCGCGGAAATTTCCAACCGTCCACCGGCGCGAATCGTTTTGGTGGCAGGCAGCCTGGATTGGCCGTGGCGTGGAATTGGTTGCCCACTGCCGCGCTTCTCGCAGCTTCGGTTGGCGCGCTCGCCGCGATTTGGTTCAAGCGCAAAAGTCTGCCGGTTGCCACCATTGCAGTTGTTGGCGGGTGCGGATTGGTGCTGTTCGTTTTGTGCGGCCCGTGGGTGACCGGCGATAAAGTCATGCGCTTTCGCCTGATTGCGGTTGGCCCGGCGCTGCTATGCGCTTCGTTCGCCTTGCTTCAATTGCATCCCACGAAAATGCGCAACGCGCTCGCCACGGTCATGATGCTCGCGCTGGTGGTCCCCGGAATTATGCACGCGGCCCAAGGCGGACGGTCCGTGATAACCGTGCAAGCGGCGGAAGAATTGGCGTCGATGTCCAAGGAAATCAAAGCCCCGTCCAATACACTGATCGTCGCGCGGCACGGTCTGGAATGGTGGACCGCCTGGTATTTGCACACGCACATCGCCCACGAAAATTCAGTGACCGCTGCGGATTGGAAGAACTTCGACAACGTTTATTTGCTGCGGCAAAAAGCGGGCATGCAAATGCCGGGCGGACCCGGGTTTGGCGGCCCTGGCCAGCCCGATCGGCAATTTCGCCCGGAGCGCCCGAATGATTTCGCGGGTCCCGGTTTCCCGCCGCCTGGTGATTTCAACAATCGTCCGTTTCCACCGCGTGGATTTGCCGGTGGTCCGGGTGCCATGGGTGAGCCGATGATTCCTGACGATGCGGACGTGACTCACGATGGGGAATTTTTCACGCTGGCTCTCGCGCCGGCGCCGGAAGGCTCCGCCACCACCAGGACGAACTGGGCTTACGTGCAAAAGCTCTAATTTAAATTAATCCGTAGCCGCCGACATTAGTCGGCGCAAATTCTTTCAGCGCGTTGGTGAGAAATCTATTCAGCGCAGACTCACGTCTGCGGCTACGGTTTTTGGTCTTCATCTGTTCTTAAGGTGGAATCGGCTAACGTATCCGCAGAAACTTTTCGCCTGTAAGCAGTGCGGGTTTGTGACACAGTCCGTGTCGGTGCGTTATCATGAGAATCCTCGTAGTCGAAGACGAACCTGATTTGTTACGCAGTATCGCGCAGGCCTTGCGCGAGGAAGGCTACGCCGTGGATACCGCCACGAACGGCGAGGACGGCCTCTTCAGTGCCGAGAACAGCGACTACGATGCCGTGGTCCTCGATGTGATGATGCCCAAAATGGACGGCTGGGAAATGCTCGCGCGCCTGCGCAAGACGAAAAAAACTCCCGTGCTCATGCTCACCGCGCGCGATCAATCCCGCGACCGCGTCCGCGGCCTCGACACCGGCGCGGATGATTACGTGGTGAAGCCATTCGACCTGCCGGAATTATTCGCCCGCCTGCGCGCGCTCATCCGCCGCAGCGCCGGCCAGACGCGCAACGTGATTGAAATTGGCGATGTCACGATCGATGTGGCCGGTCGCCACGTCGTTCGCGGAGGCGAAGCGGTGCCGCTCACGGCCCGCGAATACGCGCTTCTCGAATACCTCGCGCTGCATCGCGGCGAGCTCGTCACGCGCACCACCCTTTACGAGCATCTCTTTGATGAAAACGACAGCACGATGTCCAACCTTTTGGACGTGCACGTCTCGAACCTCCGCAAAAAGCTCGGAACGGAATTTATTTCCACGCGACGCGGTCACGGCTATTGCATTGAATGAATGACCGATGAATGACGAATTACAAATGGCGAATGGTGAGAAAGATCCCGTGGGTTCATCGGCCATTCGTCATTCGTCATTTAGCTTTTTGAATTCCATCCGCTGGCGTTTGCAGATTTGGTATGGCCTGATTCTCGTGACCGTATTGATAGGGTTTGGCTTCACGGCGTTTCAGTTGGATCGCGGACGCGTGTATCGGCAGGTGGATGATGAATTACAACGCCGTGCGGGAGCGCTGTCCCAGTTGCTGCGACCGCCGCGCAATCGTGGGCCGCAAGGTCCGCAGGGTGAACGCCCGTTTAATGGCTCGCCCGAGGATCAAATGCCGCCGGATGGTCCGCCGCGTGGACACGATTTCAACGTAGGTCCGGAAGGCCTGAGGGAATTTCATCTCCCACCAATGCAGGCCCGGCTGTTTGATGAAACGGACACGAATAGTTATTATTTTGTGATTTGGCGGCGCGACGGCTCCGAACTCGCGCGTTCGACGAATGCGCCTGTCGACGTGCGCGATCCTTTGCCGCGTCCACAAGCCGGAGAAAGAGAACCGGCGCAAGACAACGCAGCCGGCCCGCCGGAAAATCGTCGTGGCCCACCACCTCCTCAACCGTCGCAAATGCGGGGCGTGTTCCGCGAATCCGAAATCATCATGCCGCCGGGGGAGCGAATCCTCGTGGGCCGCTCGATTGCGCGTCAACTCGCGGATCTGCGTCTTACCGCGCTAATGCTCACCGGGGTCGGCGCGGGGATTTTGCTGCTGGGCCTCGTGGGCGGTTGGTGGCTCGCCTCGCGCGCGATTCGACCGATTGAAGACATCAGCGCCACGGCCGTGAAAATTTCCAGCGGTGATCTCTCTCAACGCATCAATATTGGCGAAACCGAAAGCGAACTTGGCCGCCTCGCGAGTGTCCTGAATTCAACTTTCGCGCGGCTCGACGCTGCATTCGCCCAACAGCAACAATTCACTTCCGACGCGGCGCACGAATTGCGCACGCCGGTTTCCGTGATGCTCACGCAAACGCAAACCACATTGAACCGTGAGCGCAGCGCGGCGGAATATCGCGAGACCGTGGAATCCTGCCAGCGCGCCGCGCAACGCATGCGGCGGCTCATCGAATCATTGCTCGAACTCGCCAAACTCGACGCCGGTCAGCAGCAGATGAAGCAAGTGCGCTTTGATCTCGCGCAGACCGCGCGCGATTGCGTCACGCAGATCGAGCCGCTCGCCGCCACGCGTCATGTGAAAATCACGTGCGACCTTCCGTCGCTGGAGTGTGTTGGAGATTCCGAGCGCCTGGCACAAGTCATCACCAATCTCCTGACCAACGCGATCACTTACAACAGGGAGAACGGCGACGTGCGCGTGAAGGGCGAAACGACAAATGGTTCCGTGATTTTGCGCGTCAGCGATACCGGCATGGGAATTTCCGCCGAAGATTTGCCGCGCGTGTTCGACCGCTTTTATCGCGTGGATAGCTCTCGAACCTCCGGCAATACTGGCCTCGGCCTCGCTATTTCCAAAGCTATTGTCGAGGCGCATGGCGGGCAAATTGAAGTCACCAGCCAACCCGGGATAGGAAGTGCTTTCACAGTCCGGTTGCCAGTGGCGTGATGGTAAAGCGCGTCACTTGGTGCGCGCCGCTGAATTGGTAGGAGACGAGGTAACGAGTCTCTATAATTCTACTGGAAAAAAGTTAGAGACTCGTCACCTCGTCTCCTACGGGAAAAGACGGCTGGCTCTCAACCTTCAAGCCGCGCCAATTTCTCTGCAAACCCCTCCACGAAATATCGTTTCCGCTTTTGTAAAATTTTGTGCCCTTCGGCGGCGAGCTTGCGTTTCAATCCAAGAACTCCACCCGGATATTTCGGGTTGATTTCACCGCCGGATTTCAAGGTGCGCCAATAGGAAGTCGCGCGTTTCTTCCCTTGCGCCTCCGCTTCTGCCGCCGCGTGCGCCGCGATCCACGAGAAAATGCCGGTCGTGATCGGACACGCGATCGTCGTGCGATGCCGCCGGGCGAGCGCCTTGCGCAATTCATCGATGGTCGTCAGTTTGCCCTTTGGCACGCGCCGCATGAGTTCGTCGACTTCCGATGGTGCGGGAATGACGCATGTGCCCGAGCCCCAGCGTTTGCTTTGTTTGGGTGAAATTTTGAAAACGGTCGGATGTCCTTTGTCATCCGCGAGTTTTTCCTGCCAGGATTTTCGCTCGTAACTCATAAAGGTGTTTTACGCCTTCGTGCGTGAATTTCGAGAAAATTTTACAGTCGCGAAACGCGCTAAAGACGCGAAAACTTGAAGGGCAAAAATACGCTTTGCAGGTAACTTTTTCGCGTGGCTCGCGTATTTAGCGGTTAAAATCGGTTGACGAGCAGTCCAATAAAAGTTCTGATTTGGTCCGCATGAAAATCCTTCCCTCGACTCTCTTGATAGCGTTGCTCGGAACTAAACTTTTGGCACAGGACATGACTACTTCAACTTCATCCAGTGGGACCAACAATGCCTTTCCGTTATGGACGGGAGCGGCTCCCGGCGCGCTCGG
>Ga0265338_10007701_pt1 | contig 13260 bp, 9 predicted proteins | sample 42126metaG_FD_193579 | JGI IMG/M metagenome (GOLD analysis project Ga0265338, IMG submission 193579) | Rhizosphere microbial communities from Carex aquatilis grown in University of Washington, Seatle, WA, United States - 4-21-26 metaG | ecosystem: Host-associated > Plants > Roots > Rhizosphere >... | reverse complement strand
AGTCACCGCGCTGGGATTCCCGGTCACCACGGACCACATGAACTCGCTGGCAAATCAACTTGGTGAAAAGACTTTGTTCGGGCGCACCGGCGGCGCGGCAACGCTGGCCGTGGGCATGGCGCAGATTTTTTCGAAGGCCGTCAATGGCCGGTGGCTCGACCTGTGGTACCACTTCGCCATCATGTTCGAAGCGCTGTTCATTCTGACCACGGTGGATGCCGGCACACGCGTCGGGCGTTATCTGATTCAGGGCATTCTCGGCCATGTCTGGAAGCCGCTGGGTGACCGCAAGAATTTCCGCGTGGTTCCCATCGCCGCCGCGTTGATGGTGGGCGCGTGGGGATATTTTCTGATCCAAGGTGTGCGCGACCCGCTGGGCGGCATCAACTCGCTCTGGCCGCTGTTCGGCATCGCCAACCAGATGCTCGCCGCCATCGCGTTGTGCCTCGGCACGACGATTCTTTTGAAAATGCAATTGAGCGTGCCGAAGGTCGAGGGTCCAAGCTTGAGAACCGGACGACCCGCCCTGGCGCTCATCACGTTGATACCGTTGGCCTGGCTGGTGGCGGTGACGTTCACGGCGGGCGCACAAAAAATCTGGCATCCGGATCCGCGCATCGGATTTTTGGCACAGGCTCGAGTTTTGGCCGAGAAAGCGCCGGATCTGGAAAACTCGCTCGAAGAGGCAAATACGACAGGCGATGCAACAGCAATTGAAACCGCCCGCAAGACACTGCAGGCCAATGACACATTGCGATTCAATAATGTTCTCGACGCCGCCGTTGCCGGAATTTTTCTGGCGCTCGTCACGGCCATTATTTTCCTCAGCCTGCGGGAGTGGCTTTTGTTGCTGTCACGGCGCAAGCCGGCGGTATTGCACGAAACCGAGCCGGTCTGGCTGCCGGGTTACGCGGTGGCCGAGGGCAAATCGCTGCACATCGCCGGCACGGCCGCTTTGGCCCTCGCTCTGGCAAAGGAATGGTCTGGTGAATCGCATTTGGAACGCGCACAGCAGCAGGCCCAGGCGGTCTGCACCTGTCATCCGGCAAACGCGCAACAGATTTACGTTGAAGTTACGGAACAACGGTTTAATGGTGTGCGGCGATGTTGTTAAAAAATCATGAAACTCGGTTTATTTGGCGGTTCATTTGACCCCGTTCACCTCGGCCATCTGCTGGTCGCGCAGGCGGCGATGGAAGAACTGGTTTTGGACCGGCTTTTTTTAATTCCGGCAGCGCAATCGCCCTTCAAGCCAGAAAACAAACCCGCACCCGCCTCCATCCGTCTGCAATTGCTCCGGCTCGCGCTCGCTGGCAAAACAAATTGCGAAATTGACGAACAGGAAATCCGGCGGGGTGGCATTTCCTATACCGTTGAAACCTTGCGCGATTACACGCGGCGCTTTCCCCGGGCCGAATTGTTTTATCTCATCGGAGCGGACAATGCGGCCAAGCTCAACGAATGGCGCGAACCCGCCGAACTGGCCCGACTCGCGGAATTCGTCGCAATTCCGCGGCCGGGCGGGGCAGCGGCCCATTTCCCGCCGCCTTTTCGCGGACGGACGCTCAAGGGTTTTCCATTGGGCGTATCGTCATCAGAAATTCGCGCACGGGTGAAGGCGGGTTTGCCGATTGACCCGTTTGTATCCCCGACGGTGGCGGAGGCGATACGCTCGGCTGAACTCTACGTTTGAGAATTTCATTGTCCCACGGCTTCTGCTCGAAACCGGAAACGAAACTTTATCCGTGTCATTCGTGTCATCCACAGTTACCCTCCGGTTTGGCAAATATGTTGGATTCCAGAAAACTCGCCCGGCTTTGCCGCGAATTCGCGGACAACAAAAAGGCGGAAAACATCGTCGTCCTCGACGTGCGCAAACTGTCGTCGGTGACGGATTATTTTGTGATCGCGTCCGGCACGAGCGAACCGCACTTGCGCGCCATCGTGGACGAAATCACCTCCCGTTTGCGCGAGGAACACGGCGTGCGCCCGCACGCGATGGACGGCACGGCGCATGGCGCGTGGGTAGTGTTGGATTATTTCGACGTGATTGTCCACGCCATGCGACATGACGTTCGCGAACGTTACGATCTGGAAGGTCTCTGGGGCGACGCACCAAGGGCAAAACCGAAGAAGAAAGCCTCTCCCCGAAAACGGTAGGAACTGCGCCAGAAAGCTCTACGAACCGCTTTTGGCTGGCAATTCGTTCGCCGCCTTCACCATTTCTTCCAGCAGCTTTTTGAAATCTTCCAAACCGGTGGCGGGGACGATGATGTTATCACGCCGTCCGCCGACGTCTTCGGTGATGCGCAAAAAGCGTCCGCGTGGATTTTCTTTGAGCGTAAAGATGAAAGTTTTGCGCTCTATCTGCACCTGCGCGGATTTGAGCGTGTCTTCGTTGACCGGCGGTCTGGGCTGGCTGTAAGGCCGCCCGCCAAAAGGTGATGGTCGCTCGTTTGAGATCATATGTCCCGCTGAAGACGCCCGCAGCGCCCAATCCAGCTCTAAAGGAAATTTCAGCGACAACCGTATTTTGTCAAATGGCAAAATTGTGACCCCGTGAGCCGGTGACACGGGAAATTCTATGTAATCGCTCTTTGGGCCCCACCGCTAAACGCCTGATTACAGGATATTTGCCGCCAGCTCGGCCAGTTCGGACCGTTCGCCCTTTTGCAATTCGATGTGTGCCGCGATGGCCTCAGAGCGGAAGCGGCTGACGACGTAGTTGAAGCCGTTTGAGGACGAATCCACGTACGGATTGTCAATTTGATAGGGGTCACCGGTGAAGATGATTTTTGTGCCGCTGCCGACGCGCGTGATGATGGTTTTGGCTTCGAGTGGCGTCAGGTTTTGCGCCTCGTCAATAACCATGAACTGGTTGGCAATGCTGCGTCCGCGGATATAGCTCAATGCCTCGACCACGATGCTGCCCGAGCGCATCAAGTCGCCGCTGCGGCGATGATCATGGCCCATGTTGAGGTCGCTCAACATTTCCAGCGCGTCATGAATTGGCTGCATCCACGGGGCCAGTTTCTCTTCGAGCGACCCGGGCAAGAAACCGAGTTCCTTGCCCATGGAAACGGTCGGACGCGCAACCACGAGCCGGCGGAATTCGCGATCGAGCACCGTGCGCTTCAATCCGGCGGCCATCGCTAGCAGGGTCTTTCCCGTCCCGGCCTTGCCCATGAGGGTGACGAGCTTGACGCGGTCATCCAAAAGCGCGTCGAAGGCAAAATGCTGCTCGCGATTGCGCGGTTTGATGCCCCAAACGCCCTCACGACTGTCAATGATGGGCACCAGCTTTTGGCCGGTAACATCCACCTTGGTGAGTGCCGTCCGTTTGGGATTCGTTTCGTCGGTGAGCGTGCAGTATTCGTTTGGAAAATATTTTTTGCCGCCCCCCAGGATGAATTCTCCTTTGGCGCGAAAGGCCGCCATTTTGTCCGCGCCGACCGACATTTCCACCATGCCGGTGTAAAGGTCGGTAATGGACACTCGGTCGGTCTCGTAATCCTCAGCCTGCAATCCGAGCGCGTCGGCCTTGATGCGGAGATTGATGTCCTTGCTGACGAGTATGGTCGGGTTTTTCGGCTGTGATTTCTGGATGGTGGCCGCGAGGGAAAGAATGCGGTTGTCCACGGTGTTGCCCTGGATCTGGGTGTCGCCGTTGATATGCCCGTTTTTTTGGAACGCGATTTTCAATTTGCCGCCGTTGGGCAGTTTCACGCCTTCGCTCAGGCTGCCGTCGCCGCGAAAGCCGTCGAGCATTCGCGACACGGTGCGCGCGTTCTGGCCCAGCTCGGAGGACTCGCGTTTAAACCGGTCGATTTCCTCGATGACTTCGATAGGAATCAGGACATGATTATCCTCAAAGCTCAACAGGGAATGCGGATCGTGCAGCAGAACATTGGTGTCAATGATGTAGTTCTTCACAATTTAAAATATTAAGAGGGGCGTGAGAATGCGGATTGAGGCAGGCCGCCTTATTTCATTTTGTCCTTTTTCCTTTCAACTGGCTCATCCGCCGATGCCAGTCCTTGAGGTGATTGTGCGCCGGCGGCAATTTATAATGGCCAGAGTAAAGAAAATTTTCCAGCATCCCGAATAAATCGAAATCCACGAAACGCGGATGGCGGCCAAGCAAAAATGGATGGTGGGCCGTCATTTCCTCAAAGGGCACCAGGCCCTGTTCAAGCCGTTTCAGCCAATCGCCCTGCTGTTTGCGCCACTGGCCGATGCAATTGCGGCCGAATTTGCGTTCTTTAAATCGCAAAAAAACGAGTTGGTCTGCCGGGGGCACGTTTTCGCGCCAGTAAATGTCATTTAGCCGGAACCCCGCGCCTTCAATTTCATTCTCGATGTAGCGCCAGAGGAGGGATTGGACGCCTTCGAGTTCAAACGGAAACAGGCCGAGCTGGTATTTCGCATCCAGATATTTCGCGATGACTTGCGAATCGTCGTCGAGTTCAAACACGACCGTTTTTCCGTCCTTGACGATCGGCACACCGTAGTAACGTTGTTTCGTCAATTTCCACACCAGGGAACGGTTCTGGTTCGGGATATTGATGATTTTGAAACGGTCACCGGCAAATTCCAGGATGCAACGTTGGACGATGCAATACGGACTCCAAGGAAATTGAATCAGCTCAATCATGTCAAAATCACTGCTGTTCCTCCCGCACTTTAAAACCCGGTTCCGGCAGTGACAAGCGCAAAGCCAAGGAACGGCGGACTATTCTGCAATCGTCTCGGCGCCAACCGGAAGCGAAATGCGGACGACCCCGGATTTGCCGGATTGGGGCGGAACGATTTCCAGTTTGCCGTGATGGGTTTCAATAATTTTCCGGCTGACGGTCAAACCCAGTCCCAGTCCCACACTGCGCGTGGTGAAGAACGGCGAAGGGGCCTGTTTGGCGCTTTCGGTGGTGAAGCCGGAGCCATTGTCCTGCACTTCGATTTGCAGGTCCTGATGGCTGTTGTCGCCCTCGGTGTGCAACTTGACATCAATCTTCGGCTCCTTGGGATTGGCCTGAAGGGCATTAAGCATGACCTCGGCGAGGGCGTGTTTCAACGCCGCGCGGTCACCGGTAACGACGGCGGGTTTGCCTTTATTTTCGCAATGCAATTGCGCGGTTTCCACCGGCTGATGCTGCCGCGCCTCCTGATAGGCTTCCTGGATGAGCGGCTCGACGGGAAAGGCTCTCGGTTCGATCTGGCCATCGCGCGCGAGAAAACGCATCTGGTTGATGAGCCGGGTAACACGCCTGACACCATCGGTCAATGCATGGTCGAGCGACTTGCGGAATTCGGCGTCCCGGTATTTTTCGGTGAGCAATTGCTGATGCGTGGAGAGCGGCACCATGGCATTGCCGATCTCGTGCGCCAGGCGGTCGGCCATGGATTTGACCAGGCGAAGATTGGCCGCTTCAATTTCCAGCCGGCGCAATTGTTCGCTTTGCGTGAGGTCTTCGGCCATCAACAGCGCGGAGACGGGAGTGACGGAATCCTGCCGCTGGAACGGAACGACGCTGACGCTGTAAACCGTGCCGGGTGAATTGTCCGGTTCGAATTTGAACGGGCCGATGGCGGCACCGGTGTGCAAGACCTGATATATTTTCGCGCCAAGGGATTGCGGCAAATCGGCAAACGCCAGCTCACCGCTGCGCTGGTTTTTCCGGCCGAAATGCCGGCGCGCGGCTTTGTTGGCGTGGAGCACCTTCAAGTCGCGTCCCACGACAATGCAGGCGCTGCTGAGTTCGCGCAGCACGTCGGTCATCATCTCGTGGTTGCCGGCCAGTTGGTCGTACAGCCAGATGTTGCGGAGCGCCAGCCCAACCTGTTCGAGCAGGTGAAAAATCAGCTCCAACTCGTCGTTGGCAAGCGGCTCGCCGGTGAGGCGGGCGTCGAAAACGGCAACGCCAACGATGGTTTCGCGGTCGAGGATCGGCACGGCGATCTGCGCGCCAAGCAGTTCGAATTCCTTTTGTGTGCCGGCATCCGCGCGCGCCTCGTCACTGTTCCGGCGCAGAATCCGGCCCAGGCTCGCCAGCTGGGCGCCAATGCCGGCATCGGGCGAGAGTTCAAAGTGTTCGAGTATCCCGGGCGCGATGCCGATGGCGGCTATGGCCCGCAACCGGCGACCTTCCTCCAACGAGGACGGCTCAGCGGATGATGTGCGGGTGCGGTTCAGGAAAATCGCGGCACGATTGACGCCGAGGGTTTCGCGCAGGAAAACCAGGAATTGCTTGAGCATCAACTCGGCGTTGAGTGAATGCATGAGGATGGACGAGAAATCGCGCAACACACCAAGGGTTTGCGCCGCACCGGCAAATCGGGACACCGGGGGTTCCATGCCCCGGGAAAAAGTTGGCGACATTGTCGCGGGCGGCAGCAGTGGGACAGCTTGTTGCGGCACAGCCCATAAACGGTCCAGCAACTCGCTCAAAAGCCGGATGCGCACGGGTTTGGTCAGGACATGCGTCACGCCATGAAGATAGGCTTCCTCTTCCCATTCAGACTTCGTGGCGGCGACGTAGGCAATGACCGGGCACTTGGCATCATGCCGGCGAAGTTTTTCAACGGCCCAAATAACCTCCACGCCGAGCAGTTCAAGGTCGAGAATACATGCGCTGGCCAAGGCATGAGCCAACAGCGGCTCGGCTTCCTGTACATTGGCGCGATGGACGACGCGATACTGCTCCGGGTTAAGACCCGCGCGAATCGTTTCGGCAAAATCCGGATGAGCGGCCAAAACCAAAAGCGTTTTCACGACGTTCCCGTTCCGAATGGACCAAACTTGTTCTCGGTTGGCGTCACTACCTCCGCGATTATGTCCTGTTTTTGGCTTCAGGTCAATGCATTATTGGCCGGAGACCTACGATAAAATTGCTGGAAAACAGCCAATTTTTGAGAAGACCGGCTCCGATTATTCAGACGACGTCAGTTTTTCCCATAATTCCTCATTTAGCAGGACTTTCTGGAAGAATTCCTGTTCGCTGGGCGGCGCAGCGCGATCAGGATTGAGTGGCAGGTTGATCGTGAAAGTGGTGCCGCGCCCGGGCTGGCTCCTGGCATCAATTTTTCCGCCGTGATGATAAACAATAAAGAAACAGGCCATGAGGTGAATGCCGTATTCGGACGGCGTATCGCTGCGCACGACGAACGGGTCGAACACGACACGCAATGCCTCCTGCGGCAGGCCCGGTCCGTTGTCGCTGATTCGAATAAGGATTTCCTGCCTGGTTTCGTCTTTGTGCAATTCCGCCGTCATGGTAATGCGGCTTCCGGCCGGCAGGCTGGCCAGCTCGTCTTTCAACAAAAGCTCGAATAACCGGTAAAATTTCGGCTTGTCCGCCTGAAGCGCCGGCAGCGAGTCGGGAATCTGGTTGTCAATCTGGATGCGCCGCGCGGCCAATTGATCCTCAAACGATTTGAGGGCCGTGCCCACGGCCTCGTGCAGATATACCTTGTCGGTGAAATGAAACGACGGCGTTCCGGATGCCGTCCCCAAATCCTTGAGCAATCCGTTGATTTTTTCGATCTGCGACTGGACGTTCTGGTGGTATTCCTTCCAAAAATCGGGATTGCGCAGACCTTTCATCGCCGATTTTTCCTCGGCCATCTTCACCGGCGCCAGGTCGAGAAAGGTCTTCACCGCCACGAGCGAATTGCGGATATGGTGGCTGAGCCCCGCGGCCAGCAGGCCCAGGCTCACGATCCGGTCGGCAATCATCATGTTGCGGATCACCGACATTTTTTCCATGAGCAACTGGTCGCGCTCCAGCCGCACCATGAAATATTCCAAACCGCGTTTGATGGTTTGTTCGAGTTGCGGCGGGTCCCACGGCTTGGTGACGTATTTGTAAATCGCGCCGCTGTTGACGGCGGCAATGGCGGCGTCCATGTCCGCGTAAGCGGTGACCAGCACGCGAATCATGTGCGGCCGGAGCCTGCGGGCGCGCTCCAAAAGCCATACGCCTTTTTCCCCGGGCATCCGCTGATCGGTCATCAACAGGCCGATTTCATCGGCGTGTTCTTCGAGCAGTTTCAGCCCTTCCTGGGCGTTGGGCGCCGTAAAAATGTGAAATTGATCCCCGAACGCGCGCGAAAAATTCGTCAGCGATTTTTCCTCGTCGTCCACGTAAAGGACCGCAAATCGTTTATAATTGTACAAATTCTCCATGTTGCTGCTCCGTTGAAACCACAGGCTGGTTTTTCATGGGAAATTCGAGCGTGAATTCGCAATACTTGCCGCTTTCGGTCCTGACGGAAATGCGCCCGGCGTATTCCCGAACTATGCGATAGCAAATGCTCAAACCCAATCCCATGCCTTCGCCCACGTCCTTCGTTGTGAAAAATGGATCAAAGATCTTGTCCAGATGTTCCGCGTCGATGCCCGAGCCATTGTCCCGAATCACAATGAAGCTCCGCTCGCCTTCAACGCGGCCTTCTATCCAAATGGTCGGCTGCTCTCCATCAAATTTTTTATCCCGCAACGCGTCCAGCGAATTTTGCAACAGATTCACCAGGATGTGAACCATTTTGTTGCGATTGGCCCAAATCGTCTGGTGTTCGGCCAGCTTGGACTCAACCCGCACCTTGTCGCGCCATTCACCGCTCAAAAACCGCAGCGAGGCGCCAACCACTTCGGCCACGTCAACCAAATCGCGCTGTTCGGTGTCCGGATGCGTGAAGGTGCGGAGGTCGGAAACGATGTTCCGCACACGCTTGATGCCTTCTTCAATGTCCCGAAGAATTTCATCGTATTCACCGCGCTGTTCCGGGGCGAGCCATTTGCTTTTGTGGCGCAAGGCGAACAGCCCGGTCGTGGCGAAATTCAGCGGATTATTGATTTCATGAATGATGCCCGCGCTCATGCGCCCCAGCGACGCGAGCTTCTCGGTCTGCACCAGTTGCGACTCGGTATCCTTGAGTTGTTCGATGGTGGATTCGAGCGTCTGGTTCTGCCGGGACAACTTGCGCTGATACCCATGCGACTCGACAAGGTTTTTGATGCGCACATGCAATTCCGTCGTGGAAAATGGTTTCGCCAGAAAATCGCTCGCGCCGACGCCTAACGCGGTCAGTTTTGTTTCTTCGTCGGCGCGCGCCGTGAGCAGGATGACCGGAATGTTTTGCGTGGGCGTGTGGGCGCGGATTTCGCGACAGGCCTGCAGGCCGTCCTTCTCCGGCATCATCATGTCCAGCAGGATGATGTCCGGTAAAAACTGGCTTGCCTTCTCCACCGCTTGTTGCCCGTCCACCGCCTCGATCACTTCGTATTGCGTGGCCAATTGCGATTTTAAAAATCGCAGCATGTCCGGCTCGTCATCGGCCACCAGCAATGTGGCGCGCCTGCCGTTGCCGGCGAACTCGACCGGCTTGATAGATTGCTGCAACGGGGTCAGCGCCGGGAACAATTCTGCGCGCCGGTACAAATTCGCCAGCCATTCCTCCGAGGTTACGGTTCCGCCAGCTTCCGCCTCATCTGAAACGGCTTCGCCCGCCTCGGGCGTAGGCGCTTTTTCCACCGCCTCGGCCCTGGTATAAGGCAACCGCACTGTGAACGTCGTGCCTTTGCCTTCCTGGCTTTCCACGGTGACCGTGCCATTTTGGATTTCGACCAGTTCTTTCACGAGGGCCAGGCCGATGCCAACGCCCTGATATTTGCGCTTGGACGAACCGTCAGCCTGCCAGAAACGGTCGAATATAAATGGCAAATTTTTCGCGGCTATGCCCATGCCGGTATCGCTCACAATCAAAACAAACTCTTTATCCTGTTTATCGGCGCGCAAGGACACTCGCCCGCCGGCCGGTGTAAACTTGAGCGCATTGAACACGAGGTTCAGCACGATTTTTTCCAGCTTATCGCGATCCGCCAGCGCGGTGCCCAGTGTCGGATCCACGAAGGTTTCGAGCTTGATGCGTTTGTCGTCGGCCACCTGCCGCGCCGCGCTGATGAGTCCTTTGGCAAATTCCTCCACCTGCAACGGTTCGTGTTTGACTTCCATGCGGCCGGATTCCAGGCGGACGAGATCAAGCAAATCATTGATGAGCTTGAGGAGCCGCATGCCGTTGGCGTGCATCGTGCCGAGCAGGCTGCGCGTTTCTTCGTCGAGGGCGCGATTGAAGCGCTGCATCAAGGCTTCCAGCGGAGCGAGCAGCAATGTGAGCGGGGTGCGCAACTCATGGCTGATGTTGGCGAAAAAGCGGTTCTTGATCTGGTCGAGCTCAACGAGTTTGCGGTTGCTGTCTTCGAGCGCCGCGCGATTCTTGTCCAGTTCGTAGCGCAAGGCAAATTCGCTGAATCGCAACCGGTAAAAAAAATGGTTGCCGACGACAACGATGATGCCGGTCAGTGCCAGGAAATAAAGGTTGTTGGCCAGATTGTTGAAAAATTCCTCGGATGTCGGTTCCAGCCAATGGATGCTGCAAACGACCAGATACATCAGAATGATTGCGGCCACGCAAAACATTGACTCCCAGAAATCCCAGCGCACCACGACGCTCACGGCCAGCAGGATCAAATTAAGGGCCGCATAATAATCTGAAGCTGCGCCCATCAATGGGCCTCGCGCCGCGGCGATGATCCAGCACATAAAGAACGCCGGAAGGATTGCGATGAGGATGCCAAGCCGGCGATAATGCCTTTGTCCAAGCTCCGTCGTGTGCAAATACCAGAGACCGGCCGCCAGAATGGAGCAGAGAATCCGCAGTTCGAGAAAATCCCAGCGTTGCGGGTAGTAAACCAGCCAATCCATGATTGAGCCGAGGGGCATTAAAACTACCACCAGCGCCGACGCGACTTTGCCTGTCTTAAGGCGTTCCTGCCTTTCATTGGCCGCGAAGGAGGCGGCAAAATCCGGATTTGAAAATGTTGGATTTTCAACCATTGGCTGGCTTTCGTACTTCGAGGAACAAATTCACCCCGGTTGAGTCAGCGCGGACCAAAGCTGCATCATCGGGGGCGCGGTTTGGTTTCAGGGTGCGCATTTCCCGCGCGGTGCGATAGATGAGATGCCAGTCCAATAAGTAAGCCATTCCATTCCGCATAGGATTGGAAGGTTCCACGTTGGACGTTACCAGCAAGCCCCCGGGCGTGACCAGGTCATAAAATATGTCCATTAACTGCCGGCAGGTATGGTCGGACAGGTAATCAAAAAGTCCCGTGCAATAGACAAAATCAAATTCACGTTTCGCATTGTCGCCGGACACCGCCGGCTTAAGGCTCTCCTTGATCAATTGATGGACGGATTTCTTGAGAATCTGAACCGTGAAATTGTGACCCGATCGTTCTTTGACCTCATTGAGCGCTTTCCGAAGATATTCGAGAGTTTCCCGATTGAAATCCGTCAAGGTCAAATCGATCTGTTCACTCAATGAAGAACTGCTGAGGAAGCGTTGGACCTCCACGGCAGGGCCGCAGGCAAAGCCAAAAATGCGCGTCTTGCGGCCCAGGCGCGAGACGCGCGCGGTTTCCGTTTCCAGGCACTGGGTGAGGTAAGTCAATCGGTTGCGATGCGCTTCGGCCGGCGATTGTTTGAGAAACCAGCAGTTGATGACTTTGGCAAAGAGGGAACCGCCGTCCTGACCATCACGGGAGATCATATTGACCATTTCATAATCACCGGCATAACCCAGCGGCTTGTAAAACGTGCGATGGGCAAAAGGCGCGCCGAGCACCAGGGGATGCAAATGCTGCCGCATGTAACTTTCATGCGCCGGCCTTTGGTCGTCCTCGATCTTTTTGGCAATCGTTTCAAATTTTTCAAAAAGTTCGTTGACCGGAGGGATTACAACCTGAGCGAGTTCATTGGTCACTTCCTGTTCCAGCTGGAACCGGCTACCGGTCGGCAAGGCGCGGATGCCCAGTTCGACCTGCTCCATCCAGATCCGCAAATCCGCCAGGAAAGTTTGCATGTCGGCAACGATGATTTTGAATTCCGGGAGCACTTTGTACAGCTTTTGCCATTCTCCGAGGAATGTCTTGAATTCATTTGTCAACCGCCCGTCGCGCTGTGACAATACGCCCAGGTCAATATCCATCCAGTGCGCTTCATACAGCGTCGCCTCGCACACGACGTTCAGGCCGACGTTCACGGCGTTGCGAACGACCGCGCGGCCCGTATATATTGTCCGGCCTTGCAGGATAATCTTGAATTCACTCAGCACTTCAGAAAGGTGCGGCGTCACGCTCGGATTATACAACTCGAACACGACCGCGTGCCGGGTCAGCCGTCCGGGCGTTCCGTGCATTTCAAGCCCGTCGGCCGTCTGGAACGTCACCCGACTTTCCTTGATAGCAGGGGGACTCGAAACGGGTTCGCTTTGCGCGATTTCTTTCAACTGGCGAAGCTTTTGTGCGCTCTCGCCGTTTCCGTTGCTGTTGGTTATCTGATTCATTTCAAAGGCAATAAATAGACCATTTTCCACGCCAAAACAAAGGGATTATTAGCATCCATCAGGTCCTGTATAAACAGGCGCCAACGGTCGCCGCAATTGGAACCGTTGTTATTGGCACCGACACTGCTGTGGTTCGCAATACCGCCAAGGCTGTCCTCATGAAGGCTTTGCGAAGTCTCTTTGAATCCATATGGGCAAACTGTAACCTTGTCCTGTAACAAGGCAGTCATTGTCCGAAACACAAGAGATCAAAAACACGGAAGGCCGAAATATGCCAAACAAACTACATGGTTCAATTGTGTCAAGGCACGCGAGAAACCGGTCCGAGCTGACGTTCCTGGTCGGAATTGGTTTGTGTCTGGCGGTTCTGAACAGTGGCGCGGTCGGCTTTCGCCTGCCGCACCAGGACCCGGAAGCCATCGCGCGCGGCGACGCGTTCGCGGCCACCGCGGACAATCCGTCAGCCATCTATTACAACCCGGCCGGCATCACCCAACTGGAAGGTGACAATGTCCGGGTCGGTCTCTATGTCATTTCGGCCGACACTAAATTCACATCGACCAGCGGCGTAAAGGCAAAAACCGATACTTCTTTTCAACCTGTCCCGCAAATCTACTACGTGCACTCGTTCACCAATGTGCCGATTTCCATCGGCCTTGGTATTTATGCGCCTTACGGACTGTCGCTGGATTGGGGAAACACGGGGCCGTTCAACATGGTGGCCGAAAGCGGCAACCTGACGTATCTGTGCTTTAACCCGGTCATCGCATGGAGACCGCTGAAGACACTTTCCATTGCTATCGGTCCTACCATCAATTATTCGCAGGCAACCCTGAAACAGGCGCTGGATTCTTCAGG
>Ga0265338_10007700_pt1 | contig 13261 bp, 9 predicted proteins | sample 42126metaG_FD_193579 | JGI IMG/M metagenome (GOLD analysis project Ga0265338, IMG submission 193579) | Rhizosphere microbial communities from Carex aquatilis grown in University of Washington, Seatle, WA, United States - 4-21-26 metaG | ecosystem: Host-associated > Plants > Roots > Rhizosphere >... | reverse complement strand
CCACGGATCGACCAGCACCTTGGCGTGTTGCTCCGGGTTCGCCAACGCGGCGAAGGCGTCCTTCACGCCGTGCAGCCCAACCTGGCCGGTGATCAGCGGGGTCACGTCGATCATGCCCTCGGCGATGTGGTGCAGGCTGGCGGCGAACTCTTCCGCTGTGTAGGCCAGCACGAATTGCACGTTGAGCTGTTTGACGATGCCGAAGAACGGTTCGAACTGGTCGGTCTGCATGCAGACGCCGACCACCACGATGCGGGCTCCGGGTGGAGCGCCGTCCATCACCTGCTGGATCACGCCGGGCACGCCGACACATTCGAAGATCACCCCGGGGCGCTGTTTCGGACCGATATCGAATAGCCTGGCGTAGCGGCTGGGATCGTAGCCGTCGGGCGTGGCCGCCTGCTGCCAGCTTGCATAGGGCGAGGATGCGGCGGGATCGATGACGATGTCGGCACCCATGCGCAGCGCAAGCGCTCGGCGGGCGGGAGAGAAATCCGCGGCGATGATCGGGTGCACGTCTTGCAGTTTCAGGCTGGCGATGACGGCAAGGCCGACCGGGCCGCAGCCGATCACCAGCGGCACGTCGTCCTTGGTCAGGCGGGCGTATTGCACGGCGTGCCAGCCGACGGCGATTGGCTCGGTCAGCGCGGCGTGGGCGGCGGGGAGGCCGTTCGGGACGGGCAACAAGAGACGTTCCGCCAGTGGCATGTATTGGCCGAAGCCGCCGGCGATGTCGTTGGAGTAGCCGATGCCTTGCACGGTGTTGCCGGCCAGCGTCATCGGGAGCGAGCAAACCAGGGTGCCTGGCTTGAGGGCGCGGGTGGTGGCGGGGCCGTGGTCGACGATCTCGCAGCAGAACTCGTGGCCGAAGACAACGTCGCGGGCGGGGTCCATGACCCAGCGGCCGCCGGCGCGGCGGGCGAGGGTGACGAACTCGTGGGTGTATTTCGCGGCGTGCAGGTCGGAGCCGCAGATGCCGCAGGCGAGGGTTTTGGCCAGCACCTGGCCGGCGGCTGGGACGGGATCGGCGATGCTATCGACGACGATGTCGCCATTGCGAAAGACGGCGGCACGCATGGTGTGTTTCCCCCGGACCGTTGGTGTGGCTGCGCTCGTGGTGGCGGGCGCGGGGCGAAGCGTAGCACGGGCTGGCGACGGATGCGGCCAAGCCGAAATACCCAGAAGCCCAGTGACCATCGAGCGATGGAAGCAAGGCAGGGCTCTGCCCTGGACCCGCCAGGGGGCTTTGCCCCCCTTGGTGAAGTTTCAGGGGCAAAGCCCCTGACCTTGCTTCCTTCACCCGATTACCCTGGGGGTCTGGCTTTCGGGCGGTCCATCGGCCATGATCCGCGCAGTCACCAAGGGGTTTTCATGCTGTTTTGCTTCGGGCCCGTGGCCCGCTTTGGCGCTGCCGCCTGTATCGCAGCGGCGCTTTCCTCCGGTGCCGCATGGGCGCAGACCGCGCCGGCGCCGGCGCCCGTCGCAGCCGATCCGGTTGTCGCCAAGGTGAACGGCAAGCCGATCCTGCTCAGCGATCTCAAGGATGCCGTGCAGAACCTGCCGCAGAACGCCCAGTCCATGCCGCCGCAGACGCTGTATCCGATGTTGCTCGACCAGATGATCGACGGGAAGGCGCTGGTGGCAGAGGCGCAACGGAGCGGGCTGGACAAGGATCCGGCGGTGCAGCGGCAGGTGGAAGCGGCCGAGGACCAGGCGCTGGAAACCGCGCTGCTGCACAAGACGATTGGTCCGCTGGTCAACGAGGCCGCGGTGCGCGCCCGCTACGACGCCGAAATCGCCGGCAAGCCGGGCGATGAGGAGGTGCACGCTCGCCATATCCTGGTGCCGGACGAGGCCACCGCCAAGCAGGTCATCGCCGATCTGAACAAGGGCGGTGACTTTGCCGCGCTGTCAAAGCAGTACAGCAAGGATCCGGGCGCGGCCCAGCAGGGCGGCGATCTGGGGTGGTTCAAGAAGGACGAGATGGTGCCGGAATTCGCCGACGCCGCGTTCGCCTTGCAGCCGGGGCAGATCGACCCGGCTCCGGTGCATACGCAGTTCGGCTGGCACGTGATCCAGGTGCTGGAGCGGCGCACAGGCAAACCGCCGAGCTTCGAGCAAGCCAGCCAGGAGTTGCGGCAGAAGATGATCCAGCAGGCGGTGCAGGATGCGGTGGCGCACGCTCGCACCCTGGTGCAGGTGGAGAAGTTCAACCTCGACGGCTCGCCGGTGCGTGCCACCGACAGCGCCGAGCCGCCGCCGCCAGCCAAATAAGTCCACCGGATGCCTTGACCTGCTGCACGCCATAGCATCCTGAACGATTGGGGAAGGAAACCATGTCCACGTCCGTGTCGCCGCTTGCCGTTTCGTTGCCGGAATTGCCGCCGCTGGCCGGTGTGCGCCTGGGTTCGGCCGAAGTGGGTATTCGATACAAGGGCCGCACGGACGTGGTGATGATGGAGCTATCGCCAGGCAGCGCGGTGGCGGGCGTGTTCACCTCCAACAAGTGCCCGGGGGCGCCGGTGGACTGGTGCCGCGGCGCGCTGAAGGGGCGCAAGGCGCGGTTGGTGGTGGTGAATGCCGGCAATGCCAACGTATTCACCGGACGGGCGGGCCGCCAGGCTTGCGAGGCCACGGCGGCGGCGGCGGCGGCCCTGGCGGGATGCCCGGAACGGCAGGTGTTCATCGCCTCCACGGGGGTGATCGGCGAGGTGCTGCCGCACGAGAAGCTGGTCGCCGCATTGCCGGCCCTGCATGCGGGGTTGCGGGATGACGGCTGGGAGGCCGCCGCGCGCGGCATCATGACCACCGACACCTTCCCCAAGGCGGTGACCCGGACGGCGCTGATCGGCGGCCATGAGGTGCGGATCACCGGCTTCGCCAAGGGCAGCGGCATGATCGCTCCTGATATGGCGACGATGCTGTGCTTCGTCTTTACCGACGCCAAGGTGCCGGCGGCGGTGTTGCAGAAGCTGCTGAAGCAGGGGGTGGACCGGTCGTTCAACTGCACCACGGTGGATTCGGACACCTCCACGTCGGACACGGTGCTGCTGTTCGCGACCGGGGAGACCCGCCATCCGCGCGTGCCGGCCGAGGGTGGCGCCATGCTGCGCGACTTCGCCCGGGCGCTGGACGCGGTGCTGATGGACCTGGCGCTGGCGGTGGTGCGGGACGGGGAGGGCGCGCAGAAGCTGGTGCGGATCGACGTTTCAGGGGCGGTGAACGCTCGGTCGGCCAAGCGGGTGGCGATGGCGGTGGCGAACTCGCCGCTGGTGAAGACGGCGATCGCCGGCGAGGACGCCAACTGGGGGCGCATCGTGATGGCGGTGGGCAAGGCGGGCGAGCCGGCCGACCGGGACCGGCTGTCGATCGGCGTCGGTGGGGTATGGATGGCGCGCGACGGCGCTGTGGTCGAGGGTTACGACGAAGCGCCGGTGGTGGCGCACATGAAGGGCCGCGAGGTCGAGATCACAATCGATTTAGCGTTGGGTCGCGGCAAGGCGACAGTGTGGACCTGCGACCTGACGCACGGGTATATCGACATCAACGGGTCGTATCGAAGCTGAGGCCGCGCGCGGGGCTTGCGCTGTACGGTTGCTGATCCGACCTTACGATCGCCACAACTCATCGGCGGTTCAGGTTGGTACCCAAGCGCTGCTCTTTGCAATGACGTGTGGCCCGGCGTGACTCGAGGGCCGGTGATAGCCGTGTGGATCGCATGACGCGGGCGGATCGCTCTGTGGGTACGCCGCCCAGGCTGCGCGTCGCGCACGTGTCGCCGGCATATTTCGCGGAAGAGTCGCTGATAGGCGGTGGCGAGCGCTACGTGTCAAACGTCGCGCGGGCGTTGCGCGAGGCCCAGGCGTCGCTGCCATTTTCGCTGTCCCAGGCAGTATTCGCGCTCGGCCGCAAGGACGCGGCGTTCTGCGATGGCGAGGTGCCCGTCACGGTCTTTGCCAACGAGAATCCCGCCCCCGACGTCATGGCGGGAATGTCGGCGCGGCTTTGGCACGTGCTGGGGGACTTCGACATCATCCACGTCCACCAGGCATTGACGTTGTTTGGCTGTTACTGCGCGGCGATCGCGCGATCGCTCGACAAGACGCTGATCATGACGGATCTTGGCGGTGGCGAGTGCCGCCTGCTGCTGGAACACGGCGGCTTGCATCTGGCAGACGGCATCCTGTCGATCTCGCAGTTCGCCGGGTCGTTGGTGGCGCCGTATTTCCGTGGCCCGCATGCGGTGATCGTTGGACCTGTCGACACCGCGATGTTCGCTCCGCCTGCCACGCCGCGGCGCCGGCGCGAGGTGTTATGCGTGGGACGCCTGCTGCCGCACAAGGGAATCGACCGCGTCATCGATGCATTGCCCGAGAGCCTGCCGTTGCGGATCGTCGGGCGGCCGTATGACAAGAAGTACCATGCGCTGCTGATGCGCCGTGCTGCCGGCAAGGATGTCAGATTTGTGCTGCGCGCGGACGATGCCGAATTGCTGCAATGCTACCATGGCGCCGGATTGCTTGTGCATGCTGCGACTCACGTGGACTGCTACGGCCACCATGTCAGCAAGCCGGAATTGATGGGGCTCACCACGCTTGAAGCGCTCGCAACCGGGCTGCCTGTCGTGGTTGCCAACACGGCATCCTTGCCGGAGTTGGCGAGCGATGCCCGGTTTTCGAGGGTATTCGACGACGTCGACGACCTGCGGGCAATTCTGGAGGAATTCGCAGCAGGTCTGTGGCCCGATGCGGGTGCGGCGGAACTGGCTCGCCGCCACGCGGTCGAGCGCTACAGCTTCCCGGTCGTCGGGCGGCAGATCGCCGAATTCTATGCCGGCGTGCATGCCGAGAGAGCAAGGTCGTGAGAGTCCTGGCGGTCTCGAATTTATATCCGCCCTACTGGCTTGGCGGTTATGAACTGATCTGCGCCGATGTCACGAATGAGCTACGAGCACGGGGACACGACGTGCTGGTTGCAACGACTCCCAGCCACGTCCCGGGTCCGCCCGATCCTCCGCATGTCCGCCGCTGTCTGCGGCTTTCGGCGCATGTCCCACATTATGCCGTATCGGCCGATGACTTGCGATCGGTGCATGCATCCGACACGTCCGATCTGGACAACGTCTTCGCCCTTCACCGGATGCTCGGCGAATTCATGCCGGACGTGGTGCTGTTGTGGAACCTGCATGGGATCGGCAGCCTGCACCTGATCGACTTTCTGAATGTGCACCGGGTTCCCTGGGCGATCTACCTTGGCGACCGGGTGTTCGAGCAATTGGTCAATGCCGCGCCGGCCCATGTCAACGCGATCTTCCGGGGTGGCGACCCGGGCTATTTTGCCTCCGGTGGGATCATGGCGGTGAGCCAGCATCTGGTGGATGAGATCACCGGCCTTGGCAATTTCGCATTTCCGCGGCCGCCCACGATTGTGCATGGCTACGCGGCAACATCGGGATCCTTCGCCAAGCGGACCTGGCGTGAGGGTGGCCGGACCCGATTTCTGGCGGCCGGCAGGGTGGCAGAGCATAAGGGCATCGGACTCATCTGCGATGCCGTGTCATCGCTCTTGAAGGATGGAATTGGTGGTTTCGAGGTCGATATTTTCGGCGACGGCGACGTGGCATTCTATGTCAATTATGCAAACTCATTGGCGATTTCCCGATGTGTGACGTTTCACGGTGCGGTGGCGAAGCGGCAGCTTGAAGAGCAATATCGTTCTCACGACGCGTTCCTGTTTCCGACCTGGGCGCGGGAACCATTCGCGTTTGCGCCGATCGAGGCGGCGGCCTATGGCTGCGTGCCGATCCTGACCGCCAATTGTGGCTGTGCCGAGCGGATCGTCGACCAGGTCCATGGCATCAAGATCGAGCGGTCGGCCGCGGCGTTGGCTGCGGCGATGCGGCAGGCGATTGATGGGACCATTGCGTTGGACAGGATCGGCGCGGCGGCGGCTGCGATGGTCCGCTCGGATCTGACGTTCGCCGGTCATGTTGACAAGATTGTCGGAGTCCTTGGCGAGCAATGCCGGCCGTGGGATCGATCGAGCATCGACGACCCGCGTGCGATGCTGCTGCCGTTCATAAAACATCACCTGTCACTTGCCTTCCGCACCGGCACTACCAACTGAAGCGGCGCTGCTGCCACATGGAACCGTCAGACGGAGACCGCCGCTTGGACATGATGCAGATCAGGCACGAGGATCGCCGGCAGCATAGTTCCATGGTGCAGGTGTTACGCCGCGTGTGGCGGACGTTGCCCGTTCCGGTGCGGCGGGTGGCCTGGCGTGTGTTGCATCGCCTGGAGGGTCAGACTGGGCTGTTATCGGCGCGGGCCGCGCAGCTTGCTCATGGCGAATCTGTGGGACACAGATTTCCGCCGGTGGATCCTGCTTTCGTCGATCGCCTCGCAAAGGAGCAGGCCGCGCTGGCGCATAGGCTGCTGAGCATCGAGGAGGCGCTGGCACTACGGCACGGCGATGCGCAGAGTTGCAGCGGCAATCTGACGAGGATCGACGCAGCACCGGGGCACCGTCAGCCGGTCGAGCCCGGTTCCGGTCCGCGGTCCGAGACCACAACCGTGGCGTTCGACGACGTCGGGCTGCATTTGACGACCGGGCCGTATGGCCGCTTTCTGGTCATGACTGGTGATCCGATCGGAGGGGCGCTTGAACGTGGCGAATTCTGCAATCCGCCGCTGAGGCCTATTATCGAACGTTGTGGCGATCAGGGGCGCGTGGCGATCGATGTGGGTGCCGGTATCGGATTCCATACGGTGTTCATGGCGCATCACTTCGGCCAGGTGCACGCGTTCGAGCAGCGGATTCGGTGCTTTCATATGCTGAATGCGAATCTGGCGTTGAATGGGTGCGACCGCGTACTGACCTATGAAGTGCCGTTGCATGACGAAGAAATTGCGATGGAGCAGACTGGCGGCGCGCGGCAGGGCTTGCCATTGTCAGCGGGCGGCAATGCCATCGATGATGTTGATGCAGGAATATACGAGGCTGACCGGTCTCGGGTGCCGGTTATGCGATCGGCGACGATAGACAGTCTTGGGCTACAGGATGTTGGCTTTATCAAGGTGGATGCGCGGGGCTGCCATTTCCGTGTTCTAAGGGGAGCTTGCCGGACGATCGCTGCCGGACGTCCGACGATTGCATTTGAATTCGACGCGGGGCTTGCGCGCCGCCACGGAGACACGCTGGACGATATTCGGCAGTTTTTCGCCGGGTGCGGTTATGACCTGACCGAGATTGCTCAAAGCGGTCGACAGCAACAGGGTTATCTGGCGACCCCCAGGTAAGGCGCACAGCGGCCCGTCATGACAGCCTGGCCGGTTCGCTCGAGACAATGCGCGCGCATTCCTGTGCGGTAATGGGCGCGATTTCCTGCTGCGCAGTGCAGGAAAGTGGCTCGCCTAATCCGGCCAGCAGCGCGTCTACCGTCGCCGACCACGGCACCGGCTTGAACTCGCGCCGGATGCGGGCTTCCCAAAGTGCCAATCCTTCCCGGTCGTCGATCGCATTACGAATCACCGCATAGGCATCATTCAAATTATCGGGATCGAAGCTCCGCACCATATCGCCACCGGCTTCCGGCAACGCTGTGCGATTGGAGATGATGCATGGTTTGCCGAAGCCGAGGCTCTCGGTCACCGGCAGGCCCCAACCTTCAAAGAAGGACGGGAACAGCGTGAACAGGCAGCCATCGTACAACGCGGCGAGTTCGGCATCGGATGGGCTTTCGACGATCAACAGTTTGCCGTCCAGATTGTCGGTATTGGCAATCTGTTGCATCAGATCGGCGACGAGCCATCCAATGCGGCCGGCGAAGACCAGCGTGGGTACGCGTTCCGGCGGCAACTCCTCCAGCATGCGGCGCCAGACACGGAACAGCAGCATGTGGTTCTTGCGCGCTTCTATGGTCGACACGGTCAGTGCGTAACTGCCCCGTGGCGGCAGGCGAGCGCTGCGCGCTCCCGATGGCTGCGCCAATTCGCTGCCGAGCGGCAGGACCACGACAGGGCCGGGCAACCGGATTCGTTGCTCGCGCGCGTAGGATTCGACGTCCGCGGCGGTGGCGCGCGAGATGGCGAATACCGTGTCGCACAAAGGCATCGTGCTGTCGATCCACTTTCGGAATGAACGCACCACCACACGATCGCACCATTCAGGCCGGCGCACCGGGATCAGGTCATAGAACAGCAGGGCAAACCGCAGTCCGTTCGCCTTGCATTGCCGGCTGACCAATCCGCCATAGTCCGGATGCGATAATGTGGCACTGAGCAACAGCATGATATCGCCAGGGGCAGCGAGCTCGGCGAACATGGCTCCGATTGGCAAGCCGCCGGCGGAGCGGTTGGTCGCCGGCGCATGCAAACGCTGCGAGAGCCGGAACGGGGTCCGCACCACCGCGCGTGCCAGCGTCGAGGCCAACCTGCCCCAGGTGCGCAAGGCGCGTCCTTGCGTTACCAGTGCGTCGGCAATGGTGGTGCGCAATGACGGCGACAATCGATAGGCCAATCTGCGAATGAACTGGCGTGCCGGCAAATTCACAAAGAGCGGTCCGTCAGTGGCACGTGGCCGAGGCGCGGTATCGTCGGCTGCCAGACCTGCGAACAGCGCGGCGACTTCGGGCCATGCCACCACCTGAAAGCCGTTGCCGGTCAAAGAGTGCTGGACGAAGCAGATCTGCCCGGTATTGCCGTAGCGCGCCTGAAGTTCGCGATAGACTTCGAACGCCACGCGTTGAATGCCGGTCGGCCGCCGATAATTGGCGCGGGAGTATTCGAACAAGTCCTCGACATCGATCCATAGGCGCACGGTCACGCGTCAGGTCACTCCAGTTTCGCCGATCACCCGAGCCCGCCAATCGTCGAGCACGTCCTGCAATGTGACGTCCCACGGTATGGCCGGCGTCCAGCCTAGCATGTCACGTGCCCGCGAGGCGTCGCCGCACGCCATGCGCAGGTCGCTCTCGCGTACCCGTGACCTGTCGACCTGCACCTCGATTTCCAGCTCTGCCATGGCCTGCAAGTCGCGCAACACGTCGCCGATGCGGCGGGCCTGACCTGATGCCAGGTTGAGGATCGTGCCTGGCGGCAACGTGTCTCTTCGGTCAATGCACGCGATATAGCCGCGGCAGACGTCGCGCACATCCAGGAAGTCGCGCCAGGTGTCCAGGTTGCCGACCCGCAGCAACGGAGGCTGCCGTTCAGCGGCAATGCGGGCGATCTGGCGAGCGAAGGCGGGCACGGCGAACTCGGCGGACTGGCCAGGACCGGTATGATTGAACGCTCGCAGCCGGACCACGCGCAACCCCTGCGTGGCCATGCTGCCCAGGGCGAGATCCGCGGCTGCCTTGGTAGCGCCATACACGTTCATCGGTGCAAGCGCGGTATCTTCGGTCACCTTTGTTGCCGCGCGAAACGAACTGCCATACGCGTCGGAACTCGACACGAACAACAGGAAACAATCTGGCGCGTGCCGTAGGATGGCGCGTGCGAGGTGCAGGGTGCCGTGCAGGTTGATCTGCCATGCCTCGTCTTCGTTCAGTGCTGCCGCGGCAACCGTCGATATCGCGGCCAGATGGATACACACATCCGGCGAGGCCTCCTGGACCAAAGCCGCAACGGCGGCCGCGTCCCGGATGTCAAAGTCCGGCATTATCAGGGTGGCGTCCGGATGCGCCACCGAAAGCAAAGCGGTCAGATGGCGGCCGACGAATCCCGACGCGCCAGTCATCAGGATGCGGCCGGGCGGGGTGGTCATGTCACGCTTGCAACCGTGCGCGATGACGGGCCAAATCCGCTTCGAGCATTTCGGCGATCATATCCTCCAGCGACACGGTTGGTTCCCAGCCCAGTTCGCGCCGCGCCTTGCTGGCATCGCCGTGCAATACATCGACCTCGGCCGGCCGGGTCAGGTCCTGGTGCGTGGTAACATGGTCCTCATAGTTCAGTCCGGCACCGGCAAAGGCGATCCGGCAAAATTCGCGAACCGACGTGGTGCGGCCGGTGGCCACTACATAATCGCCCGCGGTCTCCTGTCGCAACATGAGCCACATGGCGCGGACATAGTCGCGTGAGTGACCCCAGTCGCGTCTGGCCTCCAGGTTACCAAGCGGCAACTCCCGTGCCAGCCCCAGCTTGATACGCGCGACGCCGTCGGTGATCTTGCGGGTGACGAACTCGATGCCGCGCAGCGGGCTTTCGTGATTGAACAGGATGCCGCAGCTTGCGTGCATGCCGAAGCTCTCGCGGTGATTGACGGTCATCCAGTGCGCATAGAGCTTGGCGACCGCGTAGGGTGACCGCGGATAGAACCGCGTCATCTCGTTCTGCGTTGTTTCCTGGGCAAGTCCGAACATTTCCGACGATGAGGCCTGGTAAAATCGTGTCTGGGGCAGGGCGATCCGCGCTGCCTCGAGCATGTTGGCGGCGCCCATGCCCGTCACCTGGCCGGTGAGCAGGGGCTGATTCCAGGATGCGGCGACGAAGCTTTGGGCCGCGAGGTTGTAGACCTCGTCCGGCCGGTACTTCTGGAAGATGCGGATCAGGCTGGACAGATCGACAAGATTGCCATCGACCAGTTCCACCGCATCGAGGATGCCGAGCCAGCGCAGTCGTTCCCCGACCTGGTCGGACGACGCCGAGCGGCGCAGCAAACCGATGACTCGATAACCCTTTTGCAGCATCATCTGGGACAGGTAGGCGCCATCCTGGCCGGTCACGCCTGTGATCAAACAGGTCGGCATCGAAATGTCTCCCGCCGGTGCCCGGCACCCTTATACGCTGACGCGCGCGATGGACAGCGGTCGCAGTCCCGCCGGCGCCCCTTTCCCCCGCCTTCCAGCCTGCTACGCTTGCGCGAACGGAGCAGTTTGCCATGTCCCCACGTCGCCAACTTCGGCTTGGCGCCTTCATGCGCCCGGTCAGCATCCACACCGCTGCCTGGCGCTATCCGGGCGCGTTTCCCGACGCCAACTTCAATCTTTCTCATCTGAAGCGCTTCATACAGACGCTGGAGCGCGGCAAGTTCGATGCGTTCTTCATGGCCGATCATCTGGCCGTGCTCAACATGCCGATTGCTGCCCTCAAGCGCAGCCACACCGTGACCTCGTTCGAACCGTTCACCCTGCTCTCTGCCCTGGCGATGGTCACGGACCACATCGGTCTCATCGCCACCGGCTCCACGACGTTCGACGCGCCGTACCACGTGGCGCGGCGCTTCGCGTCGCTCGACCACATCAGCGGCGGGCGCGCGGCGTGGAACATCGTCACCACGTCCAACCCCGATGCGGCGCTGAACTTCGGCCTGGAAGAACATATGGAGCACGCCGAACGCTATCGGCGGGCGCGCGAATTCTACGATGTCGTCACCGGCCTGTGGGACAGTTGGGCCGAGGACGCGTTCGTCCGTAACGCCGAGACCGGCGAATTTTTTGACCCCGAGCGGATGCATGTGCTGAACCACAAGGGCACCTATTATTCGGTGCGCGGTCCGCTCAACATTGCCCGTCCGGTCCAGGGCTGGCCGGTCATCGTGCAAGCCGGCGCGTCGGACGACGGCCGCCAGCTTGCCGCCGAAACTGCCGAGATGATCTTCGCCGGAACCGGCGATCTTGCCGGTGCACGCTCGCTCTATGCCGATGTGAAGGGCCGGATGGCGCGCATCGGTCGCGACCCGGACCATCTGAAGATCCTGCCCGGTGCCTTCGTCGTCGTCGGTGACTCGCTCGCCGAGGCGCAGGAGAAGCGGGCGTTGCTCGACAGCCGGGTGCACTACGATAGTGCCATCGCATCGCTGTCGATCGCGCTCGGCACCGATGCGTCGCGTTTTGATCCGGATGCGCCGCTGCCCGAGATTCCCGAAACGAATGCCAGCAAGAGCGGGCGCGAGCGCGCCATCACCCTGGGGCAGCGCGAGAACCTGACGGTGCGGCAGCTTGCATTGCGGCTCGGTGGTTATGGCGGACCGGCCATCCTCGGCACGCCGGCGATGATCGCGGACCAGATGGAGGAGTGGCTGCTGACGAACGCCTGCGACGGGTTCAACGTGATGTTCCCCTATCTGCCGGGCGGGCTTGACGATTTCGTCGATCGCGTGGTGCCGGAGTTGCAGCGGCGCGGGCTGTTCCGGCGCGAATATGAGGGCACGACGCTGCGTGAAAACCTCGGACTGCCGCGCCCGGAGAACCGCTTTTTCCCGCGACGGGTGAGTTAGTCTGTATCGATAGGGAACTGTACATCTGCCTGCTATGGCGGGGAGAGCAGTGGCAGGGTGATCACGTTGGGCATTTGCCTCTCGATGGCAAGGAAGATTCTAACACGGAGGCAAAACGAGAACCACGGAGAACCACGGAGGCCGTGTGCCACTCGGACAGAGGGGTGGCACACATTCTCCGTGGCTCTCCGTGGTTCTCGTTCTGGCTCCGTGTTAAAAGCTTCGCGGTGTTGCGCACAGACACCTGCAATGCGCGGCATGTGCCCAATAAGCCACCAGAGCAAATTCGATTTCCCTGCCGCAGCGGTCCCGGGTGTGCCTGGGGGGCAATCTCCTGCCTGGCGAGCAATCCTCGCGGTACAATAACCGAGACCCGACGGCGACTGTCATATTCACTGACAGCGCATTTGCACCGCTTCACTGACGACGCATCTGAACCGGTTGGGTAAGCCGCGGCTTTTCTGACGCGGCGGGCGGCTGGAAAGCGTCGTACACCGCTTCGATCAGTTCGCTCTTCACCATGGCAGCATTGCCGCCGCCATCGGCCGGCGCGAAGCTGACCACGACCTCCAGCGCGTTGTCGTTGGCATTGCGGTCGAGCAATACGCTGGGCGGCGGCGTCTTCAGCACCTTTGGATGCTCCTGCACGACCGCCTCGATCTTCTCTCGTGCGGCACCAGGTTCCGCGTCCGGCAAGCGGAAGCGAACCTGCGCTGTTGCAGCCGGCTGCGGGTAAACGCTGAAGTTCCGCAGCGGCTGGCCCCACACGCTGCCGTTCGGAACGATCACCTGCACGTTGTCGCCGGTCACCAGTTCCGTCCAGAACAGCGACAGCTCCTTCACCGTGCCATCTGTGCCGCCTACCTGGACGTGCTGGCCAATGCGGAACGGCCGGAACAGCAACAGCATGACGCCGGCCGCCAGGTGCGACAGCGTCCCCTGCAGCGCCAATCCGACCGCCAGGCCCGCCGCGCCGAGGACGGCAACCAGGCTCGTCGTCTCGATGCCAAATTCCGAAAGCACGGCGAGCACCGTGATG
>Ga0265338_10007699_pt1 | contig 13268 bp, 15 predicted proteins | sample 42126metaG_FD_193579 | JGI IMG/M metagenome (GOLD analysis project Ga0265338, IMG submission 193579) | Rhizosphere microbial communities from Carex aquatilis grown in University of Washington, Seatle, WA, United States - 4-21-26 metaG | ecosystem: Host-associated > Plants > Roots > Rhizosphere... | reverse complement strand
AGGTCAAGCGGCGCTACGACCCGGCCAACGCCTTCCACGTCAACCAGAACATCAAGCCCGCGGGCTGACCGGAGGCGGCCGGCCGCGCCCTGGCCGGCGTGGCCGGCGTGGGCGGCGTGGCCGGCGTGGCCGGCGTGGGCGGCGTGGGCGGTGCCCGGTCCGGCCACACGGGATGAACCCCCGGCAGCGGCGACCTGGCGGCCTAGCGCCGATGAGTCCTGGCGGCATGATGAGTCTTCTCTGTTGAAGACACTCACTTTGCGGGAAGGGCACCGTCATGACCGAGCTAGAGACGCACACCCTGGACGCGCCCGGTGCGGTGCTGCACTACGACGTGCGGAGGAACGGTGACAGCCTCGAGCCGCCGCTGCTGCTCGTCGGGTCGCCGATGGAGGCCGCCGCGTTCGGCGCCCTCGCGGAGCAGTTCACCGACCGGACGGTGGTGACCTACGATCCGCGCGGCGCCGGGCGCAGCAAGCGGACCGACGGGGCCCTGCGGACCACGACCGAGGAGCAGGCCGATGACCTGCGCCGGCTGGTCGCGGCGGTCGGCGGCGGGCCGGTGGACATCTTCGGCAGCAGCGGCGGCGCGGTCAACGGGCTCGCCCTGGTGGCCACTGCCCCGGAGGGGGTCCGCACCCTGGTGGCGCACGAGCCGCCGAGCGCGCAGCCGCTGCCTGACCGCGACGAGGTGCTCGCGACCTGCGCGGCCATCCATGAGACCTACCAGCGCGCTGGGTTCGGGCCCGCGATGGCGAAGTTCATCGCGTTCGTCATGCTGCCGGGGCCGATCCCGGCCGGCTTCGCTGACGAGCCCGCCCCGGACCCGGCGGCCTTCGGGCTGCCGGCGCAGGACGACGGGTCGCGTGACCACCCGCTGGTCGGGCTGAACATGATCTCGACCCCTGGCTACGGCCACGACTTCGACGCGCTCCGCGCGGCGCCGACTCGCATCGTCATCGGCGTGGGGGCCGCGTCGGCCGCCATGATCGCCGGCCGCGCGGGCACCGCCGTGGCCGGGCGACTCGGGACGGAGCCGGTCACCTTCCCTGGCGGGCACGACGGGTTCGTCAACGGGTCGGGCGAGCCAGAGGCGTTCGCGGCCGTCTTGCGCAAGGTGCTCGCCGGCTGAGGGACGGGCCGGCGCGGCTGGGCGGTGCGTCTGGCGCGGCTGCCACGAGCTCGGGGAGCACGCAGACGCGGGGCCGGGGACGCCGGAGGAACACCGGGCGGCGCTGTCCCCGGTGCGCTCGCCCGCTCGTCTTCCTGGCAAGAACCCAGCCAGGGAGGCAATCATGAGCCGAGTCATCGTCGTCGCGTTCACGTCGCTGGACGGGGTAACGCAGGATCCGAGCGGCAACGAAGGGACCGCGCGGGGCGGGTGGCTGTTCACGTTCGGGCCGGAGCTGATCGCGGGCGACAAGTTCCGGGTGGGCGAAGTGCTGGATACCGGGACCTTGCTGCTCGGGCGGCGCACCTGGGAGCAGTTCGCCAAGCTCTGGCCAAATCGCGACGACCCGTTCTCCGGCAAGATGAACGCCGCGTCCAAGCTCGTGGCGTCACAGACGCTGCACGACGTCTCCGGGTGGCAGAACTCCGCCCTGACGCGCGGCGACCTGGTGGCGGAGGTGCGCGAGCGTCGGCAGGCGCGGGACATCGTCGTGATGGGCAGCGCCACCGTCACCCGGACGCTCATGGACAACGACCTGGTGGATGAGTACCGGCTGCTCGTGTTCCCGTTGGTGCTCGGCGAGGGCACGCGGCTGTTCCCCGAAGGGAGCGCGCCGGCCAGCCTGACCTTGGCGGCGGCGGAGACGGCGGGGCCGCTCGCGCGGCTCACCTACCACCGGGCAGCGTGAGCTTCGCGGCACCCGGCGGCGGGCGCGGCTTCCCGCGAAGTTATTCGGTCATTGGGGGTAGTTAGCACCCATTTTCGGGTGCTAACTACCCCCAATCTTTTAGGGAGTGGCGATTGAGGCGAGGGTGGAGATTGGGGAGGTCGATCGGGGCTCTGGAGTTATGAGGCGGCGCGGGGCAGGAGGTGGGGTGAACGGGGGGCGTCCGGGGGATGATCGGTCCGTTTTTCCTGGCGTGCCGGGGTTCCGCTGGGGAAGTTAGAGGGTGCAGCATGGCATGGCGGATGTAGCGGCGGAGGGACGGGAAAACATGGCGGACCCGCGGGTGCTTGGGATTGTGCTAGCGGGAGGGGCGGGGACGCGCCTGGCGCCGCTGACGGACGACCGGGCTAAACCGGCGGTGCCGTTCGGCGGGGTGTACCGGCTGGTGGACTTCGCCCTGTCCAACCTGGCCAACTCCGGCATCAGGAAGATCTGCGTGCTCACGCAGTACAAGAGCCACAGCCTGGACCGGCATATCTCGGTGACGTGGCGGATGAGCGACCTGCTCGGCAACTACGTGACGCCGGTGCCCGCGCAGCAGCGGCTCGGCGCGCACTGGTACAGCGGGTCGGCGGACGCGATCTTCCAGTCGATGAACCTGATCAACGACGAGCGGCCGGACATCGTGGTGGTCGTCGGGGCCGACCACGTGTACCGGATGGACCCGCGGCAGATGATCGCGCAGCACCTGGAGTACGGGGCCGGGGCGACCGTCGCGGCCATCCCCGTGGCGCGCCAGGACGCCAAGGCGTTCGGCATCGTGGGCGTGGCCGGCGACGGGCGGATGATCGAGCGCTTCCTCGAGAAGCCGGCCAACCCGCCGACCATCCCCGATCACCCGGATGAGTCGTTCGCGTCGATGGGCATCTACGTGTTTGACACGAAGGTACTCAGGGACGTGCTGCGCACCGACTCGAAGGACGAGTCGTCGCGGCACGACATCGGCGGGAACATCATCCCGATGCTGGTCCGCGACGGCGCCGCGCAGGCGTACGACTTCATGACGAACGAGGTGCCCGGCGCGACGGAACGGGACCGCGGCTACTGGCGGGACGTCGGGACCATCGACGCGTACTTCGACGCGCACATGGACCTGCGCACCGTCGACCCGATGTTCAACCTCTACAACGACCAGTGGCCCATACTCACCCACATGGACGCGCTGCCGCCCGCCAAGTTCGTGCACGACAGCGGCGACCGGGTGGGCCGGGCGATCGACTCGCTCGTTTCCAACGGGGTGATCGTCTCAGGTGGGCTAGTCAGGCAGTCCGTGCTGTCGCCTGGGGTCCGGGTGAACTCATGGTCCACCGTGGATCGCGCGGTCCTGCTGAATAACGTGATAGTCGGGCGGCACGCGGAGATCCGGGACGCGATTATCGACAAGAACGTCATCGTGCCCGAGGATGCCAAGATCGGCGTGGACAAGGAGCATGACCGCGCGCGGGGATTCGTGGTCTCGGCGGGCGGCATCACCGTGGTCGGCAAGGGGCAGGAAGTACCGATGTGACCGGGAGGGCCCGTGGTTAGGGGAGCACTGTGAAGGTAGCGCTGCTAACGCGGGAGTACCCGCCCGAGGTGTACGGCGGGGCGGGCGTGCACGTGGAGTACCTGGCCCGTGCGCTGTCCGGCCTGGTGGACCTGACCGTGCACTGCCAGGGCGCGCCGCGGGACACCGCGGTGGCGCACCAGGCGTGGCCCGTGCTGCACGACGCCGCGCTCAAGGTGTTCTCGGCCGACCTGTCCATGGCGGACGCCGTGGGCGGCGCCGACCTGCTGCACTCGCACACCTGGTACGCCAACCTCGCCGGGCACCTCGGGTCACTGCTGCACGGCATCCCGCACGTCGCCACGGTGCACTCGCTCGAGCCGCTGCGGCCGTGGAAGGCCGAGCAGCTCGGCGGCGGTTACGCCCTGTCGTCCTGGGCCGAGCGGGTATCACTCGCCGCGGCGGCCGCGGTCGTGGCGGTGTCCGACGGGATGCGGGCCGACGTGCTGTCGGTTTACCCGGAGATCTCGCCAGAACGAGTGCGGGTGATCCGCAACGGCATCGACACCGTCGAGTACTCGCCGGACCAGAAGACCGACGTGCTCGAACGGCACGGCATCGACCTCTCCCGGCCGTACGTGATCTTCGTTGGCCGGATCACCAGGCAGAAGGGCGTGCCCGTGCTGTTGCGGGCCGCGGCCGCGCTCGACCCGTCGGCGCAGCTTGTGCTGTGCGCCGGGGCGGCGGACACCCCGGAGCTCGGCGCCGAGGTGTCGTCGCTTGTGGCGGAGCTGCAGGCGACGCGGTCCGGGGTGATCTGGATCCCGGAGATGCTGCCCAAGCCGGACGTCATCCAGCTGCTCACGCACGCGCTCTTGTTCGCCTGCCCGTCGGTCTACGAGCCCCTGGGCATCGTCAACCTGGAGGCGATGGCCTGCGCCACCGCGGTGGTGGCGTCGCGGGTCGGCGGCATCCCCGAGGTGGTCGACGACGGCGTGACCGGGCTGCTCGTCCCGCCGGAGGACCCGTCGTCGCTGGCCGACGCCATGAACCTGCTGCTGCGCGACCCGGGCCGGGCCGATGCCATGGGCCGCGCCGGGCGGGAGCGCGCGGTGGCGGAGTTCTCCTGGGACGCGGTCGCGGCACAGACCGCGGCGCTGTACGCGGAGCTCGCGTAGGGTCGCCGGATGACACGGGGCGGTCTTCGGGACGAGGACACCGGGGATGGACAGTGAACGCCTGGCCGGGGTGATCAGGCCCAGCGGGTGAGGATCTCCTCGCGGTGGAACGTGGCGCGGGCGGCCAGGAACAGGCCGACGTCGACGACGGCCAGGACGCCGCACATCACCGCGAGCGAAACCAGGTCGAGTGAGAACGCCCCGGCCAGCAGCGCGATGTAGATGACCACGCCGGGGAGCGCGGCGAGCGAGCCGAGCTGCTGCGCGGTGCGCACGTCCGTCACCCGCGCGGAGCACAGCACGGCGAAGGCCACCGCGCTGACCGCGAGCAGCGGCGCGACGCAGAGCACGGTGACGGCCGCCATCCAGTTCGGGAAGTACAGGTAACCGAGGGTGCTGCGGGTGAACGCGTCGCACAGTCCCATGAGCAGGACCATCCCCGACCACATCGCGATGAGCGGCGGGATGAGGGCCGCGATGCTCTTGCCGAGCAGGATCTCGGTGTCGCTCGCCGGGGTGGCGAGCAGCGGCTCGAGGCTCCGCTCCACCTTCTCGCCGACCATGCTGTAGGACGCGATGGTCGCCGGGAGCGCCCCGGTGTAGATCATGAAGAAGAAGAGGAACGCGTTCAGCGCCTGCGGTAGCGCGCTTGCCGTGTAGCTGGCGTGCGCGACGATCTGCGAGAAGAGGATCGCCAGGCCGATCGGTAGCACCGCGAGGCCGATCCGCAGCCCGCGCCTCGTCATCATGATCGTGATGTCCTTGCGGGCGATGGTCGCCACGTTCTGCCAGTTCATCGCCGTTACCTCGCGTTCTTCTCGTCGTGCCGGGCGGGGTGCTGCCCCGTGTCCTTCTCGGTGTCCTTCTCGGTGTCCTTCTCGGTGGCGAGCAGCTTGAGGTAGGTCTCTTCCAGGGAGGGGACGATGCCGCTGACGAACTGGACGTCGCCGCCGGCGTCGACGATCGCGCGGACCAGGCGGGGGTTGTCACGTTCCGGCTTGTCCACGGCGACCGTGATCGTGTTGCCGTCGACCGTCACGCCCGCTTCCGGGGCGGCCGTGGTGGCCGTGCTTGCCGTGGTGGCCGCCTCGCGGGCGGCCGCGACGATCGCGTCGGTGACGACCGCGAGCTGGACCGTGGTGGCGTGCCGCGAGGCGGCGCCGCGCAGCCCGTCCGGCGTGCCGACGGCCACGAGCCTGGTGTGCATGATGCCGACCCGGTCGCACATCCGCTCGGCCTCGGCGAGCTGGTGGGTGTTGAGCAGGATGGTGCGCTGCTCCCGCTTGAGCTGGAGGAGGAAGTCACGGACGGTCTTGGCGCCTTCCGGGTCCAGGTTCGCGGTCGGCTCGTCGAGGAAGAGCACCGCCGGGTCGTGGATCAGCGCCCGGGCGATGGTCAGCCGCTGCTTCATGCCCTTGGAGAACGTCCGTACCCGGGCGTCCCGCCGGTCCCACAGGCCCAGCATGGTGAGCAGCCGCTCGGTGCGCTCGGCGCGGGCGGCGGCGGGCACCTGGTAGAGCCGGCCGTAGAAGTCCAGCGTCCGGGCCGCGGACAGGTCCAGGTAGAGCCCGGCCTCCTCCGGCATCAGCCCGACGAGGCCCCTGAGCTTGCGCGCGGTGTCCGGGTCGCCGACCCGGCAGCCGGCCACGGTGGCCTCGCCGCCCGTCTTGCTGATCAGGCCGGCGAGCATCCTGATGGTGGTGGTCTTGCCTGCGCCGTTCGGGCCGAGCAGCCCGAAGACCTCGCCCTCCGCGATGGTGAGCGTCAGTCCGTCGACCGCCGTGAGGCTTCCGAATTTCTTGGAGAGGTTCTGGATCTCGATCACGTTGCCCCCTCCTCTTCTTGCTACCGTGGGGCTATCAATGTGATATCACAATGATAGATCGCGACGTGCAGGGGCGCAAGTGGGTGTTTGGCGGCCGTTGACTGGGGCCAACGGCAAGGGCGGGACGTTCGTCCTTCAAAGAACGACATGTCCGCTTGCCAACAAACAAATCTAGGCAGAGAATCGAAAAACGTCGCTCATTTGCTGCGTTTAGCTGACGAATTTTCCCAATCGTCGTTTTCGCCAGCGATCGTCGGGTAGCTGCTAGAGCCATCAGGCAACTGGAGTCAGGGAAATGAGCGAGGGCACTGGCGTCTGGGCGTACGCGATCACCGAGGACGGCCACCTGGCCGGGCCCGACGGCGAGGTGGACCTTTCCTGGCTCACCGGCGTCGGCGACACGAAGGTGCGCACCACCGCGTCCTGCGGGCTCACCGCGCTCGTCAGCGACGTAAGCCTGGCGGAGTACGGCGAGGCGGCACTGCGCGAGAACCTGGACAACCTGGACTGGCTGGACGAGGTCGCGCGGGAGCACCACTACGTCATCGACGCCGCGGCGCGGCTGTTCCCGCTGCTGCCGGTCAGGCTCGCCACCGTGTACAGCGGAGATGACGCCGTGGGCGCCGCACTCACCTCGCGGTGCGGCCAGCTGCGCGACGCGCTGCGCCGGGTCGGCGGCCGCGTCGAATGGGGCGTCAAGGCGTACGCCGCGGCGCCTGGCGACAACGCGGCGGGGGAAGCGGGCGGCGACCCGGCCAACGCGGAACGCGCCCCGTCGATCGTGAGCGCAAGCGACGGGGACGACCAAGAGCCGAAAACGGAGGGCGGCGCCGGGATGGCCTACCTCCGGCGGCGGAGCGCGCAGCTCACCTCGGCCAGGGAGTCCAGGTCGGCCGCGGTGAGCGGCGCGCAGGCCGTGCACGCCGAGCTGACCGCCAGAGCGATCGGCACCCGGCTGCACCTCTCGCAGTCCGCACAGCACAGCGGCGTCGGCCAGCCGATGCTGCTGAACGCCGCCTACCTGCTCGAACCGGCCGACTCGGTTACCTTCACCGCGACGGTCGCGGGCCAGGCGAGCGCGCACCCCGAGCTGCGGGTCGAGCTGACCGGGCCATGGCCGCCATACTCGTTCGCCGGAGAAGACGATGACGCGGACCTGAACATCGACCTTGGCCCGCTCGGCCCGCTGCTTGACTCATGAGGCGGGCAAGGCCGTGCTGGTTGCTAGGGATTCCTCGCCCGCCGCACCCGGTCACTGCAGCGCCCACTCGCTGAGGGCGGCGAGCAGCGCCAGCCCGGCCGCCAGCCAGGTGACCTGGTCACCGACGAGGCCGCTGTGCAGGCGGCGCAGCCATCCGGTGCCGGCGGCCAGTGCCCGGCGGAGCCGGCGGGCCCGCCGGCCTGCGGCGATGCCCGCCACGCAGAGCGCGGCAACCACCTGGCCCAGGTCAGCGAGGACACCGCCCGCGGACGCCGACGCCGGGACGGCGATCGGGCCCGGCGTGGGAACAGGAGCGCCGCGGGTGCCGAGTACGGCCGCCGCGTAGGCCGCCCGGTCCGAGAAGGCCGCCGCGGCGGCCGCGGCATGTTCCGCCATGCCGGGTGCCAGCCCGAGCCCGAGCCCGATGGCGAGCAGCGCCAGCGGCGGGGCCACCATGGTCAGCGGCACGCCACGCCGGTGACCTGACCGCTCCCGCCCGTCCCGCGGCCGCTGCGCGCCAGCGGTGTCGGATCGGTCCTCGGCCTCTTCTCCGGGGTCGTCCGCGGTATCCGTGCTCTCATCCGGGCTCTGCGTATCTCCCCAGCCCAGCCAGATCCGGGCCGCGGCCCGTAGCACGGCTCCGCTTGAGGTGATCAGGGATAGCGCGATCACGATTTCCAGCCACGGCAGGCCAGCCTGGTCCGCCGCCTCCACCAGCAGCGCGTGCCCGGTCGAGGACACAAAGGGCGGCAGGTCGGCCAGGACCAGCGCGCCCGCCGCGATCGTGACACCGGTGACCGCCAGCCCGCGCCCGCGGCCGCGCAGCCTGGTCTCGCTGACGCTGGCCCGCTCATGCTGCACGACGCCGACGCCGAGGAACAGCGCGGACTTGGCCAGGCCGTCGCCGATCACGAGCAGCGACGCGCCGGCGAGGCCCAGCGGGGTAAGCAGGCCGGCCCCGATCAGGTAAATGCCCAGGTGACTCATGGTGACAAAGGCGAGCATCCGCTTGAGCTGCAGCTGGGCCAGTGCCATGGCCGCCCCGACCAGCGCGGTGAGGATCCCCAGCCCGAGCAGCACCGTCCGCATCCGCAGCCCGGGGCCGCCGGCCAGGCCGGAGAAGACGGTGTCCCACATCCGGATCACCGCGAACAGCCCGAGCTCGCTCATCACCCCGGCGAACAGCACGCAGACCGGGATCGGGGCCGAGCCGTAGGCGTCCGGCAGCCAGAAGTGGAAGGGAACGACCGCGGCCTTGACCAGGAAGCCGCCGGCCAGCAGCGCGAACGCCACCACGATCAGCCCGTCAGCGTGCTGCCCCGCCAGTGCCGCCCCGATCTGGGCGAGGTTCAGCGAGCCGGTGCGCGCGTACAGGAAACCGATGCCCATCAGGACGGACATGCCGCCGAGGCTGTTGGTGACCGCGAAGTTGATCGCTCCTTGCAGCGGCCCGGGGTACCCGGCGTTGTAGCCGGTGAGCGCGAACGCGGTCACGGCGACCAGTTCGAACGCGACGAACAGGTTAAACAGGTCCCCGGTCAGGCAGAAGTCAACGCTGCCGGCCAGGAAGATCAGGACCAGGGCGTGGTGGCGGCCGCGGGCGCTGTCGAAGTGCCGCCAGCAGTAGACCAGGGCGGCGCTGGCCAGCAGCCCCGCCAGGGACGCCATGGCCGCCCCGAGCGGGCCGACCGCGTAGTCGACCCCGATGGCCATGCCCGCGGCGGGACGCCAGCCGGAGAACCAGTAGATCATCGGGCGGCCCGCACTGGCGGCCGTCAGGATCAGGGTCAAGGTGGTGGTGGCGAGCGCGGTCGCGATGGCGATCAGATCCCTGGCCCACCGGGGCAGCAGCCGGCTGAACCCGGCCAGCAGGGCCGCGCCAGCCAGCGGAACCGCGATCGACGCGGGGACGACGGCTGAAGCCGACGCGGCGAGGTCCACGGCGGTCACTCCCTGGTGGCCCGGAGCGCGTCGGGATCCAGCGTCCCGGCTCGCTTGTGCACCTGCACGGCCAGCGCGAGCAGCAGGCCGGTAACCGCGGCGCCGATCACCACGTCGGTGAGCGCCAGCGCCTGCATGACCGCGTCGACGGCCGGCCCCGGGTGGGCGGGGAGGCTGACGAACACCGGGGCGTGACCGCCGCTGCGGTACCCGATCTCCAGCAGCAAGATATCGGTGGCGGATTGCGAAACCGACAGGCAGACCACCAGGTGGATAAGGTTGCGGCTGGTCACGACGCCGTAGATGCCGATGAGGAAGAGCCAGGCGACGACGCCGTAGGCCAGGGCACTCATGGCCGCCTCGTCCGGATGACCGCCGTCTGATCGAGGAACTCCGCGGCCAGGATCGCGAAGCTGCCCGCTACCTCCACGCCGACGACCAGGTTCAGCAGCCAGATGGTGCCGCCGGAGAGCAGGTTCCCCGGGCCACCGAGGCCGACGACGTTGCTCAGGAACGAAGCGCCGGCCAGCAGGCCGAGCAGTCCGATGACCACGTACCCGGCGGCGCCCGTCCCGTCGGCGGCCTCAAGCAGCGGGGCCGGCTGGAACCGCTCGACCGTTCTGTAGTTGGTGCCCAGGTAGACGACGTAGATGGCGCTGGCCAGGATCACCCCGCCCTGGAAGCCGCCGCCCGGGGTGAGCTGGCCGTGCGTAACGGTCTCGATGCCGGTCAGCGCGAGCAGCGAGCTGAGGAGCACCGCGAGCAGCCACACCGCCGGGCTGGGCGCCGGGATGGCCCGGTCCGGCGCCTTATCCGCGGGCAGCTCACGGGTCTCATCGCTGAGCGGCCGCAGCAGCACGGAGATTCCGGCCACCGCGGCGAGCAGGATGAACTCCTCGAACAAGGTGTCGATTCCGCGGTAGTCGAAGCTAATGGCCGACACCACGTCGGTGACGTGCCGCTGCCGTGGTGCGAGTTCGTTCAGCATCCGGGCGTAGGCACTGAGCTGGCTGCCGAACGACGGCAGGCCGGCCAGGCCGACGCCCAGGGCCACTGCCAGCGCGGGCGCGGCCACCGCGAAGAACACCAGGCGCGCACGCCGGCTCATTCCCGGTCCTTCCGTACCTTGGCCAGGCTGAGCAGCACGATCAGCGGCAACGCGATGGCGCCCACCACGATCTGTGAGAGTGCCACGTCTCCGGCCTGCAGCGACAGGTAGAGGAAGGCGAGCCCCAGCCCGAAGAACCCGGCGACGAAGGCCTGGCGCAGCGGATCGGAGGTCAGCACCACGGCCGTGCCCGACACGGTCACCCAGGCCAGCGCGACCGCGATCACCGCCTCGTTCATCGTTCCGGCCCGGAAGCGCCCGCGGCCTCGTCCTGTGGATCCGACCAGGTGGCACCGCGCCGGATCGCGATGGCGCGGGCGACGGCGTGGCCGGCCAACGGGTTGGCGACGATCAAGATCAGGGCTACGCCGACGGCGGCCAGTCCGGACGCCGAGAGGCCGACGCGCAGCACGACCGAGGCGCAGATCCCGGCCGAGCCGAGCATCGCCGCCGGGGTGGTCAGGTGCAGCCGGTCGAGCGGGTCGCCGAATACCGCCATTCCCGCGCACGAGCCCACCACAACCACCAGCCCCGCCACCAGCAGCGCGGTCGAGATGACCCCGGTCACCGTCATCGCCCAGTCACCGTCATAGCCACCGTTCCAGGAATCGCGCGAAGGCCACCGACCCCCCGCTCGACAACGCGGCCAGCACCACGGCCAGCGATGCCAGCCCGGGTTCGCCGTACCCGACGGCCAGGCACAGCACGGCCAGCGCCTGGACCGTGCCGGCCAGCCCCAGGGCCACCACCCGGTGCTCGGAGTCGAAACGGAAGCACACCCACGCGCAGGGGATCAGCGCCGCCTGCAGTACCAGTGCCGCCGCCAGGAACCAGTTCATCCCGGCAGCCCCGAGGGTGCGTCGGCCAGGCGTGCATCACGCGGGGGGGCGCCGGCCAGCTGGTGCACAAGCGCCGTGCCGGCTTCCATGTCGATGTCCACGACGACCGTGTTCGGCGCCGCGGACAGCAACGCGGTCAGCACCGCTTCCCGACGCGCGGCCGGCCATCCGCGGACGTCCGGGCCGGCGTCGAGCGGCACGGTCAGCAGGGCGCCCGGCCCGGCCGGGCGGCCGGACGCCTTGCGGGCGGCCAGCGCGAAGACCTGCCCGGTCTCGGCCACCACCTTCCACGGCACGGCCGCCAGCGTGCGCAGGTCGGCGGCCCGGAGGCTGGGTACCATCCTTCCGCGCTCGCTGAGGAAGTACGCGACGCCCACGGCAAGCACCGCCGCAATCGACCCCGCCGCCAGGTCCTGCGGGTCTGGCTGACCGGCGAGCACGATCCACATTCCGAGCAGGGCGCCCGCGTAGATCAGCCCGCCTGTCACCAGGAACAGCCACCTCGGGCGCTCTGGTCCCGGCGGGCTGTCCTCCCGCCGGCCCGCTTCATCCCGCTCAGACATGCAACCTCCCCGGGCACGGGGCGGCGCCAGGGTTCTGCTTGGCCATGTGCTGGCGCCTTCCCTGGCCAGGCGGGGGCAAACAAGGTTTAGCCGGGCCGAGCCGAGGTATCTGCTGGTGCAGTTGGAAGGGGAACACGCGGATGGGTGTGCGGACCTGGATCGAGGGATGGCCGGCGTACCGGCAGGCCACCGGGACCGACCGGCTCGGGCGGGGCGCGGCGGTCAAGAGCGAGGCCAGCGCGCGGCTGACCGCGCGCACGGCGTCCGCCGACAAGGTTGTCAAGTCGGTGTGCCCGTACTGCGCGGTGGGCTGCGGCCAGGACGTCTACGTCAAAGGCGAGCGGGTCGTGCAGATCGAGGGCGACCCGGACTCGCCGGTGTCCCGCGGGCGGCTGTGCCCCAAGGGGTCGGCCAGCCTGCAGCTCACCACCGGCAGCGCGCGGCGCTACGAGGTGCTCTACCGGCGGCCGCACGCCACGGGCTGGGAGCGGCTGGGCCTCGACCAGGCGATGGACATGATCGCCGACCGGGTGATCGCGTCCCGGCGGGCCGGCTGGCAGTGGGAGGCGGACGGCAAGCGGGTCAGGCGGACCCTCGGGTTCGCCTCGCTTGGCGGTGCGACGCTGGACAACGAGGAGAACTACCTGCTCAAGAAGCTGTTCACCGCGCTGGGGGCGGTGCAGATCGAGAACCAGGCGCGCATTTGACACTCCGCCACCGTCCCCGGTCTGGGGACCACGTTCGGGCGCGGCGGCGCCACCACGATGCAGCAGGACCTGCAGAACGCCGACTGCATCGTCATCGAGGGCTCGAACATGGCCGAGTGCCACCCGGTCGGCTTCCAGTGGGTGATGGCGGCCAAGGCGCGCGGCGCCACGGTGATCCACATCGATCCCCGGTACACGCGGACGAGCGCGGTCGCTGACCTGTACGTGCCGCTGCGCGCCGGGTCGGACATCGTGCTGCTCGGCGCACTGATCAACTACGTGCTGAGCAGCGGGAAGTACTTCCGCGACTACGTGGTGAACTACACCAACGCGGCGACGATCATCAGCGAGGACTTCAAGGACACCGAGGACCTGGACGGGCTGTTCTCCGGGTTCGACCCCGAGAGCCGGGTCTACGACACCGAGGCCTGGGGGTACGAGGGCGTCGACGTGCCTGCCGCATCGGGCGAGCGGGACCGGCAGCAGGACGACGCGGGCGACGGGGACGGCGCGGGCGACGGG
>Ga0265338_10007697_pt1 | contig 13269 bp, 18 predicted proteins | sample 42126metaG_FD_193579 | JGI IMG/M metagenome (GOLD analysis project Ga0265338, IMG submission 193579) | Rhizosphere microbial communities from Carex aquatilis grown in University of Washington, Seatle, WA, United States - 4-21-26 metaG | ecosystem: Host-associated > Plants > Roots > Rhizosphere... | reverse complement strand
TCCCTTGCCCCCACATGCGGGAAGAACGCCGCCTTGAATTAAATTAATTATTCTAATTGATGTTGTAACGCTTGAGCAATGGATCAAGAATTGTTCAAGCTTCAAGAGTTCCTTGAATTGGCAATCACCATTTCAATATCACAGGGTATGGTGAAGACACTTGATATCAATGAATTAAAAAAAACACGGGACAAAATATCATTACTCGACGAATTTGTGGAACATGCGGCAAGGGTGCTGAGAAATGAAGTATCAACACGAGAATATACGGAGCATAACAAACAATATTTTGATGAAGTTAAATTGAAATTGAATAAACTTACGTAATCCTCATAAATGCTGTCCAGGGAACGCTTTTGGGTCTAAATATTCTATGTGAGTTACTTACTAGCAATGACGAGATTTTGGAAAGGGGGGAAGAAAGCCGAATCAGACAAGAGATGGCGGGATAAACAGAAGGAAAAATTCAAACTACTGACACCAGAAGAAAACGAATCAAGATTACAGTATGGCAGGCAAAAGCAACGAGAATGGAGGAAAAAGAATCCAACAAGAACTGCCTGGACTAATTTGCTCGGACATGCAAGGAGATTGAAGATAATTCAAGAATTGACCTACATCTACTTTTCAAAACTTGTGCAAGAAAAGTGCTACTTGTGCAATGATTTGCCCCAAATTGGGTGTGTGCATGGAATTGATCGAATCGATGCAACAGAAGGGTACACATTGTGGAACAGTCGAACATGCTGTGACATTTGCAACTACATGAAAAACCAATATAAATTGGATGTTGTTCTTGACAAGGCAAGGAAATGGTGTGAAAACTGGCAACCAAAATAAATACCTGATATGTAACCGCAATAACGTCCGCGTTGTGCCTGAATTTCTAAGTTAGGCGAAGGATGAAGTGCCCAAATTGTGGAAAAGAAGTAAAGTGGATTAAATATAAAGGGGCTGAGGGGTTTTGGTTTTGCACAAACGGAAATTGTTCAACATTTCAAATCACCACAGAAGGATTAACAATTTGCAAACCGAAGGATGACTGTGCAGCTGTGTAAACATGTAACGTGGGACCTTCACAATGCAACGTGGCTGGAAATGGCGCTGGATATCAAGGACGATCACGCAATCATGCACAAAATTGGCAACAGCTACTGGGTGTTCTGCGGAACATGCAAGAAGTTGTACGGAAATGAACCGAAGTGTGATCATTGCAAAACTATTTTGATGTGCCCCAACATGAAACAACCCCCAAAATGGGAATCAACGGACGACAACGACCTGCTAAAACGACTGGAAGTGTACAGGGGCAACTGGGAAAAAGCAGTAAACTACACATATCCAGGAGGAAAACCACAGAAAAGTGAACAAACCTAGTATCGGGCCCAATCTGATACATGGTCAGAAGGATTAAAACAAAATAAAAAGGAAATCACTCACGCCCTTGACATCTTGCGTCGTTAAAACACAGAAAATGAAATAATGCCTTCCGCTGAACACTATCTTCTCCCACAGTTCGTTGTTATAGCGCAGTGCATGCCCGCTGATGATATCGTCCAGCACAATGCAAATAAATGGCATGATGTCCTTTTCCCCGTCCAGTATTCGCTCATATTTGCGTTGCTGCTCTTCTAGGATCTTGTTCACCACATCCTCCGGAACTGAATTGTGTTAGTTAACATCAAAACATAAACCTACATCCATCGTAAATGCGCTCTTCGGGAACTGCAAAGGTGTTAGCCGGTCAACTCGAAAAGGCTTACAATGCTGGCTCCAGTAGTGGTTTTGCTTGGTCTGCGATTTGTTAGTTAAGTTGCAAAAATTAATCCGCCCGGGAGGAATCGAACCCCCGTCTCCCGCGTTCAAGCCACGGACATTCTTATCCTTTTGAACTACAGGCGGTTGAAAACAGGCCCCAGTAGGATTTGAACCTACGCCTTCAGGATCAAAGCCTGACGTCCTAACCACTAGACCATGGGGCCAAAGATAACGGAACATACCTTGGTGAATACGTAACCCCCATCTAAAGCAAAATCCAGTTAGCCGGAAATTTAATTATGGTAGGGAACCTGGAAAGAAGTACCACAGATGACTTAATAACCATTGAAGCCAAGTTGTTTCTGAAGTGCGGTTAACTGGGTTAATTCAAATGCAACTTACTGCCATAACGCCGTTTGCCTTCAATTAAGTTAGCCGGATTTGTAACAACAGAACTAACCGATAATCAGGATGAAGCTGTCCAATTTGATTTTTTCGAAGTCCAAGGGTGCAAGCTGACTGGGGATTTGTGCGTTGTTTTGGTACTGCTGGATTGCGCCTTCATTTTGGTTGTTGGGATCCTTGGGTTGATTTCCATTGTTAAGTGGTTTGCCTTTTGGATCAGTGGGTCCATTTTCAAGCCTGTGTTCTTTGTAGGCATTTTGTTTTGGATTGGAAAGGGGTGGTTTTACCGGCTTAACCATTGATGAAACTCTAATTGAATGTGCAACAGTACCAATGCCAAAGAAAAAACCTCAAGCGGCCAGGACGGATCGCCAATTCCACCCTGTTGACAAGGAAATGCAGGATAAACCCAAGCACAGTGATGTTCCAGTTCATGTGGGGCGAATTCAAAAGAATGCAGCAGGAACAAGGCCACATCTTGGTGGTAAGTTCAAATCAAAAAACCAAAAAGGACCCAAAGTGTACGTTAACACAACCAGAATGTTAGCCAAAATTGGACGCGAAAACAAAGGAAAAGGTAAGTCAACGAAGGACGTGATGGGGGTGATGGCCACAATCAAACGAAAGAACACCAAGAAGAAGGTGGATGTGGGAAACTATTTGATGGAACCAGGTGTGAAGAAGGCAATGAAGAAGAACTTTGCACCAACCCCAGAGAACTTCAAGAACAACCCCGAGTTAGCCGCAGCCAAACGAAGCTACAGAAGACTGGGTACAATGCAGAAATTTTCCAAGATACATAATTTGCAAAATAAAAAATGAGCGACCCTGCACTTCAGCCCTTCCTGCAAACTGGGGTTATCAAATTATGCCCAGGATGCAATGCCCCCACCGAAAAAGTTGATGGTTGCAATTACCTTAAATGCATTTGCAATTGTGAATGGTGCTGGGTGTGCAATTTAGTCAAGTTCAAGGTGTGCAATGATCCAACGCACAACAGCCACAGTTAGGTATTTTCTAAGGAAGGCGTTGATGGACTGTTGGACTTGTCAAGGAAGAATTGAATTTCCTGACCAATCTCGAATATTCTGTTCCAAGCATTGTATGTTGAGTTTTGGTTTCGCATCAGAACAATCAAGAAAAGCTCAGCTATGCAACGATTCAAGATGTGGTTCAATCCACCCGAAGGAAACGTGTGGGACAAACTTCACCGACCCGCCGAGCAAGACGAGTTCACAGTGACGGCCAGCACGGTTCCAGAAATAATGGGTGTGGGTTATTCAAGCGCAAAACGCCAATTTGACCTTTACACTGGTCAGTCGATATGGATCGAACAGAACAGCATGGCAATCGATCACGGCAAGCACAGCGAGGATAAGGCAATCGCAACCTTTTACGAGCATTTTCCGGATTGGATAGGCATAAAACCTGGTGTGATATTCCACGCACAATACCCAAGTATCCCGTTGGCCGCCTCCTTGGACAACATTGCAGTTCACAAAACCAAATTCCCCACCCCCGTGCTGAATATCGAATGCAAATGCCCCTTCTACAATGACAAGAAATTACCAATGAGCATGAGGGACGTAAGCTTGAAGAACATCGTGCAAGCACAAACGCAGATGGAATGCACTGGAATCGAAAAAACTGTTTTGTGGTACTGGAATGAAAACGAGCAGATTGGCTGGAAGGTTGCAAGGAACAAGGAGTACGGCAAACAAATCGTGATGGCGGTGCTTGAATTCCAAAAGCGGGTTGAGCAGTTCAAACATTACAAGGAATACATTGATCATTTGGATCCCAACCCCTACCAGTACAAACGCGGCGAATTCAATCATTGGAAGGCAGCAGTACAGGGATGGCGCGACAGCCTGTATGATCACAAAAGCCCCAAGGATATGCCCAAAAAGATGAAGTTCGATCATAGCAAAATACGATGTTGGTCACCCTTCACACTTGAGCAAGGCTATGATGAGGAATTGCGAAGGGGTGGATTTTATGATTGAAATAAAGCAGGCTTGTCGACAAAAAGTAGTCCGTCGACACCTTCCAAAAAATGTTGCGTGAAACTGGTTCCCCTTGAGGATGTTTTGGAAGCCACTTTTTTTATTTTACAGCAAAGTTTAGGTTGGTTTTTTTTGAAGTCTTTCGTCTGGGACGGCCTTTTGTTCCCATAGCAACAGGCCTAATCTGGTTGGATCTGTGATGAACGCATGAACAATCTGGGATTAATCTGATACAACTTGTTTAATCAAAAACTTTTATTCTCATGTTTGGGGGAATGTTCCGATTACATTGGCATATACTTTTGTAATGAACTTCATATGGGCCAGTGTCACAATCCCAATTAATCAGGCAAGGTGTTCTAATCCTGAAGTTGTGTTCACACCACCAACACACGCGCAACGATCCACGCTTTTTTTCAATTGATCTGACCAACATTCGTCCCATTTCGTTGAACCAAACCCATTGTCCACAGTTCGTGCAAGGTCGTTTGCAGTTGATAACGTTGTTGTCGTAAATTTCCAACAAATTATCATTTATCCTTGCGCGGTTTGCACTGAACAGGCCGGTTCGCCACAAATAACCCAACACAATATCCTGAAGGCTTGCCACGGTTCTTGCGATCAACGGGTAGGTGCTTGCCGGATCAATTGGACGAAGGCCGGGTGCGTAATGAGCTTTCTTGTTCATTCTGGAAGGTTGTAAAATAAAACTAAATTGTCCAAACGGCTAGTTGTCACCATTATTCAGTGGAAGCACAAGTGGGCTGAACAATGTTGACAGGCCGATAAGTTGACAGGTTGGGCAGGTTGGTTGGGTGGCAACAAATATTTCTAAGTTGTAATTATCACCAGCACAACCTTCAATACTTTTAACCTTCAACCAACAATACGCAATGTCTGTTATTGCAATCCCAAGTTACAGCAGCTCTACCGAGGTTCCAATTGCCATCAATGCCAAAATCACGGACAGATTGGAAGTGGGTGGTGCCCTGTTGATTGGTGGTGAACGAACTGCCTACACACACGCTGCACAGGCCCCAGGTGTTAGTGCTTTGTTCACTGATACAAATGGACGTCTGAACTTGAAGGCCAACAGCAACACGGCCAGTATTGTTTCATTCAGCACAAATACATCCAGTTCAGGAAACGCTCCAACATTTGCCTCAGAAGTTTTGACTGCGACTGGAAATCAACTTGCTCTTCAACCTGGAGGTGGACTGGGAACTCAATACACCTTCAATGCAGCAAGCAACCCAGTTTCCAATGTTACTGTCAATCTTCAAGATCCTGGACAAGCCTCTGTCAATCTTACAACCAATGCACAGCCTTCAATCACTCTGACAGGAACTGCGAACGTCAATATTACAACCCATCCCGGAGCCCTTCTTGCCATTGACGCATCAGGTGGTGCAGTGGCATTAACTCTGCCCAATGTTGCAACTGCAAAGGGATTCAAGTATCGTTTTTGGTGGAAGGCATCAGGAACCACCAGCACAATCACTGGTGCGGCAACCAGCATCTACAATGGTGTGATCATCAATGCTGGAACCAGTGTTCTTCTGGCTGTCAACAACAAGAACATTCTCAGTTTTATTTCTGGAACTGCAACACTTGGTGATTATGCAGAATTCACCAGCGATGGAACCCATTGGCAGATATTGGCAGTTACATCTGCAAACGGAGGAATCACCTTCGGAGGTTCTTAAACCATCCAACTCTCTCTTCTTGTCACCCAATAAAACTTGTTTGAACACTCACTTTATTTCCTTCTTCTTCGTACCAACAAAGGAACTCATCTTGGTTCCACACACCTTGCACTCGCCGATCGCGCGAATGGTGTTGGTTTGGGTTTTCTTGTGGGCCTTCACTTCCTTCACGACGAATTCCTTTGCAGCTTCGTTCCTTCCGCACTTAAAACATGCGGCCTTGAATATTGTACCGATCAAGTGGGAGTAGTCCGGTACTTCGGGTTCAGCTGGTTTTTCAGCAAGTGGTTGCGTTGTTTGTGTTGCAGTTTGCATTGCGGTGATATGTACGTTCAATTGATCAGGCATAAAATTGCAAGGTTAGAATTTATTGGATTGCTTTTTCAAGGCTTATTTCATCTGTTGCAGGTTGAAGTTGTGTTTGTACTGCATCAGGTGTTCGTAGCCGTGGTTGTCCAATTGAAAAACAGCGCCGTCACCGATATCTACATTGTACAAATGATTGCTAACTTGTGAAATTCGGACTGTTCTGGGGGGAGTGCTTTTGGTGCTTAATGCCATCGTGATGTGATCCATTCCACCGGCCAATTGGTCATCGGCGAAGAAGTTCCCCTCGCTGATTATCCTGTTGTGCGTCATGTTGGTGACTGAATTGCCAAACTTCATGGTCATAACCTGGTAAACAACATAACCACCCACGGCCAACCCTGCAAAACCAAGCAAGCTCATAACCTCGGACGCCATCACAGAATGAAAGTTGGAAGGAAGGTTGAAGGAAGGTTTATCCAATGTTTAGAAAATCACTAACATTCACATGGATCACAGCCACAAGCATCACAAAGGTCCCATCTGTTAACGTAACCTCCATTTGCGATTACCAAATCCTTCAATGCATCGGTTATCTTAACTTCCTTCACTTCCTCCACTTCCTCCACTTCAACCACCCTTTGGTTCTCCCATTTGAAGAAGAAGTAGTAACCATCATTTTCCCAACCATGGGCGCAATGCTTCATCGTCACCCCAAAATCACATTCCTTCACTTTGGGCCAATGATCTTCCCATTCTTGTTTGGTTACTGGATGGAATGCATAATCGCGGTCAATCTGGCTCTGTTCTTCGATATGTTTTTGAATGGCAGTCTTCAACTCCTCCCAACTTGACGTCATTTTCTAAGCGCCAACTTACAGCACGCCTTCATTACTTTCCATTTAGAATTAACTACTTTTGTTCGCGATGAGCATCCTCACCACCAACTACACTGTTACCTGGGCCAACAATGTTTTCACAATTACCTGGGCATCCATCTTTCCCAAGGTAACCTTTTCTGGAACCGGTGCTTTGTTCCTTGAGCAAAGTGGTAATCTGATGAGCATTGGTCCTTCAAGTGGAATGACTTGGCTTGATTGGACTTTTTGTACTTCCCCATCCGCAGGCAACAAAACAGCCCTTCTGGCCGCAATCAGTGCCCTGGGTACGACCTTCAATGCCAACACAATCGAAGCTGTAACCGGCGACCTTACATTGAAAACCGATGCAAACAGTGCAAACATCATACTTCAAACCAAACCCAGCACAGGTGGAGGTGCTGTGATCAAATCAGATGCTGTAGCTCCTTTGGTGATTTCATCCACAGACGGGACTTCAAATGTCGCTTCTTTCCTCTTGCCTTTAGTTCCAGGAAATAATGTCTACAGTTTCCCTACTGCTGGTTCATTGGCAGATCCCTTCATAACACAGGACAGCACAAGCACAATGACCAACAAGACCTTAACCCAACCAATCATTGCAGCACTCAAACCAACAGCAGGAACGCAGATTGTATTTCCTGTTGTATCAGATACTGTTGTGTGCCAGCAAACCACAGATTTCCTGAGCAACAAATCACTCTCGGATGCCAATTGTTCATTTTCCGTTCTCGCTGATACAACCAAGAAATTGAACTTCAGTTTGGGTGGCGCAACAACTGGCAAGACCATGACAATCGTTTCCTCACACACCAACACCAGGAACCTCACCTTGCCTGATGTGTCAGCAGATTGCAATGTTCAACTGGGAATCAAGAACACGGTCACCCAAAACAACGCAAGTCATGCAGCCCTGACCGCTGCACAATCAGGATCACTGGTGAAGGTAACCCAGGATGGTGGATACAACGTCACCCTTCCCGCCGTTACAACTGCTGGATTGAACTTCACCTTCATACTCAATGGTGCAGCAGCCAATGCGGTGAATATTGTTCCAGCAAGTGGCACAACCTTCGTTGGCAATGTGATGCAACCCACTGGAAATGTTGTTTTCCAAACAGCAAAGGGCAATGTTAGGTTCGTGTCAGGAACCGCAGTGAACGGCGACAAGGTGTACGTGGAATCAGATGGATCAGTTTGGAGTGTTCAAGCATACTCAGGAGCAAATGGTGGAATCATCCTTGTTTAAACATGCTCAAAGCACTTGTATTGTTTATCCCGCCATAACAATTTCAATCCCAGCACACATGCAGTAATAAAGCAAATAAGCACCATCACCGCAATCGCAATTGACTTGTCACTGTCCATTTAACCACCAGAACAGCACACTGAAACTATCCTCGTATGATTGTGGTGACTTCTTCTGATGCAATGTAATGTTCCAAAAGAATATTCGGCACATCACACACAAGCCAGGATGTTTGGGGCATTTCCTTCTCATATGGCATCTGCCAAATTGTTTGCTAACAAGCACTGTTGGATCAGCTGGGTCCTTCATATGTGCCGGGGTGGAAAACGAATTGGCCGCCAACCCCCCACCTTAGAACAATTGAAGGAACAAAAAGGAACCAACCCTGCTAAAGCCGGCCCCCATAATATGCCCGCGCGATATTCTATGGACGGTGTTAACTGATTTTTCTATCACGGCTAACTCGGTGCCCACCCCAAGCCATGAAGAAAGCAACTTGGTGTTGGTGTCAAATTTGTAGAGTAATGATTCAACCAGGAAAACAGTTCACAAAATACGGGTTGATCTACTGTTCAATGAAATGCTTGGAGCAGGACTTACCCCGATTGAATGAACTTCACCGATCCTCCAAGCCAATCGATATTCCTTTCCACAACCCTGGGCATTTTGGTCCTGGACCCACAGCCAGTTGATGGCGAACAACAACCTTGAAAAAGCAAAACAATAAACCAATCGAGTTGACCGCGTTCATTTATTGACAAGAACAAGAGTGTGAAGGGGTTCCATGCATTCAATAGGCCATGGATCCCTTGGCTGCACCTGCTGCGGCTGCAATGCCATACTTCACTGTCATTGATTGGGCTGGAACAAAATACTGTGCACCAGCATAAGCCAGGGCGCCGGAAGCTGCACCCCATGCATAGTCCATAAGTGTGTACTTGCTCATGTCCTTGCCACTGAACACGCAGACGGCATACTGCCCTGCTGCTCCAAGTCCTGCTGCGATTGCGAAGTCCATACTGATTGAAGGTTTGGTTGGTTTGGTTGGTTGGTTGTGCACTGTCAACTTAGAATTATTCATAATATTCTGTTTATTCTAGCCCTCGAACAGGTTGGGAAGGCATCCATCCAAATCATCAAACCAAACCATACAATTGATACAGAACATCGGTATTCCAGTGTAAATAACATCGCACACACATATTCGATAAGCTTGTTTGGTCATCCTTGCCATGTGCATTATATGGTGCCTTTCCCTTTTTGTTTGTGATGAGGATGATGTTCCGGCCTCCATCGATCCCCTTCAGCAATTTCTAGCCGCAGATTTGACTATGCCAACACGCAAGACAACACCGGCACCAATTAACCACCGTCACAGTGGAACACACACCCCAATTAGAAGAAGTGCTAAGCGTACATCAACATTCCGTGGCAAACAAGGACATAAGGGATGAGCAAATTTGAAGAACGGCCATACTTCACCTACAACAACCCACTTAAGGATGGCAGCCACGGCTTCACACCAGAACTGATTGAGCAGATCATCACCTTCATACAAACCAACAAACTTCCACCTAACCTGGATAAGGATGCTATTGCAAGGTTCCATGGCTACTACAAACAGAATGATTTTTGGAAGGTGAAGGACGGTAAACTGTGGTTCAAAGGAAAGGAGGTGGTAGCCAATGATAAGGTGCAGTCGGTGCTGCAATCCCTGTACAATGATCCAGCAACCACGGCAAACGGCAGGGACAAGTTTTATTGGACAGTGGCACAAAGGTATGCAGGAATAACCAGGAAAATGGTGGTAAGAGTTCATTTACACTATTTACATTATTTACATCACTTTGGAAGTTTTCCTAGTTGCTTTGGAGCATTTTTCGATGATGGATGCTGGGTATTCACCGTTGTACAACCCATACTTCTTAACCGCTTTGTCCTTGAGTTTCATCAGTTCCTTGTCAGTTGGATTGCAAGAGCATTTGTATCGTAATTGCAAATCCACTTGCCCCTTGTTGTCAAACCAAGTTATCAAAGCCTTACACATATTCAGGTTGACTTCCTACGCAGTCAGGAAAGCTATCAACTTCACCGCAGACATTCCAAACAGAAAATAATTCGTCCCGTGCTGAGTACCAAACCGCTTAGATATTTCCAGGTGGACCTGATCGATTTAGCACATTTGGCCGGCAGCAACCACAAGATTAGGTACCTGATCAACTTCATCGATGTGATGAGCAAATATGTGTGGTGCTACCCAGCCATTCGCAAAACCAGTGAATCCATACTTACCAGATTTGAAAGGTGGATAAAGGACCTTCAAAACCTTGGTGTGAACCTTCAGGCCAACAAAATGATCCTTCAATCCGACAACGGTAGTGAATTCATCAACCAGGAAGTGAAGGAACTGCTGGCGGCTAACAACTTCAAGCAATTGTTCAGCAGAAGCCATACCCCACAATCGAATGGGCACATCGAAAGACTAAATCAAACCCTAAAAAGGGCAATCTACAGTTACCTAACACAGAACAGAACCAAACAATACTTCGACAAACTGGACACAATAGTAATGAACTACAACAACAGCCTGCAAAGCACAATTGGAACATCCCCAGCATTGGTCGTGAAAATGTGGTTATCAAAGGATGGAAATTTGACGAAAGTTGGAGAGCGATTAAAAGGCGGGGCAAAACAGAAGTTGATGAAGCAAACCCGACTTTTGCATGGTGACGAAGAGGTGCTGAAGGTTGGCCAAAAGGTTAGGTTGGCATTGGAAGCACTGTTCCCCCACATTCGAAAGCAAAAACACAGCAAGATTGGAGTTTGGGCCAAGGAGTACACACAACAATGGAGTAACGAAATATTTACGATCACAAACCGTAAAAAATGGCAGGACAAGCAGTACATTTACCAGGTGGATGGTGAAAGCACACCCGGAATTTGGTGGCGAAGGCAGGATATGGACCTTGTTAAAGGAGAAGTTGTACAAGCACCACAAAGTAATCAGCGCAAACCGGTTCAGGAAGTGCTGTTCGAGGAACCAATTGAAAAGCTTGTAATTCAACGGGAACCACGACCGAAGGCAATCCCCAAAAGGCTGGAGGACTATGTTGTAAGCATAACCAAGGATGCACACACAACCCGACAAGTTATTCAACCAACAGAAGAACAGGCAAGGAAGTTGAAGGAACTGCAATTGGAGGATGAAAATCAACCCCAGAAGGCAAGGCGGAAGCAACCCCTACCCGACCAGGCCATCCAGAAGCTGAACCAGGTGGCAACGCTGCTGATTGAACTTCCCATCCCCACCAATCGCAACAAAACCAATGTGCAAATGGTGAAGGGAACCCGAAGGTCAACAAGGAAGCGCACACCACTTGCAGCGGAACTTGCTTATCATTGAATAAATACAGTTTTTATTTGCCAGCGTCAATCATTTTCATCATGTGAATAACTTCCTCCTTTGTGAATGTGCGTTTAGTTCTTCGATGCGAGTTCCCCCCTTCTTCTTCAAGTATCCTGTATTTGGCCAAGGTTCGTCGGATCTGGTAATCAGTTGCAGGACAATTATGTGCATCATCCTCTGGTCCAGTTCTGCCACAAAAGTTGCAGTATTTTGTTGGGTCCTGAAGTGGTTCTTGCATGGTGTGGTGTTGAAACAACAAAACAACAAATGAATTAGAGTTTTTTTCAACGGCTACCTTCCCACACACTTTCCCAGCACGGCTTGGTTCCCATGGGAGGTTTGGTTGCTATGGGTACGGTCCCAGACATAAGACTTCAAAAAAAACCAAGTTGAACTTTGCTGTAAAAAAAATCGAGTTCCAAAACATCCTCGAGGGGATCATTTTGGAAGGCACTTTTTTGCAAGTTTATTTTTTAGTTAAATTATATTCTACCAGGTTGAAGTTACCGCACGATGTCGCACCCACCTTTGAAGCACGCCACAAAAACAAGGAACGCTGGACCAAAACGGCTGCCACCAGGAACAAGTGGAGGAATTCAAAAAAATCAACGACTAAGGCCCTTTCATTTACAAAAACCCAACACAGGGGAACACAATGTAGCAGTACCACCAAAATTTAGCGAGGGTATTGGAAAACCCAAAACAACGTTGTATTACCCAAACAAGAACAGTTGGGCATACTCGAAGTGGTGGCAGAATAATTCCGATGAATCACCACGATTAAGAACCTTGCACAACACACAACGGGTGAAAGAATTCACAAGTTCAGACTACAAAACATGGAAAGGAAAAGCAAAGAAGAGAATGAGAGAGGAAATCAAATTGGCACCTGGTGGTAAAGAATACATCAAAGCTGCAAAGCACTTCAAAAGTGGAGTGGTGGATCAAAAACTTGCAGATAAAATCGATGAAGTGAAGCGAAAACGAAAACCCACCAAACCACCAACAAAACCTAAACCACCAAACGGATACAGAAGACCAAGGAGGAAGAAGACGTAATCATGCCAAAACCATCAATCACAGCCAAAACAAAGGCAGGCAAACCCAAATACAAACGAAGGCTTCCAATGCAAAAATTGATGAGGGCAAATAAACTTCACCAACTTGCGAAAAAGGACCATGAAATTACAGAACGACTTGGCCGCATTATCAAAAAACCAGAAACCAAAGCGCGGATTGAAGGAAATATGAAATCAATAATTCCACCTTATCACAAACTTGAGTTCAGTCGGCAGCTGCGTGCAAGGGAATCAGTTGACAAAATTCAAAAACGAATGACCGACAATGAAAACCGATACGGAAAAGGAACGATCAACATGAAGAAGGCCTTCAAAAAGCGCAAGGTTCCAGCCCAAAAGCCCAAACCACCCAAAAGTGCCGTGTACAACCCACTTCACGGCCACAAGGGATTGCACATGGAAAAGCCACGAACGCAACGAATAAACTGAACAAAAGCTGATCATGTTTTATTTTTTTTTGGTACTGATTGCAAGCA
>Ga0265338_10007696_pt1 | contig 13270 bp, 7 predicted proteins | sample 42126metaG_FD_193579 | JGI IMG/M metagenome (GOLD analysis project Ga0265338, IMG submission 193579) | Rhizosphere microbial communities from Carex aquatilis grown in University of Washington, Seatle, WA, United States - 4-21-26 metaG | ecosystem: Host-associated > Plants > Roots > Rhizosphere >... | reverse complement strand
AGCGGCGAATTCGCAGATACGTTTTTATACTGTGCCGAAGATGATCTCAATGACGCCACGGAATGATACATTGAATGCTGCGTGGCAATTGTGCACGCCCGCAACCGCGAAGGATTTTTCGGCAGTTGCTTATTTCTTCGCGACGAAGATTTACAAGGATCTCGGCATTCCTGTCGGTATAGTTTTGAGCGCGTGGCCTGGAAGTACTGGAGAGGAATGGACCGAACCCGGCGCTTTGCGAAACGAGCCGGTTCTGCAGCCCATTTTTCAGAAATGGGATGAGCTTCCCGCGGTTGAAAGAACCTCTGCGACTGAGCCTACGGCTCTCTCTCTGGAATTCGATGACTTCGAATTGTTATCGGGGCCAGGCGAATCGCACCCGGCCTCGATCCTCAGCAACTTCGATGATGGAAGTTCGCGAACCGAGACGGGAGGCGCCTGGTCGTATGACTGGATCAGTGCACACCACACGTCTTTCGAGCTTGTCGCGCCTGGACGTGGCGGGTCGGGGTTTGCTGCGCTCGTGACTGGCACACTGGACGGCGCGAATTTCTCCTCATTAGAAGGCACATATCGACAAAACCAATCAGCAATGGATTTGAGCGATTACTCCGGCATTCGCTTTTGGGTTCGCGGGAACGGGTCTTTTCAGTTTCAATCCATTCAGCCGACCATCTCTGACTGGGACAATTATTCGACAGGAATAATGCGCGCGGTGCCGGAATGGATGCCAATCACAATATTATTCAAGGATTTGAAGCAAGCAGGCTGGGGCGTGAAGATGCCGTTCACGCCGAACGCGCTCTCGGGTTTTCGATTGACTCTCATGACGCCCGCCGGAGACGTACCGCGGCCGCCCTCAGGAATGTACGAGGGAATGATTGTGCCACTCCAGAAATACCGAATCCGAGGCGCGATCTGGTATCAGGGAGAGGGAAACACCTGGCGCTCCTTTCAGTACAGAACGCTTCTACCAGCACTGATTCGAGAATGGAGAAAAGGATGGGGAGAAGGAGACTTTCCATTTCTGATTGTGCAATTGCCAAATCAAGGGGCGAGTCCCGAGCTTGGCGATTCAATCTGGGCGGAGTTGCGTGAGGCTCAATTGATTGCAGAGCGGACCGTTCCCAACACAGGGCTGGCGGTTTCGATTGATGTGGGCGATCCGAAAAATCTGCATCCTCCCCGGAAAGCGGAAATTGGAGAGCGGCTGGCATTGTGGGCTTTGGGTACAACATACGAGGAGAGAATCGTTTACTCAGGACCTCTTTACGAATCGATGCGTGTCGTGCGAAATGAAATTCGAATCCATTTCGAAGACGCTGGATCCGGTTTGCTGGCACGCGGTGGACAACTCAAGGGATTCTCGATCGCCGGAGCGGACCGGAAATTCCATTGGGCAACGGCACGAATTGACGGCGCCGATGTGGTGGTGTCGAGCGGGGAGGTATTGTCTCCTGTTGCAGTCCGCTACGCTTGGGCCGACAGCCCGGATTGCAATCTCTACAACGAAGAAGGGCTGCCTGCTTCTCCATTTCGAACAGACGACTGGCCTGGCGCCACTTTTAACAACAGATAGTGCATACTCCGCAGCGATTTGAGCCGCTCTGAAGACAGTGGGGCGAAGAAGCTGGTGCCATGGAAAAGCGCAAAATCACATGGAATGCTTCATACGCAAGTGAGTTCATTTCGCTCGTGGCGCTGTTAATTTGCTTTTCATGGGTGCCTGCCGTCTTGGCTCAAGCACAAATCGCCAAACCCCGCCACATAGATCCAAATCCTAAGGCTTCCGATTGGTCGCCAAGCAGGGTCGGTGAACCAATCGCGCGCGATCCGATCTGGGTTTACAACGACTGGTCCGCATATGACGAATTGTCCGACAACATCCCGCTCACCGAAGCACTGGCGATGAAGGAATTGAATGAGGTCGCGCGGCTTCAACGCTCTGGCGTTCATTTCGATTACTACATGATGGACGCCTTCTGGTTCGCGAGTGACGGCGGCTACCGTAGGTTTCGGTCGCCAAATTGGCCCGAAGGGCCAGATCGCTGGATTGCCGCGTGCAGAAAGAACGGGCTCCTTCCTGGACTTTGGTTCAGCACGAACACGTTGGTGAAGATCGATGCGGCTCCTCAATGGAAAGACTCATTGAGCTCCTCTGGTGGCGCGATGTCGCTTTATGAAGGCGGATTCCTAGCGGATTTCATGGACGTGCTGCAATTCTGGTACAACCACGGCATCCGCATGTTTGAGTTTGATTTCGCGGACTTTGGAGCGGCAACACCCGGCTCGGCAAAAACACAAGCGCCGGGAGAAATTCAAAGGAGAAATGTGACGGCATTTCGCGAAGCTTTAATGAAATTCCGGGCAACGAATCCCGATATCGCATTGATTGCTTTCAACGGTTTCGGCGGGAATGTGGAATCAACAGCGGGACCATTTCCATTCCGTGATCCGGTGGACCTGCAATGGCTGTCGGTGTTCGATTCGCTATATACGGGTGATCCACGCCCTTCCGATGTACCGGAGACGAATTTCTGGCGTTCGATGGATATCTATAGCGACCACATGGTACGGCGATACGAACAGAGTTTCATGCCATTGGAGCGGCTGGACTCTACGAGTTTTATGGTCGGGAATACGGGCACGATCTATTACCGCAAAACGAATGCATGGAAGGGGATGTTTCTGCTAATGGTCGCGCGCGGTGGTTGGGTGAACACGATCCACGGCAACATGGAATTCATGGATGATGAAAAGGCGCGTTGGATGGCGAAGGTGCAGAAGATTTATGAATCATTCAAAGCGACTGGAAGAACAAAAACGTTTGGCGGAATTCCCGGAGACGAGCAGCCCTATGGTTTTGGATCATTCGATAGAGACGGAACTGTCTACACGGTCATGAATCCCGCGCAAGACATAGCAGAGATCGAATTGCCGCTTCTTTCTCGAGCACAAGCTGCCCTGGGCGAAGGTCGTGTGATATTCAGGGACGCCGGATTTGTGCCTGTTCTGAGTGGAAATAGGATCACTTTGGGTCCGGGGCAGTTGGCGGCAGTTGGATTTGGCCGCTACGCTTCGCAGGAATTTGATTTGGGATTGCAGGACGATGTGCGCATTCCACGATCGATTGCGCCGATCAGTGTATCGTTCGCGGCCACGGGCGCTAACGGGATCGAAACCGCCGTGATGGCCCCTCGAGAGGGCGACTTACGTATCATCTTCCAGCAGCGAGGGACTGATGGAGGCGTTATGCGGAGTTGGCCCGGCGGCCCACCAAACGGAATGTCCGTCGGTAAAGTACTGAAGATTTCCGCGGAACAAAATGGAAAATCTTTGCCCGTGGAAGTTGATTATGACCGAGTTTTATGGAGCGGACTTTCTTGGGGGGCCGGTGAAATCGAGCACCGTAATTTCACTCCGGGGCAACCGATTACGATTCGGTGCTCATCGGCGGAGAAGAACCCTGTGACTCTGCAGGGTAAAGTCTACACAGTGCAGTATTGAATCTTGGGCCAATCTAGATTCCAATTGATTTATGAATCATGCTCGAGAAAACGGTTACCAGATCCATTCCCCTGGCGACCCTCCGGGCCTACGACGGGAACGCAATCGTGTCCTGAGCGACAGTCTTGACAGGCTCGGAATTCGAGGAGTATTTTCACTGAGGGGAAGTAAGCGTCTACTCGTGGTGCGAACCAGTAAGTAAAAAACGAGTCGCGGGCGGCTCAAGAGAGATTGGCCTCGCAGGAAACGTGGCGGACGCGCTGCGTGAAATTAAGTACATGCCAAGGCCGCAGTCCGGGAAGACTGCCGAATTAGGCTCGCCCACGAAGCCGAGGAGATGATCGTGAAAATAAAGAGTGCTTTCGCCTGCTTTCTTGCCTTCCTGCTGGGACTAACACTTGCAGCGGGCCTCTCGGCGCAAACCAACCGAGCTTCTATAACAGGAACTGTCACCGATAGAAGCGGCGCCATCGTTCCGGGCGCCACTGTGACGGCTACGAATGTGGATACGGGCATCGTAACCCCTGCTATCTCGAATGGCGATGGCATTTACACGATACCCAACCTCTTTCCGGGGAAGTACGCCGTCCATTTCGAAAAGCAGGGATTCAAGGCGGAGGATCGCCCCAACATTACGTTGGAATCGACCCAGGTAGCCGAAATCAATGCCAAGCTCGAGGTGGGCACGATGACTGAGAAAGTCACGGTGACCGACACAGCTCCCGTGTTGGACACGGAGACGGCTTCCATCGGCACGAACATGAACGGCGAAGTGGTGACGGACCTTCCGCTGAGCATCTATGGTGGTGGCCGATTTGTGGAGGATTTTGCGGTTGCGCTCACGCCTGGTTATTCGCCTGTGAGTAGCCCTTACGAAGCAGTGGTAAACGGAAACCAGGGATTTACGAAGGACTTCACTGTGGATGGTACGACTGCGACGGCGACCATTCAGGGCGATTCGATGGAAATTGGCCCCAGCATGGAGGCGGTGGAGGAACTGCAAGCCACGACTTCAGGATTGGACTCGCAGAGCGCCATCACGAATGGCGGCGTCATGGCGTTTAACTTGAAGTCAGGTGGAAACAAATTCCATGGGACAGCTTTTGGCTATGGCCACAATGAATTTCTCGATGCGAACACCTGGGACAATGGATGGACGCCGGATCCAAACGTACCCGGAAGCACCTCCACGCGAAAGGCTGAAGCTCGTGCGTGGGATTACGGAGGGAGTATTGGAGGGCCGATTCGAAGGAATAAGACTTACTTCTTCGGAACTTTTGAACGTTACACACAGGAGGATTTCGCTCAGGGAAATTTCTCCGCAACAGTTCCGACATCCGATTTTCTCAGTGGCAATTTTAGCGCCCTGCTGGGCTCAACTCTTTGCAATACGTCTAGCGGATCCGTTGGCGCGTGCGGCTCAGGATCGACCCCGATCACGGTTCAAAACGACGCCGGACAAACGGTGCCCCTGCAGCAAGGAATGATTTTTGATCCGAACACAGGCAATCAGTTTACGGGCAATATGATTCCGAGTGGTGACATTAGTTCTGTGGCGCAGAAAATAATTCCGCTTTATCAGAAGTATTACAATCCGGCCATCTCAACGATCAACGCCAATGAAACGCTGCCCAGCCAGAACTCGCCATCCCAAACACCCAATCAAGCCGTGATCAAAATTGATCAAGTCTTGACGGAAAAGGACCATCTGTCTGGCTCATGGATTTACAATCACCGGCCGCGCACACTGGTGGATTCGGGCGGCGTTTGGTCGCCCGGAAGCACGGATGGCGGCCCGCTGTCTGATGCGCGCCTTCAGTTGGTGTACTCCGATGAATTCCGGGCGAGCGAATCCCACAACTTTACGCCCAATGTGCTCAACGTGTTTAACTGGACCTACAACTGGTACTGGAATGGATCGGAGCCGACTGGTAGCGGGACGAATTGGCCCCAAACCCTTGGTTTCGGAGACACGGGTGCGAGCAATTTCCCATCCATCAGTTTCGATGGCGGCGTAAACGGAGTGGGTGAAACCGGCATCGGAAATGGTTGGCAGGGCAACTATGTTGGCGCCACGATGATCACAGGCGACAGCGTTACATGGACCAGGGGCCGCCATGCCTTCACATTTGGCGGCGACTTCCGAGCTTACGAAATCAATAGCCATCTTGGTTCCGGGGCGCTGAACTTCAGCTTCTTGAATGCAACAACAGGTGCGCCGGGCACACCATATGCCCAACAAGTTGGCTTTGGGTTTGCCAGTTTCTTGCTCGGAGACGCGTCAACCGCCAGTGAGAGCACGCCATTCAATTTGTATGGGCGCCGGAAGGGGATGTCGCTCTACGCTCAGGACAGCTACAAGGTGACTCCCAAGTTGACTCTGAACATGGGCCTCCGCTGGGATGCGACTTTCCGTTTCCACGAGAAATACGGCCACTGGGCGAATTTCAATCTTACCGACATCGATCCCACCCTCGGCGTTCCCGGGACGCTTGAATTCGCAAAGGGGGGAGGCGACAGCTTCGAGAAAAATGAGGACTGGAGGAACTTCGGGCCACAGATCGGTTTTGCCTATGCACCATGGAATAAAGTGGTTTTCCGCGGCGCGTTCAGCATTACGTACGTTCCAATCGGCTCGCAGTATTTCCACGGCGTTCCTTATGGTTTCGCGCCGGGCTTCCAGGGAACTAACAACGTTACGACGCCGTTTCAGTGGGACAGCGGGTATCCAGGAGTCTTTCAGCCGGGGTCGACAGATGTGGACGTGACTCAACTTTTCACGGTTGTGTCAACGAATCCAAACGCGCTGAACGCCGGCTATACAGATAACATCAATGTGGGCGCCCAGTATCAGATCACCCCAACGATGCGAGTTGAAGTGGCCTACGTCGGCAATCGCGGGCATCGTTTGCCGGATACAGCCCTTGATTACAACGAGCCCTCGGCTAGCCAATTTTTCGGCTTGATTAATCAAGGCTACAGCTACAATCCATACGGAAACTATGTCTGCAGCCCGTCCGACGCCGTAAGTTACGGTGTCAAGTATCCATACCCTGGGTTCTGCGCGAATGCGTTCGCCGCGATCGCACCTTTCCCACAGTTGGCCACGCTGATGGACAACGACTACTATGACCAACTTTTCTTTGTCGGCCTGCCGAAGGCGCAGAGCTATTACAATTCCATGGTTATTGATCTGACCAAGCGCGCCGGCAACGGGCTGACGATGGATTTGAATTACACTCTGTCCCGCCAACAAGGTGACACCTACACGGCATTTGGAGAAACCTATGCCGATTACACCGGTGTTCAAAATCTCGCCGACCTGGGAGAGGCTGCTCATACCCTGACGAATTACGATGAGACGCATATCGTGAAGGGATTCGTGAGCTATAACCTACCGATCGGCGGTCATCACCGCCTGTTGGGCGACAAGGGCAAGGTCGTGAACGCGATATTTGGCGGATGGACAATCGCTTCAGTTGTACTCTATACTTCCGGCCAGCCGTTTAATGCCAGCGTTCCCAACCCGTATTATCCGGCGTGGGGGAATATTTATCCAAATTACGATGCTTCTTCTACGAGCACGATTTTTCACCAGTTCACAGTTCCTATACCGGGCAATGAGACTCCTTCGACCAATTTTTACTTTCCAACTTCCATTGCAAGCATCCCAGCCTACGGGCAACTGGGGACTGGCCCGGCTCGCCTATCTGCGTTCCGCTGTCCTGGCTTCGCAAATGAAGATGCGAGCGCTCTGAAGCAGTTTTCCATGGGCGCCGATGGTCAATACAGATTGCAGTTGCGCGCCGAATTCTACAATCTGTTCAACCGTCATTCCTTTGCTATCCAAGGGTGCGGTGGAGGCGGAGCTACCATTGGAGCGTATCCAACGGAGGGGATTGGTCTTGTGACTGGGGCAAACAGCAGTCCACGTACAGGCCAATTTGCCGCTCGGTTTGAGTTCTAGCACGATTCGCAGACTACTCGCGGGGCAACTTCCAGTGATGGGAGTCGCCCCGCATCTGTGATTCTAGTTGGGTGCTTCTACACGTTGCTTTCGACATACTGACGGATCTAATGCCTCCAAGATTTCCACAATTTCAACTCAGCTTCTATCCTCGATTTGTGAAACTTTCTCGAAGGCTTATATGGGTCTCAATTCTTGCAATTTTCATTGCAGGATTCGAAGTCCGGGCGAAAAGTTATTGGAGGCAAGATTCGCCGATTCAATTCGCTGCCACGGATTACTACGCTGATTCCGCGAGCGGAAATGACGCCAACACCGGAACGGCTCCTGAATCTGCATGGAAAACTCTGAACAAGATTAATGCAGCTCGTTTTCGTTCCGGCGATCAAATCCTCCTGCACTCGGGCTCTGCGTGGCGAGGGCAACTATGGCCCAAAGGATCGGGCGAGCCAGGCCATCCGATTAAGATGGGCATGTATGGTGGCGGAGTGAAACCGGTGATCAACGGCGATGGGCTGGCCGAAGACGCAGTCTTGCTGAAGAATCAGGAATACTGGGAAATTGAAAACCTCGAGATTACAAACACTGGCGCCACGCGAGCGATTCGGCGAGGCGTTCACGTCGCTGTCGAGAATTTCGGCGAAGCCCATCACATTTACTTGCGTTCACTCACGATTCACGATGTGAATGGCATTGACACTGAAAAAACCAACGGCGGAATTAACTACACCTCTGCAGGTAACCAGCGGCCGAGCCGCTTTGTTGACCTGCGCATCGAGGGAAACGAAATAAATCATGTGGATCGAAGCGGAATTTTCGGCTGGAGCGACCGCTGGCAACGCTCGAAGTGGTATCCCAGCCTCGGCGTGGTCGTTCGCGGAAATATTCTCACCGACATCGGCGGCGACGGAATCGTGGTGGTCGCCACAGATGGTGCCCTGGTGGAACACAATGTGGTGGGGCATGCCAATCAAAGGTCAGAGGGATACAACGTTGCCATTTGGCCGTGGAGCGCGGACAACACCGTCATCCAATATAACGAGGCATATGGCACGAAGGGCGAGCGCGACGGCGAAGGTTTTGATTCCGATTGGAATTCGCGAAATACCGTCATCCAGTACAACTACAGCCATGAAAACGACGGCGGCTTTCTGCTGATTTGCGATGAAGGCGGACACGGCACCGAGGAAAGCGTCGGCAACTCGGGCACAATTGTGCGCTACAACATCAGCCAAAATGATCGCGTGCGCGGGATTAACGTCGCAGGGCCCGTCAAGGGAAGCCTGATCTACAACAATACGATTTACGTCGGAAACCATGACCGCGTGAACCTCCTGCTTCAGTCCGATTGGCACGGATGGGCGAGCGGAATCCTCCTCTACAACAACATTTTCTACGTGGCGGGAAACGCGCAGTTCTCCCACGCACTTTCGCGTGCACTAAGCGGCGAGTACACAACCGCTCCAGGTTTTGGTGATAGCACTCGGACGGAATTCGATTCCAATCTCTATTTTGGAAATTTGCATCCCCCAAGCGACGCGCATGCTGTGATTGCAGATCCATTGTTTGTCGCGCCCGGCGAGGGTGAATTCGGGCGCTTCACGTTGTCTGGTTATCACCTGAAGGCGGACTCGCCTGCCAGAGCTGCGGGAAGAACGATGGAGAATGGTGGCGGACGCGACTTCGAGGGGAATGCGTCGCCTTCCTGCGGCTTCACGGATCGGGGCGCCATGCAATCGAGCGATTGTAATGATGGCACGCACTCGAACGGAATACACTGACCGAGAAATGAAATCGTCTGTGCCCTTGAAGTTAAACTAAGTCTCTTCACAACCGCCTCCGGAGGAACTTTGCAAGTGTCGTGCACCCGAATCGCCATCGTATCCGCTCTGCTTCTGTGTTTCTCCCCGCTTGTGCGGCCACAGACCTCTCAGTTGACGAGTGCCGCCGTCGAAAATCGAGTCGAGTCACTCCTTCGCTCGATGACCCTCGACGAAAAGATCATGCTCATCGGCGGCACAGACACTTTTTACATCCAAGCCGTGCCGCGCCTCGGCCTTCCCGCATTGAGAATGTCCGATGGCCCGCTGGGCGTTCACGACTACGGCCCGACGACCGCCTATCCCGCAGGCATCGCGCTCGCTGCCTCCTGGGATCCCGATCTTGCGCGCCGTGTGGGAATTAGCATGGGCAAGGATGCGCGGGCACGAGGCGTGAATTTCATTCTCGCTCCCGGGATGAACATTTACCGCGCACCAATGAATGGCAGGAATTTCGAATACTTCGGCGAAGATCCCTATCTCGCTTCTCGAATTGCTGTCGGGATTATCGAGGGAATCCAGAGCCAGGGGGTAGTCGCCACCGCCAAGCACTTCGCTGCGAACAATCAGGAATTCAACCGTTACGATGTAAGTTCGGATGTGGACGAACGCACCCTCCGCGAAATTTACCTGCCCGCGTTTGAGGCCGCCGTGAGGGAAGCAAAGGTGGGCGCCATCATGGACTCCTACAACCCCACGAACGGCGTGCACATGACGCAGAACAATTACTTGAACACTGAAGTTGTGAAGAAAGAATGGGGCTTCGACGGCATCATCATGTCGGACTGGGGAGCGACTCACGATGGCGTGGCCGCAGCCAATGGCGGTCTCGATCTTGAAATGCCCGCCGCAGTGTACATGAACCGGCAAACCTTGCTCTCAGCGATCCAGCGCGGCGAAGTTTCCGTTGCCACCATAGACGACAAAGTCCGGCGAATCTTGCGTAAGGCGATTCAATTTGGCTTCTACGACCGCGACCAAACCGACACCACCATCCCTCTTTACAATCAGGAGGGACGCGACGTTGTTCTCGAAGAAGCTCGCGGCAGCATGGTGTTGCTGAAAAACGACAATCACATTCTCCCGCTGGATAAGAAACGCCTGAAAACAATTGCCGTGCTTGGTCCCGACGTATATCCCGCCGTCTTTGGCGGCGGAGGAAGCTCTCTCACGGCGCCCTTTAACTCCGTAAGCTACCTGGAGGGCATCAGCAACTATCTCGGTAAGGACGTGCGCGTTCTCTACGCCAAGGACGAAGTCCCTCTCGATGAAGTCGTGGGCAACACTCACTTCCTTGTTTCTCCCGATGGACCCAGCGGCCTGAAGGGAGAGTATTTCAACAACGAAAGCCTTGAAGGAACGCCCGCGCTGGTGCGCACCGACGAACAAATTTCGTTCGAATGGGCGGAAGGAAGCTACGCGGACGGCCAACCCACCGATCACTTTTCAGCTCGCTGGTCCGGTGTGCTTATCCCGAAATCCAGCGACGACTATAGATTCTATGTCTCCGCTGACGATGGCGCGCGCCTCTATATTGACGACGCGCGAGTGATCGACGACTGGCAGCACCACGCGGAGACTCTGAACACTTACGCGATTCATCTCGACGAGGGTCATCCCTATAAAGTGCGGCTCGAGTATTTCGAAGGCACCGGGAGCGCGGGCGTTCGCTTCGGAGTTGTCTCCTCCGAGCGACCGCTTGGCACAAATATGAAAGCCCTGGTTGAAAAGTCCGACGCCGTAGTCCTGTGCGTCGGCTTCGACCCCTCGTCGGAAACAGAAGGCGCGGACCGGACGTTTCGCCTTCCCGCCGGGCAAGATTCCTTGATTCAGCAGATTGCGGCGATCAACAAAAATGTAATCGTTGTCTTGACGGCGGGTGGAAACGTGAACATGACGCACTGGATTGACAAAGTCCCGGGCCTGATCGACGCGTGGTATCCGGGCCAGGAAGGCGGCACGGCACTCGCACAAATAGTATTTGGAGAGCACAGCCCATCGGGCAAGCTTCCCGCCTCGTTCGAACGCCGCTGGGAAGACAACGCGACATTTGATAGCTATTACCCTAAGAACGGCGAGAAGCGCGTCGAATACAAAGAAGGTGTGTTCCTCGGATACAGGCACTTTGACCGGTCCGCCGTGAAGCCACTCTTCCCTTTTGGCTTCGGACTTTCCTATACCACATTCCGTTACGCCAATCTGAAAGTGACTCCACAATCGGGCACCATCGACACGCCTGTCACTGTGTCGTTCGATTTGACAAATACTGGAACGAGAGAGGGCGCGGAAGTCGCTGAATTATATGTGGGAGATTCGCACGCAGGCGTGCCTAGACCCGTAAAGGAATTGAAGGGATTTGCAAAAGTGAATCTGCGGCCCGGCGAAACAAAGCATGTTTCGCTGAGCCTCGATCGCCGCTCTTTCTCCTTTTATGATGTAAAGAAAAAAGATTGGAACGCAGAGCCTGGCCGATTTTCCATCCTCGTGGGAAGCTCGTCGGCGGACATCGCGTTGGAGGGAAAGTTCTTGCTCGTGCCATGAAATCGCGAAGAACTCTTGTTAAGCCATGGACATGGACAACCAAGTCCGAGGCTAAGCCCCAACATGTCAACCACAAGACTGGTAGGGGCGGTGGGGATCGAAAATACACTGCATTATCAAATCACCGCAGAAACACAGGTGATTCGTACTGAAGCGCCGTGATCAATCATTACTGAACATTACTGTATGCGGGTTCCGGCGTCAGAGGTATTCTACGCGGGAGGTGATCTGTGTTTGCGAAACTAGCGGGCCTTGCTCATACGCGGTCGGCGACGCCTATCATGATCGATACGTCTGTGTGGATCGACCTCACGTGGGTTGAAACTCCCCGTGAAGCCACAAAACTTTCTCCGGAAGAAGCTCACAAACTTGTCGGCGAGTTAAATACGAGAGATCCAGGGCCGGAGTACACATACGAACGCGACGAGAACGGCATGAGCAACCAGCCGCCATACGGACTGGACAATTTCGTCGTAAAGAAAACGGCCACCACTAAATGAAGACTCAAATGTTGGATTGATCGGGGTGATCTTCTATCCTATCCTGCTTCTTCGGTTTGAAGATCCGCCACTCGCAGTTGCCAGATTCAAAGTTCCCGCTCTTGTCAATGCGACATAGGAATGTGCCTTCGGGCTTTTCTCCCATGTCAGCCAGGAACTGATCAAAGTACTCCCAACCCCAATAGACGCTGATCCCACGTCCGCCATAGTAGCGGTAGTTCGGGTGCCTTGGATTTCTGCACATTTGCAGAATGCTCGACCATGCTGAATATGTTAGCGACGGAATTCTTTGGCCGCCGCGAACCTTGACGCTTAGACCGTGACGCAGGCAGACGGACGGTTTGTTGCGATCCTTCTTAGCCAGGTTCTTCATCTGACTTTCACGAAGTAGGCAGCCACAGCTCTTAACAGAGCCAGCTCTCAGCAAATGGGTGTACACCAATTTCTGCTCCCCGCAATCGCACTCGCACAGCCACGTCGTGTACTGCTTCCCCGTGGTGCCGTAGGCAGCCACAACTTTTAGGCGTCCGAATCTCGCACCGATCAAGTTGAGCTTCCGCATCCGTCCACGGTAGCAATCGAGCCGGCCGCATGCCTACCTGTCCAGAGGAGTAGGTGTGCCTAAATTGGTAAGTGACGTTCATGCTGTGGGCGTGTACTCGCCTGTCTCTGCTACAATCTGACCGTTTCCGGCAACAACAGACCGCGGGGATCAAAGAGCGATGTCAAACCGGCTCAAGATTGAGGAAATGCACGCGCGTCACCGTGCTCTCACACAGCCCGTTGCCGGAAGCTACTATGGGGCGGCGACAGTTTGCCTCAGCCGTCATCACGCGTCACCTCTCGAAATCACTCTATCCGACAATGGCGAAGAATCTCATGCTGCACTGGCATGGCAGGCTCCGGGTGATGGATGTTTCGACAAGCCATGAACT
>Ga0265338_10007695_pt1 | contig 13271 bp, 7 predicted proteins | sample 42126metaG_FD_193579 | JGI IMG/M metagenome (GOLD analysis project Ga0265338, IMG submission 193579) | Rhizosphere microbial communities from Carex aquatilis grown in University of Washington, Seatle, WA, United States - 4-21-26 metaG | ecosystem: Host-associated > Plants > Roots > Rhizosphere >... | reverse complement strand
GGGATAGGCCATCCACGGGGAGATGGCGGCGAGAACCACCACCACCGCCGCGAACTTGCGGAAGCGTGGAGGCACCAGTGTTACCAGCGCCGCCGCCGCGAATGCCAGCAGCGGGAGGGCCGCAATGCCGTAACGCGTGTTGTAGTAGCTATGCGGCCAGAGCTGCGGCATAAAGATGGGCGTGCCGCCGGAGTGCATGCTCCAGACATAGAACAGCGGCGCCAATGCCAGCAGAGCCAGGGGCCACCAGGCGCGGCGAACCAGCGCCACGAGGCCGCCGGCCAGGCTCAGGAAGAATAGCGGTAGCCCGGCGCATAGCTGGATGGCCTCTCGCACGTAGAACCACGCCATGCGCCAGTCGTGATCGCCCGGATAGCGCCCCATGTTGGCGTCGAGGGCGCGCTGGTAGATCCCCTTGGCGCTCGAGGGGCCGGAGTAGAATGCGAGCGCGTCGTCGAAAAAGAAGTAGTTGTGCGCAAACCAGTAGAGCGGGCCGGTCGAGGCAATGAGGCCGAAAACCAGCGCGTGCTTCAGGCGGCGTTCTTTCGCGGCCATCAGAAAATACAGCGTGACGAAGGGGATCAGAAACCAGCCCTCGTAGCGCGTCATGCTGGCGGCCAACGCAGCCAGTCCCGCGGCAGTCAACGCGCCCCAGGATTGCGTCTCGCGGAAGCGCACGGTGGCGTAGAGCAGCGCCGCCACCGAGGCCATAAATACGGCCTCGGTCATCGGGATGGCCTGCAGGTAAAGCAGGTTCGGATTGAGCGCCAGGAGCAGGCAGGCAGTTGCCGCGGCGGTCCCGTCCGCGAAGACGCGCCGCGCGGAGAGGAAGATCAGCACGCCGGCCAGCACGAAACAGAATCCGGAGGGGATGGAGCCGGCCAGGCCGGTCATCCACAGGTTGTCGAAGCCGACGAAGGGAACCATCAACAGGTGCGGGAGCGGGAGCCAGACCGTCCCCACCTGCTCCCATCCGGGCGTGCGCGAATCGAGGATGCGGCGCGCGACGTTGATGTGGGCGGTGGCGTCGCCGTAATAGAGCAGGCAGCCCTTGGAGTAGAAGAAGGCGATGGCGGCGGCGCTGAGAGCGGCCAGCACAACGGCCGCCAGGATCGGCCCCGCGACGGACCGTGCGGCTGGCGCGCTCTTCCGCTTAGAAGCAGGTGAATTCTTTGAACTCGTTGAAGCGGGCATCGATCTCCGCGCGGGTCAGGGTCCGAAAACGGTCCACGCCGAACTGTTCGCAGCAGAAGCTGCCCATCACCGATCCGTAGATGACGCCGCGGCGGATCTCCTGAAGCGCGTTCTTGTCCTTGAGGTCCAGGCCTTGACTGGCCACGTATCCGAAGAACCCGCCGGCAAAGGAATCGCCCGCGCCGGTGGGATCGAAGACGTCGTCCAGCAGGTAGCCGGGCACGATGAAGTGGCCCTCGGGGCGGAACAGCACCGCTCCGTACTCGCCGCGCTTGATGACCACGGTGTGCGGCCCCATCTCGAAAATGGCCTGGGCGGCGCGGCGGAGGTTGTGCAGTCCGGAAAGCTGGCGGGCCTCGGCGTCGTTGACCAGCAGGAAATCCCAGTCCTTCAGGGCCGCAACCAGTTCGTCACGGGTTTCGCTGATCCAGTAATTCATGGTGTCGCCGCCGACCAGGCGGGGAGCGGTCATCTGGGCGCGGACACTGCGCTGGAGGCTGGGCTGTATGTTTCCGAGGAGCAGATAGGGCTCGGTGCGATAGCGCTCGGGCAGCTTGGGGTTGAAACCGGCGAAGACGTTGAGGTCGGTGCGCAGCGTGGTGCGGTCGTTCATGTCGGGCGAATAGACGCCCGACCAGAAGAAGGTTTTCCCGGGCACGCGCTCGAGCCCTGCCAGATCGATGCCGCGGCTCGCCAGCAGATCGGTGTCTTCCTGCGCGAAATCGTCGCCGACGACGGCCACCACGGCGGCCTCGGTAAAGAAGCTGGCGGCCAGCGCGACATACGTGCAAGCGCCGCCGAGCATGCGCTCGACCTTACCGTGAGGCGTCTCGACGCCATCATACGCAACGGAACCGACCACAACCAGCGACATCCTTCGATTCTAGCTTGCTGGCGCCACGACGCGCGCAACGGCTTCAGGACCGGCGGCAGGACCGAGACGCGACCGCAAGGGAGTCCCCATGGCCCTGCGGGCCGCCGATAGCGATGAAGACGCGGCCGGCGCAGCCGGGCGACGTTCGCCTGTTGTTCCCCGCGTCTTCAACGGAGCGGACCCCCTATGGCGCGAAATACCCGTTGATATCCAGAATCACCTGCGTGCGGCCGGTCACATAGATACTGATCGCTCCGTCGGTCCCCGCCGGAACGATCGCCGCATTCGCCACCACGCTCCCGTCGAACGAGTTCAGCGTCGAAACCAACGGCTGCGCCGCACCCGTCGGCCACGCCGTCAGGAACGACAAAGGCCCGTCCGGCACCACCGTCACGTTCAGCTCATACGCCGCCGCGTTCGAAGGCACCGGGCATCCCCCCGCCGGGATCGCAAATGACCGTATCGACTTCGCCTCCATCTCCGGACCTCCGAACTGGCCTTGGCTCCCCCGCGTGTCCACCACCCGGCACGGCGCCACCGGATAATATGTCATCGCGCCCGCGCCCCCCGAAGGCGCGAAGTACCCGTTGACGTCCAGGATGACGTCGCTCGGGTTCGTCACGTAGACCGACGTGGCGCCGCCAGCCCCCGCCGGAACGATGGCCGCATTCGCGACTACCGTGCCGTTCCAGGAATTCAGCGTGGAAACCACGGGCTGCGGTTGTCCCGCGGCCCACGTCGTCAGGAAGCTCAGGAACCCGGCCGATGGAACCGCCGTGACGTTCATCGAGTATGCCGTAGCCGTCGCCGGTAATCCGCAGGAACTCGAGAGAACCGCGAAATCCCGCGTCTCGCCGCCAGACAGGGGGTCAGCCGGATGGCGCGTGTCGGCCACGCGGCAGGGCGTAACCGGATAGAAGGAATCGCCGGCGGTGGTATCGAAGTAGCCGTCGATATCCAGGACCACATCCGTAGGGCTGTTGGCGAAGGCGCTGACCGTGCCGTTCTGCCCCGCGGAGACCAGGGCCGCGTTGGCCACCACGTTGCCTTCCCACGAATTCAACGTGGAGACGCCGGGCCGGGCCATCCCAGCGGGCCACACCGTCAGGTACCCCAGCGGACCAGGCGGCACTGCGGTGACGTTCAGAGAATACGCCTGCGCCGTGGCGGGAATTCCGCACGCGCCTTGAATATTGAACGAGCGCGTGGAAACGCCGTCCAGCGCCGGGCCGCCCAAGGGTCCCGCCGACGTACGCGTATCCACCACCCGGCACGGCGTCACCGGAACGAACCGCCACGGCAGGGGCGTCAGCAGATACACGGACGCAAAGTCCGCGGCGACAATCTGGCCGGAATCATTGATGCCGGTAGCCCAGTAGAGCGTGGCCGGCGCGTTAGCAACCAGCGTATTGAGATCGTACATCTGCCCCGCGCTGTACAGAAAGCCCCCACCCACCCAAGGCGCCGAGCCGACGATCTGGCTTCTGTTATTGATGGCCGTGGCCGCACTATTCGTATAGCCGGGGGGTGCGCCGAGCCCGGTCATCACCCCGCCGCTATACAAAAAGGCCTCTTCCTTTTGTCCTGAAGCATCCACGGCATAGCCCACGATCTGGCCGTTGTCATTGATGGCCGTGGCCACACTCCCCACATAGCCGGGGAGGGTGCCCAGGCTGGTCATGACACCGCCGCTGTACAGAAAGGCCTGTGTATGCCCCGAGGAATCGGTCACGGCGCCCACGATCTGGCCGCTGTTGTTGATCCCGTTGGCCACGCTCGCCACGTAGCCGGGGAGGAGTCCGGTCATGACGCCGCCGCTGTACAGAAAGGCCTCGTTGTTTCCCGAGGCAGTCGCCGACCAGCCAACCACCTGCCCGCTGTCGTTAATGCCAGTGGCCTGACTGTCCGCCCCGCCCGGAAGGAAGGGGAGCGGCGTCGAAGCGCCGCCGCTGTACAGAAAGGCCTGCGTATCCATATATACGTTCAGACGCTCGTTGTAGTACGAGAAGCCGGCGACTTGACCACTGTTGTTGATGGCCGTGCCGACCGATCCCCCCACAAAGCGGAACGCCCCGCCGCTATACAGGAAGGCGGATGAACATGGACTGACGTTCCCACAATCCTCGGGCAAGCTATCGTGCTGGGTCCCGACGATCTGGCCGCTGTTGTTGATGCCGCTGGAGGTGTAGGAGTACTCCAGGCCGCCGCCTGCGGCCGTAATGCTGTACGTGTTTGGTTGAGCCCACACCGCCGTGGCCGCCGCGATGGCCAGGAAGAGCGTGAGTGCGTATCGTGACATGATTCCTCCCATTCCGCCGAGGCAGGGCGCCACCGTATAATACGTCAGCGCGCCCGACGGCGTCGCTCGGGTTCGTCGCCAGAACGACTCTATTACAAGCGGAGTGGGGCCGTCAACACGGAATTCGCGCTGCTTTGTGGCGCCTACGGCGCGAAATACCCGTTGATATCCAGAATCACGTGCGTGCGGTCGGTCACGTAAATACTGATCGCCCCGTTGGTCCCCGCCGGAACGATCGCCGCGTTTGCCACCACGCTCCCGTCGAACGAGTTCAACGTCGAAACCAGAGGCCGCGCCGCACCCGCCGGCCAGGCCGTCAGGAACGACAACGGCCCGTCCGGCACCACCGTCACGTTCAACGAGTACGCCGCCGCCGTCGATGGCACCGAGCAGCCGCCCGCCGGCAGTGCAAAGGCGCGCGTCGTCTGCGCGTCCATCTCCGGACCCCCGAACGGCCCTTGGGCTCCCCGTGTGTCCGCCACCCGGCACGGCGTCAGCGGGTAGAACGCCAACTCACCCGCGCCCCCCGCCTGTCCGAAATAGCCGTTGGTGTCCAGGATCACGTTGGCCGGGTCGGTCACGAATACCGAAACCGATCCGTTGCTGCCGGCCGGAACCAGCGCCGCATTGGCCACCACCTTCCCGGTCCACGAGTTCAGCGTGGAGACCAGGGGGCGCGCCGATCCTGTCGGCCAGGTGGTCAGATAGCCAAGGTAGTTCGTCGACGGAATCGCCGTGACATTCAGCGAATACGCTTTCGCAGTGGCCGGAATCCCACAGGAGCTTAGCGGAATGGGGAAATCCCGGGTCTGGTCCGTAACCAGAGCCGGCCCGCCAAACTCGCCGGCCGAGCCGCGGGTGTCGGCCACACGGCAGGGCGCGGCGGGATAGAAGGAATACGCCGTCGCAGTGCCGGCCGTGTCGAAGTAGCCGTCGATATCGAGGATGACATCGCTTTGGTCGCTGACGTAAACGCTCACCGCCCCATTAGTCCCTGCAGGAACGATGGCCGCGTTGGCCACCACCGTACCCGCGAACGAATTCAGAGTCGAGACGAATGGCTGCGGCTGCCCGCTGGGCCACAGCGTCAGGAAGCTGAGGGGGCCAGCCGGCACCACCGTGACGTTGAGCGAATAGGCCTGCGCGGTGGCCGGAATGCCGCACCCGCTCGAGGGGACCGTGAAGGAGCGGTTGGTGCGGGCTACCAGCGGGCCTCCGGCGCTGCGTGTGTCCACCACGCGACAAGGCGTCACGGGGACGAACCGCAAAGGAGCCACCGCCGTGCCGGTGGTGAAGGACCAGATCGCGGAGCCGGCGGAACCGGCGCCGTTCTGGGCCACGATCTGCCAGTAGTAAGTGGTATTCGCGGCGAGCCCTGTCGCGGTGTAACTGGTCCCCGTCGTGGTGGTCACCAGTGGCGGCGTGGACAGGGTTCCGAAATACACCTCGTAGGACGTGGCGCCGCTCGCGGCATTCCAGGTCAAGCTGGTTGTTAGCGGAGTGCCCGTGGATCCGTTGGGCGGGGAGGTTAGACCGGGGGCCGCGGGCAGAGCCGCCGTCACCTGGAAGCTCTGGTCTACCGGCGTGGCCGCGGCGTAGTTGGCGTCGCCCGCCTGTGTGGCCTCGATGGTGCAGGTGCCGACGCCGATCAGCGTCACGGTCGCACCCGAAAGCGTGCAGACGGACGGCGTGGTCGAGGCGAAGCTGACTGCAAGTCCCGACGACGCAGTCGCGCTGACCGTGAATGGTGCGCTGCCGAGAGCCATGTTCGAGAGCGGGCCGAAGGAGATAGTCTGTACCGCCGGCCCGGCCTGGGTGACGGTTACCGCCACGCCTACGGACGGAATGCCGTTGGCGACAACCTGTATCGTACTGGGGCCGGTTTCGATGTTAGCCGGCACGTCGAAGTTAGTGAAAACCGATGCGGCTCCAGTCGCCACACCCATCGTGCTGTGGCCATGTGTCCTGGCGTAAAAGACATGACCGGAAGCACCATTCGTGATCCTGACCAAGGGATAGTTCGTGGCGTTCTGCGCCTCGTCACCAAACGCCGATCCCTGATTCAGACCGTTGAATTGCGTCCCGGTGATCCGATATGTGGCGCCGCTCGAAATGGTCGACGGGACGGCGCTGATTGTGGGCGCCCACGCGGCATTGTAAGTGGGCGACGCCGCCGGAGTGTAAATCTGGACTGTGGCGGAAAAGTCGACCAGCATAACTTGTCCGGTGGGCAGCACGAGTAAGCTTGTGAAATAAGTCGCATCACTCAGAGCATCGGGCGGTGCCGGAACACTGTTGAGCCTGGCGCCGTCGAATTCGAAATACTGCAAGCCGACTCCGCTTTCGCCCGGGCTGCCGCCGAACAGCACGTGACCGCTCGGCAATACCACGCCCGGGCCATCCTGAACATTCAGACCCGTGGGCATCTGGGGACCGGCTGCCCAGCTACCCGTAGCGGTGGACAGTGGAGGCGGCGGCGTGTAGATACCGGTGAATCCATTCGCTCCGACCGCAAATACCGTGCCATCGGGACGGAGCAGTGTAGGCCCGATCTCCCCGGGCGGGTTGTAAGTCGGGCAGCCCGGCGCCGTGATCGGCGTTGAGGTAGTGGGCGTGTGCAGGTCTTGCGGGGTGCTGCCGGCGCTGGCCCAAACGCCGGTCGTCGAGCCCGAGAACTGGAAGCGTTCCGATGACGGAGCGTTCTTTACATCGAGAGTGAAGAAGCTCCCATCCGGGAGCAGCGTCCAACCTTCTTCCGAATTTATGCCATCGGTTTTGCCGGTGGCGGAGACAATGGACCACGCAAGAGTTGTCGGATCGAGCACCGCCAGATCCTGATACAGCTTGCTGCCGACGATCAGGCGGCCGTCGGCCAGAACGGTGGCGGGCGCGTCACCGATGCATTGGAAGTGATCGGGCGAGCCGGCGGATGGCGGAGCGATCGGGGTCCAGGTGTTGGCCGCTGGGTCATAAATGGCGCCCAGATTGGTCAGCGCGAACTGACCGCCGTTGTACTCGCCGCCGACAATCACCACGCGCCCGTCAGCTAACACCGCCGAGGCGAAGGCATCGGGCGCGTAACCGGAAGGCAGCGCGGCGAGCGAAGACCAGGTACCACCCAAATAGCCCGAAACAGGATCGGGAGTGAGTTTATACCAGGCAGAATAGGACACGCCCTGGCACATCACGCTGCCGTCCGTGAGAAGCAGGCAAAGCGTCAGACCATCCGGCGGTGGGGTAGCCACGGTGGTCCAGCTCTGCGCTTGGGCCAGGCAAGCCAGAGTCATCGCCAGCAATAGAGCGCGGAGCACACCCATCGAGTCCCTCTCCAGTCGTGTTGATGTGCGCGGCGCCGTTCGGGATTCAGATCTGTTTGCCAAGGTCTGTGTGCCATAGCCCGCTGCCGTTACAATAGAAGCGAGCATGCATCTTTTGTCCCGCCTGTTTCGGCACCTCCCGGAATTCTTGATCGCCGGGGCTGTCATCTGGGTTCAATTCCGACTCTGCCAGCTGCTGTGCCGGTATGGCGCGCTGCGCCGCTCGCGCGGCTGGCGCGTGGCGATGTGGGTCCTGGCCACGGTCCTGGCACTGTGGATCGTGCTGGGGATTTTGGGCTCGTATGCGATGTATCTGACCGGAGTGCGATCTTCCGCGACACTCATCTGGGTCCGCGGGATCGCCCTGGCGTGGTCGCTGGCCTCGGCCTTCGCTTTCCTGGCCCTGTCGCTATGGCGGCGGATCCCGAAATTCAACCAGGAGCGGCGCGGCTTCGTGCGCGCGGCCGGTGCGGCCTTTGTAGCCGCTCCGCTTGCGGCGATGACGTTCGGAATCCTGGTGGAGCGGAAGAATATCCACCTCCGGGAAGTGGATGTTCCCATTCCCAACCTTCCCAAGGATCTCAACGGCCTCCGGATCGTCCAACTCAGCGACATCCACTTGAGCCCGTTTCTCACCGAAGAGGAACTGGCGCGGGCCGTGGACATGGCGAACGGCACGCGAGCGCACCTGGCGCTGGTGACCGGAGACCTGATCACGGCGCACGGCGATCCGCTCGATGTGTGCCTGAAGCAGCTGGCCCGTCTGCGGGCGGACGCGGGAACGCTCGGCTGCCTGGGTAACCACGAAATCTACGCGAAAGTCGAAAAGGAGGCGACGCAAAAGGCGGCCCGGCTTGGCATCCGGCTCCTGCGCCAGGAGTCGCAGCGGCTTCGGTTCGGAAACGCTGCGCTCAACATTACAGGCGTCGATTACCAAAAGCAGAACGATGACTACCTGCCCGGGGCCGAGCGCTGGATCGTGCCGGCGGAGACTAACATTTTGCTCTCGCACAACCCGGACGTGTTCGACGTGGCCGCGCGCCAGGGTTGGGACCTGACGATTGCGGGCCACACTCACGGCGGCCAGATCAGCGTCGAGATCCTCGACCAGCAGTTGAGCGCGTCGCGGTTCTTCACGCCTTACGTCTACGGCCTTTACCGCCAGGGCCGTTCCTCTATCTGGGTTACGCGTGGCATCGGGACGGTGGGCGTGCCCGCGCGCATCGGAGCACCGCCGGAAGTCGCTCTTATAAAACTGTGCGCTATCTAGTCCTCAGCGACATACACGGAAATTGGGAGGCGCTGGACGCGGTGGCGGCCCAGGCGCGCGGGGCTTACGACACCGCCGTCTGCTGCGGCGACCTAGTGGGCTACTGCGCCGATCCGAATCCGGTCATCGACTGGGTGCGCGCGAACGTGGCGGTGGTGGTGCGCGGCAACCACGACAAGGTCTGCACTGGGCTGGAAGACATGGAGTGGTTCAACCCGGTGGCGCGCGCGGCGGCGGAATGGACCTCGCGCGCGCTGACGCCGCCGAACCTGAAATACCTGCGCGACCTGCCGCAAGGGCCTGCGGAGGTGGAGTCCTTCCAGATCCTGCATGGCTCGCCGCTGGACGAGGACGATTACCTCATGTCGACTTTCGAGGTGTCCCAGATTCAGAGCCATCTCGACAAGCGGATTTCGTTCTTTGGCCACACGCACCTGCAAGGCGGGTTCCTCTGCGACTGGAACGGGGTGAGGCGCATTGGCGGCGCGCTGCCGAACGGCGACACGGTGCTCGACCTCGATCCGGACACGTGGTACCTGGTGAATCCGGGCTCGGTCGGGCAGCCGCGGGACGGCGATCCGCGCGCGGCCTACGTGCTGTACGATCCCGATGCGCGCGTGGTGGAGTACCGCCGCGCGGAGTACGACGTCCGCGAAGCGCAGCGTAAGATCCGCGCCGCCGGGCTACCTGAGATCCTGGCCCTGCGCCTGGAGACAGGCGACTAGCAGCGAACCGCGAACGTGAGTGAGCGCCTAGTCCCCGAACGAGCCGACCTCTTCCCGCTCCTCGGCCGCCGGCTTGGGCGGAGGGGCGGGTGCGGGCGCTTGAATGCTGACCAGCTCTGGAGCGTCCGGCTCCTTGAGCACGTGCTTGCGGTAGAGCTTGGCCATGCGAGCGTTCTCGTCGCGCTGGCGCGCTCGTTCCTCGCGCGCATTCTTGGCGAAGCCCAGGGCGTCGAGATCGTGCTGCTCCTGGTTCGTCACCAGCTCGTCCTTGAGCACCAGGGAATGATCGACCGCGCCGAACTGCACGCTCTTGCCGCCGGCGAAAATCTCGTGCTTGCCGTGCTCTTCGTACCACTTGGTGAGCGTCGCGCTCATGTGGATCTTTTCGACGATCTGGCGCCAGCCGATCCCGGTGTTGTACGCGCAGAACGAAATCTCGCCTTCCTGCGTGGCGTAGGGGATGATGCACTGTTCGGTGCGCCGGAAATCGTAGTTGTAGAGATCCTGGAACCACATGCCTGCGATGAAGAGTACGTTCCAGCGGTCCTTGCGGCGCCTTTCGATGTCCTCGATGGTGCGGTCGCCGGAAACCTTGCCGTAGTCCTTGCCGCTGACGCCGAAGCTCTTGTCGAATTTCTTGTAAAGCGCCCACAGCGAGAAATGTTTCGGCGCCTTGAACGGGTCGTAGTTACGCGCCAGCCCCAGCGCCATACCCAGAACCGAAAGGAACTTGCCGCGCGCGGCGTCGTTGACGCTGGCGATGTCCTTCGACAGTTTGTCGGCATTGACGAAGGCGGTGAACGGCACGGCTTCCTTGGTCTCCTTGTCGACCATGATCGCCATGCCGACGCCGCAATTCGGATGGCAGCCGCAGCTCAACTGGCCCCACTCGGCCTGAGGGCCGTGAACCAGGTCCGCCCAATCGGCGAAGGTGCTGACGAAGGACAGCGGGAACCAGTCGCGGGTCGGTTCGCCCAGGCCGGTCTGCGCCTTCACGTCGTGCGCCAGGTGCGACAGCGTGTAGCGCTGCGCGTGGCGCCGGTCGTCGGTGATGGCCTCGTCGCGGCCGGTGAAGGAAACGGGCTGGAAGGAGCAGAACGGAATGCGCTTGGGATTGTCCAGGGCGAACTTGATGATGCGCCCGACCTGCTCGTTGTTAATGCCGTTGATGATGGTGGTGACGGGCACGATCTCGACGCCCGCTTTGTGCAGGTTCTCCATGGCCTGCAGCTTGACGTCGAACAGGTTGCCGACGCGGCGGTGCGAGTTGGCGGCGTTCCCGACGCCGTCGAACTGCAGATAGGCATAGCGCAGTCCGGCCTCCGCGGCCTTCTGGCAAAACTCAAGACTCTTGGCGAACTCGATGCCGTTGGTGGCGGCCTGCACGCTGTTGTACCCGACCTCGCGCGCGTAGCGCACAGCGTCGAGGAAGAAGGGCGAAATCGTCGGCTCGCCGCCGGAGAACTGCACCGACATCTGGCGCTTGGGCTTGATCGAGATGGCGTTGTCGAGCAGTTGCTTGATCTCTTCCCACGTCAGCTCGTGGACGAAGCCCACCTGGTTGGCGTCCATGAAACACGGGTCGCACATCATGTTGCAGCGGTTCGTGAGGTCGATGGTCAGCACCGCGCCGCGGCCGTGGGTGATGGTGCTGGTGCCGTGGTTGTGGAGCTTCGCGTCGTTGTGGGACCGCATGTCGCGGCCGGGGAACATGGCTTCGATGTGCCGGTAGAAGGCGGAGTCGATGGACATGACGTCCTCGAAGTGGCCGTGAATGGGGCAGTCCTTGACCATCAGGATCTGGCCGTCGCGCTCGATGATCTGGGCCTTGATCTCCCCGACCTTCTCGTGGAGCAGGTCGTGGTAGTCCTTCTTGCCGTCCAGTATCTCTTTGCGAGTCGCCGGAACGCACTTAGGGCAAAGCGAGTCGGTCTCGCGCGGCCAACCTAGCGGCGGCTTAGCCTTCTCATGAGATTTAAGGAGCGGTTTGTCCGCCCACTTAGGCTTGAATGACGGGTTCTGGTGAATCCGGTTGGCCCGTTCGAACACCGCCCACGCGGCCTTAGCCACATAAGTCAGGCCCTTCTCGAAGTACTTGATAGGCTTGTGCATCCGCTCCTCCAAGAGACTACCCCCAGAGTAACCGCCTCTAAGTCCGGCGGGTAGCCAAAACCGCCGAAACGCTGGTTTTGTCCGCTAGATGGCGAAGATGGGAACGCAAACGGAGTTAGTGGGACGGGCGAAGGCGGTAGGTGCGGCGCAATCCCCTAAACCCTTGTTTTTCCCCACTTAGCCTCAAAAATGCTCAACAGGGCAAGTCCCGGGTGGGGAAAAGGGGAAGATGTGGTGAAATCGTGAGAGGGATGCGATCAAGGGGCACAGAGTTCCGCAGCAACGCCAAAGCCGTCTGGCGACGGGCGCGCGAACTGGCTATGATCGCGCGGGGCCTGATCTCGACGGATCATCCGGTTCTGGCACACCTAGTGGTGACTCGCCGGTGTAATCTGGCTTGCGAATACTGCAGCGAGTACGATCACGTGTCGCCGCCGGTGCCGCTCGAAGCGTTGATCAAGCGCGTCGATCGCCTGGCCGAGCTGGGAACGAGTATCGTCACCATCAGCGGCGGGGAGCCCCTAATGCAGCCGGATCTGGACGAGGTCATCCGGCATATCCGACGCCGGGGCCTGCTAGCGGGGCTGATCACGAACGGGTATCTGCTGACCGCCGCGCGAATTCGCGCGCTCAACGACGCCGGCCTCGACCACCTGCAGATCAGCATCGACAACGTCATTCCAGGACAGGTCTCGAAGAAGAGCCTGAAGGTGCTGGACCACAAGCTGCGGTTGCTGGCGGAGCACGCCGAGTTTCACGTCAACATCAACACCGTCCTCGGGTCGTCGCTGGGCCGGCCTTCCGACGCGCTGGTAGTGGCGCGGCGGGCCAATGAGTTGGGTTTCACGTCTACCGTGGGCATCCTGCACGATCAGTGGGGCCAGATGAAACCGCTCGACGCGGAGCAGCGCGAAGTGTTCGTCGAGATCAAGGCGCTGGGGAAACGCAGCTACTCGCGATTCAACCGGTTCCAGGACAATATGGTGGCGGGAGTCCAGAACGACTGGCGTTGCCGCGCCGGCGCGCGCTACCTCTATGTCTGCGAGGACGGGTTGGTGCATTATTGTTCCCAGCAGCGGGGTTACCCTGGCAAACCGCTCGCCGAATACACGACCGAGGACGTGCGCCGCGAATTCCTCACCGAGAAGCCGTGCACCAGTTCCTGCACGGTATCCTGCGTCCATCAGGTGTCTTATCTTGACTCCTGGCGCGCCCCTCAGCGCCGGCCTGCCCCGTTGGTGACCGCTCCTTCGTTAGTACAGATAGAAACAGCTCAGGACTAAGTGGGTAGGCGTCCACGCCTGCAGCGGACTAAGCGGGTCTGGAGACCCGCTGCAGGACTCGAGTCCTGCCCCACGCGAATTGCTTCTGCCAGACACGATAACGGGCCACCCAGGGCCACTCCCTTGAATGACCGGCGGACCTGCTGAGACCGAAAGCGGCACAGGCGGACACCCAATTTCCCCCGTTTAATGACTTG
>Ga0265338_10007694_pt1 | contig 13274 bp, 11 predicted proteins | sample 42126metaG_FD_193579 | JGI IMG/M metagenome (GOLD analysis project Ga0265338, IMG submission 193579) | Rhizosphere microbial communities from Carex aquatilis grown in University of Washington, Seatle, WA, United States - 4-21-26 metaG | ecosystem: Host-associated > Plants > Roots > Rhizosphere... | reverse complement strand
TGGCCGGGCCTTCGGTGACATGACCGTTGGGGTCGAAGGTTGACCCGTGACATGGGCAAAGAAAGGAACGATCCGGTTCGACGCCCACCCGGCAACGCCGATGGGTGCAAATGGAAGACAGGGCAATAAGTTCGTTACCCCGGCGAATGATAAAAAAGCCCAGGGCCTGGAAGCGGCCATAGACACCGTCGGCGGCATAGCCGGCCGCCGGTCCGGCGTTGATGACCCGGGCTTCGCGCGCGGAAGAAACCGCACCGGGCGGCGTGGAACTGCATCCAGCGACCAAGCCCGTGCTCATGAGAATAAATTGTCGCCGGTTCAAAAGCATGTCGCAGTTTTTTGGAACGCTTCAGTATTCAAACACCAGACTGACCATCACACCGTGATGCACTTCGGTGCGGGCGTGGTTATCCAGCGGGAACACATAGCCAATGCCGAGGCGCGGTTGCACAGTGCCGATGGTTTTTAGGTTCAGACGAAAGGCCGCGTTTCCCAGCAGACGGTTTTGACCGGACTCACCCTTGTTCAACCCGGTTTCGCCGGCCAACTCGAACACCGGAATGACCTGCAACACGCCGGGCAGCGGCAACTCCCGGTGCTGAACCGTCCAGCCGAAATCGAATCCGTATTCAAAGGTCTGCCGGCCGCCATCATCACCGGGGCCGAATAGGGTCGAATAGCCGAAGATGGATTGCACGGTGAAATGTCCACCGATTCTGGTGTCGTTGAAAATTTTCGGAACCAGCTCGGTGTTTTTGCTGACGGCAGATTCGGTCGGAATGCCCACTTCCACACCCGAGCCGAAGGTGGTGTCCCAAAGTCCCCCGGCGGAGACGAATTGGTAGAACGGACAGCGCGCGCCCAGGTCAATATTGCCGATGCCTTCGGAAACATCACCGTCCTCCATGTCGCGCTCGAAGGGGACCTCGATTTCCAGGGTCAGCAGGCCGAAACCCTTCTCCACTTCCGCAGTGATGACATCGCTTTTTTGGCCATCCCCTTCGGTGTGCAACCAGTCCAGACGGGCTTCATTGTCTTCCAGGTCCGAGTCGTCCACGAGAAACGGTTCCGGGAAGACGTCCTGTCCATAGGAACTGCGATGGTCAAACAGATTGAACAGGCCATAGCGCGTGTCCGGCGGCGGCAAGGGCAGAGTCGGCTCTTCCGCGATCAATGCCGGAAGGCAGACCAGGGTTCCAAAAACCGCGGCAAGGAACGTCACTGGCCATTTCATGGCGGCGATAATGCCTTGTCACCGGGCCGTCAGCTTCCGTTGGCTTGCGATTTATTGACGGTGACTTGCTCATCATTTGCGGCTCCAACCATGACAAGATATTTGCTCGCGGCCCTAAAGATGGCACATTGGGGTTGTGCCTAAACCGGTCAAACCAAGGGCGACCGCCGCCGATCCGGCGGACTTCGCCAGGGCGCCGGCGTTCACCGAACGTCCGGCGTGGAATGCGATTGGTGAAGGCTGGCGTCATTTGCACGGCAGCGTGCGCGGGGCGGGCGTGAGCTTCGAGTGGCACGACTTCAAGACGCACATGGAATTTGACTGGGGCAAGAGCTTTCATCCCGGCAGCATTGAAGTCTGTTTGAATCTGGCCGGAAACGGAAGCGTCGCCTTTAACGGTCAGGCGGCGGCCTTCACCCCGTTGACCATCGGTTTTTACCGGCGCGGCGAACAGCCTTTGCGCGCGTCCCGGCAGGGGGAACAGCGGCACCAGTTTTTGACGGTTGAAATGTCGTTCGATTTTTTGCGGCGGCACCTGGGCGATTTCGCGCCGGCGTTGCACCCGCTGGTGCGCGAAGTCGTCGCCGGGCAATCGGAAAAGTCCGCGGTGGTGGCGCCGACCCGGTTGACGAGCCGGCAACAGCAGTTGCTGGCCAGCCTGCGCGAAGCACCCGTACTCGCGGCGGCGCAAAAGCTTTGGTACCAGACGAAGGCGCTGGAACTGGCGGCGGAATTGTTTTTCTGCGCGCCGGGCGAACGGGAACTGTTCTGCCAGCGGCAGCAACGGCTTTCCGCCGAGCGCGTTGAGAAGGTGGTGGCGCTCCTCGGCAAGAACCTGGAGAACCCGCCGAACCTCGAGGAGATCGGACGCGCCGTGGGCTGCAGTCCGTTTCATTTAAGCCGGACGTTTTCCTCGGCCACCGGCATGACCATCCCGCAATATATCCGGCAGTTGCGCATGGAACGGGCGGCGGAGCTGTTGCGCTCGGGGAAGTTCAATGTCACCGAGGCCGCGCTGGAGGTGGGCTATTCCAGCCTGAGCCATTTCAGCCAGGCGTTTCACGAAACTTTCGGCTGTTGCCCGGGGCTTTATCCGGTGCGCACGCCGACACAGAAAACTTCGCTGAAATAGGGGCAATTGCGACCCCGGAACCGGCCTCCCCGGCGACGGAAAACCTTTCCCGTCATCGGTTTCGACCGAACGTGAAATTTTTCACAAACTTTCTTGCGGAACCGGCGGTCAATCGCTAAACATCTTGCCCAATGTTTGCGGAGCAAAGGACAATATTTGATTAACTGACGGGTCGTTTTCTGAGAAGCCAGTGATTTTTCCGAAGTGGACAAACCAGTTGCCTTTTTTGATCGCCGCCGGCCTTGCGCTGGTGGGCGGCGCCGTCACCGCCGGGGTCACTTATTATTTCACGCCCAAATACTCGCGGGTCGGTTACGAGCCGATCCAGCCGGTGCCGTTTTCGCACGCCGTCCACGCCGGCCAGTTGGGCATGGACTGCCGTTATTGCCACACCACCGTGGAAAAATCCTGGTTTTCCAATATTCCGTCCGCGTCCACGTGCATGAATTGCCATAATCAGGTGCTCAAGGATGATCCCCGGCTGGCCCTGATCCGGGAGAGCGCCACCAATGGCGTGCCCATTCCCTGGGTCCAAATCCACCGGGTGCCGGACTACGTTTATTTCAACCACTCCGTCCACGTGCGCCGCGGCATCAGTTGCGTGGAATGCCACGGACGCATTGACCAGATGGACGAGGTGCATCACGCCCAATCGCTGACCATGGCATTCTGTTTGAATTGTCACCGCGACCCGGCGGCGTTTATCCGGCCCGAAAACAAGATCACGGATTTGGGCTGGCAATGGAGCACGAACGCGGACGTTGCCGCGGACATGCAGGCGACCAACGGCGTGAAATTTGTGCACGACTGGCGCGTGCAATCGCTGGAAAACTGTTCCGCCTGCCACCGATGATGAATTTACGATTTACGATTTACGAATTACGAAGGGCGCTGGCAGGCGGGCGCCGGCTGGCGGTTCTATTCAATCATCAATCATCAATCATAAATCATAAATTTACGGCAATCCATTGGTCTGCCGCCAAAAGATGAACGACCATTCGCCCAATTCCATTTCCGCAAAGGGCAGACACTATTGGCGGAGCCTGGATGACCTGTCCAACACGCCGGAATTCAAGGACTGGCTGCATCGCGAATTTCCGCAGGGCGCCAGCGAGTTCGAAGATCCGGTTTCCCGGCGGCATTTTGTCAAAATCATGTCGGCGTCGTTTGCGCTGGCCGGCTTGGGGCTGATGGCGGCCGGGTGCCGGCGGCCGGAGGAGGAACTCGTGCCGTTTTCGAAGGCGCCGGACGACCTCTATGACTACGGCATGCCGCAATTTTTTGCGACGGCCATGCCCACGCGGACCGGCGCCGTTCCGCTGGTCGTCAAATCCTACGATGGCCGGCCCATAAAAATCGAAGGCAACACGCTGTATCCGGGCGCCAACGGCGGCACGGACCGTTACGCGCAGGCCTCGATTCTGAACCTGTACGATCCCGACCGCGCGCAGCGGTTCAGCAGCGGCGGCAAATCGGTTTCGCGGGATTACGCGTTGAAAGCCCTCGATGATTTGTCCCGAAAGTTCACGGCCAATCAGGGTCAGGGACTGGCGTTTCTGGCGGAAAGCAGCACCTCGCCGTCCCGCGCGCGACTGCAAAGGATCATCGCGCAAAAATTTCCGAATTCCCGGTGGTTTACCCATGACGCGATTGATTCCGGCATTCACCAGCGCGCGGTGACGCAGGCGTTTGGCCAGCCGGTGCGGCCGGTGTTCCGCTTCGACAAGGCGAAGGTGATCCTGTCGCTGGACTGCGATTTTCTCGGCGGTGAGGACAACACGCACCATTACATTGCGGGCTTTGCCAAAGGCCGCAAGCCGGAGAATGGCGGAATGAACCGGCTGTACGCGGTGGAATCGCTGTTCACGCTCACCGGCCTGAATGCCGACCATCGGTTGCGCGTGGCGGCGGGTCTCGTGGGACAGGTTGCCGCGGCAATTTCGGCGCAGCTCTCCGGCGCGATGGTTTCCATTCCGGCAGGCGTCGATGGGCAATGGATTTACGAATGCGCAAAGGATTTGATTGCAAACGGAGCCAATGCCCTGGTGGTCGCGGGCCAACGCCAGCCGCTGGAGGTGCACTTGCTGGCTCATGCCCTCAACTCCGCACTGGGTGGCGTTGGCAACACGGTGACGTTGCTGCCTGCGGTGGAAAATTCCGGGGCCGATCTAAAGAATCTGGACCTTGCCGCGATTGACACGCTGGTCTGCCTGGGTGGCAATCCGGTTTACCATTTAAATTGGTCGGCCGGACAGAAGCCGAAGACCGTCGTTCGACTGGGGTATTACGAGGATGAAACTTTTGAGATCAGCGACTGGCATTTTCCGCTGGCGCATTACCTCGAATCGTGGGGCGATGCGACGACGAGCGACGGAACCGTGGTTCCGGTCCAACCGTTGCTGCAGCCGCTGTTTGGCGGGTTGACGGAGCTGGAATTTCTCGCGCGCGTTGCCGGCGAAGTGCAGACGAATCCCCACGACATTGTCCGCGCGACGTTGGGCGGTTCGGACGAAACGTGGAAGAAATGCCTGTTCAATGGATTTCTGGCTTATTCGGAGACGAACTCCGTGAAGGCGTCATTTAACCATCAAAATCGTCCTTCCCCGGCGGCGCCGATCTTGTCGGCGAGCAACCTTGAAGTCATTTTCTTCCGCGACGCGAAGATGGACGACGGCCGTTATGCGAACAACGGTTGGATGCAGGAACTGCCGGATCCCGTCACCAAGATGACCTGGGATAACGCCGTGCTCATCAGCCGAAAAACGGCGCGCGAACTGGGCGTGCAAAACGGGGAAATGGTCGAAATCACCTTGAACGACCGCAAGGTCGAAGGTCCGATCTGGACGCAACCGGGCATGGCGGATTATTCGCTGGGTTTGGCGCTGGGTTACGGGCGCGAAAAGGCGGGGCGGGTTGGCAGCGGCGTCGGGTTCAATGGGTTCAAGATTTTTGCCGGAAAATACATTGAGACCGGCGCGACCCTCCGCAAAACGGGTGGGACGCACGAGTTTGCCTGCACGCAGGATCATTGGTCCATGGAAGGCCGTCCGGCGGTGCGTGAGGCGAATCTGGCGGAATTTCAGAAAACCCCGGATTTTGCGAAGCAGATGCAGGAGAAGGAACCCCCGGTGGTGGCGCCGCTATATCCGAATCCGCTCGACGAAGCGAAGAAGACCGCCTTGCAGCAATGGGGTTTGGTCGTGGATTTGACGTCGTGTGTCGGTTGCTCCACGTGCGTGGTCGCCTGCCAGAGCGAGAATAATATTCCAATTGTCGGCAAGGACCAGGTGCGGCGCGGCCGCGAAATGCACTGGATGCGGATTGACCGTTATTACACGGCCGATCCGAAGAAGAAAACGGCGGAAGATGCGTTCCAGAAGGACAACGAACAGCAGTTTGAACAGTGGATTGACGAGGTACAGGCGGTCAATCAACCGATGATGTGCCAGATGTGCGAGGCCGCCCCGTGCGAAAACGTGTGCCCGGTCAATGCCACGACGCATGACCAGGAGGGGCTGAATTTGATGGTGTACAACCGTTGCGTCGGCACCCGGTATTGTTCGAACAACTGTCCTTACAAGGTCCGGCGCTTCAACTTTTTCGATTACAACAAGCGTCCGCTGGCCGATCTCAAGGGACCGCTTTACCCGACGCCGCTGTTGCACCGGACGGACGGCAAGTGGGATTTGCTGAGCTGGTTGAAACAACCGGACACCAGCGGCATGCGCGAGGCCGACGAATGGGATTTGATCAAGATGGCCAAGAACCCGGACGTGACGGTGCGGATGCGCGGCGTGATGGAAAAATGCACCTATTGCATCCAGCGCATTCAGCACGCGGAAATCGCGCAAAAGGTCAAGGCCGGCCCTTCCGGCGACGTCCGGTTGAAGGAAGCCGAAGGTACGATTCCCCGGACGGCCTGTCAGCAGGCGTGTCCGGCCCAGGCCATCACCTTTGGCGACATCAGCGACCCGGACAGCACGGTGAGCAAATGGAAAGGCTACGGCCGCAATTATGCCGTGCTCGGCGATTTGCTGACGAAGCCGCGCACGACCTATCTGGCGCGCATCCGGAATCCCAACCCCGCGATGCCGGATTATCATGCGCCCTATAGTTCCGAGGAATATAAGAACAATGGCGGCGAGCTCCATGCCGTAGAGAAAGGAAACAGTTAATGGCTGACACCGCGATCCCATTGAAATCGCTCGTTCCGCCGGCGGAATTGCGGCGCGGGTTGCAGGTGCCCGCCCATCACAGCCTGGGCTGGCTGACGGACCATCTCACCGCCATGCCCGAAGGGAAGACGCCGCTGTGGTGGTGGGTGCTGTTCATTCCGGCGGCGTTTTGCGCGGCCGTGGTGCTGCCAACGATGTTGATCTATCTGATTTCCACCGGCGTTGGCGTTTGGGGCAACAATGTGCCGGTGGCGTGGGGCTGGGACATCATCAATTTCGTGTGGTGGGTCGGTGTTGCCCACGCGGGTACGCTGATCTCGGCGATGCTCTTTCTGACGCGGCAGCATTGGCGCACGGCCATCGGGCGAGCGGCCGAGGCCATGACCGTCTTCGCCGTCATGTGCGCCGGACTTTACCCGGCCATTCACATCGGACGCGTCTGGTTTGCGTGGTATTTGTTCCCGATTCCGCTCACCACCGGCATGTGGCCGCAATTCCGGTCGCCGCTCATGTGGGACGTGTTCGCCGTCAACACCTACCTGATCGTTTCCTCGCTGTTCTGGTATATGGGCCTGATTCCCGATCTCGCCCTGCTGCGCGACCGGGCCCAGACCCGGGTGCGGAAATTCCTGTACGGCCTGTTCGCGCTCGGCTGGACCGGCTCGGCTCGGCAATGGCACAATTATGAAAAGGCGTATCTCGTTCTGTCCGGTCTGGCGACGCTGCTGGTGTTCACCGTGAGTTCCATCGTCGGCATGGACTTCGCCACGGCACAACTCGCCGGCTGGCACGAAACCATTTTCCCATTCTACTTCGTGGCCGGCGCGGTTTTTTGCGGGTTCGGCATGGTCCTGGTGCTGTTGATTCCCCTGCGCAAATGGTGCCACCTGGAGGACATCATCACGATGCGGCATCTTGACCGGATTTGCAAAATGACGCTGATGATGAGTTGCATCATGGGTTATATCTATCTGATGGAATACTTCATCGCGTGGTATTCCGGCAGCCCTTATGATTCCTGGGTGTTTGGTCACCGATTGTTCGGACGGTATTACTGGTTTGGTGGCTGGATCATGCTGCTGGTCAATGGGCTGCTCCCGCAGTTGTTCTGGTTCAAAAAAGTGCGCCAAAATCTGGTGCTCATTTTCGTCATCGCGGTCCTGATCAACATCGGCATGTGGTTTGAACGTTTCACCATTATCGTCGGGTCGTTGTACCAGGATTTCCTGCCGTCCAACTGGCATCCATTCTATCCGACCTGGGTGGATGCCTGCACCTTCCTCGGCACGCTGGGCGTGTTCTTCACCATGTACCTGTTGTTTGTGCGGTTCCTGCCCATGATCGCCGTCTCGGAAGTGAAAGCCATCACGCCGCACGCCGACCCGCATCATCCGCTTGGTGGCGCGAAAGGAGGCCCGGCATGAATCCATTGGCCTACGGTCTGATTGCCGAATTTGATTCGCCGGCGGCGGTATTGCACGCGGCGGAAAAGGTCCGCGACGCCGGCTTCCGCCGCTGGGACGTCTTCTCGCCCTTCCCGGTCCATGGCCTGGACAAGGTGATGGGTTTCAAAAATTCGCTCGTTGGCTGGTTTGCGCTGGTGTTTGGCGGCGGCGCGTTCATCGGGTCCATGCTGATGATCTGGTTCATGAACGATTTCGATTACCCGATTCTCGTCGGTGGCAAACCAATGTTCAGCGCGCCGCAGGCGCTGGTGCCGTCCTATATCCTGCTGGTGCTGGCGTCGGCCGTCGGGGCGTTTGTCGGCATGGTGGCGTTGAACCGGTTTCCGCGCCTGTATCATCCGCTGTTCAAGAACCAGCGCTTTGCCATGGTGACGCGCGACAAATTCTTCCTCGTGATTGAAACGTCCGACCCGAAGTTTTCCGAAACCGAAACCCGCGCGCTGCTGGAGTCCGCCGGCAGCACGCATCTCGAACTGGCCATGGCATGATGCGCTACTTCGTGCTCATCTTGTTGACCGTGGTGGCCGTGGTCGTCGGCATCGCCGGCCTGCGCGGACATCTTTCGCGCAAGCCGCCCATCGAGATCATCCCGGACCTGAACCGCCAGTTCAAATTGCGCCCTGAAGCGGCAGACGGCTTTTTTGCCAACGATCACACGTCCCAGTTGCCGCCGCCGGGCACCGTTCCGCGCAGCCGGCCCCTGGAGACCGTCAGCGGCCCGGTTTATCCCTACGAAGACGCCCCGGCGAACACGGGCCTGATCCTTGGCACGACCAATTTCGTGGAGACCAACCCGTTGCCGGTGACGCCGGCCCTGCTGCAGGATGGCCGCGAACAATTTGAAATTTACTGCACCCCGTGTCATGGCGCGCTCGGCGACGGCAATGGCATCACCAAAAAACTCGGCGTCATGCCCTCTGTCGCCAATTTGCACGACCCACGCATCGTGGACCTGCCCGATGGCGAGATTTTCAACACCATCACTCACGGGAAAAACTTGATGGGCGCATACGGCCCGATGGTGCCGGTCCGGGATCGCTGGGCCATCATTGCCTATCTGCGGGCCTTGCAATTGAGCTGGCTCGGCTCGACCAACGATTTGCCGCCGGCCCTGCAGGCCACGCTGAAACCGTGACCATGAAATCATCCAACGAACCCAACCCACTGCCGCCGCTGGATTTGTCCGGGTGGCGGAAACTGCCCGGCATTTTGATGGTGGTCGGCGGGGGGTTGTCGGTCATCGGTCTGGCCCTCCGGTCGGCGGAGTTTGGCTATGCCTGGCTGCTCGCGTTCATGTTTTACCTGAGCATTGCACTCGGCGGTTTGTTCCTGGTGATGATTCATCATCTGACCGATGCCGGCTGGTCGGTGGCCACCCGGCGGTTCTGCGAACACATCGGGGCGCTGCTGTTCCCCTGGCTGGCCATCCTGTTTGTGCCGGTTCTCCTGCTGGCGCCAAAAATTTATACCTGGATGACGCTGAACCCGCAGAATGACCGCGCCTTGAGCGCCAAATGGCCGCTGTTCACCTGGCCGGGCTTTTGTGTCGCGTCGCTGATCCTCTTCGGCGTCTGGTGGCTGCTTTCCTCGCGGCTGCGTTACTGGTCGCTCCAGCAGGATGAAACCGGCGATGTCAGGTGCACCCACCGCATGCGATTTCATTCGGGGTGGGGGATCCTCGCCTTCGCGGCGACGTTGACGTTCGCCTCCGTCCTCTGGATGAAATCGCTCCAATACCAATGGGCCTCGACGATTTATGGCATGTACTTTTTCGGCAGTTGCGCGTTTGTCGGGGTGGCCACGGTTTATCTGATCACCATGATTTTGCAGCGGCAGGGCGTGTTGACCAGCGTGCTGCGCAATAACCAGTTTTATTACCTGGGCACGTTGCTGTTCGCCTTCACGCTGTTTTATTCCTACGTTGGGTTTGCGCAATACTTCGTCATCTGGAACGGCAACATCCCGGATGAAACCTTCTGGTATCTCATCCGCGAGAACCATTCCTGGTGGACGCTGGACATGCTTCTCATCTTCGGCCATTTCCTGCTGCCGTTCCTGGTGCTGCTGCCGATCTGCGTCAAATCCAATTTCAAAATCATGTTCTGGGTCTGTGCCTGGGCGTGGGCGATGAATTTTGCGGACCTGGCCTTCAATATCCTGCCGGTGCTGCATCCGCACGGCTATCCGTTCAAGTGGCTCTGGCTGCAATTGGGTTGCCTCGCCTTCATGGGCGGCTTGTTGAGCCGCGTTTTTGTGAAGAATTTCAACGCGCACGCGCCGTTCCCGATAAGGGACCCGCGCCGGCTCGAAGCCATGGGCATCAAGTACGAAACACCGGAGGACATTGCCGCCACCGCCACCGACCCGGGAGGCCATTCATGAATTCAACCCATCCGGAAACCACCAGCGAACGTCCCGTCTGGCACGTCGGCCTCGGCTTTGTCATCGCGAGCCTGCTGTTTGCCGCCCTGGTGCTGTGGTTGAAATGCGCCACGCCGGTTCCGGCGATTGATGCCGACCGCGCCGCCGAGCGCGCCAAGGACCTCGCGGACATCCGGGCCACCGAGGCCCAAGCGCTGGACAATCCCGGCTGGATTGACCAGTCACGCGGCGTGGTGCGGCTGCCTATTGCCGTCGCCCTCCAGTTGGCCGCCCAGGCGTGGCAAAATCCCGCCCAGGCGCGCGCGGGCCTGATTGCCCGCGAGGGCAAGGCGACCGCGGCGGCGCCCGTGGCTCCAGCGAAGCCGAACGCATTTGAATAGAACGTGAACGAAACTCCACAAACGAATTCTTCGGCGGCGGAAATTGACCGTTCCTGCTGCATACCATTGCTCGCACTGTTTGGCGGCGCGGCGCTCTGGCTCGTGGTCGGTTCGGTGCTCGCCCTCATCGCTTCAATCAAATTTCATGCGCCGGAATTTCTCGCAAATCATGCCTGCCTGACCTACGGCCGCCTGCAACCAGCCGCGGACGACGCGTTGCTTTACGGATTCTGCCTTCCTGCCGGGCTCGGCGTTGCGTTGTGGCTGCTGGCACGCCTGGGCGGAACGCCGTTGCGGGGCGCCATCGTTCCCATCGCGGCCGCCAATCTCTGGCACCTGGGGGTGTTCGCCGGTTTGGCCGGTATTTTAATCGGCGACAGCACCGGTTTCACCTGGCTGGAATTTCCCCGCGGCGGCTCGGTGCCCATTTTCTTTGCCTACCTGCTGCTGGCGCTGTGGGCCATGATGAATTTTGCCGGGCGCCGTGAACGGGCGTTGTATCCGTCGCAATGGTTTCTGGTCGCCGGGCTCTTTTGGTTTCCGTGGATTTATTCGACGGCCAATTTGTTGCTCGCCACGAGTCCGGTGCGCGGCGTGACGCAGGCCGTCATCGACTGGTGGTTTGCCAACAATTTGCTCGTGGTGTGGACGGGCCTGATGGGATTGGGCGCTACGTTTTATTTCCTGCCGAAACTGATCGGGCGCCCCTTGCGAAGCCATTATCGGGTCCTGTTCGCATTCTGCACGTTCATGCTCTTTGCGACCTGGTGCGGCATCCCGCCGGGCGCGCCGGTGCCGGCCTGGATACCCACGTTGAGCGCCGTTGCCGCAGCGTGGCTGCTGGTGCCGTTGCTCGTGGTTTTCCTGGTCGTCCGGCAGACCGTGCAGGGTTCGGTAAAATCCAACTGGCAGAACACCCCGTTCTGCTTCATCGGTTCGGGAATTGACGCCTTCCTGTTGTCAGGACTGATGCTGATGCTGATGGCCTGCCCGCAACTCAGCCGTTATACGAGTTTCACCTGGTTCGGCGCGGCGGAAACGCAACTGCGCCTTTACGGTTTCTTTGCCCTGACGATGTTCGGTGCCGTCTATTACATCCTGCCCCGCGCGGTCGCTCTTGAATTCCCGTTTCCGAAGCTTGCCCGGGTGCACTTCTGGCTGTCACTGGCCGGCATTGCGCTGCTGGTCGTGCCGCTGGCCATCGGCGGTGTGGTGCAGGGTTGGAAATTACGACACCCGGACACCATCGCGTTTGCGGACACGACGAAGGCCATGCTGCCGTTCCTGCGCGCCAGCACCACCGGCCTGCTGCTGATGTTGCTGGGCAATCTCCTGTTTTTCGCGAATGTCATGGGCCTGACGCTTCACTGGAAGATTGCGCTGATCAAACAATTCATCGCGTTTGTAAAATCGCCGCTGGAACCGGGTTCCGCCTACGCTTCGCCACGGCGCGACAAGGAGGCGCAGGCATGAAAAATGGTTTTCTGATTTTCTTCGCCTCGTTTGTCATGCTCGGCGGTTCATGGTGCGGGTTCGTGCTCGCGCCGGTGTTGCAGTTGGGCGGCCAAAAGCAGACCACCATTCTCAATTCATCGGACGTATATCCGGCCGGCCGGCCCGGCCTGGCCAACCAGGGGCTGCAGGTTTATCGCGCCAACGGCTGTGCCGCCTGCCACACCGAGCAGGTCCAGCAGGAAGGCGTGACGTGTGAGGTGGTGTTGACCAGTTCCGGGACCAATCCGCCGGCGGTGACCAATGCGATGTCGTCCCTGAAATTAACCGGTCTCGACAAGAACACGGCCGATGTCATCGTGGATAGAATCACCGCCGTCGGCGGCAAGGCGGAGATTCACATTACGGCGACCGGCCCGGACATCGCCCGCGGCTGGGGGTTGCGGCACAGCGTGGCCGAGGATTTCCTTTACGACGACCCGGTGCAATTGGGCAGCATGCGCATTGGGCCGGACCTGGCGGACGTGGGCTCGCGTCGGCCGGACGCCAACTGGCAGCTGCTGCACCTCTACGCGCCGCAAAGCGTGGTCAATGGTTCGGCCATGCCACCGTTCCGTTATTTGTTCCGGATCCAAAAAATCGGTGGCGAACCTTCGCCGGGTGCCTTGAATCTGCCGAAGGGATTCACGCCGCCGGCCGGTTATGAAGTGGTGCCGACGGCGTCGGCGCAGGAACTGGCGGCGTATTTGTTGAGCCTGCAGGCGGATGTTCCGTTGCATGACGCGCCATTTACCCAGCCGCCGCCTGTTTCCAAGCCATGAATGACGAAACGAAATCCAGCACGCCTCAAACGTCCGACACCGGACCGTCCGTTTCGCGTTCGACGGTGCCGATCTGGATCATTGTTCTAACGCTGGTGTTGTTATTTCTTGGAATGGTCTATTTCGACCATCACAGCGGCTGGTTCGACCCCCAGGTTTACGGTCCTTACGCTTCCACCGAGGAACTGGAATTGTACCAGCCGAAATCCGGTGAGGCCGCCCTCCTGGCACG
>Ga0265338_10007693_pt1 | contig 13276 bp, 18 predicted proteins | sample 42126metaG_FD_193579 | JGI IMG/M metagenome (GOLD analysis project Ga0265338, IMG submission 193579) | Rhizosphere microbial communities from Carex aquatilis grown in University of Washington, Seatle, WA, United States - 4-21-26 metaG | ecosystem: Host-associated > Plants > Roots > Rhizosphere... | reverse complement strand
ATGGATCACGTTCGCTCACTGGTCGCATTGACCCATGACCGCAAAGCGCCCGACTATATTCAGTTTGTAGCGCATTTGGAAACATATACCATGATACGATACAAGCTGGAGGTTCTAAAATTCTACCATGTCAACTCGTATCCACCAAATTCTCTTTTGGCAACGGCGCCACTAACATTTAATGGCCTAATTGCGCGTAATAAGGAACTATCTGAAGACGATGCTGAATATGCTCGTAATGAGGCAGAGATTGAAAGAATGCGAATGCAAAAAAATGCAGAGATTGTTCTCCTAACAATGGATTTTAATGAATCGATTGAACGGTTGCTTGATACTGACTACATTAAGCGATACAAGTATAGCCCGGCATATTTGGACATGTTGCGAAGACAATTAAAAAATCATTTACCGTGAGTTTTGCGAAATGTGAGCGATACGCGTCGTCCGCGCTTTACACCATGGTCACTTTTCCTTGAGGCAATACCATGCTTCCATTCATATCTAGCACAACCGTGCAAACTTAGCATAGAGCATCTAGGGAGCATTTCTTCCCGCTTTTCACCCGTGTCCCGATGGATAAAATCCATGTAGATGTTCGAACCAAGTGATATAGAGACAATACCATCTGCAAAGGAAGCAGTGCTATCAATGTGAGGTGCAATACCTTGGCCGGGTAGATACTCATTGATAATTAGCTGATCTGGTCGCAGCGACAAACGATCAATGATTGATGTACACCATTCGGGAATGGGTGTCGCTGGTTTGGCTGCATCCTTTTCCTTGTAATCATAGGTATATCCATAATGTTGGGTACGTCGCTTTAAGCTAGTATTCCACTCGGATCCATCAATGTGAGCCAAGAGAGCCGTCTCTTCTTCTGGTGTAATGAAAGAAGGTTGAACTACGAGTCCTTCAATTTCTCGTTCACGTTTTTTACCCTCCATTTTACCAAAATTTAATCAATAGAGGGGTAGATTTTTTTAATTATGGAGGAACAACTCAAGGCATTGAAGAAGCAAGTCGCAAGTGCGCGTATTTCCAACGGAAAGACCACTGAAGCATTGAGTGCAGCATTGTTTCAGCTGCACAAGTTCAAGGTGGATAACGATATCCCATTGGTCAAGGAGAAGAAGAAGCGTGAGCGCAAAGACGGCGGTGAGGAGCAGCAGCAGCCCAAGGAGAAGAAGGCATCCGCTCCGAAAAAGACCAAGAAGGCTCCCGCCGCCGCCGCCGCTGATGGTGCTCCCGTCAAGAAGCGCGGTCGCCCGGCCAAGAAGAAGGCGGCAGAGGAGGCACCTGCTGCTACTGCGGCTTCCGATGAAGACAAGGAGTAAAGGGAATTTTCGGAACGAAAATTTTCACCACACATTAGTTTAGCCCAATGTAAAGAATGCTAACATAGGCCACTTTGGCTACTATATATCCGAAAATTTAGCCTACGTGGCCTATGTTAGATGTGTTTACGGGTGGTAAGAATTTTCGGAACGAAAATTCCCCGTTGGATAGAGGGTGTGGCCCCAAAATGTCTAGCATTGCCGACTATGCACATACGCAATACTACTACAAGGGTATTCCCTATAGCATTATCGACTTTTTCCATTCTGCAGAATGGAAACAATACATTAAGAATGGAAAGGGAGAAATACCATTCAATGAAGGTATTGCTCTCATGATGCGCTTGGCCGAAAAAGAGGGGTTTCCAATTGATGTACCGCTATTTGGAGGGATAATATGTGGCGATGAGGATGATACGAGTGGAGCAGCGTATACTGCCTTTCTAAATTGGAAAAAGCGCAGTCGTAAGGATGAATATGCACGCATTAGAACAATGGAAAAGTTTCTATCAAAGAATCGTTGTTATCCATATATACTGTATCCCCTATTTAATCAAGATTATAGTAGTAAAGAACAAGCACATCAATTGTACGCGGTGCGAAATGTATGGGATATTGAACACGTGAAACGTCCCTTTTTTATGCACGTATTCAAGTATAGCAAGCGTTTGGGAACCCATCGACGAGTGGAACCAGATTTCAATGTCGTCTATAAATGGAATCGAAAAGGCATGGATCCACTATTGGACGTGTACATTGAAGCAGCAAATGCATTTTGGGAGTTTGTCGTGCATCTAGAAGGAAAAGTGGAAGTTGTTGGAAGAAGAAGTCGGAAGCGATCTGGATGTGTATCAAATGCGAGTGATTTAGAATATGAATGGGTGGAATGGATGGGTACCCAAAGAGGAGAAGGTGGTCTCATCTATCGAAACCTCATTGATTACCACGCACGAATAATTAGCAAACAGCGTGAACGTGCGAGATTTATTGTATTTATGGAATTCTTGTTGCTTTACCTGCGTGGGGATACCATTGTCGATGATCCTGCACCCACAAAACAGGGAAAGCCACGCGAACTATATCTCAAATTACAGAGAGTGCACGAATGATTGTATCAAATTGATGTGGCGCCGAATACACTTTGATTTTTCCTTCAGAGTAGTGTACGACAATACGTTGACCTTTGAACGCTTCTTTGACCGCATTCATTTTTTCATCGGCAAACGGGAGTTCAAAGGCAATCATCTTGTAGTCATTGTAGAGTAGGCGAAAGCCGGTAAAAGACCCTCCTGACATGATGGGAAATTTTCGGAACGAGTGTCAATGTGTCACAATCTTGAGCTCCAATGAAAAGACATGCATAATGGAAAACCCCAAGAATAAAATAATTGTAATACCAATTGCAATTTCTGTAATCAATAGCCAACTAGCAAACTGTGGGAAAAACCGAAGCACTGTATATCCAATAGCAAAGCAAACGTATAGACCGGCAAAAATAATGTGAAATTTCACATAGGCACGCTTATAGTGCGACTTGTACTTGTAGTGTGTACGTAAACATACTACTACACAAATCATCCAAAACGCAAGTGCCAATAGTACCCCCAAATTGGCCCAATTCCTATCCCAATCCGTAATGGGAAACACAAAGAGTGTAATTGCAGTTGAAACATATACAAATACAGATGCCAAAAATTGAATCTTGCATGCGATAAAAGCGCGCTCATTGGTCAAGTAATAGATGCCATTGGAAACAATGAGATGCAATGATAGCAGCGAGTAGATTGCACTCACAATGAATGGAGCGACAAAGTTTGAATCCAACAAATTATCGAGCGTTGGAATACGTTCGCGGCATTGCATATTTGTCCCACATACTAGTATTGTTGACAAAAAGAGAAGAATTACCAGCGCAAAGCTAGAGATTGCAATGCGCCAAATGGGAATATTGTATTCAGTGACATCTAGGTCCAAATCTTGAACTACACCTGTAAATGGTTTCATAATTAAAAAATTTTCGTTCCGAAAATTCCCCAATGGGTCTCGAGGAATGTTCAGTATGTTTAGAAGAGAAGCAACTCTTTGTCCACTATTCAAACTGTGTGCATACCATATGTGTAGACTGTTTTCCGGAAATAAGACACGCAAACATGTGCCAAATGTGTAGAGCACCGCTTGAAGACAATGAAGAAGAAGCGCCAGTTGTGAAAGAAAAAGCTAATAGCTATATATTGGGGGTATCTTGTTTGGTATTGTCGGCACTAATACTATTTTCACTGTTGATTACCGTAGTTAACTTTGTGCGTCCACCAAATAGTGTCGATCCATACCATAGAAAAGGAATGAAGTGTCCACGGGGAGTTCCGGATCCTATAGGTCCCCAGGGTCCTCAAGGTCCCCAGGGTCCTCCAGGAATAAATGGACAGTGTATGCCCGATACCATCGTAATTGGCCCAGGAATCAAGATTAATTAATGTCTTCTCTTTATTTTTGAAAAGCCCGATTGTCTGAGTTTCCATTTGAGCACGGGTACTCCCTCGTCATTGATTGGAATAAGCTCCAATCCTAGCACTGATTCATATTCTGTAGGCTTGTCTGGTCCCAGAAATGTATTGTACAGTTTTGAAACGTCAAGTGGTTGTGCCCATCCCTTGATTGCGATATTGTAATGTCCATTTCCCGAAAAGACATCAATTGTGACACGAGGCATTGGAAATTCATATTGTAGAATGTTCAAAATGACGTTTCTGACTTCTCCGCGATCATTCTTGTCTACACGAGATAGGTCAAGACTATCTGCCATTTTTACTTCTTCTGCATTGGGAACATGCTTCATTTTTTTCTCCAACAGTAAAAAATATTTTTACTATGCTTGCTGTATTTAAAATGGAAATCCAGGAATTTGTCTCCACTCGACTGCCGACGTCTTGAGCACTGAGAAAATGATGAGTGAGCAAAAGCCAATGATATAGAGCATCAGCATATTCTGGCTCGGTTGACGACGCTTCTTCTTGCTGCTACTGCTCTTGCCGCCAAAGTAGCTTGCGACGCTGCTGCTTGTCTTCTTATTCTTGAGAGGAATGTAGACATAAAACACTGGAGCGCCACCGTTAATCATTTCCCGTGTCTTCATCTTGGTTCCCGGTCGAAATCCCTCCTCAATCTTTTCATACATTTCACGCGAGGCATTGTCAACGTTTTCCAGCACTACTTCCAAGTGGGAATCCGTGTTTTGCTTGACCATATCATATGCTTTCAAACACAGTGTAGGATTCTCGCGATTGCGAACACTGCTAACAATAAAGTCCTGGAAATCATCGTACAATGCAGCGCGTACTTGATGATCACGATTCGACGACATTTTTTATCTCCCAGAGCTAAAAAATTTTACGAATTTTAGAGTCAAAGAGGGTCTTTTAATTTCAAGATGCTGTTCAACAAGATTGATTGGAACAACTTGGAGATCCCTCCATTGGCCAAAAGTGAGAACCAGGTTGGGTATTGGGCATCTACTCCCACTCTTGACGGTGGAAAGCAAGCAAACATTCAGGCACCGATGGGATTGTTCCCATTTGGTACCAGTCCTCCGAATCTGGACAAGAACGTCAAAAAGTGGTCCATTTCGCTTGCAAAGACTGACAATGGTGTCACCAAGCCAATTATGGAGCAGTTTTTTAGCAAGATGGAAGAGCTGGATGAGTTTCTCGTCAACTATGCGCACAAGCATTCCAAGGATTTCTTTGGAAAGCAGCTACCTCTGGAAACTGTGCGCGCATTTTACAATCCCGTGCTCAAGTATGACAAGGATCCAGTGGCTGCCGCCAAGTATGGACCGAGAATTGCTCCCACTGTTGGATACAATGAGGAGACGCACACTTTTGACGATATTCCGTGCAAAAATATCGACAAGAAGGATCTTCCCATTGACAAGGTTCCTCGCAGAAGCAAGGGCATTTTGCAGTTTCGACTCGGCCAGGTGTATTGCGTCAACCAAAAGGCGTTTGGCGTTACACTCTTTGTCACGCGTGTCGACCTCATTATTCTGTCGCAAGAGCAGGCAAAGGAGCCCAATTTGGATGCCTATGATGATCCAGAGATGACGGCAGCGCTGCTTGCGTACAAGTTTCCCGAGCAGCAGCAGCAGCAGCACCCCACTGAGGGAGCTCCGCCCAATTTGCACGCCTATGGAGACGGAGCCGCAGATGCTGCAGCAGAGGCGGACAAGAAGCGCGAGCGTCCGGCTGACCCTGCTCCCGCAGCAGAGCCTGAAACAAAAAAGGCCAAGGGAGGAAAGACTTCTAAAAAGTAGTAGAAGAGAGAAAAAAAATGAATCAATCATTACTCACATCGCTAGAGAAAAAGGATGATGATGTACAAGTGCTTGAAAGCAATGCGTATGGAGTAGTTGTAATGACATCTCTAAATGTAGGAGAACCAATTGATGAGCAAGAGCCTGAAGAGCCGTCCCCGCTGCCGCCTCCGCTGCAATCCATCAATATACAGATTACACGGCATTTCTTTGCAGCAAATGCATTCATTTTTTTCATTATTCCAGTTTTTGGCATTGTTCCCTTTTATCTCTTGATTGAATATACGCAAATCATATCAATGACACTAGCAATATCATCGTTTGCATTTGTCATATTGCTGCACTTGATACTATATACGCTATCTAAAGAATCGTGGGCATTGTTCCCTACCTACTTGCTGACAATCTTTAATAATTATGTCTTTATTGTATCGTTGGCATCATTTGGCAGTACGTTTGCACCATTTCAAGGATGCTCTATCCTCTTTATTGAATGCACATCCATCATTATTGTCGCGCTCGTCATTGGTCGAACTAGCAAACGCTTGGATCCCATTTGGTGTACCCTTACCATGATGCTGAGTGGCCTACTCATTTGGAGCGTTGGTCTATATGCATTTATCAAGGAACAAGATTGGATATCGTCTGGTCTACTATTTGTGACATGTGTCATCATATATCCTCTTCTTTCTGGATACAAGATTTACCGCATCAATAGGAACATGTTTCACGCGGGTGAACTCATTAATCTAATGTGCGAAAGCCCGATAAGGGGTCTATTCTCAGAGAGTGGCGATGCAGCAGATTCGAATGATTGAATCGAATCTCTGGTCAGCAATGAAAACAATGGAAACAAATATCCATCGGTTGGGTATGCGAGGCGAGCGAGTTGACGATATTGAAAAGCAATCAAATGAATTGATGCAATCTAGCTATGAATTTGTGGAGCGCTTTGATCCATGGTACTTGCGCGTTGCGCGAAATGTAATGTGTTGCCCTAGTTGGTGGTGTCGAGTGGAACAGGCATCTCCATCAGAAGACATTGGTACACTTCCATGGATTGAATTATAGTTGATTACCTTTACTCACGTGGTTTGTCTCCATTTCCTTGACCAATTCATACTGAATCTTACCCACTTCATTCGAATAGTAGATGCCACGCACTCCTAGCTCCTTGTACACTTGTAAACAATGCTTACATGGTTTCGCCATTCCCAATGCACCAAATGGTTCCTTCTTGATTCGAATGACAATAATATCAATGACGCTGTATCGTTTGCTCAGATTGCCCTCGCGAATAATGCGACATTCAGCGTGCGTCGATGGGCAATTGGTCGTTGACTTGACATACTTGCCATTAATGAGTAATGAGCATCCAATGTGAGCACAGCGCACATTGGTACGTGCGTGAGCTAGCGCTGCGTGAATGGCATGCTTCATGTGGAGGGGATGGGAGACACTTACTTTCTTTTTTTGAGAACAATAATGTCCTCCAACACGTCATATCCTGGAAACGGATCTTCTTCACCCGTTAGTTTAGGCCAATGTGTACTAGTGATAAAGAATGATAACATAGGCCACTTTGGCTACCATATCTCCGAAAATTTAGCCTACGTGGCCTTTGTTAGATGTGTTTAGAGAGAGAACGGGTGGTGGAAATTTTCGTTCCGAAAATTCCCAAACGAAATTTTTCATTTTTGTTTTGCTTTTTTCCCTCCCTGCTTCTCCTCTTGCGGCTGCTCCTTTGGCACCGGTACAGCCAGTTGATCCGGTGGAAGCAATCGAAACTCTTTTGATTCAATCAAATGCACATTCTCGTATGAATTCAATCGCGCCAATTCAATTCCTCCCAATGATTCGCGCTCCAAATATAGGTAAAAGCGCAACAATGTATGCCGTTCCTTTGCCTTTTCGCTACACATTTTGTGAAACTCTTCCTCCTTACCAACGACGATACATTGCTTCTTTGCTCGAGAGATGCCTACATAGGCATATTCCCGTGTAAAAAATGGATTCGGATTCTCATAGATCCACACGATTACATTGTTCCACTCTGAACCCTGGCTACGATTGCACGTGGTAGCATAGCCGGCAGCGATATCACTGGGATCAACCAAATCTAGAGAAATGCGTTTTCCACTGGTAAATTCAAATACCTTTCCATTAATGTACCGCTTCACTTGGCCCATTTCACCATTGCGAACACCGTCAAATTTTCCATCGCTCTTGTAATTCTTTGTAAAGACCAATTTTCTTCCTGGGAATACTGGCCCACATGGAAGATATATTGGACTTTTACCAGGGTTCTTCAATATTCCCTTTTTGATCAAGATATCCTCAATAATTCGATTGAGTTCCTTTCTATCCTTGTTTCTCAATACAACCACTTGCAGCTTCATAATGTCTTCCACATTCTTGACAATGTCACCAATAATGGAAGCCAGCTGACTCACCCGATCGTCGGAACGCACCATGAATCGCAATGGCGCCGCCTTGTCGGTAGAAAACTGAATCTCTCGACTACGTCCACCTCTTATTAGTGCGGCCGCTTCTGCCAATGCCAACGAATCTCGCTCTACTCGCTTATTTTCCGTCAATAAAAATGCATGCTGTGGAAACGTAGCTACCAAATCACAAAAGGGAGCACCGCTCTTGATTGGAAAAATCTGTCCCAAATCACCCACAATGATGAGTTGTGCTACATTTGGCAGAGAATGCAATAGGCGCCCAAATAGCTTTGCATCAATATTGGATCCTTCATCCAAGATTAACACATTAAAGTGATTAATCCACTCTTTTGCCGCCTGAGATCCAGTTTCTACCATGCAGCAAATGTAATGAATCGTATTGGCAGTTTCTGGCCGATTTCCAAAGCGCTTCCGTAGCGACTCTACCATATTGGATACAAATGTTGCCACCAGTGGGCCAACTGGCGGATTTCCCAATTTTCGCCGCGCCAAGTGTGCAAAAACTGCTACCAGTACCTCGGTTTTACCGGTACCTGGCGCTCCTTCCAATAGGGATATGCGATTAGTGAGTGCGTGCTTGACAAAGTTCACTTGATCTCCCGTTAAGAGCGGTGATGGAATACATGGTGAATAGATGGATTGCAACGTCTTTGTCATTTCGTTTGACTTGGTTGCCATTCGCCCACACAGTGAATCAATAATATCGCGATTGATTGTGACATCTCTAATCGTTGCAACAAATTCGGGAAAGACACCAGTGGGAGCAGGGTTCATATAGTTTGCATCGATGAGAGCGTGAAACATGAGAAATTCCAACGCTGGGACCAATGCGTCGCAGGAATCATTGTTCTCAAATGCAATTGGTCCCCATTCTTCATCGCTTCGATACTCTTGAAAGAGCGTCGACGTGCGAAACAATTCATTACCCTTTTCGTTTTCACCTCTAATATAGCTGTACAGTCGGATTGCGCGCAAAAAGAGAGGTTGAATCGGCGGAAGCGTTTGACTACGACAATTCAACCGATATGAATGAAATCCCTCATAGGTGGCCTCCTTGAGCCCAAAATCTTCCTTGATAAATTTAGAAAAGCATGCCTTCCATGGATACATTGCTACCATTGTTGACAATTTTACCAATTGAACCGCATCAAGTCCGGAAATCTTTTTTTGGCCGCTAAAAAGAATGCGCAATGGCGCCTCGTAATCAATGCGAAAATAGCTACATAAAGAATTTAAATTGTACTTTGCAAAATACTTGTGTCTACGAAATTCTTCTACCGGCATTGGTAATAGGTCAAAAATGCGACGCAATTTGACTACTTGCTTTGGAGTGGGAGCAATTTCCAACATGAAATAATTGTACTCATCCACAGTAATGGTGGTTGGATTAATCTTTTCAAATGTGAGCGCTTTGGGCTTTGAATAAATAGCAGCACCCTTTGATGTATCAAATGTAAATTTACCAGAAATTATAAAGTATGGAGCACATGAACTGGTGACACCAGTAAAGAATGTTGGTAGTGACGACCGTATCTCTTCTCCCCTGGCGTCAATACACTTGATCCTAAATTTACGATATTTGTTATAATCAGAGGGTTGCCCTCCGACGATTGTAAAACGTTTCATCGATGAATTAGCTCGTTAGTTCCGTTGAAATTAAAAAAAAACTCAGACCCTTGCGTTTGTTAAATAATAAATGTTTACTTTGTAATTCGAATCTTCATATTAACAATATCTGAAATTGTAGGTTTTGACACACCATAAGCTTCTGCCAAAAATGTTTGTGTTTCTCCATACTCGTATTGTTCGCGAATATCACACACTTGTTCAAATGAAAGTTTGAACGGAACTGTTCCGTGCTCATATCTATCAACCATGTTTTCTTTGTGGGTTGCAAATCTAAGATGTTCCGAATTAACACACAATTTTTGACCACATTTGTGGGCCGCCTCTAAATCTTCAAGACGCACGTAATTGTTGCCAATGGTGCAGGCTACAATGTGTGCACCAGTATTGACGCCACCAATGCTTATTTTAGGATAACCACTATCAATAGCTCGTATCCACAATCGACAGTGCGTTCCATTGTACGAATGCTCCGTATCAATTCTCACATACTCGAGATTATTAAATTTTGCTTGGGCTTCATCCAATTGTTCTCTTGTCCATGGTATTTTTTTTGCAAATGATCTGGTGAGAGCTAATTGTTTGTTTCTTTCTTCTCTTTTGACTTCTGCCGTCTTTCCGTCTCTATCAGGCAAAAACGCCCACGATGCGCCATAATCAATATTACTGACGACAGACAGTGTTACATTAAATTCCTTAGCGCGCTCTGGGGCTGTCCCAAATCCATAGCTCCATTTGATCTCCTGTGCAACTTCTGCCGTAATCTTTGTTCTGTAATTCTTTTCACCTTTTGTAAGCCCATTTTTTGATTTGTCCATACCATTTTGCCCTTTCGTTGCAAGATACAAATGAGACGCTTTGCAACACAACGGTCTATCACATTTATGAGCACACTCGAGTGGCTCACCAGTCTTTTTTGTTCTCGGTAATGAAATTACACCAAGAGCAATCATAAGTGCCGCTCTGTGCACCATTTCCATCTTTCCATTGAACCAAATTTGACCATATCCATTAACAATAGTTCCTTCCCAAAGTTCACAATTTTCAATCAATCTTTTCCCTTCTGGAGCGAGTGTGGATGTGCACTTTTCCAAAATACGTTTTTGTGTTTTTGTGGAATAAGCAACAAATTTTTTCCACAAGTCACCTATCATTATGTCATCACTGCTATCTTCCTCCTCTCGCTTACGCTTTCCCTCTAAATTTTCCTCCATGTCGGGCTTCAAATTTTATAAATGATGCAGTTGCTTATTTTATTTTAAATTGTTATTGTCAGAGGGTTGCCCGTCAATTATCACAAAAACGCTTCATCGATGAAGGTGTGGATTGATTCACTCCTATTTACGTCGGGAGTACCCCTCAAAACCGACACGTTGCGAATATCCGACCCTTCTTTGATTTTGGATTTACGAAAACGTACTGATCGGTCACACTATTATGAAGATGGATTCCTTAAAGAGAAGGGATGTACATTCATCTCACTAGAGATTGAACGTGGCAAAGTGTATCATGATGTCGGTAGAGCGGTCAAGGACAAGAATGCGACAATGAAGCGCATCTGTCAACAAATGGTTGACACATTGCGACGGAAGCAGTCAGTTCTCATTGTTTGCTATGATGGCATGACTACCTCTGGATTCATTGCAATCATTGTTCGCTGGTGGTACAATGGGTGCATGGGAACCACTGTTGACATGATTAAGGATGTTAGAAGTGCAAACGATTTTACCTCTGCTCGCGATAAGGAGCAACGCGACCAAATGGAAGAAATTCGCAAGGAGGCGTTAAAGATTGTGGAATGGGAGAAGAAGGGATTCACCATGGCAAAGAAGCAAAAGGTGGAAGCAGAGGCTATCGATGAAGAAGATGACGAATAAAAGTTTTATGTCAGATTTTTTGAGCACTCTTCACAGTAGTACCGACTAGTTCCCTCTTCCACATACTTTACATTGGTTGCCTTGCACCTTGTGCATTCCATATGCCGCTTCCACATGTAGATTTCAAACTCTTCAATTGCGTAAAGAACTGCACCAAACATGGGATCATTCTTGAGTTCAATACGGATATCGGAAAAGAGCTCTTGTGCCAAATAAATTTGAAGAATACGTTGCTGATATTGCTCAATCGATCGCTTATAGTATGAGCTATCGGGAATCAAGTCAAATAGGGGACCATTGTCATATCGCAACTCTTTTAACCGCTTCTTGTCAAATTTGGTCTTTAGGCCGACAGTTTCAATGCCAGTCTTGTAGTAGTAATCAATATCGAGAAGCGCCTCATTGTATCGACGAATAAGACCTTCAATGAGAGGTTTGCGTTCCACTTGAGATAGTTCTAGAGTAATGCTACCATAGATGAATATGGCCAAGGAGTGCGCCTGCTTTGAGTAATTCTCTTGATTCAATGCTTCAATGATGGATGGATCAAATTTGGACTGTTCATAGATGCGACCATAGTTGACAGTAATGAGGGCAGAAGAAATGTCTAGAAACTTTTGGAGCATTTTTCTCGCGGGGAAAAATGCAATCAAAGGGCCTCCTAAAATCCAATACCCAATCATTGGTCAAATATTGCCATTTGGCCGAATTTATAGAAGTCTCCAAAGCATGCAGTGATCTATCTATCAAGCGACGTCGAATGACCGATATACTCATTGTACTGGAAAATATTGGCATGGTTCGCAAAGTAAACAAGGATTGGTACAAGATCTTGGGATCGGACAATCTAATCATTGACCAAGACGCCCGATTGTATGGATCGTGCGTACCGCTAGCCATATTAACACGGATTGTCTTTCGTCACTTGGTCGATACTGGCAATAAACGTCGTGTTATTGATATTATGCATCAATTGAAAATACGGGAGGAACATTGGGTCAAGATGAATCGACGTATTTATGATATTCTCAACGTCTTTGACGGTGCCAACATTATTGGACGTGATTTACGACGCATACAAGTTTTTGAATTGGACGTGCCGCCGCCGCTGCCTCCACCACCAGAGGAATTATTACCTTGGGAATTATATTTCGAAGAAGAAGATGCAGGGTCAGCTTCACGAGGATTCGATTACTGTTGATCACGAAGAAGCACTAAACCGCATAGCTTATGATCTTTTCAATGAAATGTACACGTTGTGTGCTAAATCAGCTCGCTATGGTCAAAAAAGCATCAAAATAATGCTATGTGACCTACCTACCCATCGGTGGATTCCAGGCGGATCTTCAGAAGAACACGTCAAGACACGATTGCTCAAATTGATTCGTAGCGAACACTTGTTGAAATCGTGCACACCTGGCGGTCTGTACGAATTATCGTGGGAAAAGGAGCCAGATCGTATCCCAGTGCTCAGAGCGAGTGATTTGATTGAAGCGGGGTACCCGATTGATGAGGAACGCTTTGGTACAATACTAAAAGCGTTAAAGCGTGCAATTCTAGAGGGACACGTACCCGGTAGGACACTACAGGCTGAACTCTTGTGGATTAAAAGTGCGTTCCCAATTTAACAAGTTTGATCTATATTTTAAAAAAAAAATTGTA
>Ga0265338_10007692_pt1 | contig 13279 bp, 11 predicted proteins | sample 42126metaG_FD_193579 | JGI IMG/M metagenome (GOLD analysis project Ga0265338, IMG submission 193579) | Rhizosphere microbial communities from Carex aquatilis grown in University of Washington, Seatle, WA, United States - 4-21-26 metaG | ecosystem: Host-associated > Plants > Roots > Rhizosphere... | reverse complement strand
AAGTTGTTAAATTTTTCGACTCTGTTATGGATGGAAAAGTTCTTGAATAATGGTGAATTATGAATTAATTCATCGTTCATTAATTGTTATTTATTACGAAGAAAACCAAATATCAGATTGATGTTTGGTTTTCTTTATTTTGGGATGTTTATTATAGGGTTTTATTTTGTAGCTTTGTCTAAGCATAAAGCTATCAACGATAAAACTCAATATCATGAAAACACGATTTTTACTTCTTTCGATCTTATTGGTTGTCGGTTTATTTCATGTTCAAGCCCAGTCAACATTTTCGAAAACCGACTACGAAAACTTCCTTAAACAAAACAGTGCAATGACCTATGATGAAGCTGCGGTTGAGTATCCCTTGCCGCAAACTTATTATAAGAACTCTGCAGCTGTTGATTTACACTCATACAATTATTTCGATTCGCTTATTACAAAATATTCTCTTACTGCTGCCGAGCAAGCTCTTATAGAAAAGAATGGTTTTATGGTAAGTGAACGAATGTCGTATCCAACTTTTGTGAGTGCCTTTCGCGATATTTTTCATAACGATATGCCAGTATTTCTATCGACCGATGCTGTTTTGTTTGCATTACATGCTTCGTACGATAACATATTAAAAGATATGGAAACAACGGTTATGGAGCCCAATATAGAAAAGACAGTAGATGCGTTATATGCCGGTTTTCCTGCTTTGAAAGCAAAATATCAATCGAATGCAACGTTAAGAAGATCGCTTGCCGATATCGATTTGTATATTACAGTAGCTCGTTCACTTACATACAATGATACCATTGCTCCCCAAGATACCTTGCAAACAAGCGTAGATTCTGTACTTACTGATGTAGCAAATGAAGGTGCACTATTGGGTATCGATTTATTTGGACCGAATAGGAACGTTGACTTTAGTCAATTCACCCCTAGAGGTCATTATCTTGATAGTCCACTATTAACAAGTTATTTCAAAACAATGATGTGGTTAGGTAGAATAGATTTTTGGTTAACGAATCCTGATCCTTTAACCTATACAAAGGAAGATATTAAACGTATGACCTACGATGCATTATTACTGAATGAATTACTACAAACAACAAAGACGAGTGATTTATTAAACGAAAACGATAAAATCATTTCATTCCTTGTAGGGAAAGCCGATAATCTTACGCCTAATCAATTAACCCAATTTGTAACAGATCAAAAACTGACCTCATTTTCTTTAATTGAAGATTCAGTATATTATAGTAATTGGTATGCGAAACTTGATACTTCCATAGCCTTTGAACAACAAATAATGTCTGATTTGGCTTATGCTGGAACTAAAAGTCCTGTTTCGTATCGTTTAATGGGACAACGATTTATTATCGATTCGTATGTTTTTAGTAAATTGACATACGATAGGTTGCCTGAAACAAATACTGGTGACATGAGATTAATGCCGAAACCTTTTGATATATCGTATGTCTTTGGTAATAATAATGCTTTACCAATGTTAGAAAGCGATATCAAAACATTCGAAATGGCAAAGAATATTGTGGCTCTCAGAAAAACTGTTGATGGTTATGATAGTACCTTTTGGGCACAAACGTCATACAATATCTGGTTTCAATCAATACGCGATTTAAATCCTATTGCCGATACAACTAATCTTCCCTTTTTTATGACTTCGGTTGGCTGGCAGCACGAAAAGATGAATACGCAATTAGCATCGTGGACTCAATTGCGACACGATAATCTCTTATATGCAAAACAATCATATACTTCAATGATAGTTTGTTCATTCCCTAATTCCTATGTTGAACCCTATCCTAAAATGTACAAACATATAAAGGAATTTGCTCAAAATGCCAATAGTTTTTTTGAAGTATATAATCAAAAGGTATATGTGTCATCATATTTTAACCAACTTATAGCATTAATGGATACCTTAGAATCAATTTCGAATAAGGAATTACAACGAGAATGTTTAAGCACTGCTGAAGTCCTTTTTTTACGGAAAATGATTAAAACTAATTTACAGGCAGGATGTGGACCAATTGAAGAATATGTTTCAGGATGGTATTTGAATATGATTTATAATAATACTGAAACTTCTGCATTGAATATAGATCCAAATATTCAAGAAACGGTGATTGCCGATGTTCATACACAACCTACTGATAAAGATGGTAATGTTGTTGGTAATGTACTTCACGTAGCAACAGGGAAAGTCAATCTTGGAGTGTTTATGGCAAACGCCCCACTTCCTGATGGAAGAAAGATGGCATTCATTGGTCCGGTAATGACGTATTACGAAGATATTACATCTAATTTTAAACGACATACCGATCAAGAATGGAGAGATTCGGTAGCTGCAAACAATATCCCATCGCGTCCCGGTTGGACTTCCGTTTATTTAGCAAACAATACTGGTGCTACTTCACCTGCAGGTTTGGAATTACCTTCTAAAACAAAAGCATGGAACGATAGTACGATAACATATACGCCTGTTCCCAAAACTGATGGAACGGTTAGTGTGTCGCCTAATCCTATGGTTACTTCAACCAATGTCTTTACGCAGTTTTCAAAAACAACAACCTTGGATATTGAAGTCTTCGATATAAACGGAAGAATTGTTTACCAATCAAAAGGTCTTATTGTAGCAGCAGGGTCACAGAATACCGTTTTACCGGTAGCATCGTTAACGAAAGGTATTTATTTTTGTTCTTTATCGTACAACAATACTAAAAAGACGGTGAAATTAATAAAGTACTAACATTGTCTGTATTAAGGTTTAAAATCCACAAACAGCTTTCTGCTGTTTGTGGATTTTTATATTTGTATTGAAATGGTTCTATAAGGTTAACGATGAATTAGATACTAGTTAAGAATTGCAAGATAAAGGTTTTCTTCATTTCCTTTGTACGATGACGATGCGAAGTAATGTATCTTCTCATTATCATGTGGAATTCATTAACCCTTTGTTTTAAAAGTTTTTCATACTTTTGCAGCTAAACAAAAAATATTGGCAAAAAGAATATTATACATAGTTCCACATCGATTGGATAGAAGTCCGGGTCAACGTTTTCGATGCGAACAATATATACCTTATTTAAAAGCCGAGGGGTTTGAAATAACGTATTCCAATATCTTGAGCGAGAAAGACGATAAGGTATTTTATAGTAATGGAAAACTGTTGCAAAAATTCCTGATATTCATTAAAAGTATTTTGATCCGCACTTACGACTTACTTAGAGCTAACCGTTATGATGTTATTTTTATTTATCGCGAAGCATTAATGGTAGGTAGTACCTTGTTCGAACGATTGTTTACCTTGTCTAAAGCTACGATTATATTCGATTTTGATGATTCTATTTGGTTACACGATACATCAGACGGAAACCAAGGACTGCAATGGTTAAAGAAACCATCGAAAACAGCTACTATTTGCAGGTTGGCCGATTGTGTTGTTGTCGGTAACGAATATCTTGCAGACTATGCCCGGCAGTATTCTAAAAAGGTAGTGGTTATTCCCACAACCATCGATACCGGCTATCATAAGAATGTGGTTGGATATCAAGTGAAACAACCGGTATGTATAGGATGGACAGGTACGGCAACGACTCTAAAACATTTCGAAAGTATGTTGCCTGCATTAATTGCCATTAAACAAAAATACGGAGTAGGGGTATGTTTCAAAATGATTATCAACACCGTTTACGAGAATAAAGACTTGGAATTGATTGCAACCCCATGGAATATTTCAAGCGAAATAGAAGATCTTACATCAATTGATATTGGTATAATGCCTTTGCCCGACGATCAATGGTCGCAAGGCAAATGTGGCTTCAAGGGGCTGCAATATATGTCACTGGGTATTCCGACCATAATGTCACCGTTCGGCGTAAACAAAGAAATCATAGCTGATGGTAAAAACGGATATCTTGCATTAACAAACGAAGATTGGATTACAACACTTTCTTACCTAATAGAACATCCATCGATCCGTCAACAAATTGGAAAACAAGGACAGACAACAATCGTTGAACGATTTAGCGTCGAATCGCAAAAGACAAAATATATTTCGATGTTTTATGATTCAAAGGTATTAAAGTCTTAAAGTCAGAAGGTCAATTGTAAAATTTATTGTTAGTTTCACCTGTCTTTTCACCATTCACCATTCACCATTCACCATTCATAATTCACCATTAATTCCTTTTCTTCCAAAAAAACGTTTCCTTCTGAGCCAGTTTCTTCTCTTTATTCTTTTCTACAAACACCGGTTTTAACGTGTAGGGATCAATACCGGTATAGTAGGTAACCGACGAAACAGTCATTGGAGTAGGAGTGAAATCCTGGACTTGTTCGAGTTGGATATTCATACTTTTCATTTCCGAAGCAAGATCACGCATATCGTCGATGGTACATCCCGGATGGCTTGATATAAAGTATGGAATCAATTGTTGCCTAAGATTATTCTCAGTATTTATTTTCGTAAACTCCTGATGGAACTTTTTAAATATAGCCATAGGGGGTTTCCGCATCATGTGTAACACATTATCGTTCGTATGTTCCGGAGCAACTTTTAAACGACCCGATACATGATGTTTAATTAAATTGGTTTTGTATATACGGCTTGATTCGTTATCGTTGTTTAGCAGATCCAAGCGGATGCCACTGCCTACTGTTGCCTTTTTGATATATGGTAACTCGCGAACTTTTTTATATAAATCGTTTAATGCCGAATGGTCGGTATTGAGGTTTGGACAAATCTTGGGCCAGGTACAAGAAGGACGTTTACATTTGTTACACAACTCTTGATCTTTTCCTTGCATTTGATACATATTAGCTGAAGGACCACCCAAATCGGAGATGTTTCCTTTAAAATCAGACATCATCGATAGTTTCGACAATTCATCCATAATAGACGTTGTACTTCTACTGGTAATGAACTTACCTTGATGTGCCGATATGGTACAGAAGCTGCAACCACCAAAACAACCGCGATGAATATTGACCGAAAACTTAATCATTTCGTAAGCCGGGATATTCCCTTTCTTATAATAGCGGGGATGTGGTAATCGGGTAAAAGGTAAAGCATATACTGAATCAAGTTCTTCAGTACTCATTAATCGAGCTGGAGGATTGACAACTAAAAAGCCGGCATCGACCGGTTCTATTAATCGTTTTGAACGCATCTTGTTCGATTCTTCTTCTATAGTCCTGAAGGTTTTTGCAAAAAGCGTTTTGTCTGCTAAACATTCTTCATAATTTGCAATAGTAATATCATCAAAACCATCAACGGGAGTTACCGCTTCAGCACTGATATAAGCTGTTTGAGGAATGAATTTCATATTCTCAACGGTTTTGCCGTTAATGAATGCGTTTGCAATTTCCTTAATAGCCCGTTCACCCATTCCATATACTAATAAGTCGGCTTGAGTATCGACAAGTATAGGTTTTCTTAGAGTATCGCTCCAATAGTCGTAATGAGTAAATCGTCGCAATGAAGCTTCGATACCTCCAATGATTACCGGAACATCGGGATATATGGATTTTAAAATTTTACAATAAACGGTTGTGGCGTAATCGGGACGGAAGCCCGATTTATCACCTGCTGTATATGCATCGTCCGAACGTAAACGTTTGTTGGCAGTATAATGATTTATCATCGAATCCATATTGCCCGAGCTGACACCGAAGAAAAGACGGGGACGACCAAGCTTTTTAAAGTCGCGAAGATCGTCCTGCCAGTTAGGTTGCGGTACTACTGCAACCTTTAATCCCATACTTTCCAATACACGTCCGATAACTGCAATTCCAAACGATGGATGGTCGACGTACGAATCGCCGGTGAATAAAATAACATCAAGTTGTTCCCAACCTAATTGTTCCACTTCCTTTTTAGCCGTCGGAAGCCATGGCGATTTTCTTGCTTGAACCATTCTATGTATCTAATTGGAGCAAAGATATTAAAATGATTAGACGTATAAGCTTTTAAAAATAAACAATTAAAAGAAGTAGATTCAAATAATATATGCGAATTTCTATTAATTAAGAAAGTAAATGTTAGCATTCCTAAGCAAAATGAACTGGATGTTGCTCATCTATCTCAGATCCTTGAAATAAGGGAAGATACTATATAAGATCACCATTAAAATATGAAAGGCAAACTATATGCTGAGAGTTCAGTCCTTTAAATTCAAAAATAAAAAAGCTAGAGAAAAAAATAATCAATAAGAAGTTAATCTACGATTTTAATTAACACTACAAATTGTCAATATTATTGCAAATAGTATTTATATGGTCAATTCCATATAATAGGCTGGCTTCATCAATATTCATCCATTGAAAAAGTTGTAGTATCAAACCATATTGCTGTCTCAGTTGATTTGTACATTTAACAGGATATCCAATTTGAAAGCAAATCGGTTCGTGGTGAGCTATGCGATTTCTTAAGTCATTTATAACAGCTAATTGATTAAATATATAATTATTGTTGTATTGAAGTGTAGGTGTACTTGATGGTTTTGAAGGGAATATTTTCAAAAGTGTTTTTCCTGTCGCTGAATATTGGTGTTGAGCAAACATATATCTCCAAAAGCCAAACCCCAATTCAGCCATTAGTTTGCTGTGTGTATATGAGTGATTCAGTTTTTTTATTGCATCATTAATATTTAAGGCTGTCATTTTACAATTTTTGTTGTCGAAAACTCCACCTTTTGCTGAATCACGTAACCAATTGATTCCTAAAATAGGCTGACAATGATTATTAATTGAATTTCGCAGTGCAACTTCAAAACAACTTATCACGGTAAATAGTTCTTGAGATAATCGAAGATTTAATCGATATAAAGTCATTGCTTTTTTTGAATTGCCTCTACAAGCTAGCAAATACCTATTTAATCGTGCTTTAGAAAGAATATTTTCAAAATCAGAATATCTCATTTATCTGTTATCGTTCGAATTTATTTGCAATATTAATTTTATCACCGTATCTTTGAAGCATCTTATTCCCGGTTGTCCCTGAAGCAATTCAAACTTCCGGGTTTTGTTTTTATCCCGATGAATTTTATCCATGTTTTTTAGAAACTATTGAACACAATAGTATTGCTATGCAGATTACAAATGTATGTTTTTATATCGCTTTCTTAAAAGTTCTTTTTATATAACATACATTCAACTTTCAAATGCGACAATTTAATTCAAAGATGCAAAAAAAATATTTAATGGTGCTTGGAAACCTTATTTTTTTCTTATCCATGATTTTTTATATACTATATTAAGTATAATAAATGCATTATCCTAAAGGACAAAGTTAGATCCTTTAATAATGTATAATCAATGAACTGATAAATATTTTCGTGTGAAACTATAGGAATATTGTTTAATCTTGATTCTCACACAATTTGGTTTGGCAACCATTGTTTTAGTGCTAAATTATCTTTGATCGTATAATAATAATAGCGATCGAAAAACTCTTTTGGTTTGTCTCTATAATCTTGAGGATCCGCTACCGAATATATTCATTTTGATGTAATAAGTGTGATCTCCTTTTTGATGGTGCTATTTAACATATCAACAAGATTTGTTTTTGTAATTTTCAAAGCATTTACTTATTAAAATACTTGAATTTTAAAATTTTGAATTTAATCTCTACGGGGTTAATTTCCCGAAGCTCTGCTTCGAAACAAAATAGTTTTCAAGCAGTACCTCGTCAGCTTTGCTGCGAGGTCGTTTATTCAAAATCTATGAGGCTTCCTTTTTTGCTTTTATTGCATTTGTAATATTTGAAATGAGAATAGATTGAAAATATCTATTAAACTATTTTATCGAGAAAAACTTTTAATCTTTTGTGAGGAGACTTAAAGTTATTTCCCGTTAAAATAATTGAAAACAACAATTATAAATCATATCAAGAATAAAATTCGGATTTACTAAAAGCATTTTCATTAGAACTTTCCAAACTTGAAGGCTATTCGACCCGATATACCATTAAGATCGTTTTTACCTATTCCATCAAGTTTTACGCCATAAACAAAGCGATATTGAACTCCCAATGCAAGACGGAAGAATTTTAACATGTTGAGTTCCATTTCAACTCCCGGTTTTAAAACCATAAAAGCATCATAACTTTGGTTGTTGAAATTATAATCGGAGTTATTACGGTTCGACGATGATGGAACAAATCCGGCTCCACCAACACCAAGTTCAATAGGGAAAGAAACATGAATAGGTTGTTTTGGTAAAACTATCGGTTCGAAGAGTAATCCACCATAACCACCTGCTAGCGATACATTTGATTTTTTTCCATTTATAGTTCTATTAAACTCGTTGCTGCTGATAAAACCATTACCGAAAAAACCGAAAGCCATCGAATGGTCAATAATCCATGCAATGCGACCTCCATTTTCTATAGTTTGTTTCTTATCGCTTGTTGTAAAACCAAGATCGTAGCTCAGATAGAAGCCATTTGAATGGTTGCTGCCAAACAAAGTTTTTATTTCATTGGTATTGCCATGCTCTATTACAGCATATTGGTTTGTACTGTCTTTTGATTGTTGTGCATTTGCAATAAACGTTGATATTGCAAACATTGCTGAAATAATGATCGATACTTTTTTCATATTTTTTCGTTTTAATATTAATTTAAAAAATTCAATTAGTTTTCTTTTCTCTATATAATAACCATACCCTCAAATAATTCACCATTCACCATTCACCATTCACCATTCATAATTCACCATTCCCTACCTCATCTTAATGTTAATATTGCCACAATTTGCATCAATAAAAACTTTCGAATTGCTTTGCTTACCAATGTGACCGGAAGTTCGATAACTGTTTTCTTTCTGATTAATCAATTCTTCTTTTAAGTTAAACATCCGGGGATAGAGTATGCGTGTTTTTTTATTTTCTATTTCGAGATCAAAGCCAACCGATTCATCATCGAAGAAAATATTGACATCGGTATATTTTGATCCCAAATTGATCTTTGAGAAACTTGAAGCCGGTTTCTTGAACGTGATGGTTCCAAACTTCGTATCGCCAATGAAACTATAACCTAGATAACCGATATTTATTTTAGAGAATTTGGCATTGCAATCACCTGTTTTCATTTCGCCTATCGATATTTCATCGTTCGACGATTGCAGTTGGATGTCGTCAACCTGATTAATGTCAATTTTCGAGAAGTTGCTATTCATGTCGAGAGATGCTATATGCTTTAACAGAACGTTTGAGAACGATAGTGCAGCTTTACAATGAGTGGCTTTCTCTATTTCGGCATTATCAACGTAGTTGAGGTTTAAGGTAAGTTGTCCATCGATCTGGTTCATTTTTAATTTACCATACGAGAGGTTTATTGAAATACTTCCCGAAAGTGAATTGGCATAAATATCACCGTATTTGTTTTCAATTTTGAGGTTTACCGTTTTGGGAACATATAATTTGTATTCAATATTCATGGAGTTGGAATTATTGAAAATTGATTTCAAGTCGTTTAAAATAACTCGTGTCGGATTGATGATTATTGTTTTAGCCAATACAAAATGGTCGGTATTGATAAACTGGAAATCGATATTATTGAGCGAAACATTTAAATCGGCATTTGTAGGAGCCGAAGCTGTAGCAACGATCACAAACTTAACCGAATCGTAATTCCATGTTTCTACGGTCACCATTCCATATTTATTGTTTACTTCAATGTTTGTTTCGCGATTAACGGAAAACGTACGTGTTGATCGTTTTGTATCGCTCACACCTTGAGCCCACGATGAAAGTGTTACGCAAAGAGTACATAAAAATAACGAAATGTATCGTTTCGATGTTTTGGGATTATATATCATGATGTAACGTGTTTTTTTGAGCTTTTTGCTCGTTAATTACTTCATTAATTTTATCGATTATTTCGAGTTTGTATTTGTAATTTTGGATCATAGCACTAACAACCTCCGAATTTTGTACTCCTTCTTTCAAATCGTTTTGAAGTTTATGATATTCAACATCGAGCGATTTGAGTTCGGTGTAGGTATCGTTCATTATTTCGGGATAGTTTTTAGCATTATGTTTCAATGTTTCCAATTTGGTTTTTACTTCGGAACCATAATAGTCTTGAGCTTCTTTAAACTCGGCAATTTGCATGGTAACCGTTGAATCGGCTTCATTTGCAAGCATAGAGTCTTTTTTGCCAAAACCTTTGTTAATTGCAATATACAGTCCGAAAAGGAGAATGACAGCAGCAGCAACTTCCATACTTGTTCGAATTAAGATATGTTTGGTATGATGCTTAGCCTGCTTAGCTTCTATCTTATCCCAAATGTCGGGTGAAGGTTCGAAACAATCGAATTGCCCGCTGTTGAGGTCGATAAATTCGTTTAGCTTGTCTGTACTTTCCATTGTTCTAATTTGTTTGTATTTGTTATGATCGATCGTATTAAATTTTTAGCCCTGTTGAGTTGCGACTTCGATGTCGATTCGCTTATTTCGAGTATCTGCGATATCTCGGCGTGGTCGTAACCTTCGAGCATAAATAGTGAGAATATAACCCGGCATCCTTCGGGTAGTTGCATCATAGCTTTGTGTATGGCCTCGACCGAGAGTTGTATGTCCTCCCAATCGACAGGTTCGTCTGTTTCGGGTCTGTCGAAGCTATCGAAAGTGTCGACCAGATGCATCTGGTTTTGCTTTCGTTTAATAAAATTGATACAGTGGTTTATCGTTATTCTCTTCAACCAGGCACCAATGGTTGAATCGAAACGGAAACGATGTATCTGTTTAAACGCGGTAAGAAACACATCTTGCAAGATATCTTCGGCATTTTCGCGTTGATTGACGATTCGCATACAGATATTGAACATAGCCCTCGAATAGAGCTTGTACAATTCCTGTTGTGCCGATTTGTCGCCTTTTTGCAACCTCACGGCAATTTCCTTATGCATATCTACAACTTCAGCAGCCAAAGGTTTTTTCTTTTTTTAACGTTTTAACATTCTAATGACAATGAAATGTACGAAAGGTTGGAATTGAAATGAATTATTTTGAAAATAAATTTTTAAAGGGTTCGTCGGAAGTCAATAATAATATATCATAATTATGGTAACCCCCTTTTTCTTTAATTGTTTCAGAAGCTTTTATGCAGTATAACATTTATGGATTATCTTTGCGATATTTCGTCAAAAACTGTATTTTTGGCGTTCAATAAAGAATTGCAAATCATGTCTCATAAATTATTTCTTTACAATACGTTAACACGTAAAACCGAAGAGTTTAAAGCTATCAATGCTCCTAATGTAGGAATGTATGTTTGTGGTCCTACGGTTTATGGTGAGGTACATCTTGGTCATGCCCGTCCGGCTATAATATTTGATATCCTTTTCCGATATTTAACGTTTCTAGGCTACAAAGTCCGTTATGTTCGTAATATCACCGATGTGGGACATCTTGAAAACGATGCCGACGAAGGTGAAGATAAGATTGCCAAGAAAGCCCGCCTCGAACAGCTTGAACCGATGGAAATAGTTCAATTGTATACAGAGAATTTTCATGATTGTATGAAATTATTAAACTGTAAATCACCAAGCATTGAACCGCGTGCTTCGGGACATATTATCGAACAACAAGAATTCATAAAGAAAATAATGGATAATGGATTTGCATACGAATCGCAAGGTTCCATTTATTTCGATGTTGAAGCCTATCATAAAAAGTTTAATTACGGTAAACTGTCGGGTAGGGTAATCGACGATTTACAAAATAACACCCGCAACCTTTCAGGTCAGGATGAAAAACACGGATCGTTTGATTTTGCATTATGGAAAAAAGCCAAACCCGAACATATCATGCGTTGGCCTTCACCATGGAGCGATGGTTTCCCGGGTTGGCATCTTGAATGTTCGGCAATGGGGGTCAAGTATCTTGGCGAAACATTCGATATACATGGTGGTGGAATGGATTTGATGTTTCCCCATCACGAGTGCGAAATAGCCCAATCGGTTGCTGCATTAGGTAAAGATTCGGTTCGTTATTGGGTACACAATAATATGATAACCATTAACGGTCAGAAAATGGGTAAATCGTTAGGTAATTTTATTACGCTCAATCAATTCTTTAACGGTACAAGTACAATTCTCGAAAAACCCTATAGTCCGATGGCAATACGGTTCTTTATACTACAAGCTCATTACCGTAGCACTCTCGATTTTTCGAACGAAGCATTGCAAGCATCGGAAAAAGGATTGGAACGTTTAACTGCGGCATATTTGACGTTACAGAAATTATCGGCATCGACTCGATCGTCAATCAACGTTTCGGAATATAAATCAAAATGTTTTGATGCAATGTGCGACGATTTAAACAGCCCCATTGTACTTGCACATCTTTTCGATGCTGCTAAAATTATAAACTCGGTTAAAGCAGGTACTGAATATGCCACACAATCGGATATCGACGAGTTAAAATCGTTGTTCGATACTTTTTTAATTGAAATATTAGGCATTAGAATAGAGCAAAATAACGCATCGAACGAAGGAATTCTTTCGGGAATTGTAAACCTTTTGCTTACAATGAGAGTAGAAGCTAAGCAAAACAAGGATTTTGCCAGTTCCGATCGTATAAGAAATGAGCTTCAAAACCTTGGTGTTAAAGTAAAAGACACAAAAGACGGTTTTGAATGGGAAATTTAAAAAGACTGTTTGTTTTTTACAATAAAAAGTTTAATTTTACGCTGTTTTAGGGACGAATCTATATTGGATATGGAACCATTAATTATCAACAAAACTGAAGATACACCTCAAGTAGAGCTGGATATTACAAAAGGAACGTTTGCCCTTACCGGTCGTTCATTGCCAGAAAATGCAATTGACTTTTACAAGCCTTTATTTACATGGGTTGAAGAGAATATGCAATCGATAACGGGTAAAAATATTGTAGTTGAAATAAAGCTCGAATACTTTAATACTGCATCATCGAAACAAATTGCCAAGTTATTCTTGCAATTAGAAAATTATATTGAAAAAAACAATATTACTGTTAGATGGTTTTACGAAAAAGAAGATAACGATATGCTTGTTTCAGGTAATCAATATGCTAAATTTCTAAATCTCAAATTTGAGTTTATTGAAATGTAATAGTTTTCAAAAGATAAAAAAGGTCGACAAGTAATTGCCGACCTTTTTTTATGCCCTTTTTAAACGGTTAGTCTTAAGTTATTGTTTTGATTGAATAATGGTTGAACCCCATACGATTCCTAAATAGCAACCAGCTTGCAAGCTCAAAGAATTTAACCTTTAATATTAAATTA
>Ga0265338_10007691_pt1 | contig 13280 bp, 12 predicted proteins | sample 42126metaG_FD_193579 | JGI IMG/M metagenome (GOLD analysis project Ga0265338, IMG submission 193579) | Rhizosphere microbial communities from Carex aquatilis grown in University of Washington, Seatle, WA, United States - 4-21-26 metaG | ecosystem: Host-associated > Plants > Roots > Rhizosphere... | reverse complement strand
ACAAGCATTTGTACGCCGCACTGGACGCCCATCCGAACATCACCATGGATGACGGCGCCGACTTGGTGAGCGAGCTTCACTCCGCCCGGGCCGCGCAGGCTTCCGAGATCATCGGTTCCACCGAGGAAACCACGACTGGGGTTATCCGCCTCCGCGCCATGGAAAAAGACGGCGTGTTGAAATTCCCGGTGGTCGCGGTTAATGACGCCAAAACCAAGCACTTATTCGACAACCGCTACGGCACAGGCCAATCGACCATGGACGGTATTATCCGCGCGACGAACGTGTTGATCGCGGGGGCGGTCGTGGTGGTTTCGGGCTATGGCTGGTGCGGACGCGGCGTGGCCATGAGGGCCAAAGGATTAGGCGGCCGGGTGATTGTCTGCGAAATCGATCCCATGAAGGCTTTGGAGGCGGTCATGGACGGGTTTGACGTGATGCCCATCGCGAAAGCCGCTCCGATTGGCGACGTGTTCGTAACCTTGACCGGCGATATCCATGTCATCCGCAAGGAACATTTTGCCAAGATGAAGGATGGCGCCATTATCGCCAATTCAGGTCATTTCAACGTCGAGTTGGACCTGGTGGGTTTGAAACAAATCTCCAAAAAAATCCGCCCGATCCGGGATTTCGTGCAGGAATACAGCCTGAAAAACGGCCGCAAGGTATTCGTTTTGGGCGAGGGCCGCTTGATCAACCTGGCTGCCGCCGAGGGCCATCCGGCCTCCGTAATGGACATGAGTTTCGCGAACCAGGCTTTGGGAGCGGACTATGTGGTGAAAAACCACAAGAGCCTCCGCAAGAAGGTATATCCGATCCCGGCCGAGATCGACAACGAAATCGCCCGCTTGAAGTTGAAGGCTTTGGGCATTCCGATCGATACTTTGACCAAGGAACAGGAGCATTACCTGTCGTCCTGGGAAATGGGCACTTAAGTCCAAGTTGGTTTAAAAATAAATAAAAAAGGCGGACCCTGAGGGTCCGCCTTTTTTATTTGAGGTTGTTTTTCCTTGCGGGTCAACTGAAGGAAGGGTTCCGCAGTTCCAGCTTTGCGGCGGCCAATTCCTTCTCCATCATCGGATAAAACCTTTTCTTCTCGTTGGCCTTCAGGTAGGCCTGTTCCGCGGTTATTTTCCCGTCTTCAAAATACCTCATCAAGCACTGGTCCATGGTCTGCATGCCGATTTTTCCGCTCAATTCGATGAGGGAATTGAGCCCCGAGACCTTGCCGGTCCGGATCAGGTTGGGAAGGCTCTTCTCGTAGGTGAGGATTTCCACTGCCGCGCAGCGGCCCTTGCCGTCCTTGGTGGGGCACAATTGCTGGGCCACGATCCCCCTGGTGCAGGCGGCCAGGGCGGATCGGGCCTTGTCCCTCTCGTCGGCGGGAAAAACATTGATGATGCGGTCGATGGTCTTGGCGGCCGAGTTGGTATGGAGGGTTCCGAAAACCAGGATGCCCATTTCCGCCGCGGCGATGGCCAGGGAGATGGTCTCGTAATCCCGCATCTCGCCCACCAGGATGATGTCCGGGTCCTGCCTCATGGAGGAACGGAGCGCGGCCTTGAAGGAATGGGTATCCCGGTGGACCTCCCTTTGGGTAATCTTGCATTTCTTGACGGGATGCACGAACTCAATGGGATCCTCGATGGTGAGGATGTTGGCTTCCCGGTTGGAATTGAGCTCGTCGATCATTGCGGCCAAGGTCGTGGATTTGCCGCTGCCTGTCGGCCCCGTGACCAGCACCAGGCCCCTTTTAACCCGGCAAAGGTCCTTCAACACGGGCGGCATATTCAAATCCGCCAGGGTCAGGATCTTGGCGGGAATGGTCCGGAAGACGGCCGCGATGCCCTGTTGGTTGAAGAAGACGTTGGAGCGGAAGCGGGCCAGTCCCGGCACCTCATAGGCGTAATCGTAATCCCGCCTCTGCCAGCAAAGCTCCCACTGTTCCTGGGTCATGGTCTCGAAGAGCAGGGTATGAAGGACCTGTTCGGTCATGATCCAATCGTCCAGCGGCGCCAAGTCGCCCCGGACCCGGATCAGGGGCGGATTGCCGATGGTCAAATGCATGTCCGAGGCTTTCTTTTCGACCATTTTTTTGAACAGCTCGTCGATGGTGGCCATCAGGATTCCTCCTGGATGATTTCCTCGGCCTGTTCAGGCGTGATTTTTTTGGCCGCGGCCAGGGTCCGCAAGGACACTTCCATGGTCTGCATTCCCAGCAAGGCTCCCGTGGCGATGAGGGAGGGAATCTTATGGTATTCCTCCGCCCGGATAGTATTGGCCATGGCCAGGCTGTTCACCAGGATCTCGAAAGCGGGAACCATGGCGTTGCCCTCGGCGTTGATGAGCAGCCTTTGGGACAAGATTCCCACCAGGCTCTCCGAAAGACTGGCCACGGCCTGGGACTGCTCGGCGGCGGGAAAAAGGTTGATGACGCGGGAAATGGTGGCGGCGGCGGATCCCGTGTGAAGGGTGCCGATGACCAAGTGCCCTGTTTCGGCGGCGGTCAGGGCCAGGCTCATGGTCTCGTAATCCCGCATTTCACCCACCATGATGATGTCCGGGTCCTCGCGGAGGGCGCTGCGCAATGCGGCGGAGAAGCTGGCGGTGTGGGGGCCCACGCTGCGTTGGTTGACCAGCGATTTTTTCCGCTGATGGATGTACTCGATGGGGTCCTCGATCGTGATGATGTGTTCCTCGCTCTCCTCGTTCATATGGTCGACGAGGGCGGCGCAGGTGGTGGATTTGCCCGACCGGCCTGGGCCGGTGATGAGGATGAGACCCTGATTGGCGTCCGAGAATTTCTTGAGGATGGGAGGAAGCCCCAGTTCCTCGATGGAGGAAACCCGGGAACTGAAATGGCGGAACACGGCGTCCCAACCCTTGCGCTGGCGGTAGGCGTTGACCCGAAAACGCTCGCCGTTGGCCATGGTGTAGGAGGTGTCGACTTCCCATTCGCTGTTCAATCGGTCCGCGGTGGCTTGGTCCAGGATCTCGAAGATGAGATCTTCGCAATGCTGGATGAGCAGGGGTTCGGGAGTGATCGGCGTCAGGCGCCCCAGTTCCCGGACATAGGCGGGGGAATCCGAGGCGATATGAAGGTCCGAGCCCTTCCGGTCGATGCAGAGCTGCAAATATTTGTCGATTTGGGGCATGGGGCCCTAGGGTTGCCGGGAATTAAAACTACGCCCCTGAGGATTACAAAAAACAAAATGTTAGTCAATCCAAACGTTTTCTCCGCGGCTCCTTGTCAAAACCTTTCCTCTGCGGGAGGGTCCTCGCTTATAATCGGTCGAAATTGAAACTTCTCCCGGAGGGAATTATGGGACGGACTCGTTGGACGGCCTTGGTATTAATCGCCTTTTTTATGGCTGGTTGCGGCAAACACGGAGCGGAGGGAGGGATCAAGATCGGCCTCTCCATGGACACCTTGAAGGAAGAGCGGTGGCAGCATGACCGGGACCTGTTCGTGGCAAGGGCCAAGGAATTGGGGGCGGAAGTCCTGGTCCAGGCCGCCAACTCCAACGACGCCATGCAGAATTCCCAGGCGGAAAATCTTTTAACCCAAGGCGTGAACGTCCTGGTCGTCATTCCCCACAACGGCAAGAGCGCCGCCACCATCGTGGACTCGGCCCACAAGTCGGGCGTGCCGGTCATCGCCTACGACCGCCTCATCACGGACTGCGACCTGGACCTCTACGTTTCCTTCGATAACGTAAGGGTCGGGGAATTGCAGGGGGAATATATCTCCAAAAGGGTGCCCAAGGGCAATTACGTCCTGATCGGGGGGGCTCCGACCGACAACAACGCCAAACTTTTCAGGCAGGGCCAAATGAACATCCTCAAGCCCCTGATCGACAAGGGCGACATCAAGGTGGTCGCGGACCAATGGGCCAACGATTGGCTCCCGGTGGAGGCCTTGAAGATCATGGAAAACGCCCTCACGATCAATAAGAACAAGGTGGACGCGGTGGTGGTCTCCAACGACGGAACCGCCGGAGGGGCCATCCAGGCCCTGGCCGAGCAAAAAATGGCGGGGAAGGTATTTGTCTCGGGCCAGGACGCTGATTTGGCGGGGTGCCAGAGGATCGTGGCCGGCACCCAAAGCATGACCGTTTATAAACCCATCAAGGAATTGGCGGCCAAAGCGGCGGAACTGGCCGTAGCCATGGCCAAGAAGCAGGCTTTCACGGACAAGACCTCGCCGGTCAACAACGGAAAAAAGGATGTTCCCAGCGTCCTCTTGCTGCCCATCCAAGTGGACAAGGGAAATTTGGACGCCACCGTCATCGCCGACGGCTACCAGAAAAAAGAAGACGTCTACAAAAAATAATATTTCACCACGAAGACACGAAGACCGCGAAGTTAAGGATTTTAATTCTTGGGATTCGGTTTTTTGAATTTTAAAAAAGATGTTCTTCGTGAACTTCGCGTCTTCGTGGCAAAGGTCGCCGATGTCTTTACTTGAACTGAAAAACATCACCAAGGACTTTCCAGGCGTCCGGGCTTTGGACGGGGTGTCTTTCACCCTGGAGAAGGGGGAGATTCACGCCTTGTGCGGCGAAAATGGAGCCGGCAAAAGCACCCTCATTAAAATCCTTTGCGGCTATTATTCCCACGGCAGTTATGGCGGGGAAGTCCTCCTGGACGGCCGACCAGTCCAATTCAAAAACCTCAGGGATTCCGAGGAAAAGGGGATCGCCTTGATCGCCCAGGAGCTGGCGCTGGTTCCCGAACTCTCTGTCGCGGAAAATCTGATGCTGGGACGGGAACCGGTGAAGAGCGGGTTCATCCAGTGGGATAAAGTGAGGGAAGAGGCCCAAAGGGCATTAGCTTTGGTAGGCCTTCAGGTGAATCCCGACACCCAGGTGAAGGAGCTGGGCATCGGACAACAGCAGATGATTGAGATCGCCAAGGCCCTTTCCAAAAAAGCCGAAATACTCGTCCTGGACGAGCCCACCGCCGCGCTTACGGAGGCCGACGCCAAGCGGCTTTTGGAGTTCCTGCGCCAGTTGAGGGGTAAGGGTGTTTCCTCCATCTACATCAGCCACCGCCTGGAAGAAGTGGGCCAAATCGCCGACCGTGTCACCGTGCTCCGGGACGGAAAGTCCGTCGTGACCGGGGCCATGGGCGGATTGACACAGGAAAAAATTATCTCCCATATGGTGGGACGGGAAGTGAAGAACCTTTACCCGCGCCCCGAAACCAAACCAGGGTCGTCTCTTTTGTCGGTCAAGGATTTCAGCGTGGGGGATCCCGCCAATCCTGGACGGTACGTGGTCCGGAATATTTCCTTCGAGGTTCACGCAGGGGAAGTCCTTGGCATCGCGGGGCTCATGGGCGCCGGCAGGACGGCCCTTTTAAGCTCCCTCTTCGGCGGGGCCAGGGGCAAGACGGAAGGCTCCCTGGAGGTGGCGGGAAATCCCCGGCCGCTTTTTTCCTCGCCGCAAAAGGCCATCCAAGCCGGAATTGCCCTGGTCAGCGAAGACCGCAAAAGGTACGGCCTCATCCTGGAAAGTTCGGTGGAGGAAAATTTAGTTTTGGCCTCCATGCGCAAGCTGGTCAAGAACGGTTTCCTGGACCATGGGGCCTTCGAAAAGGAATGCGGCTCGCAGGTCAAGGCTATGAGCATCAAGACCCCCAGCCTGAAGGTGTGGGTCAACAAACTTTCCGGCGGGAACCAGCAAAAGGTGGTTTTGGGTAAATGGCTCATGACGAACCCCAAGGTTTTGTTCCTGGATGAGCCCACCCGGGGCATTGACGTGGGGGCGAAGGCCGAGATTTACCAACTGATGGGCCAATTAACCGCCAGGGGAATCGGGATCGTCCTGGTATCCTCCGATCTTCCCGAATTGTTGGGGCTTAGCCACAAGGTGCTGGTCCTGAACCAGGGCCGCCAGACCGCCTTTCTCGATCATGCCCAAGCCACGCCGGAAAAGGTTTTGTCCGCCGCAGCGTTGAAAGTCAGTTAACGGAAGGTTCCAGGGACCAGGTTCCAGGCTACAACAAGAGCAAATCATTATTACTCCCCCTCACCCCGTCCTCTCCCACCAGGGGCGAGGGTTTTTGGTTGTTGGCTTTCCTTTCGTTTTCCCTCTCCCTCGAGGGGAGAGGGTAGGGTGAGGGTGATCTATACAATCCAAGTTCAAAAGGTCCCATGAAAAAAACAAAACCCATTTCATCGAAACCAAAACCGATTTGGTTTGAGGTTTGCTCGAACCTGGCACCTGGAACCTTAGCTCTGTTTTTAGGTCTGCTAGGCATGTGGCAGTTCCACAACACGGAATTCTACTCGAACTTCGACTTGGTGCCGGGAGGGAGGGGAGATCCCAGGCTGGTGGCGGCCCTCTTGGAATATTTCCACCAATCCCTACACGGGATCGGAAAGCTGGATTCCCCCGCTTTTTATTTTCCGGCACAAGGGACCCTTGGTTACGCCGACGTTTTCCTGACCTACGCTGTTCTTTTCGACGCCTTGCGGACGATGGGTTGGGATCTTTTCAGCTCCCTGCAGGCCTGCCTGTTCATCACAGACGCCCTGAATTATCTCTGCTGTTTTTTATTCTTTCGAAAGGGACTGGGTTTGGGCGTCTCGGCATCGGGATTCGGCGCTTTTTTCTTCGCATTCAACGCCCCCAAATTCAACCAAATGGGGCATGTCCAACTGCAGTGCCTGTTTTGGATTCCCTTGGTCCTTTGGTGCCTGGCGGTTTGGGTGAAAAAAGAAAAGAGCCTGAAGCCCTGGGCGGCCTTTTCACTCCTGGCGTTGGGGGCGGTTTTTCTCAACCTCCAACTACTGTCATCCTTTTATGACGCCTGGTTTTTTATTTTTTGGATGAGTTTGTTTCTCATCCTTTCCCTTTGCTTTCGAGCCACTCGGTTGTTCCTGGCGGCACTGGTGAGTCGCCAATGGATTCCCCTGGCAGGCGCGGGAGCGGTTTTCCTGGCGGCGCTTATTCCTTTCCTGATGATCTACCTGCCAGTCGTCCGGGAGCTGGGGGGTAAAAGTTATGACGAAGTCAAAATGATGATCCCGAGTTTTTGGTCCTATCTGTGGATGGGGCCGCGCCATGGCTGGTGGGGATGGCTTTGGGACGCCTGTCCCTCCATCCAAGGGTTTCCGATCGAGGGAGAGGTCCGGTTAGGTTTCGGGATCGCGACCATCGCGGTTTGGGCGGCACTCACGGGGGCAGCCCTCAAGGCGGCGCGGAAAAAGGAGGCGGGGTTATTTTTACGGCTGGGGGCGACGGGGGTTTTAACGACCTCGCTTTTTTATCTCTTGGCATTCCAATATACCCCTGACTTTTCGCCATGGCACTGGGTCTATGGTGGGGTGCCAGGGGCCGGAAGCGTTAGGGCCGTTTCCCGGATGGTCCTGTTCCTGGCCCTTCCCATGGGAGCCGCCATCGCTTGGGCTTTTGAGTGGGCCTGGAGCGTTAAAAAGGGAAGTCTCCTTATTTCAGGACTATCCCTCCTGTTGGCGGGGATCATGGTTTGGGAGCAGGTGGATCTACCGCCTTTCCTCGCTTTCAGCAAGCGGGCGGAATTGGGGCGCTTGGAATATTTAAGCGAAAAACTTCCAAACCATTGCGGGGCTTTTTTTGCTACCTTAAACCCCGGATTGCCCTACTCGGCCACGGACATCCAGATCGACGCCATGTTGATTTCCGCCGCTAGGGGAATTCCGACCCTCAACGGTTATAGCGGCCAAAGCCCGCCGCAATGGGGATTGTATAAAGTGCGCAGCCCCAAGTATGGGGAATACGTGAAAAACTGGATCGGCCTGCACAAGCTCCAGGGCGATATTTGCGAGCTGAACATAGATCGCTGAAACGAAAGTTAGGAGTGAGTGGTTAGAAGTTTTTTATTTCACCTTCTAACTACTCACTCCTAACTTCTAACTGGAACGCGGCGGGGTGTAGTTAAATTTCGAGGAGCGGGAAATGGACAATCAAAATTCTAAATTGCAAGTCCCCTGGCGCGCGCTCACCATGGTTGGCGCCTTGCTCCTTATCTGGGTGATTTTCACCCTTACGACCGAAGGTACTTTTTTAAGCCCCCGGAACCTTTCCCTGCTCATGCGTCAAATGTCGGTCACGTCGCTTCTGGCCATCTGCATGGTGCTGGTGATTGTGGCGGGGCAGATCGACCTTTCGGTGGGAGCCATGACGGGTTTTCTTGGCGCGGTCTGCGCGATGTTGTTCGTCACCCACGGCTGGCCCCTCTGGGCTTCCTTTGCCGCGACGCTTGTCCTTGGCGCTCTCTTGGGGCATATCCAGGGCCACTTGGTCACTTGGTTTAATATTCCCCCCTTTATCGTGACCTTGGGCGGCATGTTGATCTTCCAAGGGGCCCTTTTGGGCACGACGGGCGGGGTCGCCATCAGCCCCACGCCCGATTTTCTTTACGTCGGCCAGGCCTATCTTCCCGCCGCCTTCGGCTGGAGCGCTTTGGGATTGTTGGGCCTATTCTTTATTTACAAAGCGGTCCGTGAAAAATCGGCGGGGAGATGGAAGTGGGTAGGGTTATTGGTTCTTTCGGCGGTGTTTATCAACACGATGAATTCCTACGAGGGCGTTCCGGTACCAGTGGTGCTCATGATCCTTTTCGCGGCGGTATTTTCCGTGGTCGCTCGGGAGACGCCTTTCGGCCGTCACCTCTACGCCATCGGCGGCAACCGGGAAGCGGCCTTTTACTCCGGCATCAACATCCAAAGGCACATCATCCTGGTCTTTACCCTCATGGGAACCATGGCGGGAATGGCCGGTATCGTGCTGACGGCCAGGGTGGGAGCCGCGACCTCGGACGCGGGCCGCATGATGGAACTGGACGCCATCGCGGCGGCGGTTATCGGCGGGACTTCCTTGATGGGTGGCCGGGGTACGGTATGGGGAGCCCTATTGGGGGGCTTGGTTATGGCCTCGCTGGACAACGGAATGAGCCTGATGAACACGGAAGCCTTCTGGCAACCGATTATCAAGGGAAGTATCCTCGTGATCGCCGTGGCCCTCGACATGATGGGGCGAAAAGGGAAAAGCTGATAGGCGGCTTGAGGTGAGCTTGGCGAACCATTCGAACTCAAACCGGAGAAATGAATTGGGACCAAGAACAACTTTTCAATGGATACCTTTTCGTCGTTGGATTTTTTTGTTTTTTTATTGGTTGTTTTTATCCGCGGTAGGCAGTTATCTAGTGAATTCCAATTCTGATTTTCATGCAACGAGTTTCATTACTTTTTCGACAATATTGTTTTCTTCGATTTTCATTAGTTTTCAAAGAGGCGACTGGAAATTATGGAAAAAGATATTTTTTGTATTATCAATTTATTTATTTGACCTTTTAATAGGGATCGTTGTTTTGGCGTGTTTAGAAAGTTATTTAGGTTTTAAAAATGGCACTTTGCCGGATGGAAGTCCTTTATCAAGAGGGTCTTTAGTTTGGATAAGTATCGTTTTGGTTTATGTTTCAATGTGGTTTTCCCGGTTGTTTGTAAAACCGAGTGGGGAAAATCAGTAAAAATGTAATGTTTTATGTTCTCCAAAACGTACAAGGTGGAGGAAGTTATTATTGGAGGCGTTATGGCCATTGATAAAGGAAGCGAAGTTGTAAATATAAGAACCCGTCAATTTGGTAAGGTTGAGGGGTGGTCCGATTTAATAACTGCCAATGGAATCGAAGGTTTTGGATTTAAAGTCAAAATTGGAACAAATGTCGAACTTTGGTTTGCCAATGAGATTGCGGAATGGCAAGGAAAAGGTGAAATTTCAGAGGGGTCCAAGAAAAAAATAGGATTTAATCCAGATTAAATCATTTTAATTCAAAGCTAATTGATTCGTAAATCCTCCTTCGCATAAGCTTCGGAGGACAGGTCGTTCGGAATGGGGAGGGATAGCATTAAACATCTCAAGTTGTTCTTAATTCTTTCTTTGATCCTTTTTTCTCCCGTTAAGGCCAGGGCCGAAGGTCTTGCTTTGACCCCGCCCATGGGATGGAACAGCTGGAACGCCTTCAATATGGGGATCAATGAGACTGTCATCAAGGCAACCGCCGATCAGATGGTCGCCAACGGTATGCGCGACGCTGGTTATGTCTATCTCAACCTGGACGACGGCTGGCAGATCAGCCGGGACGCGAAGGGCGAAATCCAGGCTGCGCCGGACCAATTTCCGTCCGGCATGAAGGCTTTGGGCGATTACCTCCATTCCAAAGGCCTCAAGTTCGGCATTTATACCTGCGCGGGGGACATGACCTGCGGCAAAAGGCCGGGAAGTAAGGGCCATGAAAAACAGGACACGGCGACCTACGCTTCCTGGGGCGTGGATTACATCAAAGTCGACTGGTGCAGTACGGATGGACTCAAATCCCAAACCCAATATGCCCTCTTCCGGGACGGCATCAAGGCCAGCGGCCGTCCCATGATTCTGTCCCTGTGCAACTGGGGCGTGGACAAGCCCTCGCTCTGGGGACGCCAAATGGGCCAGCTTTGGCGGACGACCGGAGACCTCTTGCCCTGTTGGGACTGCAAAACCGATTGGGGCGGCAGCGGTATTATCTCGATTCTCGACCAGCAAATCGGGCTGGAATCCTATGCAGGCCCTGGTGGTTGGAATGATCCTGACATGCTTCAAGTGGGCAATGGTGCTTTAACCTTGGAAGAGTCCCGCTCGCACTTCAACCTCTGGTGCGTTTTGGCGGCTCCCTTGATCGCGGGTAATAAATTGACCCACATGAAACCAGAAGTGAGGGAAATCCTACTCAACCAGGAAGCCATCGCGGTGGATCAGGATCCACTCGGGAAAGAGGGGACCCGAATCAAGAGTTTCGGGGATGGTCGGGAAGTTTGGGCAAAGCCCCTCAGCGGCGGCGCCTGGGCTGTCTGTCTATTCAATCGGGGTTAAACATCGGCCAATGTGGAAGTTCTTTGGGCTGATTTGGGATTGAAAGAGGAGCGAATGAAAGTCCGCGACTTGTGGGCCCGCCGTGATCTGGGAGTTTTTGACAAAGGCTATTCGGTCAGTGTGCTACCCCACGGAACGGTGCTCTTGAAGCTCCGGGAAGACCTGCCCACCTATGATGCTCCTTCGGACACTTGGCGAATCCGTCCTGGAGGAGAAGCCTTCACCGATCATTCAGGAAAGGTTTGGTCCGAGGATAAGGATTTCGAGGGAGGTCAAACGGTCGAAACCGTTCAGCCGGTCACGGCCAAGGAAGACCATGAGCTTTACCAAACCGAAAGGTGGGGAGATGATTTTAGCTATGTGTTTCCCGTCAAGCCCGGCAAATACAAGGTGCGCCTCAAGTTCACGGAAGCTTACGTGAAGGAAAAGGGACAAAGGGTTTTCGACATCATCATCAATGATAAAAAAGTCCTGGCGAATTTTGACATTTTGGACGAGGCCAAGGGGTCCTTGGCTGGAATTGATAAAAGTTTTAAGGATATCCAGCCCGACTCCAAGGGCTTGATCAAGATCAGGTTCGTCGCCACCGTCCAAAACGCGAAGGTCTGCGCGATCGAGATTACGAAACAGTGATAAGAGTCTCAAGAAAATAAGTTTAGCCACAGATGAACACGGATTAACACGGATATTCCTTTGAAGTGTCCAAAATATTTTGATTTGAAACATCTGAGTTCATCCGTGTTGATCTGTGGCAAAACATTCTTTAGTTTTTTGTTGAGGAGGGTGTAAGTCGATGAAAAACAAAAAACGCTGTCCATGGCCCGGAACTGAAGATGCCCTTATGATTTCATACCACGATAAGGAATGGGGCGTCCCGGTTCGTGACGACAGGAAGATTTTCGAGTTCCTGGTATTGGAAGCCTTCCAAGCGGGACTTTCCTGGAGGACCATCCTTCACAAGCGCGAGAATTTCCGTAAAGCGTTCAGGAATTTCGACTACAAAAAAATCGCCCGGTTCACGGCCAAGGACCGCGCCCGCCTCATGAGGGACGCCGGCATCATCCGCAACCGGCTCAAGATCAAGTCCACCATCGAAAACGCCAGGCTCTTCCGGGAAGTCCAAAAGGAATTCGGGACTTTTTCCAAGTACATGTGGTCTTGGGTGGGCGGTAAGCCCGTCGTCCACAGAATCAAAAAGATGGGGGAGATTCCGGTGGTGATCCCCGAGGCTGAAGCTTGGGCGAAAGATTTGAAGAAAAGGGGATTTAAGTTCCTGGGCCCGACCGTACTCTATGCCCATATGCAGGCCGTGGGCATGGCCAACGACCATACGTTGGACTGTTTTAGGCGAAAGATTTAATGAAACTCAAAAAATGATGGACCCTAGGTCTGGTTATTCTAGTCTTCCTTGACCTGGCTTCGCTGAAGCTACGCCGGACAAGATTTGAAAGGGACCATTGAGTTGGGAGCATTTTAGGTGTTCATTTCCGTCACAAAACTTAAAGTCAAAAGCTTCTGGCATCTCATCCCCTTTTTCATGAAAACCATTCCAGCCTTCGCCCAGGCTCGAAAAGCCCCTGGCAATATTTTTACGGAGACCCGAACATTCGATTTGTTCACTTATGGAACCCTATCGGGGTGGGAATCGGAGTCGGCCATGAGGCAATACACCACCTCGGGGTCCCACCTGGAAGCCATGAAGGTTTCCCGCTTCATCACGGTTCTCCTCCAATCCACCCATTTTGAATCACCCGAAAGGACTTCCTGGGAAAGGGCATTGGAATTAATGGAGTTGGATAATAAATCCATAAAGTTCAGACCGCAAAAATGAAGGGGCAACTTCGGTAACGAAAATTGACGGTTTGGGTCATAGATCCCCTTTTATTCCATTGCCAACAGCCTCTTTTACGGTTATTTTTGTAACCGGTTACAACTAGTTCCATAAAGTTACATTCAAGCCCTGGAGGAATTCATGTCCAGCTTCACGCCTAAGAAAGAACACCGCTTCTCATTCGGACTCTGGTGCACCGCCAACCGCGGACGCGATCCCTTCGGCGAGGAAACCAGGAGCCGCCTGGACCCCATCACCAACATCAAGGAACTGGGCAAGCGCAACGTCTACGGTTTCAACTACCACGATGACGACCTGATTCCCTTCGGCGCCAGCCTCCAGCTGCGCAACAAGATCATCAAGCAAACCAAGCAGGCCATGAAGGACTACAACATCATCTGTTCCATGGCCACGACCAATCTTTTCTACCATCGGGTCTTCAAGGACGGGGCCTTCACGAGCCATGACCCGAAAGTCCGGGCCTACGCCCTGCAGAAGGTCATGAAGAACATGGACCTGGGAGCGGAATTCGGGGCCAGCACCTACGTATT
>Ga0265338_10007690_pt1 | contig 13281 bp, 13 predicted proteins | sample 42126metaG_FD_193579 | JGI IMG/M metagenome (GOLD analysis project Ga0265338, IMG submission 193579) | Rhizosphere microbial communities from Carex aquatilis grown in University of Washington, Seatle, WA, United States - 4-21-26 metaG | ecosystem: Host-associated > Plants > Roots > Rhizosphere... | reverse complement strand
GCCGAGCGCGGAGCCGAGTGTGACACTGCCGTTCGAGCCGACCTGTGCGCCGAGCACACCACGTACGCTGCTGATATCGGCTTCGTCATCGGCGGCGGCAGGGAACGCCGTGAGCGTACCGTTGCCGGCGTCCCCGACCGTCAGCGTGCCGCCGACTGCAAGCGTGCCGCCCATCATGTTGATGACGCCTTTCGACTCCGCCAGCACGCCCACGGACACGTCGTCGTCGACGTGGACTTCGGCCTGATCCTTGATCTCGAGCGTGCTCGTCATCTCCGGTTGCGCCTGCAGATCGCCCTGCGCGGGAACCGCCGGCGTGCCGGTGCTCGCTGCGCCCACCTGCACCGTGCCATGTGCCGTCCAATCGGTACCGTCACCCTCGATGGTCGCGGTCCCGATGCTTGCGGCCGATTGGCCGATGTAGGCGGAAACGCCCTCGCTGTCCTTGCCCGTCGTCAGCGCCCCGCCGGCAGCGACATTGAGTGCGCCGGTGCCGAGCTCGCCGACGTACAGCGCGCCACCAACGTTCCACTCGCTTTCATTGCCGGTGATCACGAACGATCCCTCAGCACCTGGTGCAAGCCCGATGACGGCGTCGCCGAGGTTCGAGCCCGTGCCACCGCCCTGCACCGTCAGCACGCCCGGAGCGGTTCCGCCCAGACCCGTGCCAAGACCGATGAAAAGGTCATTGGAGGTCGTCGTGTCGGCGACCGTCCAATTGGCCTCGCTGTCGACGGTGACGTTTCCCGAGTCGATGCCCAGAATGCCGCCCGTCACCTGCGCTTTTTCGCTCACGGTGACCGTGCCACCGAGCACCGTCATGCCGCCGGAAGGCACGGTGCCCAGCGTGAGCAGCGTCCCCTCGCCCTGCACATTGAGCGCGGAGGTGCCGCCGGAAGGAAATCCCACCAGGAACGAGGCGACCTTGGCGGTCGCGCCCCCGCTCATGGTCATCTGACCGTCGCCGATGCTGATTTGGATGCCACCCTGCGAGGTGATGGTGGCCCCATCCGTCATCGTCAGAACCCCGTGGCCATTACCGCCCACGAGCAGTCCGCCGTTGAATTGGCTGCCGTCGAAGTTGAGGACAGCACCCGTGCCCAGCGTCATCGTTCCCGAGACACCCGGGGACTGTCCCAGGATGAGTGAGGAGCCCGGGCTCACGAAGTTCCAGGTCGTGTTCGTGACGTTCGCAGTCGCCGTGCCATGGTTGCCAATGACAGTCAGATTGGTATTGAGCGTCGAGTTGCTCGAGGTCGTGAGCGAGCCGTTATCCAGGAACAGGTCGCTCGCGGTGAGCGTGGTGCCCGCGAAGCTATTCGTGCCCTGGACCCTGACGCCGTTCGTGTGGGCCGTATTGATGGTGGCATTCGTCGCCAGAATGCCGTTGTCGACCTCGAGGCCCCCCGGCAGGTCGCTATTGCCGGTGATCGAGAACGAGGTTCCGGTGAGGCTCAGTGAGGTCGTTCCGGTGCCATCGAACTCATCGATCGACACCGGAATGTCCACGGTGATCAGGCCGGCGTCGCTGGCCGTCACCCCAAAATCGCCATTCGGTACGCAGTGCTGCCCGTCGGCGCACTGCCAATTGTTCGGATTGCTCCAGGTATTCCCGCCACCCGTCCAGGATGCAAATTCCTGACCGAACGCTGGCGAGAGGAGTGCCATGGAAACGAGCGTGATTGCGCCCGACCACGGGGCGGCCGCACGCGATACGCGAGAGGAGACCTTTATCATCGTGTCCTCCCTAGGCGATGCAACTCCGCTGCGCCGCTTCGGACCGATCCATTAGACGGACGAATTAGTAATGTTGTGTAAGAGCAAAGTACAGCAGGGCAATAAAAATACAAGGCTGCGATGGTTCCTCACCACCTGTCACGCATTGGAACATCATCCGAGAGCGCAGCGAGCTGCCAAGGAACGGTCTATAAATGGCGAGCCAGGTACAAGCGCCGCGGCGCCCCGGGTCTGCGCGATCGGCCTCGAGCGCCTCCTGGGTTTCCACGCGCAGCACCGCATTATGTCGTCTCCAGGATCCTGCATCTGCGCAAGCGCTACCGATTTGGGCCGGCGTAAGAGGAGCCGCAGCCCGGGCACCGACTACGAATCGACGTCAAATTCCTTGAGCGGGATTCCGGGCCCCAGGAAGCGCCTCTATCAATGCCCCGCCGTCGATGACTGCAACTGAACGGCAAGGTCGAACGTTCATATCGAGTCGATGAGCAGGTTTGGCTCGTGAGCTTGATGCAGTACGATCTGGGTTACTTCGATGACGAGACATGTCGGATCGAGAGCGCGGAGAACCCGTTCTCCGCAAAACTGTCACCCATGTCTCCGGTATAAACTGTTACCGATGTGACCGGAATAGACCCTTGATTTAGTGGTGGCCAGGGGTGGAATTGAACCACCGACACGCGGATTTTCAGTCCAACGCTGGATATGTCGTAACTCATTGAAAGCCTGGAGACTTACTAGCTACTGCTGTGAAAAATACTTCTTAGTTACGCGTAGATAGCTTCCTGATTTGCATGGATGCGCTATGTTGATATTTCACAGTATCTAACGGCCGCACAGCAATTCGATTCGCCGTTCTCAGCTGCTCGGCAGGCGACTTTCGACCCCCGGCGGGCATCCAGCAAGTTCGGCTGCCGAACCCCCTGGACTTTTGCCAATCTCTGGTTCCTAGGTGCCATATGAGCCTTTTGGTTTGAACTCCAATGAAAGAGTGATCTGGAGGTTAAGCCACACGCCGCGAGATTGGTCCAATCGCGCGTGGTTGTGCACAATGATGTAACGAGTGCCAAGTAAGACGGTACCGTCAGGGATGCAATGAAACCATTCGAGAGTAGAGTGCCGCCTCACAAGAAACTTGCGGTCAAGAACGCTACCGTTGCGAGCACCAAGGATTTCTTCCGATTCCTTGACGAGCGCGTTCACTCCGAGGCGAATACCCTCTATCGCGGTTTGCGTAAAAGCACCTACCGCCTAGTTCCTTCAATTGGGCGTCTCCTACAGAAGAAGGAAACTCCGTTCACGCCCGAACGTGAACGACTGATGCTCAAGCTGTTCAGGCAGAAGACGTTTGGCTTGGTCGATACAACTCTCAATGATCTGGCACTTTTAACCGTAGCTCAGCACCACGGATTGCCGACGAGGATGATGGACTGGACGCGCAATCCGCTCGTCGCGTTTTTCTTTGCGGTCCGAGACGAGTTTCTGCCAACGGAGCCACACGATGACTCGGTTGTGTACATCTACGAGCCAACAGAAAAGGTCTTGCTAGATGAGGACTTCGACCCTTTCAAGATCAATCGAGTCCGGCGACTTGTCCCAAGATATTGGAGTCCGCGCATCGTAGCTCAAGCTGGCCTCTTTACAGTTCATCCAGTCCCGCAGCGACCGTTTGCGCCCCGCGGACTGGTTAAGGTGTTGATCAAGCATGCCGTCAGAAAGGACATTAAACTCGCGCTTCATAACCTTGGTGTAAATGTCGGTTCTCTATTTCCCGACCTCGACGGCATTGCCCGGCACATCGGCTGGCTCCGGACAAACGGTTTCTAAGCAGTACGTTGCCTGTCTGCCTCGATTTCTGCGGCATCTGACCGACATGCGCCTACAAGTTGCATCCCTACGCAGCCAGCGGCGATCAATTGGGTTACATCCTCCGCCAGCTGTTTTTTCGCTTGGACGGACACTAAGTGTTCCACAGGCGAACTTTGCCGTCGTCGGCAAAGCCCCAACTAATCAGATCTGATTCGCTACTGGCATATTTCCCTATCTCCTCGACTATGCCCGCCCAGTGAGCGGCGCCTACCAGAAAGACTCCAGTGTCGAAGACATTCTTTCTGCAGAATTCATAAATAACACGCACCATTTCATGCTCGCGCCTCAGTGTGAGGTGACGCCATCTATTCAGCGCACGTATCAAGGTTTGATTCCCCGTTTCACCGATCGTCCTGTCCTCAATCTCGGAAAGCCTTTTCCTTAGTGCTGCAAAATCAGCGCTATTCAGGTACCCATAGCCATATTGGCGCGCTCTCCTGTCGTTCTCATCGGCCAGCTCTTGATACTCTCGGCTTGTCTGTTCCACGTAGTCAAAGACGCAGTCGAACTCACTCTTAGCGTCGACGAGAAGACTTTCCGGGATGTCAAATCGATCGACCGGCACTCGTTCGAATGACTTGATCTTCAGATATTCAGCTATTGCCTGGGCCTCCAGGCTCAATTTGGCTCCATGCTTGCGGTAGGCTTCAAAGGAAGATGGACGAATCTCCTCGAACACGGTTTCAGGCCCAATTGATCGAAGAATCTTTAGCAACTCGCCAGCGTTACAGAGTCCGTTCTCTCTATGTGCGGAACAGAGGATCGTGATCTTGTGCATCTGGATTCCGAAGTCAACTAAGTATGCGAAAGTCGATGTGGTATGCACGCAATGTCAATGCTTACCGACTTAGGCGACTATTTAGCTTGTCACCACGCGTAACCCACTCGGCTCTCGGCGCTCTACTCAAGCCCAAGGAACCGGCGCTTCTCTGGCGACAAATTGTCGATGGCGATTCCTAGACCTGACACAAGTAACCTTTCGAAGGCTTCGCGTCGGGCAGCCTCAAGTACTGCTTCGAAGTGGTTCGCATTGTTAGCGTACGCGTATGCGCCCGAGTAGCCCGCGAGCTGTCCGTCCAGTCGCCTAATGAAGGTGCTGAGATTAATCCCGGCCTGAGCCAAACTCGAGAACGACGCGAATTCAATTATGCGCTGGCGAATCTTCTGCGTTTGCGAAGACGGTATCTCAAGGAGGTAGTCCCCGCCTTGCTGCCGTAGCTGGAGCCCCAGAAATTCGGCAGCCTCCGACGGAGCGTAAATTTGCGTCTTTGAGTCCGGGGCAGGAGGAGGTACCTGCAACCCCTCCTTCTGAAGGGCTAGGCCCACTGTCGCGTGAATAATTTCGCACTGCGCCTTTGACGCCGAAAAGCTAATCAAATCGTCGGCGTATCGCACCATTGATATGCCTTTCGCTTGAATAGTCTTGTCGAACTCTTTAAGTACGAGATTCGCGAAGAAGGGCGATAGGGGCATGCCCTGGCGAACGCCCGCACCGGCATGAATGCCAGCTTGTTTTATGCGCTTTGCGTGCGAGGCGGAGTTTGACTTGATTTCACATTCACTGGCGGCAATTAGGACTTGACGGAGTGATCGGTCGCGTACATGCCGTCGAATCTTGTCGCGAAGGACCGCGCGAGGAATGGCATCAAAGAACGACGCAATGTCCGTCTTGTACACCCAGGGGAGTTCTCGCCGAAGGCTTCGTGCTCGTTGAACGGCCTTCTCAACCGATCGGTTGGGGATGAACCCATAGCTGACGGCGTTCGCCAGGCCGCACCGGTCGCCATTCGCCAAGAACTCGACGAGCGCCCGTTGTACGACACGATCGCGCACCGTGGGCACACAGATCACGCGATCCTTGTGTGCACTCTTCGGTATGAGATACGCGCGAAGCTCGGAGAACTTGTAGCCACCAAATTCGCGAAGCTGTTGCGATAGCGACCGACAAACGGCGGACGGATGCCGATCGAAATCAAGCAGCGTTTCCTCATCGACGCCGCTCGATAGGCGGGATCGCAATGTCGACCGTGAATATAGTGTCCGCCAAGCCCTCTCGAGCGAGGCGCTAGACGAGACCACATCTAGGGCAGTACGCGCCATCGCGATTTCCAGGCTTGTGCGGACGCAGGCATCTGGTTACGACCCCCACCAGCGCGCTAAACGTCGTGAACCCGGCGCTTCTTCACCGAAGCAACGGGATCGCAGCCGCTCAGGCCATCGCCTTCACGACCACCGACCCGGGCGCAAGCCTGCCGCCATGTACCCTTCAGAGCAACCCACGACGATGCGTGGTCGACACTGACGGACATATAAGCCCCAACCCGCCCAAAATCAACATACTCCACGTTGACCTCCACTTGCGATACAGCCAAAAAGGCCAGCGCAGCGAGGACAAGACGCGGTATGCGCGAGCAGCCATGGTGTCGCGATCCGAGCCTTCCGCCCGCGCGGCAAATACCACCGCGCGACCGAGTCCCCGTGCCGGCATCGCCGCCGACGGGCCGCCGCTGAGAATCCTTGCCAGCCCCCCAGAACTTTTTGGGGGTCGAGGGCTGGAGGCTGCCATGCCTGTGCGTCGCGTCGTGAACCCGGCGCTTCTTCACCGAAGCATCGGGATCGCAGCCGCTCAGGCCATCGCCTTCACGACCACCGACCCGGGCGCTTGCACGCCGCCATGGACCCTTCAGAGCAACCCACGACGATGCGTGGTCGACACTGACGGACGAGCAGTACGTTGAGGCAACCTGTTTGGGTTTCAAGAGCCCCATGTCCGCGACTTTGCACCGGAACGCCGCCGATGGCGCGTGGCCATAGGAAGCAGGTGCCAAAGGGCAGGCCGATCACTACATGTCCAGTCGACGTCGCTTAGGCATCGGTCAACAATGTAAGACATTGATTTTATATCGATTAATCCAACGCTCAGGCATGTTGCGGCCAGTCATGCTCGCACGCTTTTCACCATTATGGTGTAAAGTGGTGCACAACGCGGAGGATGTGCATTTGTCTTCAAAACGCCATGGCCCGAAGCACGTCCTTAAGACGACACGTGCATCGGTAAGCTTCCCGACCGGCGTCTATCAAGAGCTGGAGCGCATAGCAGCAGCGAAGAAGGTATCACTTGCTTGGATCGTTCGCGAAGCCACGGAAAAATACGTCGCCGATCAGTGGCCGTTACTTCAGTATCCACGGGAGTCAGGTCAGTGAAGCCGGACTTCATCGACGGGTGGTCACGAGAGCGCAGCGAGACTCCTGTTCAGCTATCGGTGCCATTTGAAAAGCGTCGGCTCCGGTCTGTGGGTCTGCCGCCATCGAGTGGCAATCAGCACGTCGTCGCAGGTTTGTTTGCGGGAGTCGGCGGCATTGAGCGAGCGTTGCATCGCGCCGGTCACACGACGACTCTCCTCTGCGAGAACGACCCACTTGCGATAGAGGTGCTTCGAGAGCGATTCGCTGAAATTTCGCTTCACGACGATGTTCGTACGCTGGATCGCCTCCCGCTCGAGACATCACTTGTCGTCGCGGGCTTCCCTTGCCAGGATCTATCGCAAGCTGGGTCGACTACTGGAATTGCCGGCGCACGTTCCGGTCTCGTCGGCGAAGTCTTCCGCCTCATCGAACAGCATCACACGCCGTGGGTACTGCTCGAGAACGTACCATTCATGTTACAGCTTGGTCGTGGCGAGGCCATGAACGTGATTGCGAGTGCGCTTGAGGCGCTCGGTTATAAATGGGCCTATCGGGTAGTCGACGCGCGCGCATTCGGGTTGCCGCAGCGCCGACGTCGCGTCTACTTGTTGGCCTCCCTCGCCGGAGACCCTCGTTCAGTGCTATTCGCCGACGAGACCGCATCACTGGACGAGCCACACCTCAAAGGAAACGTTGCTTGCGGCTTTTACTGGACGGAAGGGCTGCGAGGTCTTGGTTGGGCGGTCGACGCCGTCCCAACACTCAAAGGCGGATCTACTATTGGGATTCCTTCGTCGCCAGCCATCTGGTTTCCTGATGGACGTATTGTGACACCGGACATCCGCGACGCCGAGCGCCTTCAGGGATTTCCGAGCAATTGGACGAAGCCCGCCGAACGCGTTGGCAAGAAGGGCTCGCGCTGGAAACTTGTTGGCAATGCCGTCAGCGTACGGGCAGCACACTGGATCGGGCGACGCATGCAGAAGCCAGGAGCTGTGCTCGACTTTCATGAATTTCCACTACGTGATCATCGCCACTGGCCAACAGCCGCGTGGAATATGGGCGCCGGGCGTATGCGCGTGGAGGCGTCTGAGTGGCCGGTTCGCCGCCGGTATCAATCTCTCGATGCGTTTCTCAGATACCCAACGATCCCCCTATCCGCGAAGGCGACTGCGGGCTTTTTGCATCGAGCAAGACAGGCCAAACTTCATTTTCCGCCGCGATTCATCGAGACGCTGCAGAACCACCTTCATTGCATGACGGACGCCTCTGGCAGCGGTCAAGCGAGGTCACAACATTTGGGCCCGGATGTGCGGGCAGCTTAAAGGCGCCGACGAATAATGCACGGACCCGAAATTCTCGCACGCTCGATGTCTGTCCCGAGCGTGACCGACAAGTTCGGCAACCGCTGGCAGTACCACTCACGCAGCGACCAGCACTCGAAGGTGGCGTGCTGGGCGCTGCTGTTCGATCTCTTGGACCATTGCCCGCTACTTGTGCAACACATCGCTGCTGGCAAGATTGGGTTCGGCATCAACCATGAGATGCGCGATTTCAAGAACAATCGCTCGAAGTACCTCGATCTCGTGGTCTGCACCCCCGGTACGGCCACTGGCGAGGAGCGACAAACGTTCCAGGGCTTGGCGACTCAATACTCAGTCAACCTCACGGCCAGCGAACGGACCAAGCTCGCCGATTTCCCTACGCTCAAACAAGTTCCCGTCGGGTCAGTCCATCTTGCGCTCGAAGCCAAAGCGGCGATGACCGAGCATATTAAGGCCCTGCCCCGCCTATTCGACGAACTCAATTCGAGTCACCTTGCGATTCACGGCTCAGCGGACTTCGCGATCGCCGCGGGTTTCGCTATCGTCAACTATGCCGCAACTTTCGTGAGCTCCGACCGAAATAAGCGCAAGATGGGCCGGCGCGCGCCGATCGTAACGACGCACACCCAACCTAAGGCCACAGAACGCACCATTCAAAAGCTCCAGGAGATTCCTCGGCGCACACAGAGCGGGGCTGAAGGATTTGACGCCTTAGGGATTGTCGTTCTGGAAATTCAAAATGATGGCACACCGGTAAAGATTGTTACTGCGCCCCCTGCACCGAGCACGGCAGACGTCTGGCACTACGATCAGATGATTCGTCGCATTGCATCCCTCTATGCGGCCAAGTTCGGGAACGTGTGAACCCAGGTGATCATGAGATGGCGGGCACCGCGAACATTCGGGTACGTCGCGCCACTGCGCTCAGTGCGGCCGTATCGAAACGCATGGGCGGAATCAGGCAACATGGCACGGCGCCGGAGCTGGCCGTGCGACGACTCCTGAGCTCTCTACGCGTTCGGTATCGGACGAAGAACCGCGATCTACCCGGCTCACCTGACCTCGCGAATCGCCGCCGCCGGTTCGCAGTGTTTGTACACGGGTGCTTTTGGCACCGGCATGAGGGTTGCGCGAGGACGACCATGCCCAAGAACAATGCTCCGTTTTGGCGAGCGAAATTCGTGGATAACGTCGCACGAGACTCGCGGGCCTCTGCAATATTGCGCGCCGGCGGCTATCGTGTATTGACTATTTGGGAATGCGAGACAACGACCCCTGCTCAATTAGGCGCCCTGCGAGGGCGCCTGGCGAAGCTCCGTAGCCGCCCGTCCAACTGAGGTACGCATGGCGACCCCACTGACTCTCGCATTGGACATGAACGTCCTCAACCACCTGGGGATTGGCCTGTACAGCAGCGCCCCAGCGGTGCTAACGGAGCTCGTAGCAAACGCCTGGGACGCGGAAGCGTCGAACGTTACGATTCACATTGCCAAAGATCAACATCAAATCATTATTCAGGATGACGGTCACGGAATGAACGCCGAAGAAAGTCAGGCCAAGTTTCTGACGGTTGGGTACGCGCGTAGAGAAAAGGAAGGCACCGACAAGTCGCCGATCAAAAAGCGCCCCGTAATGGGCCGAAAGGGCATCGGCAAGTTGTCGATGTTTTCGCTCGCCGAGCGAATCGACATCTACACTTGCGACGGTAAGGGACCAATCGTAAGCGGTGCGATCGACGTCGGAGCCCTGCAGGCTAAAATCAAAGAGGGCAAACCATACACGCTAGAGCCTGCGGACACGACTCTTACCCCATCCTTGAAGCATGGTACAGCTCTGGTGCTGCGAGGAATCACAAGGGACATTGGGCGGACGCCGAATTACCTCATCGAACGCATTGCGCGCCGATTTGCGGTGCTCGGCGAATCACACGACTTTCGTGTTGTTGTAAACGAACATCCGATTGGACTACTCGATCGCGGGTATCACGATTCAATTCAATTTTTGTGGTGCCTGGACACAGCTACCGAAGTCGAGGTTTCTGCACTGGCGACGAACCTCGCGATAGCCGGCGGATCGGTATGCAAGCGCACGCTGAGTGGCGCCGTCGATCCGACTGACCCGCGGATGTCCGTGAGAGGTTACATAGCCACAGTTGATCGGCCCAAGAAACTGCGGTCAATGGATGCAAACTTGAATCAGATTAGCGTTTTCGCTCGGGGGCGAATATTTCAAGAGGACATTCTTGGCGAGATAGGAAATAGCAAAGTCTTCAACAACTACCTGGTCGGCGAGGTACACGCCGACTTTCTCGACGACGACCAGATCGACCGCGCAACTGCGAGCAGAGAGGCAATCAAGCACGACGATCCGCGGTACGTAGCTCTACGGGCATTCATTGCGCGTGCGCTAAACCAAATAGAGCATGACTGGGACGAGTGGCGCAGAGCACTGGGGTACGATAAGTCCGAGGAACCCAACGCAGCGATTGCAGAGTGGCTGGCGCAAATCAAGAATCCGCTGGAGCGGAAGCTCGCCGATCGGTTGATGACGAGCATTAGTAACACTCGATTGGGGAATGATGAAGACGAAACGCGGCGCCAAAAATCGCATCTCTATCGAAGCGCCATCGTGGGCTTCGAGAAGCTGAGAGCGCGCGAGCAACTCGACCGGTTAGAGCACGTACACGACGTGTTAAGCCCGGAGTTTGCGGGAATTTTTGCCTCCATAACGGACCTGGAGGAAACCTATTATCACGATATAACCAGATCACGGCTGGAGGTCATCGAACGTTTCGAAAGAATTGTCGCCGACGAGGAATTGGAAAAGGTTGCCCAGATCTATCTCTTTCACAATCTCTGGCTGCTTGATCCCACGTGGGGTCGGGTGACGGGCAGCGAGGAGTCAGAGAAGATTTTGACGGACGAATTGCGCAAGATAGATCCGGACAATACGGAAGGGGCGAGATTGGACATTACTTTCCGCACCGGATCTGGCAAGTGCGTGATCGTAGAGTTGAAACGGCCTGGAGTCAGAGTGCCGTTCGAAGTTCTGTTGGCTCAAGGGAGAAAGTACAGACATGCGGTGACGCAGTGGATACTTGAACATCCAGACGCGTTTGGCTTCCACGGTAACGTACCGCCGATAGATTTGTTCTTTCTCGTCTCAAAGAGCCCAGCCGTTTCCGAGGGTGATGAAAAATCTTTGGCTGCGTACAACGGACAGGTGCTGACTTACCAGGGACTCATATCGAACGCGCGGAAGGCTTACGGCGAATATATTGAAGTGCATGCGACGACTAGTCGTATCGATGCGTTGATCAGTAAGTTATAGCGAAGCCGCCTTTACGGACACCTGCATGGCCTCGACTATCGGCCGATACCGGACATCGCAGCTCCGGCTCAGAACATCGCACTATGCGATCGGCGCTCCCGTCCGGTGCTCCGAAATCGTTGCCGACGTTTTTTGCTCGCAGCTGCAATGACTTGCGCGAGCCAGATTTGCCCGGTTGTGAAATATATTTCACGGAACCACTGGATATTTCACACCACAGTCTCGCGAGACGCGGCTAAGTTTTTGATTTAATGGTGGCCAGGGGTGGAATTGAACCACCGACACGCGGATTTTCAGTCCGCTGCTCTACCAACTGAGCTACCTGGCCATGCGGGCGGGAATGGAAGGCTATTAGACCGGGCTGGCCGCATGAGCGTCAACTCCGCGGCCGCCGCTACGGTCAAGTGCGGCCGGGTTCGACGAACTCGCCGGGGCGTGCGGAGCCGGTGCCGAACAGGAATTTCTCCATTTCGGTCTCGAGGAACTTGCGTGCCTTCGGCTCCACCGGCGTGAGCCGGTACTCGTTGATCAGCATGATCTGGTGCGCGCGCCAGCGCTCCCAGGCTTCCTTCGAGACCTGCTCGAAGATGCGCTGACCGAGTGGCCCGGGATAGGGCGCGCGATCAAGACCGGGCGCGTCGCGCTTGAGCAGCACACAGTGCACGGTTCGCGTCATGGCGTGGCGGGACTCGCAAGGCTGGACAGAAGGGCCGCGATCGGCGCCGGAAGGCCGACCCGTGCGGGCTCGCGCGGGTTATACCAGAGCGTCGCCGCGCCTTCCATGACCCCGGCGAGGGCGTCGCAGCGGACCCGCAGCGGCGTGATCTCCAGATCGAAGTGCGTGAAGGCGTGATGGACCGGCGGCAGGGGCTCGGGCTCGAGCCGAGCGGCGGCCAGGCGCGCCCCGCAGAACTGGGCAGCCGCGCCGACATCGTGGAATTCCGGCGGCGTCCACAGCCCGCCCCAGATGCCGCGCGCAGGCCGGCGCTGCAACAGCAGGCGACCATCGGCCCGGGACGCGAGCAGCATCACGATGCTGTGCGTGCGGCGCGGAGCGCGGCGGCGGGAGGGCGGCAGCTCACTGACCCGGTCCGTCCGGTACGCGACGCACCCGTGCGCGAGCGGACAGCGCTCGCAGGCCGGGGCGCGCTGCCTGCACAGCGTCGCCCCAAAGTCCATGATCGCCTGCGTGTAGGTCGCGGCCTGCTTAGCGGGTGTGCATTGCTCGGCCTGGCGCCAGAGCTGCTGCTCGACCGCGCGTGTGCCTTGATCACCTCCGATCCCGAAGCAGCGCGCCAGTACGCGCCGGACATTGGCATCGAGGATGGCCTCCGGGCGATCGTGCGCGAGCGCCAGGATTGCCGCGCCCGTGGAGCGGCCGATGCCGGGCAACTCCATCAGCTGTGCGAGTGCATCCGGCAGTTCCCCACCGTGATCGGTCACGATGCGCTGCGCGGCCGCGTGCAGGTTACGCGCGCGCGAGTAGTACCCGAGTCCCGACCACAGGTGCAGCACTTCGTCGAGGCTGGCTTCGGCCAGCGTCGTGACGTCGGGAAAGCGCTGCAGGAAGCGTTCGTAGTAGCCGATCACGGTCGCGACCTGGGTCTGCTGCAGCATGATCTCCGATACCCAGACCCGATAGGGCGTGCGCGGATGCTGCCACGGCAGGTCGTGCCGGCCATGGCGGCGATGCCAGCGGATCAGGGCCGGAGCGAAGCGCTCGGGGGTCTGTGGCGGGCTGCGGCGGGCCACCGGCCGCGCTCAGCTCAACAGCGCCGCGAGCAGCAGCTTGATCGAGGGGCGCAGGTCGTTGCGTCGCAGCGCCGGATCGCGGATC
>Ga0265338_10007689_pt1 | contig 13281 bp, 10 predicted proteins | sample 42126metaG_FD_193579 | JGI IMG/M metagenome (GOLD analysis project Ga0265338, IMG submission 193579) | Rhizosphere microbial communities from Carex aquatilis grown in University of Washington, Seatle, WA, United States - 4-21-26 metaG | ecosystem: Host-associated > Plants > Roots > Rhizosphere... | reverse complement strand
GCGGCCCGTCGTGGAACTGATGTACTTCGATTTTGCGCTGATGTCTTCGGACCAGATCAGCAACCAGGCCGCGAAATGGCATTACATTAGCGGCGCACAAACGGAAGTGCCGCTCGTCATCCGCGCCTCCGCCGGCGCCGGCAAAGGCTATGGCGGCCAGCATTCGCAGACGTTGGAGTCCATGTTCTGCCATATTCCCGGTCTTTACGTGGTTTATCCGGCGACGCCCGCCGATGCGAAAGGCATGCTCAAGTCGGCGATTCGCGACAACAACCCGATTCTCTTCGTTGAGTCGCAGGCGCTTTATGGCATGAAAGGGCCGGTGCCCGAAGGCGAATACCTCGTTCCACTCGGCGTGGCTGATGTCAAACGCGAGGGCAGCGACATCACGCTGGTCGCGTGGGGCCCGCTGGTACATGACTGTCTCAAGGCCGCGGAAAAATTGAAGGCCGAGAAGAACGTCAGCGCCGAGGTCATCGACCTGCGCAGCCTGGTGCCATTGGATATCGAAACCGTGTTACGTTCGGTCCAGAAGACCGGCCGTTGTGTCGTCGCCAGCCAGGCGATTCACATCGGCAGTTACACCGGCGAAATCGCCTCGACGATCCAGGATGTGGCGTTTGATTATCTCGACGCGCCCGTCAAACGCGTCGGCGCCAAAAACGGCATCGCTCCGCAGTCGCACATTCTCGAGGCGGCGTTCCTCCCGAACATGAACGACATCCTCGCCGCTGCCAACGCCATCCTGTAAGGAACGCCATGGCCACCCCCATCATCATGCCCAAGTTCGGTCAGATGACCGAGGAAAGCGCCATCGTCGAATGGCTCAAAAAGGAAGGCGACCAGGTCGCCAAGGGCGATATCCTTTTCACCGTTGAGACCGACAAATCGGTCATGGAAGTCGAGAGCTTCGAAGCGGGTACGCTGCTGAAAATCGCCGTGAAGCCGGGACTCATGGTCCCGGTGCAAAGCACGGTCGGTTTCCTCGGCAAACCCGGCGAAGCGGTTCCCGCGGTAACCGCGCCCGCTCCTGCCGTGCCGAAACCAGCGGCGGTAGAGGCAGGACGCGCTGTTCCGGTCACGTCGTCAGCGCCACAACCAGCCGTCGTACAACGGACAGTTGAGGCAGTTGCCCCGGCCGCAGCGCCGGTTCCGTCAGCGCCCGCGCTTTTCCGCATCAGCCCCCGCGCCGCTGCCCTGGCCCGTGATTCCGTCATTGATGCGACCCGCATCAAAGGTTCCGGCCCGGAAGGCCGGGTCGTCGAAAAGGACGTGAAGGCCTATCTCGATGCAAAGGGCTACCATCAACTCCGGGTTTCGCCCGCCGCCAAGCAGTTGGCCGCGAAAGAAAAACTCGATCTGCTGTCGATTCAGGGTTCGGGCGAATCCGGCCGGATCAGCGTGGCCGACGTCGAGCAGGCCGTGGCGGAAAAGCCGAAGCCGATGAGCAAGATGCGCCAGATCATCGCGCAACGGCTCACGCAAAGCGTCGTCACCTCGCCGCACTTCTATGTCACCGTCGAGGTGGATATGACCGACCTGGTCAAATTCCGCGCGCAACTCAAGGAAAAGGGCGCGCCCTACTCGATCACCGACTTCATCGCCCAGGCGGTGGTGCTCACCCTGAAGGAATTTCCCGAGGTGAACAGTTCAACGGACGGCAAGGCCACCCGTTGGAACAGTCACGTGCATCTTGGCCTTGCAGTGTCGCTGGAACAGGGCCTGGTGGTGCCGGTGATCCGCAACGCGGATGAATTGACATTGGCCGAATTGAACGCCCGTGCCAAAGACCTCGCCACGAAGGCGCGCGCCAACAAACTGGCATCTGAGGAGATGACCGGCAGCACGTTCACCATCTCCAACATGGGCATGCTCGACGTGGAAAACTTCACCGCGATCATCAACCCCGGCGAGGCGGCCATCCTCGCGGTCTCCAGCACGCTGAAGAAACCCGTGGTGCACAATGACCAGGTAGTGGTCCGTTCCATCATGAAGATGACTTTGTCTTCCGACCACCGCCTGATTGACGGCGCGATGGCGGCGCGATTCATCAATGCACTGAAAAAGAAAATTGAGGACATCGAACTATGGAAACTTTTGACGTCGTAGTCATCGGCGCCGGCCCGGGCGGATATCCCGCGGCCATCCGCGCGGCGCAACTGGGCGCATCGGTCGCCATCGTGGAGAAGGAACAGCTGGGCGGCACGTGCCTGAATTGGGGTTGCATCCCCACCAAGGCGCTCATCGCCGCGGCCGACACCTTTGCCAAAATCCAGCATGCCGAAGCCCTTGGCATCACGGTCAAAGGCGCGTCGGTGGATTACGGCGTGATGATCGGGCACAAGAACAAGGTGGTCACCCAGCTCAAAGGCGGTATCAAACAACTGCTCACCGCCAACGGCGTGAAACAATTCGCCGGCGTCGCGTCCTTCAAGGACCGCAATACGATTGCCATCAGCGACGGCACGACGATCGGTGCGAAGAAAGTGATCATTGCCACCGGCTCGACCTCGGCCATGCCCGGTTTCCTGCCGAAACACGAGCGGGTGGTGGAAAGCCGCGGTTTTCTCGACATCGACAAATTGCCCGGAAGCCTGATCGTGCTGGGCGGCGGGTTCATCGGGTGCGAACTGGCCTGCATGGCGGCGATGCTGGGGGTGAAGGTGACGATTGTGGAGCTGCTCGAAGACATTCTGTTGCTGCTCGATCCCGATGTGCGGCGCGAAGTGCGCGGTCACATGGAAAAGAATCTCGGCATCCGGGTGCTGACCGGCAAGGCGCTGGAAAAAATTGCTGCTGACGCCAAGGAGGTGCGGGGCAATTTCGGTGATGAAGTGCTCCAAGCCGACCTGCTGCTCAGCGCGGTCGGCCGCAAGCCGGTCACCGACGGTTTGCACCTGGAAAATGCCGGGCTCAAGACCAATGACCGCGGGTTTATTGAGGCGGATGATTATTGCCGCACCAGAGTCGCCACGATCTTTGCCATCGGCGATGTGACGGGCAAGATTCAACTCGCCCATTACGCCACGGCGCAGGGCATCGCCGCGGCCGAGAATGCCGTCAATCAGAAGCCGCAGAAACACCCTGCGCTGGTGCCCAACGTCATTTTCACCTCGCCCGAAATCGGCACCGTCGGCCTCAGCGAGGACGACGCGAAGAAGCAGAACCGCGCCGTGAAGACAGGCAAGTTCCGTTTCGCCGGCCTGGGCAAGGCACTGGCCACGGGCGAGATGACCGGTTTCGTGAAATGGATTGCGGATGCCGCTACGGACCAGTTGCTCGGGGCCGCGGCGGTTGGGCCGCACGCCACTGAATTGATTGCCGGGGCCACCACCGCCATCCGCTCGGAGCTGACGGCGCGCGAACTTGGCCGGACCATTCATGCGCATCCGACGTTCAGCGAATCCTGGATGGAAGCCGCCCACGCCCTGCACGGCGAGAGCATCCATGCCCCGCCCAAACGGAAATAGCATCTTTGGAACCTCGCGTAGCGTGTGGAGTGCGGCAGTTTACCGCCACTTTTGCACGGTGCGATGTCATGGTATCGGAAGGCGCGAGTGCCGGATGTTCCCTCTGCTTCGAAAGCGGTGCTGAAGCCCGCGCAGTCCAAACTCTATCGCGACAACCGGGCGTCCTTAAAACCTCGCGAAGCGTCTGGACTGCGCGCGGTTTACCGCCGCTTTCGCGCCCGTCTCAGAAGTCGTCCTCAACCTTCACCCGGTCGAGTCTGAAGCTGTAAATTGTCTTCACCTGTGCCGGGGATGCCACCCGCTCAAACCACGCCGCCGAACACCACGGATATTGATTCGCCACCGCCACCAGCCCGTGTTTCACCGCGTTCTGATGGACGTAATTCAACCGCGCCAGATAACTGTATTGAAGGGTCAGTTTCGTATCGCGGAAATTAAACCACACTTGCCGTCCTTTGACACCGTCCAGTTGGTTCAGATCGTGTGCGGAAACGCCATGCAGATTATGGATAAACTCGCCGAGATTCCGGGATTCAGGATTTCCTCGGGTGACGATGTGATAGTGATTGGCGAACACGGCCCAGGCTTCGAGTTGCCAGCTATATTCTTTGGCGGAGGCGAGTAGCAGACGTTCGAGTAACGATCGCTTGCCCGGCGTTTCAAAGTAATGTTGTTTGTGCAACGTGCCGGCGGTGACGAAATATACGGCGTTGTCGGTGAGCCGATGCACCGGTGCATGAGGCCAGTCCTTAGATGGCAATTGGGACTTCAGATCTACCAGATGCACGGATGCCAGCTGGAAGGTGTTTGATGGAACAGATTCAGAACCACAGGGCAGGTGGGCATCTGGAGTCATATCCTGAAAATGCTGGAGAGGAATTGTTCCGAAAAGATAAAAATGATGTAAAACCAAAGAGAAAAGGCGGTGCTGAAGCATGCGTAGTTTCCTGCTAAGCGGGACTGCCGCGATAAACGGGATCTTTGGAATTTCGCGAAGCGCTTGGAGTGCGGCGGTTTACCGCCGCTCTGCAGGGTGCGACGTTGTGTTGCTGACGGATTTGATGAGCATCGGGCGTTCTCTCCGGCTCGAAAGCGGTGCTGAAGCCCGCGCAGTCCAAACGCTATCGCGACAACCGGGCGTCCTTAAAACCTCGCGAAGCGTCTGGAGTGCGCGCGGTTTACCGCCGTTTTTGCCCGGGAAACTGTCATCGCACCAATGATTGACAGTGCCGGGGAGGCTGCGAAGATTGGTGTTAAAGACATGGACACCATGGATCAAGTACGCGGGAAGCTGGGGTTTATCATCGACATGGACGGCGTGATTTATCACGGAAACCAGTTGATTCCGGGAGTGCTGGATTTCATCAACTGGCTCGAGGCCCAAAAAAAGAAGTATCTCTTTCTCACCAACAGCAGCGAACGATCACCCCGCGAGTTGCAACAGAAGCTGGCCCGGCTCAACATCAAGGCGAACGAGGAGCATTTTTACACCAGCGCCCTGGCCACGGCGGCCTTCCTCGCCAGCCAGCGGCCCAACGGCAGCGCGTTCGTCATCGGCGACAGCGGCCTGACCAATGCGCTGTATGAAGCCGGATTCACCATGAACGACGTGAACCCGGACTACGTGGTCGTTGGCGAATCGAAGATGTACACCTACGACAAAATCACCCATGCCATCCGCCTGGTGCTGAAGGGCGCGAAGCTGATTGGCACCAATCCGGACGTGACCGGGCCGACCGACCAGGGGCTGGTGCCCGCCACCGGCGCGCTCATGGCGCCCATCGAACTGGCCACCGGCTCCAAGGCGTATTTCGTCGGCAAACCCAATCCCTTGATGATGCGGCAGGCGCTCAAGAAACTGGATTGCCGGCGCGAAGACGCGGTCATCGTCGGCGACCGGATGGACACCGACATCATTGCCGGCATTGAATCCGGAATTGAGACCGTGCTGGTGTTCAGCGGTGTGACAGCGGAAGCCGACCTGCGCCGCTTTGCCTATCGCCCCGGCCACGTGCTGCCCAACGTGGGCGCCATCGCGGCATGATTTGGACGGCGAAAGGTAGGGCGTGTCACTCCGTGCGTGCCGGTCTTTAGTTTGCGCGCGAGCGGCGGGCAGGGGACTGCCCGCCCTACCTCTGGTGTCTTTCAACTTCCGGTCTGCCAGAATTTCCATTGGATTCACTTACCGATGGTCCCTGAGCGTTCCCGGAATTCATGGCATTTTTCTTTTCCACCCGGCCGGTGTGCGTGCTATTTTTTTGCAGCCAAACCACGAAACATGAGCCGAATCACGCGCCGAAAATTCCTGCGGCAGGTTGCCGGCACAGCGGCGGTTGCGTCCATGCCCAACCTGGTGTTTTCCCAGGGCGCATCGGCGTCCCGGCGCAAATTTAACGTGCTGTTCCTGATGTCCGACGACATGCGGGTGGAGTTGGGCTGTTACGGCAGCATGTTTCACGCGCAGACGCCCAACCTGGATGCCCTGGCCAGATCCGGCGTCCGGTTCGACCGGAATTATTGCCAGTTTCCGTTGTGCAATCCGTCGCGCGCTTCGCTGTTAACCGGCCGGGCGGCAACCCGGACCGGTGTGCTCGGCAACCGCACGGATTTCCGCAAGCTCCACCCGGACTGGACTACTCTGCCGCAATTGTTCAAGGAGAACGGCTACGTCTCTTACCGGGCGGGGAAGATTTATCACGGCGGCATTGACGACCCCAGGTCCTGGACGGAAACCGGGGACAGTGGCGGACCGACCGACGATGGCCGGGGCGCTGCGCTGGGCCGGACCATGGCCATCGCATCAACCAATGCTCCGCCCAAGCCGACCAATGCCCCGGCGGCGCTGCCCCAGGACCTGAGCCGGGCGTCGTACTCGGACCGCATTGTCATCCTGGACGGCAACGGTAAAGGGCATGGCGATTATAGCACCGCCGATCGCACCATCGAACATCTCCGCCAATACAAGGACCAGCCATTTTTCATCGGTTGCGGCTTCGTCAAACCCCACAGCCCGCCGACCGCGCCGCAACGGTTCTTTGATCTGTATGACGTCAACCGGATCAAATTGACGCCGGATTTCGCGGCGTGGCCGACCGTGCCGCCCGGCTTTCCAGAAGCGGCCATTCGCAAGCGCAACGCCGACCTGTTCATCGGGCGCGGCGCGAGCGAGGCCGAAGCCAGGGAAGTCATCCGCGCCTACATCGCCTCGATTTCCTGGGTGGACTGGAACGTGGGGCGCGTTCTGGCCGAACTGGACCGGCTTGGCCTGCGAGAAAGCACGATCATCGTGTTCGCGGTGGATCACGGTTATCAACTGGGTGAGAAGGGGAAATGGTCCAAGGCCGGGTCGTTGTTCGAGATGGGCACGCGCGTGCCGATGATGATGGCGGTTCCCGGAGTTAAGGGCAACGGTCAATCCTGTTATCGCATCGTGGAATCGCTGGATATTTATCCGACATTGGTCGAGCTGTGTGGCCTGCCGCCGCCGCCGGGGCTGGAGGGCAAAAGCCTGGTGCCGCTGCTCAATAACCCGAAGGCCGCCTGGGACCGGCCGGCTTACAGCGTCTGGAGCGAAGACGGCGCAACCCTGCATGGCGTGGCGGTGCGCACCGAAAAATGGCGTTATGCCGAGTATGGTCCGGACGGGAAGAATGGGGTAATGCTGTTGGACCCGCATGGCGACCCGCTGGAGTTGAAAAACCTCGCCCACGAGCCGCAACAGGCAAAGGTTTGTGCCGAACTGTCAGCCTTGACCCGCCAATACGCCGCGACCTTGGGGAAGGTTTAAAGCCCTGTTGGTGACTGCAGGTTTGTCTGTCCATTGGGCGCATCTTGGTTTTTGGGCAATCGCAAATGTTTTGTCCCAAAGGGACATTTCGAAAATAGCTCGGCGTTTTAACGCCGAGACACCACAAGAAAGAACCTTAGTCCCGTAGGGACGGCCGAAAAGCGGCATTCCCTTTCAACCGTCCCTACGGGACGTGACGCCTTCTTAATCTTTCCCGGCATTAAAATGCCGGGCTATTCTTGGTGGTTCCTCCGGAACCGAATGACTACTCAATATTGAGATGCGCCCCAGTCCATTGCCGCGCCTGCCTTGGTGCTTGACTCTCAAGGGTTAAAGTCTTATTTCGAGAATTGAGGAAAGGGAAAAATAGTTTTCCCGTTTAACCATAACCGGCCATGAAGAAAACCGAAGCGCCGAAGGCAAAAATCCAAATCACCAAAGACGGTCCTTATCTGGTCACGGGCGGCCTGCCGCTCAGCGAGCAATGGATTGTCACCAATGCCGAGGGCGATTCCCTCGACTACCGGGACGGCAAGCAGTACCCGGCGACGCAGCAATATGCGCTTTGCCGTTGCGGCCAGTCCGGCAACAAGCCGTTCTGCGACGGCAGCCACCAGAAGGTTCAATTTGACGGGACCGAAACCGCCAGCCGGGAGCCCTATCTGCAGCAGGCGGAGACCATCGAAGGGCCAACCATGAATCTTACTGACGCGGAGAGCCTTTGCGCTTTTGCCCGCTTCTGCGACCCGAAAGGGAGAATCTGGAACCTGGTCAAGCAAACCGACAATCCCGAAGCCCGGCGACTGACGGAGTTTGAGGCGGCGCATTGTCCGGCCGGCCGGCTGGTGGTCTGGGACAAGAAAACAGGCAAAGCCATCGAACCGAAATTTGAACCGTCGCTCGGGTTGATCGAGGACACCGACAAGAAAGTCAGCGGCCCGATCTGGGTCAAAGGGGGCATCCCGGTGATTTCTGCCGACGGTGAAACCTATGAAATCCGGAACCGGGTGACCTTGTGTCGCTGCGGCAGTTCCAGCAACAAGCCCTTCTGTGACGGGTCACACGCGGCCTGAGTTGCCGCGGGGGGGGCGTGAATACGGTGCCTACGCTATCCAACCCGTGAACTGGGCCAGTTTGACCAGTACATAAGCGGCAAAGCCGCTGGCGGGGATGGTAAAGATCCAGGCCCAGATAATACGTTCCACCACGTCGAATCTGAGGTGATTGAATCCTTTCGCGCAGCCGACGCCCATGATGGAAGTGGTGACGACGTGGGTGGTGGAGACGGGCATGCCGAGCTTTGCGGTGACGAGGAGTATTGCGGCGCTGGTGGTTTCGGCGGCGAAACCGTGGACCGGATGGAGCCGGACCATTTTATGTCCCAGGGTTTTGATGATGCGCCAGCCGCCCACGGCCGTGCCGGCGCACATGGTCAGGGCGCAGAGGATTTTGATCCAGGCGGCGATGTGCAGCATTTCTCCTGCGGGCGGCGGCTTGGTGTGCAGAAAATTCAACCAGCCCGGCAAATGATCAAACAGGCCGCTGCTGGTGCCGGTGAGCAACGCCAGCGCGATGATGCCCATGGTTTTTTGGGCGTCGTTCATGCCATGTCCGAAACCCATGATGGCCGAGCTGAGGAGTTGCAGCTTGCCAAAGGTCTTATTGACGGTGGTCGGGCGCCAGTTACGCAGCAGAAAATAAAGCGCACCCATGACGAGGAACGCAAAGACGAGGCCGCAGATGGGAGACAAAATCATCGGCACAATCACCTTCCAAAACAGCCCGGCGCTTTTCCACCAATGGACCGGACTCGGGACCGACCAGATTAGAACCTGCCAGTTGTTGTGCGCGGCGGCCAGGCACGCGCCGCACAAGCCGCCGACCAGCGCGTGGGATGAACTCGACGGCATGCCGAACCACCAGGTCTGCAGGTTCCACGCGATGGCGGCCAACAGCGCGCAAATCAGGACCTCGGACGTGGCGACCTTCGGGTCCACCAAACCCGAGGCGATGGTGCTGGCGACGGCGGTGCCCACGAAGGCGCCGGCCAGGTTGGTGACGGCGGCCAGCGCCACGGCCTGGCGGGGCGAGAGCACCTTGGTGGCGACGACGGTGGCGATGGAATTGGCCGTGTCGTGAAAGCCGTTGATGTAGGTGAACACCAACGCCGCAAGGATGACGGTGAAGATGAGGATCATCGCGCGCGGTCAGGAATTTTTCAGCACGATATGCATGACCACGTTGCCGGCGTCGCGGCAGCGGTCAATGGCCTTCTCCATCAGTTCAAACAGGTCGCGGATGACCATGGCTTTCGTCGACTCGTAGCGCCCGCTGTAAAGTTCCTTCAACAATTCGCCCATCAACCGGTCGGCCTCGCCCTCGAGATATTGCAGCTTGGTGTTCAACTCGTGGATTTTTTCGAGGTGCCGCAGGTCGCGCAGGTGTTTCACCATGGCCAGCACCACGTCGGTGGCCTGTTCCAGGATTTCAATCTGCCGGGTGAAATCCACGCCTTCAATGTGCTGGCGGCCCAGGTTGATGCGTTCCGCCAGTTTATCGACCGTTTTGGGGATTTTGCGCAACGCCAGCGACAACGCCTCGATGTCCTCGCGCTCGAGCCCGGTTACAAACGTTTTCACCAGTTCAGCGGTGATTTGTTCGGCGATCTTCTTCTCCTTGTGGCGGGTCAGGGCCAGATCATCGAGGTTTTTGGCGCCCGCCGGCGCCTTGATCATTTCAATGACCAGCCGGACGCTTTCGTGGGCTTCGGTGGCCGCGTCTTCCAGCAGTTGAAAAAACCGGTCCGCTTTTCCGAAGAGCATTTGGAGTGAAAACATGTTGGGTTCAGGGTCTAGAAAACGCGCGAAATGTCCATAAAATTTTGGCGGCGAATCGCCCGGACGGATACGGATTCCTGATTTCAAACCGGCTTTCGGGCCGGTTCAAAATAGATTCGCTGAAAATGCCTCGCCATAGTAAGGTTCGCGCGATTATGGCAATGGCGGACATCAGACGTGACTACGCGCTGGGCGGCCTGGATCGGTCGGATTTAGGCGCGGACCCGCTGGCGCAGTTCGACCGGTGGTTCGCCCAGGCGGCGGCCGGCGGCCGCTGGCGGAAAATCGGCATCGCCCTTTTCAAGCTGTGGCACGCCATCCTCGGGCACACCCCCGCGGATGTGAGTGCGATGACGCTGGCAACGGTGGACCAGGCCGGCCGGCCTTCCACCCGCGCGGTGCTGCTCAAGGGTGTGGACAAACGCGGCTTCATTTTTTTCACGAACTACGACAGCCGCAAGGGGCGGGAACTGGCGGAAAATCCCAACGCCGCGCTGACCTTTTATTGGGCGGATTTGGAACGGCAGGTTTGTGTCGCGGGCACGGCCAGCAAATTGCCAGCCGCGGAATCCGAAACGTATTTTAAAAGCCGGCCTCGCGGCAGCCGGCTGGCAGCCTGGGCGTCCAACCAGAGCGATGCGGTGGCTGATCGCGCGGCGCTGGAGAAAAGGTGGAATGAAATGGCGGCGAAATTTCCCGGCGATGTGCCGCTGCCGCCGAACTGGGGCGGTTATGTGTTGAAACCGGAGCGCATTGAATTCTGGCAGGGCCGGCCCAGCCGGCTGCATGACCGGTTTGGTTACACGCGGCAGGCGGATGATTCCTGGCGGCTGGAACGACTGGCCCCGTGAAGCCTAAGGGGCGCCACCGCTTACTTTTGGGGAGTGTCGGATGCCGATTCTTTCCCGTCCGGGTTGGACAGCAGGGTGGTGTCGGCTTCCACCATTTCCTCGAGCGTAAAGAAATTCATGCCGGCGGTGACGGGCAGGTGTTTGGGCCGGGCCGGTTCGGCCGGGCCGGGTTTGGGCGCCGGTTCTTTTGCCTCGGGTGGGGCGGTGGTCCCGTTGGTGGACAACGGTTGGGTGTCCGCCGGGGCTGAAGGCTCGAGGGCAGGGATAGCCGGCTTCGCCACCGACTTTTTGGTGATCAGGATGGTGTCGCCATCGTCGGCGGAATAATGTTCCTCCTGCCGCATGCGGACGGCTTCCGCGAGCAGGGGTTCCCACAGGCGTTGCACGGTGCGTTCCGCGGGTGCCCGGAACGGGATCACCCGGAATTCACCGTCGGTCAGGGACAGCAACAGGTGGAAGGCTTTTTCCCCGACCAGTTTTCCCGCCGAGGCATGGACAATGTTGCCGCCTTCGATATAAATCTCGCCGGCGGTTTGCTGGTTCCGGACTTCCACGACCGAGGAGTTGCCGCCGAGGCATTCCAGCTGGATGACGTTGTACAAGCCCGTCTCGCTCAGGGTGCTGACAAAATCGTCGTGATCCTCCCATTGCAGGAGGCTGGTCAACATGTTGAAAATGAGCCGCCACCCGTCCTCGTCACCCGGCTTCAACAGGTAAAGTTCCGCCCCGTTGGCCAGGCAGGCGGCCCGGTGGCTGTCATCGCTTTCGCCGGTCAGGACCACCTTTTTGACGTTCGGATAGCGCTGGTGGATGAGGCCCAGCAGCTGGACGCCATCCAGCAGCGGCATACCGATGTCCAGCACGACCAGATCGATCAGCTTTTGTTGCAGGGTGGTGAGCGCCTTGTCCGGGGAGTTGGCCGTATTAATTTCCCAGGTTTTCTCCTCCCGGGCCGCGAACAAATCGGTGACCATTTCGAGGAAGGCCATGCTGTCATCCACGAACAGCACGCGGTAGGTTTTCTGGCCGGCCTGGGTGCCGGATTTTTTTGCCGGAGCGGGGGAGGAAACATCGGCCGTGGCCGGCGGGTTTGCCGCCGCTGCCGCGCGGGCCGCCGGGGGGGAAACTTCCAGTCGCAACTCCACCTGGCCGAGGCGCAGGATTTGCCCGGCCTGCAGGACAGCCTCGGAAACCGTCTTGCCGCCGATGAACGTGCCATTGGTGGAGCGCAGGTCGCGGACGACGAGTTCGTTGCCGCACAGCAAGACTTCGCAATGCTGGCTGGAGACCGATGTTTCAACGATTTGGAAGGCATTGTTATCCGCGCGCCCAATCGTGACCCAACGGGTTCCCAGTTCATACGACGAACCGGCCAATCCCTCGGTGATGACCACAAGCCTCGACATGCTTAACCCGAAATTTTCCGTCAATGTTTTATGGTTAAAACAACGTGCGCCAGGTCAAAACTTGGTCGCAACCAAATCTTTGTCAAATCAATTCGCGATTCTGGAGCCCCCGGCGCGGGAAAACGGCGTTAAAATTTGTAAACCAGGCCGCTGATGATTTTTACGTCGTTTTTCCGGCGGCCGGCGGCGGGTTGGTTGACAAAGTTGTCCTGCACGGTGGCCCGGAGGCTCAAGGTTTTGGTGAGCGCCGCTTCCGCCCCGACCTCGGCGTTGATCAGGAAGTTATGCAGCTTGTTCACCTGGGGCAGGATTTCGGCTCGTTCCCAGATCCGCGCTCCGTCACTCAGTTTGTGTTCGAATCGTTCCGCCAGGCGCAGGGCCACGTAGGTGGTGTCCTCTCCGCCCAGTCGCTGGGCGACCAGGCTGGGGCCGAGTTCGCCGGCGAAGGTGGTGTTCGTGCTCTTGACAAAATAATAGCCGGCGCCGGGACCGATCGTGAAACGATATTGCAGGTCGGCGATGCCGTCGTGCAGGCCCTCGGCATTGAGGTAGCCGTAGGCGCGCTCGTTGAACAGGTGGTTGTATTGGGTGACGCCGTGTAGGGTTTCATTGTTTTCAACGGCATTATTTTCGCCGTACGAGCCGTCCAATCCGAACAGGAATTCGTCGGTCGGTGTTTTCTTGCGGGTTCTGAAGGCCGCGGTGGCCAGCAGCGTATCGCTGTTTCCCGCGGTCAGTGAGAAGCCCAGCGAAATGCTGTTTTCCCAGGGGTATTTGGGCAGCGGGACCATCTGATTGGTTGCGGTCGCGGCGCCGGTTTTCGGCGGCCAATTCGTTAAGGTGACCAGGTTGGTCACCGTCACCGTCACGACGTTGGTCACGGTAATGACGTTGGTTTGCGCGCAGGCGTCGGTAGGGATTGCCGCCAGT
>Ga0265338_10007688_pt1 | contig 13281 bp, 12 predicted proteins | sample 42126metaG_FD_193579 | JGI IMG/M metagenome (GOLD analysis project Ga0265338, IMG submission 193579) | Rhizosphere microbial communities from Carex aquatilis grown in University of Washington, Seatle, WA, United States - 4-21-26 metaG | ecosystem: Host-associated > Plants > Roots > Rhizosphere... | reverse complement strand
AGGCATGGCCGACTCTCAGCATGGCTGGTTGATCATTCGCCCACCTGCCCTTCAGCACATACTTATGGGCGCCTCTTCGGGAGTCTCCTAGAAGCCTTCCAGATCTTGGGATACCCGCACGGGAGCCGACGTCCGATCTACGGTTCGGTCAGACAGAAAATTGCGGACACAATCATCGCGGAAATGAAGGCAGCAGGAGGTACGGCGCTACAGACATCGCGGCGGCGGCAGACCCGTCTGCTGGTGAATAGTGAGGTCGTTATCTCGATCTTCGTCGCGCATCGACGCTACGTGACGCGCGATGGCAGGCCACGCTGGATCCTTAGCAGCACTGTGCCGCATCGCTCCGACATAGCGGTCCTGGCCACTTTTGATCAAAAGCGCTTCACAGTACTGGACTATTATATTGTCCCCGGCTTCCTTTTAACCAATCCGCAGCAGATCTTGTTCGACATCAATCCCACTGAGTTTGAGGCATTCAGAAACTCAGAACTATCATCCCTAGCCAAGCTCCTGGGACGGAAGCCGATCGTGCCCGGCAACGGCCGCCGGTTCCTTCCCATTCCCTCAATCCGCGAAATGACGCCTAAGTTATTGCGCTTTGATGTCGCGAATAGACCGGTCGGGTCGGCGAGGATCCTCCGCGGCTTCCACCGCGGCAGCCGACGCGTGTCATCGTTTGTGACGAGTTGGAAGGCATTCAATGAGTGCCACCGAAGGCTGACAAACGACCTGATTTCCTTATTGAGAGACGGCGAGTTTTGCCAGGTGCTTGAAAGCGAAGGCCTTCACACGATGCCGAGCACGCTCCGAGAAGACCTCTGGCCGGGAGCGGCAGACGCGCGCCACCAGGATGATACGCGAGACGCGACCTGGCAGCAGCGCCCGCTTGCGGACCGGAGTGTCTCGCCGGCATCCCGCCGCCTGTGTCCCGAGCGGTTACGGCAGATTGAGCAAATGCGATCCGCGTTTTGTGATCAATTCCCCTTGTTTCTCCAACTATTGATTGCCGCTTCGGCAGCGCAAGAATTCGTTGCGACACCGCCTAAGTCACGAATCATGTCGCCTCGAGAAATAGCGCAAATTCATCATCGATTTCGACCAGTCGAGAACATGGCCCGCGCGATTTTGCCGATCTTCGCGACACGGGCCTATTGCTTTGCATTCACTCGCGCTTACCTCAGAGCTCTGCTGAGTAACGGGCACGTTGCCGGATACATCCGAGCCATTCACCCAACAATTCATCGTCGTCTCAAGTCGGCCGCGTTCAGTTAGCGAACTGAACTCGAGTTCGAGCCACAAGTCCCTTCACGGCTTCGGCGAAGGATTCATAGATGATCTGTCCGTCAGAGGCGGAGTGCGAGGACCGTCGAACTCGGCGGCGCTGAAGGCAACCCTATCGGGCAGGGACCGCCCGAGCTCGTGATCTTACCGCTCGCGTCGCATCCCGCGCTGGCCCCGATCTGCAATCTGGTTTTCGGGGAGGCATTCTCCGAACGAGGTGGACGCCAGGAGGCGCTCAACCGGCTGCTCGACTATCTTCTGATCCTGATCGTACGACACGTCGTGGATACTGGCAGGGTCTCGACCGGCGTGCTTGCCGGTCTCGCCGACTCACGCCTTGCCAAGGCGCTGACCGCAATTCACGAGGCGCCCAAAAACGTCATGGACGCTGGACGACCTCGCCGGCATCGCCGGCATGTCACGCACGCCGTTCGCTGAGCATTTCTGCACGCGGATCGGCCAGACGCCCATCGACTATCTCACCGCCCGGCGCATGACGCTTGCACGCCAGCTCCTCGCGAGAGGCAAGCCAGTCAAGAGCGTGGCGATGCAGGTCGGCTACCAGAGCGCTGCCGCTTTCTCTTGCGTGTACAGTCGCGTGACGGGACAGGCGCCGCCTAATTCGAATGACGCCAGCTTGAAGGGGCTGAATCCGATCTCGCGCGGCCGCCGCCCCGACGACTAGCTGACCACAGCGCGTGGCCACTCCAGAACGTGTGGTGACGAGCGCACGCTAGCCGCCCATCCGCTCATGTCTGATTGGGCTCATCTGCGGCTGTTCGGCGGGCAGCACGTGCTGCTCGGAACTGCTCCGGAAAGCGGACCTAATGTCCCTCGACGGCTCAGCCCAGGTCGAGCCTGTAGCGATCAACGCACCGCAGCAATTAAGATAGAAATTCAGCGCCGATTTGCGATCCGCGTCGCCATTTAATTCGCGCCCGCCGACCAGAGTTCGCAGTGCGGGACACGAAGAAATTAAAGGTGCGTGGCACTGAATCAGCGGCCTCTATTCTAATTCGAACTCCCGTATCGGAAATATCCATTACTTTGCACGGTCGAGCCGCAAATCCTCCGTCCAATCGAATGCATGCATCCGTACCAAGACTCCTACGTAACGACTTTCGATTGTTTTTCGGTTGTCGAAAGGCTGTCATTTTTTATTCCTGAACGGAACTCTGCCATTTCAATCAACCGATTCGCTTATGTTTCCTCATTAGCTATTGGGCACGCTGGTCAATATAGATCGAGACGAACGAGCCACATTGTTGACAAAGGTCCATAAGAAAAGGGTGCAACCCGATGCGGTCTAGTCGAAATGCACTCCGACCCGTAAAGCAGACAAGTCGGCGTGTGCGATACATGCCTCGGTGAGGCTACGGCTCTGCCGATAACTTGACCACACGTCGTTTTCTTTCGGTTGCTGACGCCGGCGCCAGACGCGTTTTTTTAAAGTCCTCAAGAATATTGGTGCCAATCTCTGATGCGGGAAGTGGCCGGCCAAAGTAGAACCCCTGAGCCTGATCGCCGTCGGCCCTATCAAGAAAGTCCGCCTGACCGGCGGTCTCGACTCCTTCAACCGTCACCCGCATGTTTAGCTCGCGGCCGAGCGCGATAATCGTTTTCACAACTGTCTTGGCGTCGCGGCCCGAGCCGTCAAAGGCCTTCATAAAGCTTCGGTCAATTTTGATCTTGTCGAACGGGAAGCGCCATAGATAACTCAAGCTCGAATATCCGGTCCCAAAATCGTCCATGACGATGGCGACGCCCATGGCCTTGAGCTTCCTAAGCTCAGCCATTGTGGCCTCCGAGTTGCCGAGTAGCAGGGTCTCGGTGATCTCCAATTCCAGCCTGTGCGCCGCGAGGCCGGCGTCTCTCAGTGCGGCGGCGACGACGTCGCTGATACCGCCCGTCAAGAATTGCGCGGGAGACAGGTTTACCGCAACGGTGAGATACTCTGGCCAGGTCGCCGCGGTGCGACACGCCTCCTTCAGCACCCACTCACCAATCTTATCGATGAGGCCCAGGTCTTCAGCTAAGGGGATAAAGACCAACGGCGGAATAAGCGTTCCGTCCTCGGCGGGCAGGCGTATCAGCGCCTCGAAACCAATGAGACGACGCTTTGAAATCTCGAAGAGTGGCTGATAGTGCAATTCGAAACGGTCATGCAGAACCGCGTCACGGACCATCTTTTCGAGCTTGAATCGCGCTTGCAACTCGGTATCCATTTCGGCCACGAAGAACCTTACGCAATTGCGACCTTCGGCTTTGGCCTTATACAGCGCCAGGTCGGCACTTTTTAAGAGTCGCTCCGGATTGGTTCCGTCTGCCGGCGCTAACGCAATCCCGATGCTCACCGTGGCGACGATCGCCTGTCCGCTGAAATTGATTGGTGCTGTCGCAGCAGAAATTAGCCGGTTCGCAAAATCCTCGGCTTGGTCCTTGACGCTAACCCCAGTCTGGAGCACGACGAACTCATCGCCGCCGATTCGGGCGACAACATCGTCAATACGCGTTACCGAGCGCAGACGTTGGGCAACGGTCTTGAGCAGAAAATCACCGCCGTCGTGCCCAAGGGTGTCATTCACGCTCTTGAAGCGATCAAGATCGATGAAATGCACCGCAATGCCGGGATTTTGCAAAGTAAGGACGGCAAGCGCATCGTTCAACTTTTCGACTAGTTGCGTGCGATTCGCGAGGCCGGTCAGCGCGTCATGATGCGCCATATGCGAGATTTGCGCCTGAGTTTTTCGCCATTCGGTGATGTCCTCCAGGGTAGAAACCCAACCGCCGTCCTGTTTCGGCTGCTCGATCACACGTAGAGCACGCTTGGCCGACGTCTCTATCACCCTGGTATTGAATTTACCCTGGCGCGCAGGGCAACTACGCGCGCGAAAAACTCCTCCGGATTACCGGTGAACTCTCCAGCGGCCTTCCGGAGCTTTATCAGATCGAGAAGAGATTTGCTCTTGAGCGAATCGGCGGACAAACCCATCATGTTGGCGTAACGCGTGTTGAAAAGCAGAATGCAGCCGTCTGCGTCGAACATGCAAAGCCCTTGCGACATGTTCTCAAGGGCGGCGTCGAGCATAATTTTCTGCTTCCCCAACTTGTCATTCGTTATCTCAAGCGTGTTTTTCGCAATTTCGACGTTGCGAGCGTAGCGACGCGCCGTCCTGAAAAATACTGTTAAACCCGCGCTGAGCAGCAATCCACATATTAGCAAGATTGATGAGAGGATATGTCCGGTGGACATCAGGTTCGCCGCTTCTGGTGTTACTACCAGCGTCCACTGAACGTCGCCGAAATCCAACGGGAATGAACGATGCATTCCAGCGGCGAGCTCCGCCTGTGACCTTGGCCCCATTGATCCGTTGGCGAGGCGAGACGTGAAGTAAATAGGAGGATCACTCAAGGCCGCCTTCGGCGCGAACAAATATAGCCGCGTTGGCGATTTGATACCGGCGGCAATAGTGTCAGTCATGACGCCAATCTGAAATACGCCTTGAATAATTCCGAGCAGATTGCGGCGCCTGTCTTCCACTGTTTTATGTGGCGAACCGCGTGCGTAAACCGGTAGACCAGCCCAGAAGCCGCGACGATCTCCGCGCCCAATGTGAAGCACCAGCGGAGGCGATGATGACAACACGTCGGCATCCCGGATATGGGCGATCACCTGTTCACGCACCCCGCCATCATTGTTGTCTAGTCCATAAACGCGTGATGTTCTGGGTTCGGTCGAATAGAATTTGGGAAAATACTCTTCCCGTTTCGGGGAAACAGGCAGAGTGCCGTCCGGGGCGATAGCGCGGATATGGTAGTCAAGGAGACCGTCATGGACCGCCGCCAGTTCGTGTGCGGCACGGTCCTCATTCTTAACGCGCGGGATCCATCCAATATTCAGGATCGCCGCATGACCAGCTAGCAACGAATTGGAAAATCCTTCAAATTCTTTTCTGGTTATAGGTTGGTTAGATGAATCGAAAAGGGCGCGCACCGCATAAAGCTTGTCCAGATAACCGTTGACTCCATTTTGCAAAGCGGCGGCTTGGTTGTTGGCTCGACCAGAAAACTCTTGGACAAGCGTACGATTTTCAGATGCGACGGTTACACCCCATACGGTGACCGACACCGCTATCCCGACGATCGCCAATGCGAGAATAGGCGCAACGTGTCGAATCTGACGCCGGTTTGTCAGTTTGGACAAATTACCTCACGGTACGCCTGTGCGCAGTTTTATTCTCTCGCTGTCGAGCGAAGTCGCGGCTTTGCAAAGCAATCAGATGGATGCCGGCGACGTGAGTAAGATGTAACAACGATGCGTTCGGATGTTACGCGCGGCCGTTGGATGATCAAAGTGTTGGTTAGTAAGCAATGAAGAAATAAGGTCGGCTTCGATACTCATGCGTGATCGTGGATTGCGGACATGTTTTAAATCGCTGTTTTAAGTGGCCTCATTGGTTTCGTGTCCGCTTTGGGCCAGGTCCGGCTGTTGGCGTTCCCGACGTGCGGGTCTGCCGTGCTCCGGAAAGCGGACTTCGCACCGCCCGACTGCATGGTGCGGCTCGGGCCAGAACCTGACTTTGAGTCTAAATCAGCCCCCGCGGCGCAGTGTCGCGGATTGCCAAAATCAAGGAACTGGAAGCTTGCTCATCGCGGTTCTCCGATCCGAGGCCACCAATGCATAGGACCGGGCGTCCATAGGAGGCCCGCCCGTGAGGTGCGCCCCGCTCGGAGCTCGTCATGAACATAGGTATGGCAGGGCGTACCGCATGTCCGAGGGCGGTTCAGTATGTTCGCATGTCCACGGACATGCAAAAATACTCGACCGAAAATCAGATAGCTGCAATCGCGGTCTATGCAGCCCGTCACGATATCGAAATCGTCAGGACCTACCTCGACGCAGGCAAGAGTGGTCTCACAATCAAGAGCCGCCATGGCCTTCAGCAACTCTTAAAGGACGTCCGCTCGGCTCATCCTGGCTTCGATATGATACTAGTCTATGACGTCAGTCGTTGGGGCCGGTTTCAGGATGCTGACGAGAGCGCACATTACGAATTCACCTGCCGTGAGGCCGGAATATCCATCCGGTATTGCGCCGAGGAGTTTGAAAACGACGGCAGCCTCGGGGCCACGATCATCAAGGCCATTAAGAGGGCCATGGCGGCCGAGTATAGTCGCGAACTCTCGAGCCGCGTGTTCGCGGGCAAATGCCGCATGACCATGCGGGGCTTCCACGCCGGAGGTCGCGCAGCGTACGGCCTTCGGAGAATGCTGGTCGATGAGCATGGGTTGACGAAATCATTACTTCAAGAAGGAGAAAGGAAGTTCCTGCACACCGACCGTACGGTCCTGGTGCCGGGGCCATCGAAAGAGGTCGAGACCGTGCAGTGGATATTTGATCAGTACGTCCGTCAGGAAGCCCCTATCGCGAGCATCGTGCGCGGCTTGAACGCCCGCGGCATTCCGAATATCGACGGTAGGCGTTGGCAGAAAACTGCCGTCCACACGTTACTCGTCAACGAAAAGTACATCGGTAATAGCGTCTTCAACCAGAGCTCGATTCGGCTCAAGTCCAAGCGCGTGACCATTCCGCAGGAGCAATGGATCAGGGCAAGAGGAGCCTTCGAGGCGATCATAGAAGAACCGGTGTTTGCCGCGGCCAAAGCGCGGCTCTCAAACAATTTACATCGCTTCAATAGGTTCGAACTCCTTGATCACCTCACCGCTGTTTGGTGCAAACACGGCAAGTTGTCATCCTGGCAGCTTAATCACTCTCCGATGTGCCCGGGGCATACCACTTTTCGGCGCGTGTTCGGCAGCCTATTGGAGGCTTTCGAAATGGTTGGCTACCGCCGCAGCGGTCGGCGGCCAGTCTATGCCTCGGTCGAACGGACAGTGGCCGAAGCGATTGTTGCTGACGTGAGAGCAGACGGCGGCGTCGCTGAGCACGCCGGACGCTGTCGACGTCAGAACGGCGTTCTGGTTGATGGCACAGTAACGGTTTCGATTCACTTGGCGCACGGCCGTTACAAGAACTCTCGTGGAAGGTCGCGCTGGAAGCTTCCCTACGGTGTGCGCCACGCTTCTGACATCACGATCCTCGCGCCCTACGATGAAAAGCGCCAGCGGATTTTGGCCTACTACCTTGTTCCAGGCTTCCTGTTAGAAAATCCGCGGTCATTCCTATTCGATGTAAATCCCATTGAATTCGAAGCATTCAGAACCGATACGCTGAAGTCCTTGTCTAATTTGTTCTGCCGAGAATCCTCTAGTTCGACCACTTTTGCCCTAGTCCACGCGTTACCCTCTTTTGTCTTCACCTCATTACAGGCGTTGCATTTCAAAGCCACGAAGCGGCCGCTTGGATCGGCGGCACTGCTCCGCAGTTTCGAACGTCGTAGCGAGCGAGTGGCATCGTTCGTTGCAACGTGCGCGAGCTTCATTAAAGCCGAGCATGCCTTTCGCCGCGATTTGGCCGGCCTGCTAAACGACAGTGGCTTTTGTAGCCTACTTAGAGATGAAAGGCTCGAACCTCTTCCGGCGCTTGCGCATGGAGGGTCCCTATGCGCATGCAATGATTATTCAAAGCGCGACAGCTTGGCAGACGCGTGGCAGCTACCATCTAATGCCTTCGGCATTCGTGGTTCATTACGCCACTTGCGCCCCGAGCGCTTGCGCCAAGTCCAGCAGATACGAACCGCCTTCGCCGATTTCTCTCCTACCTTTTCGAAGTTGCTGATCGCCGCTTCGAGGCCAGATGAGTTCAGCATCAATGCACCGAAATTCGGCGTTCTCACTCGCAATGAGGCAACGCAGGTCTTAAAGCTGTTCCGGCCAATCGAAGACAGAGCACGCTCAATGCTGCCCGTATTTGCCGAGCAAGCATATCGCCACGCCTTAACTCGGGCCTGCATCCGAAAGCTGCAAAGCAACGAGCACGTCGTCGGCTACATTCGTGCGGTCCACCCCAGAGTTTACCGGCGGCTGATCACAATACCACTAGAGCCGGGGAGACCCAGGCCGGTTCATGTGGCGCCGAAAAAGACCGAACGAACGAACGCGTCATAGTAATGGCCTATTACGTCAATATCCGAGAAATTTTGGATAGAAATTGACCAGGCCAAAGAGTGATAGAGTCGGGGCCCACTGGTCACGGCCGCTAACGCCACTATGAACAAAACATGAATTTGAACAAAATCAAAATACCACTTCTTGAGTATAGATGATGAACACAAATGGTAGGGGCGCACTGCCATTTAGCCCCTTTTTGCGGATCAAGCACCAAGAACGGTCGCGCTATGACCACAAATTATGATTGCGCGCTTATGTCCGTAAATTTACGGGGGGCTGCCCCCTACTTCCAATTGCCTCCAACCGCATCGCCCTTAGCCCCGTTAGTCCGTTTTTGGTTACGTGCGGCTGTTGGCGATTAGCCAGCGCAGGTCGGCCGCACTCCAGCAAGCGGGCCTCCCGTTTTCGGCGGCTTAGTCCAGGTCGGGCCAATAACCGACTTGAGCAGCCCCGGCGTCCCTCGAGCGACTAGACCGGACTTGAGCCCAAAGCCCGTGTTGGCCAGCACCGACTTCAAACCCGAACTTGCCGTTGCTGATACGGCGCCTGTGGCTGATATCGCGCACAGTGGGGCGGCCTGACCGCGCTGCGACGCGAAAGGGGGCCTCACCATCGCATCCTTAGGCCGAGGGCATCAGGGCTCGGTCGGGGCTATCCGGCCTATTGGTGCGGGCCTTCCGAGACCGAGGGTCCTGGCCACGCAGAGAGTGTGACGATGTTGGACAACGGCGGCCAAACCACAACGGCCTGTCCTCTGAACCACAATTCCCATCCCTGCGGCAGGCCAAGGGCACCCGGCAGTCCCGAGATCTCGAAGAGGCAATACGCAGTCCCACCCGACATACTGACCGGAGCCCCTCACAGGCCGGAGAGCCCCCCTTTACCCGGAGGGGGCAAGGGGGCGCGGAAGCTGCCGCCGGAGATCGGCTTGCGTTCCTGCGACTGTCGCAACCTCTCAGTCCTCGCATGCAACGACCGCGGTGCCTACGGTACCCTGGTGCATTAAAAGCCCTCCTTGCGTGCCGGAGCGGGGGCGTCGTGAGGGGCCAATGGCGACACGTAACCGCTACCCCGCAACAGGCCCGGTCGGGACCAGAAAGGGCGGTTCTCTCCTGGCGGCAAGCACCGGAACCGGACCTAAAAATCCGGTCGGCCGGGCCACATCGGAGTACAACCGGTGCGTGCTGACATTTACTGTGGTCCCGAATGACCGTCAGCCGGTCCCGCGACCACTCTCGGCCCACGACCCCGCCCTATCCCGTAACAAACTGAAATTACTAGCTAATTTTCAAGAGTGCCCGCATTTAGGGGTTTCCGGACTTTTGGCCGATGCTTCCGGAAAAAGCCGAGAGTTGCCTCCCATAAGTCCAATAGGTTGTAGGGCCTTCTTCGGGGCAGGTCGGCACGAGCCCCCTGTTATTGCCAGCGCCGGCGCACCGTGCCATGGCATCGGCGCCCCGAACGAACGGACCTGCGAGACAAATGCCCGAGGCCGGAAAGCCCGTCGCCTTTCTCGACCGCGACGGGGTGCTCAACGTCGACCACGGCTACGTGCATCGGCCGGAGCGGCTCGAATGGGTCGCGGGCGCGCCCGAGGCCGTGCGCCTGCTCAACGAGGCCGGCATCCCCGTCATCGTCATCACCAACCAGTCGGGCGTCGCGCGCGGCTATTTCGGCGAGACCGACGTGCAGCAATTCCATGCGCACGTGCAGGAGCAGTTGCGCGCGCGCGGCGCCCACGTGGACGCTTTCTATTATTGCCCGCATCATCCGCAGGGCACGGTGGCGGAATTCGCAATCGCCTGCGACTGCCGCAAGCCGAAGCCCGGCATGCTGGAGCGGGCGGCACGCGATTTCGCCATCGACCGCAAGCGGAGCTTCCTCATCGGCGACAAGGACGACGACGTCGCAGCGGCCGCGGCGTTCGGGGTCCGCGGTATCAAGTTCGATGCGAAGACGCAGTCGCTCGTCGACGTGGTGCGGAAGGCGATCGCCGGACGCTGAGCTCGCGTCAGATGTCGCGGCCTTCGACCTTTTCCTGCAGACGTTTCACGGCGTCCGGAATGTGCTCCATGCGCGGATAGATCGCGAGCACGCGGCGGTAGACGTCGAGCGCCTGCCGGTCGTCGCCGATGTCCTGCAGGATCAGACCGAGCCCGGCGAGCGCGCCGAAATGGCGCGGCTCGCGCTTCAGCACCTCACGAATATCGGCGAGCGCGCGGCCGTAGTCCTTGCGCGTATAATAAAGCGTGGCGCGCTCGTTCCAGGCCTCGACGTAGTCGGGCTTGATCTTGATGATCGCGGTCAGAAGCTTGATCGCGAGGTCGCTGTCCTTGCCGGTGAGGGCGGTGCGCGCGCGCAGCATCAGGAGATTGGCGGTGTCGCTGCGCGAGACCGCCCACACCGCCCAGATCCGCTCCTCGATGGCCTTGGCGATGCTGGCATCGGGCGCCACCTTCAGCGCGCCGAACAGGAAGTCGAGGTTCTTGGACGGATCGCCGCCGACATGCGGCAGCTTGGCCGGCGGCTTCACCCATTCCGGCTTCGCCGGACCGGGCTGCGGCGCAGCCTCCTGCGCAACCGCAGGCCCCGCCGCCAGCAACAGGGCAGCCGCGAGCAGGCCGAGGTGGAATCGTGCGCGCATGGACGGAGGCTAAGCTCCCCGCCCGAAAAGGCCAAACTGTGGCGTTGGAACGTCCGCCGCGGCGGCGGAGACGGGCCGAACGGTCAGCCCTGCCTCGCCTTGAAGCGGCGATTGGTCTTGTTGATCACATAGACCCGGCCCTTGCGCCGCACCAGGCGGTTGTTGCGGTGGCGCCCGCGCAGGGATTTCAATGAGTTACGGACTTTCATGATGCGCTCTGAATGCGTGTTCGCGGGCGGTTCTAGAGGCGCCACCCTCCCCTGTCAACGCGCGGACAGGCCGTGGTTACCGTGACCGGACTGATTTATGGTCTGCGGCGGGGAGAAACAAGCAATGCAACGCAGTACCGACCGCTTTCTGACCACCCATACCGGCAGCCTGCCGCGCCCGGACGATCTGATCCGGGTCATGTATGCCAAGGAGGAAGGGGTTCCCGTCGAGCCGGCCGCCCTGGCCGCCCGGATCGCCGCCGCCGTCGCCGAGGTGGTGCGCAAGCAGGCCGCCGCCGGCGTCGACCTCATCAACGACGGCGAGATGTCGAAGCCCTCCTATGCCACGTATATAAAGGACAGGCTCGACGGCTTCGGCGGCACCGGCAACACCTTCGTCTATCAGGATGTGCACGAGTTCCCGCGGCTGGAGCAGAAGGTGTTCGGCGATCCCGGCCGCTCGCGCCGCAAGACCCCGGCCTGCAACGGCCCGATCAGCGTCCGCGACCGCGTCTCGGCGCAGGTCGACGCCGACAACCTCAAGGCTGCGCTGTCGGGCGTGAAAGCCGTCGGAGGCTTCATGAGCGCTGCGTCGCCTGGCGTCGTGTCGCTGTTCTTCCGCAACGACTACTACAAGGACTTCGAGAGCTACATCTACGCCATCGCCGACGCGATGCGCGACGAATACGAGACCATCGCCAAGGCCGGCTTCGTGGTGCAGATCGACTGCCCCGACCTCGCGATGGGCCGCCACATCCAGTATGCCGACCTCGACCTCGCCGGCTTCCGCAAGCGCGCGCAATTGCATGTCGAGGCGCTCAATCACGCGGTCAAGGGCATCCCCGTGGAGCAACTGCGCATGCACCTATGCTGGGGCAATTACGAAGGCCCGCACCATTACGACGTGCCGCTCGCCGACATCATCGACATTGTGTTCAAGGCCAAACCCTGCGCCATCTCGCTGGAAGCGGCCAATCCGCGGCACGCGCACGAGTTCACCGTGTTCGAAAAGGTGAAGCTGCCGGACGGCAAGGTGCTGATCCCCGGGGTGATCGAATCGAAATCGAATTTCATCGAGCATCCCGAGGTGATCGCGCAGCGCATCTCGCGCTACGCAAAGCTGGTCGGACGCGAGAACGTCATCGCCGGCTCCGACTGCGGCTACGGCACCTGGGTCGGCCAGGCGGCGGTCGATCCGGACGTCGTCTTCGCCAAGCTCAAGGCGATGGCGGAAGGCGCGGCCATCGCCAGCAAGCAGTTCTGGTGAGGCGCGGACGATGGGACGGCTGCAGGGCTGGCTGATCGCGTTCATCTGCATGGTGATCGTCGTCGCCGCGAGCTACGCGTTCGTCGACCGCCCGGTCGCGTTCTATGCGCACGCGCACCTGACGCAATACGGTGTCTTCGACCTGCTGACCCGCATCTCCGAATATCTGGCCATCGCCGCGGTCATCGTCTTCGTCGTTGCCGGGCTGCGCAGCCTCGTCATCGCGCAATGGGCAAGATGGCAAGCCACGCTGCTTTTGTGCGCCATCAGCCTGACCGCCGCGGAAAGCGTGAAGGACGAACTGAAGTTCATCTTCGGCCGCACCTGGCCGGAGACCTGGGTCAACAACAATCCGTCGCTGATCGGCAACGGCACGTTCGGCTTCAATTTCTTCCACGGCGGTGCCGGCTACGCCTCGTTCCCGTCCGGCCACACCACAGCGGTCTGCGCGGTCACGGCGGTGCTGTGGTTCGCCTATCCGAGACTGCGGCCGCTCTGGGGGCTGGCGGTGCTTGCCGTCGTGGTCGGCCTGATCGGCGCCGACTACCATTTCGTCAGCGACATCGTCGCCGGCGGCTTCCTCGGCGCTTCGGCCGGATGGATGACGGTGTTGATCGCCGACCGCGGCGCCCTGCCGCGGCTGGGCAAGCCCGAAACCCTGCCACCAACCAATTGACCTTCATCAAGACCTTCGCGCTCGCTTTCGCGGAAATTCCGCCTTGCGCTTCGCCTGTAAAACCCGGGCGCGAACAGGAATGCTGGTGGATAGCACACGACCCGGACTGAAGATCCGCTTCGTCAAGTCG
>Ga0265338_10007685_pt1 | contig 13285 bp, 13 predicted proteins | sample 42126metaG_FD_193579 | JGI IMG/M metagenome (GOLD analysis project Ga0265338, IMG submission 193579) | Rhizosphere microbial communities from Carex aquatilis grown in University of Washington, Seatle, WA, United States - 4-21-26 metaG | ecosystem: Host-associated > Plants > Roots > Rhizosphere... | reverse complement strand
GTTCGACGTTGATCACCTTGTAGCTGATGATGTAGCCGGCTTTCTTCGCCGCTTCCTGCTCTGCCTTCCAGGTGGTGTCCAGATACTTCATGTAATCGTCGAACTTGCCATTCTCGGTCCTGATGGCCGCGACATTGACGACCGGCCCCTCGCTGTAGGCATGATCATCCGCGAGGGCTGCCACGCTGGTGCAGGCCAGGCCGATCACCCCCGCCATGGCGACGAAATTTCGATGTTTCATTGGAGAATCCCTTTCCGGAGAAGTTTTGAATTGTTAGCTAGGGCAACTAATGCCGGCGCGCTGAGCGAGCCTGGACAGTGCCTGGTATCAATCATACCCGTTCAGTGATATCGCCATGGTGGTAGAAAACGAGCTGCCGGGCGCGATGAGATTCATGCCCAATTTTTCGCGGAAATCGCCCGAAAACCCCGAAGCATCCGAAATGCCGTGCCAGGGTTCAATGCAGACGAATTGGGCGCCGGGCTTGCTCCAGATGCCCAGATAAGGCGCATCGGCAAATCTCACCAGCAGCCGCGGACCCGCCTCGGCGCCATAGACGACCGAGCGGCTCCTGATCCGATCCAGGATCAGCGCGTCTGCTTCAAATAGCTCATCCTTCAGCATCAGACGCCGCTGCACGATTGGAGTCGGATGCCGTTCCGGCGTCAGCAGTCCTGCGGCATCGAGGCGCCGGACCGCATCCGGCTCATCGCTGGCAAACTCGATGAAGTGTGCCGCGCGCGCCTGGTCCTGCGACAGCGGCCAGCGGAACGCGGGGTGAAAGCCGAAGCTGGCCGGCATCGCTTCGTCGCCGCGATTATGGATCGTGGCCGTCACGGACAGCATGGGCCCGCTCAGCTTGAATTGCATATCCAGATTGAAACGAAAGGGGTAGACCCGAAGCGTCTCATCGTCCTCGCTCAATCTGAAAACAGCGGCGGTGGGATTCGAGCTCTCGACCGAGAACACGCGGTTACGCGCAAATCCATGTCGCGGCAGTGAGTAGCTCTTCGCTCCCAGGCGATAGTTGCCGCCAGCGAGCACACCGACGATGGGAAACAGGACCGGTGCACGACCTGCCCATACGGCTGGATCGCCGTTCCAGAGCAGATCGCGTCCATCGCTGTCTCTGAGCGCGAACAATTGCGCGCCCGTGGGGTCGATGTCTGCGCAAAGCTGTTCCGAACGGAGATTCACAAGCGCTGGCGCTGTCATATGTCGTTGCCGGTATATTCCATGAAACGGCGACTGTCCCGCCGCCGATAGTCTGCTGCCACCTCAGCGTCCCTGCAAAGTCAAAGTGTGTTCGGCAGGGCCCGGCAGGAACGGCAGCGCTTCGCCGTGTGCCCAGGCCAGAAAGCCGGCCCTATAGTAAGGCGATAGCGGATGCCCGCTCTGGCCGCCCGGCATGTGAAAATATCCCTGATTCTCGTGCCCCGGCGAGACTGCAAAGCGCTCGGACGCGCCCTCGTCGGCATCCTGTACCCGCGGCATGTTGTTGTCGCCCGGAAGCTCGATGGTTGGCATGTCGAGCAGGCCGCCGATCAGGGGCAGCGCAGGGGAGAGCGGGTGCCGGATCGAAATCGTATTACGGGAGCCCCAGGTGCATTGGGCGAGCGTGCCGCACGATTGCTCCAGGTTCCCCATGGTCGTGTCGAGTTGCTCGAGCAGGAAATCGTGCCAGCTCGCGTAGCGCGCATCCAGCAGATGCATCGGCTGCTGCGTGACCAGCAGCCACAGTGCATGTTCAAACTGATCCGGAATCGTCAACCGATCGCGCTCGGGAATCTTCAGCGCTCCCATGAGCATGTTCCAGGCGGATAGCTCGGTCCGATCGCGGAAGCCGCGCACGAGCCGGTACGCGGCCGAGTCGATGCTCGCACGGCCGTTCCAATTCAGCAGCACGCTCCTGAAATCTGCCCGCCGCGGATGCAGGGCAATGGCGTCGGCATCCAGCAACTGCAGCAGCAGATCGTGCCAGCGCTGCAGGAACAGCGCGCGGTCATCCAGCTGGATGCGCAGCATGTCGGCCGGCGTCGCCGGTGTGGCGAGCGCCAGCAGATCGTCCCGAATCTGGCGCGCGCGCGCCGCCAGGTCGTATTCCGCACCCAGCGCCGCCAGATCCGCGCCGATCAACGCGGCCTGCCGCGGGTCCGAGGTAACTCGCGCGTTGGCGGTCCAGATTCGCCCCGACGCCGGGTCCAGTAGTTGCGGATGGTTCTGCGCATTCGTCCACGTCGTGGGATTGCGCGATCGACCCGCATCGGTGCTGGTCGGAATCCGCCCGGCGATGGTCCATGAGATGTGGCCCTCACGGTCGCCAACGACCAGGTTCTGATGCGGGATTCCGATCTCGGGGGCCACGGCGAGTGCATCGGCGACCGACGTCGCGCGTTCCAGCCGCATGAGCTCGAAGTTGGTCGCGGCGGGATCCTGTGCCAGCCAGGAGCCGAACCAGCAGCTCTGGCTGTCGTTGTCCGGCCGCAGCAGCACGCCCTGCGGACCCGACTTCACATCCAGCATCACGTCGGCCGCGCCATGCACGTGGATGACTTCGTGCGCCACGGTCGGGGAGCCGCCATCGAGACCTGGGCACGGTCCGCGCGCGACATCCAGCCAACTGCCATAACTGTTGGTGAAACCCCAGGCGATGTGGCCGTTGGAGCCAGCCACCAACGCCGGAGTGCCCGGAAGCGATACCCCGTTCAGATCCAGCCCGCGATCCTCGCCGATTGCCTTGATTCGCAGGCGCAGGTGATACCAGGTTGCCGGCACTCGCTGAGTCAGATGCATGTCACTGGCGATGAGCGCCGATCCGGTCGAGGTAAGTCGTCCGGCGACCGCAAAATTGTTGCTGCCGATTTCAGGCAGATGCGCCGCGGGCAAGTCGGTCGTGGAGCTCGCCTGCGTCATCGCCCTGACATCGAGTACATCGGGTGTCGGTATGTCGTTGGCATCAGTCGCCGTCTGCGGCGCCGGCTCAGGATTGCCGTCGTCCGGTGCATCCCAGACCGTGCGCTCGGGGTAAAAAAACTTCAGGGCGCACCGCCACCCGAGCTCGCAAGCCTTGCCGCCGATATGAGCATTGATCTGGTGCCGCAGGATCTCGCGGCGAAAGCCGCCCGCCTGCAGATCCCACCACATGGCATGCACAACCAGGATGGTGTCCTCTGCCCGCCAGGGGACCGGCAGCGACTGCAGCAGCCAGTATTCCCAGGGCCTGCTGTGCAGAGTGGACATGCCTGCATTGACGCCGCGCGTATAGGCTTCCAGCATGGCGCGCTCATCGGCGGGGGCGCGCTGCAGGACCGCTTGCGCGACCTGCCGGAACCTGAACAGCCGGGTCCTCTCGTCCTGTTCCAGCGCGACCTCCCCGAACAGCTCCGACAGCTCCCCGGCCGCCAGGCGCCGCGACAAATCCATCTGGAAGAATCGGTCCTGCGCGTGCAGGAAGCCGGTGGCGAAGGCGAGATCGGTGCGGCTGGACGCCGTGATGGTCGGTACGCCGCGGCCGTCCCGTTCGATGGTGACTGACCCGGTCAAATTGTCCGCCTGCGCCGCGCCGTCCAACTGCGGTAACGATCCGCGCAACAATGCCCAGACAATCCCACCCGCTATCAGGATGAGCGCGAGCAGGGCACCGCCGATGGTCTTGAGCATGGCGGTGTCTTTGAGGTCAGTCGCTCTCGAACACGACGTTCCCGCCCGCGCAGAGCAGGCGTGCTGCGGTGGCGATGGGGGTGAAAAGTGCTCTGATGGCAATCATCCCCTAAGACTAACGCGGCCGCGCCTGCGACGCCGCGCAATCTTTTAGTAGTATCGGCGCGAGCCGCCCTGCACGGCTTCTCATCGCCAACCCGCGATCTGAGCAGACGGCACGTGGCCGGCGTTTCTGGGAGCGCAAAACTAGCTCCTGCGTCGCCGCGGATTTATGCTGGCGGCCATGGCGAGCACGATCGTTTCCCTCGACGTTGACCTGCGGGCGCGCGCGGATATCGAGGAACGGGGCTTCACGCGGCGGATACTGCCCTTCGATGTCGATATCTCGCGCGCACTGGCGGACCTGGCGCATGCGGCCTGGGTCTTACCACGCGATCAGTACTACCAAGGCGGCGATCGCTATCGATCACTGAACCGATTTCGCGCGCGGGTCCTGGAGGGCGGCGTCGAGATCGAGTCGAGCGACGAGGGTCAGCCGTACGTGCAGCTGCAGAAGTACAACACTACTCTCGGCGGGCAGGAGCGCAGGTACTCACCGCTGCCCGCAGCGCTGGTCGGATCGCCCGGCGTGCGCAGGCTCATGGCACACCATCTGATGTATCTGCCGCTGTCCAGGCCGGGACAGGGCTATTCGATCAATCTGCATGTCATGCGCTTTGCCGCCACGCCGTCGCGTCCCTGCGATACCAGTCCGTCGGGGCTGCACAAGGATGGCGAGAAATACCTGGCCACCCATCTGCTGGCGCGTTGCGGCGCTGCTGGCGGTGAAGTGGTGATCACCGACAACCAGAAGCGTGAGATCGATCGATTTACGATGCGCGAATCAGGCGAGTGCTATGTGTTCGATGACGATCAAATCTGGCACATGCTCACACCGGTGGCGACACTGCCGGCCAGCCATTTCGGTTATCGCGACACGGTGACGTTTGATCTGCTGCCGGACGGGTGGGAACCGGTGCACTGAGGCCGGACTAGTGCGCAAGCGCCAGCACGCGCCGCAATGCACTGAACCCTTGCCGGATCTGCGCCGGATCGACGGCGCCATAGCCGAATATCAACCCTGCCTTTGCGGCCGCGCCCAGATAGTAGCGGCTGAAGGCATGAACCTTGACGTGCTCGCGCAGCAGCTTCTTTGAAACCCGATCCATGTCCAGCCTTGTGCGAACCTCCGCCGCCACGTGCAGGCCGTAACTGGAGGTGACGGGCTTTAGCCAGGGATCCAGGTCTGCGGTGAGAAGGTTCAGTATCACCTCACGGCGCTCCTTATATACGCGTCGCAGGCGGCGCACGTGGCGCTCAAGATGCCCTTCGGAAATGAACCGCGCCACACCCATCTGCATGGGAGTAGGGCAGTGCCAGTCCATGCAGTTCTTGGCCGATATCAGGCTCCGCATGGCCCAGACTGGCGCGACGATGAAGCCCAGGCGCAGCGCGGGCAGCATGCACTTGGAGAACGTGCCGACGTAGCAGACGACATCTTCGGCATCGGCAGTCCGCAGTGCTTCCAGCGGGCTGCCCTCGTAGCGAAACTCGCCGTCGTAGTCATCTTCAATGATCACGGCGCCGCGGCGCCGCGCAAATGCCACCAGTGCCTGGCGCCGTCGTGCCGACATCGTCACGCCCAGCGGGAACTGGTGTGAGGGGCAGACGCAGATGATCCGGACATCGCTCGGGAGCTGTTCGACGATCAGCCCCTCATCGTCCACTCTCACGGGCACGAGCCGCGCGCCGGCCGCCGCGAAAGCCACCCGCATCGGCGGATAGCCCGGGTCTTCGACGGCGACCACGGTGTCGTCCGGCGTCACTAGCACGCGCGCCAACAGATCGAACGCCTGCTGCGCGCCCGAGGTCACAAGCACGTCATCGGGTTCGCAGACTACCGCGCGCGTGAGCGCGATATGACGTGTGATGGCATCGCGAAGCGGGTAGTGGCCCTGGTTGCCCTGCGGGCTTTTGTAGCAGGCGGGCCGGCTCTCGAGCTTGCGCAGTTGTTTGACGCTGACCTGGCGGAAGAGATCGAAAGGAAACAACCTCGAGTCGATCAGAGCGGGCCGGAAATCAATCGCCGCAGCCGCGGAGCGTGCCGGCGTCACCGATTGCGCCGACGCTGGCTGCTGATCGCGCCAGAAGTCCATTGCCGCCGTGATGTCCGGGCGCAGCCAGAAAGAGTTCAGGCGTCGATCGGCGCCGCGCGCCTCCGGTTTCCGTCCGGCGCGTCTGGCCGCGCGGGCCCGCTTCCCATCAGCGACGTCCGCGACATAGCTGCCCGAACCGCGGCGTGTGACCACGTGACCATCGTCGGCCAGGCGTTCGTAGACCACGGTGGCCGTATTGCGCGACACCCCGAGGAAGCGCGAGGACATGCGGGGCACGGGCAGCTTCGCGCCGGGTGCGAGCCGGCCATCGAGAATGGCCGCCTTGAGCTGACGATAGAGCGATTTGGACGCCTGTCGCGAGCCCTTGGTGGCCAGATCGAGTTTGATTTCGAACAGGGGGTCCATGCTGGCCCAGCTATTTTTCCCCAAAGTGGCTCTTAACCGCCAGCTTGCGCGGTCGAATAATCGCGAATACCTGGGACTGACTGGAGAATGACATGACGGTGACGCAGAAATTCCTCGTGCTGAGGATTTTCGGTGGGCTGGGCGCCATTGCCATGGCGATTGCCTGCGCCAGCGCGGCCCGTGCGGCCGGTGCGGTGGATCCTGCCTCGACATCGACCGTGCCCGCTGCACCTGCGGCCGTTCACGACGGTCAGCACGACTTCGATTTCAACCTCGGTGTATGGAGGACGCACATCCGCCGCGTTCTCGATCCGTTCGCAGGCGGGACGCACTTCAGGGAACTCAATGGAACCGTCTCGGTGCGCAAGGTCTGGGACGGGCGCGCATGGCTGGAGGAAATCGAGGCGGATGGTCCGAATGGTCATTGGGAAGGCATGACGCTGTTTCTGTACAACCCCCAGGCGCATCAGTGGAGCCAGAACTACGTCGACAGCCAGAACGGGGTCCTCACCTCGCCGCTGATCGGCGAGTTCAGGAACGGACGCGGGGAGCTGTACGCGCAGGATACGCGCGATGGCAGAACCCTCCTGATCCGCGCGGTGTGGTCCGACATCACGCCGGATGCGCATCATTTTGAAGAGTCCTATTCTGCCGACGGCGGCAAGACCTGGGTTGCGGTCTTCATGGCCAGCCTGACGCGCGAGAAGTCATGAGCTCGCGACCGCCGCGGGGGCCGCGCGGTAATCCTTGAGCACACGGCCGCATCGGAGCATCTCCTCCTCGTGCGGCAGGTCGCGGAACGTTTCCTCGAGCGCCTGCGCATACCAGTCTTGCATGGCGCGCAGCGCCAGCAACCGCGCCACGTAGGCTGAGGAAACGACATCGAGCGACAGCCCATAAGTTTGCACCCGAAATGCAACCGGCGCAAAGAAGGCATCGACCGCAGTGAATGCAGGCCCCGCAAGAAACGGGCCGCCGAAGCGGTTCAATCCTTGCTGCCACAGCTCGCAAAGTCGCACGATGTCCTTGTCGAGCGATGGCGGGTGCTCGTTGAGCCGCACGCGCACACCGCAAGTCATCGAACAGCGATTGCGCAGTTCCGGAAAGCCGGAATGCATTTCCGCGGCCGCGCTGCGCGCCCAGGCGCGTGCCGCCGCATCGGCCGGCCACACGCCGGCCTCACGTTCCGCAAGATATTCGACGATGGCCAGCGAATCCCACACCGTGATGTCGCCGTCCAGCAGGCAAGGCACCTTGGCGGCCGGCGATATCGATCGATAGCTCGCCCAGTGCGCCGCATCTGCGAACTGCAGCAGGTGTTCCTGGAATGCGATCCGGAGCTCCATCATCAGCACCCAGGAACGCAACGACCAGGAGGAATAGTTCTTGTTCGCTATGTATAGCTGATACATTTCAGTGATGAATTATCACATGCCGGGCTGAAGAAATGCGGCATTGCGCAGGCGCATGAGCAGCGTGCCGCTGACAGCCGAGGCGGACAGCAGGCACGACAGGGCATTCCTGGGCCACCCGATCGGGCTCGCCTATCTGGCTTTCACCGAGGCGTGGGAGCGCTTCTCCTACTACGGCATGCAGACGTTGCTCGTGCTCTACATGACCAGGCAGCTGCTGCTGCCGGGTCACGTCGAGCACATCGCGGGCTTTGCCGGGTTTCGGGCCTTGTTCGAACACACCTATGGTCACGCGCTGACGACGATCGCACTGGCCTCGGCCATCTTCGGGCTCTATACCGGCCTCGTGTATCTGACGCCGCTTGGCGGAGGACTGCTTGCCGATCGCTGGCTCGGTAGGACGCGCACTGTGACGCTCGGCGCGCTGCTCATGGCCGCAGGCCACTTCCTGATGGCATTCGATGTGTCCTTCCTGCCGGCGCTGCTGTGTTTGCTGATCGGTGTGGGCTGCTTCAAGGGCAATCTTGCCAGCCAGATCGGCGCTCTGTATGCACCCGACGACCTGCGCCGCGCTGACGCCTACCAGATTTACTATCTCTTCATCAGCGGATCGGTAATCGTCGCGCCGCTGGTGACTGGAACGCTCGGTGAGAACTACGGCTGGCACTACGGTTTTGGCGCAGCCGGCATCGGCATGCTGATCGGGCTGGTCATCTATCGCATCGGCCGCCGCTGGCTGCCGGCGGATGGGCGAGCCGCGGGCCCGAACACCATGGCGAAGGTCCGACTGATCCCCCGGGAGTGGCGCGTGGTTCTGGTGTTGATCCTGCTGCTGCCAGTGCTGACGATCGGCACCGCCGGTAACCAGCAGATCTTCAACGCCTACCTGCTATGGGTGCCGGACCACATCAATCTGGTGTTCTTCGGGCATCAGATGCTGACGACCTGGCTGATCACAGTCGATGCGACCGTGAGCATCCTGGGGTTGCTCGGCGTCATGGCTTTCTGGCGCTGGTGGTCGAAATTTCTCCAGGAGCCGAGTGAGATCGAAAAAATAGCCATCGGCTTCGTATTCTGCGTCGCCGGTCAGTTGTCGCTGGTGGCCGCTGCGGCGATTTCCGCCAGCGGCCAAAAAGCCGGCGTGGGCTGGGTGCTCGGATTTGAAGTCATGAACAGCATCGGTTTCGCCAATGTCCTGCCGGTCGGTCTGGCCCTGTTCGCGCGCGCCGCGCCAAAATCGATCTCGGGATTGATGGTCGGCGTGTATTTCCTGCACCTGTTTGCGGCCAATAATCTCGTCGGCTGGCTTGGCGGCCTGCTCGAGCGCCTGCCGGGGACGCAGTTCTGGGGCTTGCACGCCGCACTGGCGGCTGTCGCAGCCTTGCTGACCTTCGTCGCCGCAAGGCTGTTTCGCTCGCTATTGGCACCAAAGGGCACATATTCGCGCAGCGAGCGCGCCCTCAGTTGAACAGGCGGCGGTAAACCACGAAGCCTGATTTCTCCGCGATCCGGTCGTAGAGTCGCATAGCGATCGCGTTGGTTTCATGCGTCTGCCAGTAGACGCGTGAGGAGCCGGCTGTCTGCGCGCGTTCATAAACGGCCTCGATCAACGCGCGACCCACGCCTCGGCCGCGCGCGGCCTCGACCGTGAACAGATCCTGCAGATAGCAGACCGGTCCCAGAGCAGTGGTGCTGCGATGGTATAGAAAGTGCGTCAGCCCCAGCAGGCCCTCGCCAGTTTCTGCGACCAGCGCGTGCATTGGCTCGTAGACATCGAAGAAGCGCGACCAGGTCGTCTGTGTGACCTCAGACGGGAGTGCCGTGGGGCCTGCGCGCCCGTAAAAGGCGTTGTAGCCGTCCCAGAGTTTCTGCCACGCTGCAAAGTCTTCCCGTCGTACCGGGCGTATTCTCATGTCCGCGCTCATCGGCTTGCATCCTTGCCCCAGTAGCCTTCGAATGGGTCCCCAATAGTGATCTTGCCAGCCTTCGGGGAGCAACTTCGCATCGTCGCCGCGAATTCTCCTGGGGTCGAACGCGATTCGGGACTAGCGCGCTTTGCGGAGAGGCTTTGAATCAAGCGCCGCGTGCGCAGCGGCCACGACTGCCTCGGTGAGCTGGCGGAGCATCGGCACGGCCAGTCGTGAAACCTGCCAGTGGAGCGGTACCGCCAGCTCGCGCCCGGGCACAAGCTCGACAAGTCTGCCCGCGCGCACATGATCCTGGACCAGTGAGCGCGGATTCATGGCCCATCCGATCCCGGCCAGTGCGGCATCGACAAAGGCCTGCGTCGAAGGGACCCAGTGCATGGGCACCTCGACCGCCCGCCGACAGAGCCGGCGGATCCATTGCGCCTGCAGCCCGTCCTTGCGGTTGAATCGCAGGATCGGGGCCGACGCCAATGAGGCTGCGTCCACGCCCTTTGGAAAATAGTGCTGCATGTAACGGGGACTCGCGACGGCCAGGTAGTTCAATCGCCCAAGCGGCACGCTGTTGCACCCCTGCACGGGCCTGGCATTGGCAGTGACGGCCGCGAGCACGGCACCCGAGCGTAGCCACTCGACGGTGTGCTCCTCGTCATCGAGGGCCACATCAAGCAGGGCGGGCGCCGTTTGCAGGAACTTGCCCATCGCACCGATGAACCAGGTGCCAAGACTGTCGGCGTTGACCGCGATGCGCAGCGTGGCACGTGCTTCCGCTGCGCCCGTGTGCGCAAGTTTCGGCAACGTGTCGCGCAGGTCCAGTTCAAGCAGCCCGACCTGCTCTACATGCCGGCAGAGCAGGTGCCCGGTGGCAGTGGCCGTGCAGGGCTGGCCGCGCACGATCAATACGCAGCCCAGACGCTCCTCCAGTCCCTTCACGCGCTGCGAGATCGCCGAGGGTGTCACGTTCAGCGCACGCGCTGCCCGCTCGAAGGAGCCCTCGCGTACCACGGCGGCAATGGCACTCAGGCCCGCATAATCCAGCATCCTGATCTTCCCATATTAAGGCGAGCTAAACGAACCGTAAGAAGTTTAACTGTATTAATCAGCAAGTCACCATCACAGTGGACCCCATGCCAGGGTCCGCCTTCTTCACCGGTTTTCTGCTGAGCGCCACCCTGATCGTCGCCATTGGAGCGCAGAACGCTTTCGTGCTGCGCCAGGGCATACGCCGCCAGCACGTCGGCGCCATCGTCGGCTTCTGCGCTCTGGCAGACCTGCTGCTCATCGCAGCGGGCGTCATTGGGCTTGCCGCGGTGCTTGGCGGTGCGCCGCGATTGACCTCGCTGCTGACTGTCCTCGGCGCAGCGTTTCTGATCTGGTATGGCCTCTCGGCGCTGGTCCGCGCGCTGCATCCGTGCACCCTCTACGCCGGCGCCGGCGCACAACCGTTGCCGCTGCGCCTGGCCATGGCGCAGGCCGCCGGCTTCACGCTGCTCAATCCGCATGTCTATCTGGATACCGTATTGCTGATGGGAACGATCGGCGCCCGCCAGCCGCCCGATGCCCGTGCCTGGTTCGTCGGCGGAGCCGCCGCCGCGAGCGGCGTCTGGTTCACCTCGCTTGGTTACGGCGCGCGTCTGCTCGCTCCGCTGTTCGCGCGTCCGCGCTCCTGGCGCATTCTCGATACGCTCGTGGGCCTGACGATGCTGACGCTCGCCGCGCTGCTCGTCCGCCAGGCGCTGGGGGTGATACGGTAATCGCATCATTCGCCGAGGATGCCCCCATGCTGAGAGTGAAACCCGTTCCGATCGCCATCGCCATCGCTTGCGTTCTATCGGCTGTGAGCACTGCAGCCACTTGGACGGATACGCCAGTGGCGCGACTGGAAGCCCTGGCTCTCATCGAGTCGCTCAACGCCGAGATTCTGTCGAGCTCGAGCGCAACGCTCACTCTCGAGCGCTGGTGCCGCGACCACACGCTTGCCGATCCGCCGCAGATTCTGGCCCATCGGATCGATGCAGCCGCCGCGCCGCCCACTCCCGAGGTACGGTCGGATCTGCAGGTATCGGCAACAGATCCCGTGCGCTATCGACGCGTCGAACTTGCCTGCGGCGCTCACGTATTGTCGGTGGCCGAGAACTGGTACGTGCCGACCCGATTGACGCCCGATATGAATCGGCTGCTCGATGACACGCAGACACCGTTCGGCAAAGTCGTGCTGTCGCTCAAGCCTCACCGCGAGACACGGGCCATGCAACGCCTGTGGTCACCACTACCCGAAGGCTGGGAGCGGCTGCGGTATGCTTCAACGACCGCCACGCCGGACGTTGCCGTGGCAGCGGCGCCGCTGAATATCCCGGCGGCGCTCTTCGAGCACCGCGCGGTGCTGTACACGGAGGCGCACGTCGCCATTGCCGCGGTGCGCGAGGTGTATCAGCGCGACCTGCTGGATTTTCCGGAGCCGCAAATTGCCAAGGCCTCGCGCGGCGACCGATGACGACTACGGCCTGAATTACTCAAGAAACGCCCACGCTTGGCCGCCTGTGAAACTGCGCGCCCTGTTGCTGTAATGGTTGACAAGTCAACTAAGCGCGGAAACTGCTGCATGCTTCGCTGGAAGGGACGGGTCAGCCCCATTGAGGTAAATCTGGGGTATTGGCTGCATTACGTGGGCTACCGCATCTCCCACGAGCTGGGACTACGGACGCAGAAGTTCGGTGTGACCGCTGCCGAATGGGTGGTCCTTCGCGCGCTGTATGACAAAGGTGCAATGCCGAGCCATCTGGCTATGCGGCTTGGCCTGACCCGCGGCGCCATCTCCAAGCTGGCGGCGAGGCTTGAAGCCAAGGAGATGATTAATCGCGAAAAATCCCTCCCGGACCGCCGGGCGAAGATGCTGACGCTGACGCAATTGGGGCGAGTGCTGGTGCCGGTTCTCGCGCCAATGGCGGATGACAACGATGCGCGCTATTTCGACCGGGTGGGCCAGGGCTACCGCGACTCCATCGAGCGCGTGATGAAGTGGATCGTGCGGCGGGATCGACTCCGATTGGTGCCGCCGGGCCAGTGCCTCATCATTTCCCAATTCCGTTACGCAGACACAGACAGCGACGGGGAGGGAGACGGCTACGGATAAGGGGCGGGGTGGCGTCTGGATCGTCAGGCATGACGGGCATCGAGCGCCAATCCGAATCCGAAGGCCAGGAAGGCTGTCAGCGAACCCCCGAATCGATCTGGAATTCATATGCCACCTCGCTACCGGCGGACCCGTCAGGACGCCAAGTCCACTCGCGAAAATTCGCGCTGCCGTCGGCGGCGATACGGATCACGGTTGAGCTGCGAGTACCGTAGTCACCGGTCGCGATGAAGGCGCTGGACAGCGGGCGTTCCCATTCGAGGCTTACGCCGGTGCGCGGCAGCTCGTCATCGCCGGGCACGCTGTCATCGCGCAGCAATTCGAGCAGTGCCGTCTCATCGGGCAGGTTCCCGATCGCCTGCGCGAGCTGCGATTTCGCGCGCTGAACCTTGGGCCAGGGCGTATCGAGCAGATGATTGGACAGGCCGTAGATGCCGGGCGGGAGCAGGCGCCCCGAGTCGGACACGCTTTCGTATACACCGAGCTCACGGCCGTCCGTGCAGAGTAGATTAAAGCCCGAATATTGCGCGCCCACTGCGTGCAGTTGCGACAGACGCCCGGCGATGCCCGCCTCTGATTAGAGTACCTGCAGT
>Ga0265338_10007684_pt1 | contig 13285 bp, 8 predicted proteins | sample 42126metaG_FD_193579 | JGI IMG/M metagenome (GOLD analysis project Ga0265338, IMG submission 193579) | Rhizosphere microbial communities from Carex aquatilis grown in University of Washington, Seatle, WA, United States - 4-21-26 metaG | ecosystem: Host-associated > Plants > Roots > Rhizosphere >... | reverse complement strand
ATGATCTGCTGGCGCCATAACGGGTTGGGTGCGCCCGCCGAACAGCGCCAGCAGATCATCGATCAGCCTTCCCTGGGCAGCGTCGCGCGAGATAGCCGCTTCGAAGATGTGGAAGTTGCCAACCTTCTTCACGCGGCGCACGGCCTTTTTCACTTCGAGTCGATAGACGATCGTTTGAATCGTCGTGTAGGCGGGCCGGCCTTTTTCAGGGAAAGTTTCCTGAATCTCACGGATGGAGGCCGTGCCGGCGGTCCACAGCGCGTTCATGATCTGAAGTTCGAGCTTGGTCAGTTTGGGTTCCGACACTGTCGTCTACTATGAACGTGTGTCAATCTACTACATACGTAGTTGATGATGCAAGCATAATTTTCAAGGGCTGCTTCCAAGGGTTTCTGGCCTAGGGATGATTCACGAGGCGAGGCTGACGGCGCGTGCAATTGCTATTGCGGCCATCCTGTGGCCAAATACTCCCTGAATGGGAGGAGGCTATCTATGACTCTGCGGCGAGGCTTGCTTGCGCTGGCGATGGGAATCCTTGTTGTTTCCGTGCGGATGTACTCCGCGACGGAGAATGCACCGGAGGCAACGGGCCAATCTTTTCTGGGACGTTGGGACTTGACGCTCAAGACTCCCGTTCGCGAATCTCCCTCATGGCTGGAAGTAACGCAGGAAGGCGGGCAGTTCAAAGCACGCATGGTGAGCCGATGGGGACACGCGCGGCCACTTCCGAAAGTTGAGATCACCAATGACCACATCACTTTTGTCTCGCCGAAAGAAGAGGAAGAGCGAAAAGATGACATGGTCTTCGAGGGCAAGCTGTCTGGCGACAAGCTGACGGGCACGACTACTGGGCCGGACGGAACTCCGTGGCAGTGGACAGGCGTGAGAGCACCGTCCCTGGAAAGAAAAGGCACACCAAAGTGGGGGAAGCCGACTCAACTATTTAACGGGAAAGATCTAAGCGGGTGGACGCCGAGTGAAGCCAACACGCCCACGACGTGGAAGGTTGAGAACGAAACGCTGGTGAGTCCCGGAAAAGGTCCCGAGCTGATTACCAATGCGAAGTTCAACGACTTCAAGCTGCACATTGAATTCAATTGCGGGCACGGGGCGAATAGCGGCGTCTACCTGCGCGGCCGGTATGAACTCCAGATTGAGGACGATCCTGAACCGGAGGGGCCCACGATGCGCACCGGGGGTGTCTACGGATATCTCGCTGCGTCCTCGGAGCAACCGCGCAAGCCAGGAGAGTGGCAGAGCTACGACATCACTCTCGTGGGGCGAGTGGTCACAGTTGCACTGAATGGGACGACGATTATCGACAAGCAGGAAATACCCGGAATCACCGGCGGCGCTCTAGATAGTCACGAAGGATTGCCGGGGCCGATCTATCTTCAGGGCAGCGAAGCCGGACACGTTACCTTCCGGAACATCACGATTACACGGGCGGAGTAGTAAGGGTCCGGCTGTGGTTGGTTCATTTCCATTCAAATGTGGCGACCGCACCGGCGGGCAGGCTATAAGTAAAGGTCTGGCCGTTCCAGCTTACCGTGAAGTTGCCATTGCTGCTGCCTGAGTTCAGAACCAGAAGGGCGATTGATCCGTCAGGATTCTGAAAAGCGACGTCTTCGATACTCCCGTGTGCACCGCTGTTGGAATCGATGCGGTGCGCCCCCGGCACGACGAACTTCGCGAGGTGTCCGAGCGCGTAGTACTCGACATTGTTGGTGATGGTTGGGGGCGACACGCTGTCATCAATGGTGACGACGCCGCGACAGCTTGTGCAGCCGCCGTTCTGCGGGCCGGAGTTCTGGTCCAGAGCGAGGTTCCACAACGAAATGCTGCGAGCCCAGTTGCGAGTGGCGCCGATCAGCAAGTTCTCCGCATTCCAAGCCAGATCGCCGGCGAAGTTCGATCCCATGGTTCCTGAGCACTCGGTGAACCAGATGTCCTTGTTGGGGTAGGCCGTCCTGACCGTCGCTTGAGCGCTGACGTCACCGGCGTAGCAGTGGAACGCGGTGCCTGCAATGTAGTTTTGTGCGGTTGAATCAGCGAGCAGAGTTTCTGGGTACGTAGTGTTGTCCCAGTTGTGGTCGTAGCCCAGGATCTTCACGCTATTCAATCCGGCGATGTTCAAAGCCGGGCCAAGATTTCCGCCGATGAAGGTGGCCTCGTCGGCGGCTGCCAAAAATTCCGTGGGATATCCGCTGTCGGAATTGAGCGGCTCGTTCTGAGCCATGACAGCATAAATCGGGATGCCCTGCTGCTGGTAACCCTGAACGAACTTCACGAAATACTGCGCCAGGCTGGGGAAATACGCGGTATTCATGTTGCCGCCGTTCATTGTTCCGGAAGTCTTCATCCAGGCGGGGGCGCTCCACGGCACAGCCACAACCTTGAGGGCGGAATTTATCACGAGCGCTTGCTGCAGAAGTGGAATGATGTATGTGGTGTCATGCGCAATCGAAAAGTTGGTGAGGTTGACGTCCGCTTGCCCAGCCGGGACATCATCGTAACTGTAATTTCCGCTGGCTGAAAAATCGGAAGCGCCCATAGGTTGACGCAGAAAGCTGATCCCGATGCCCGCGGTTGAACTAAACAGACTCTGCCACAAAGCGCTTTGTTGCGATGACGTGAGTTTATTCGCGACGACCCAGGCCGCGGAATCTGTGAGCGAGGCGCCGAAGCCGTCCATCTGCTGATATTTCGTTGCGTCATTCACCGTGATGACCATGCCCGAGGAGGTGCCGCCCGTCCCGAACGCCACACTGGGCTGGGCTTTCAAGAGCATGGCTCGGTCGCCGGTGGTCTCAACTACCTGCACCGTCGGCCCCGATGGCATGAACGGTGGAGTGGAGGGGCTTCCGCCGGAACATGAGAAGCATCCAAAGAAACAGGTCGAACAAATCGAACACGCTGCGATGAATCGAGGTAAAAGAGCGAAATGCATGCGCGCAGCATAGCACCAGAATTCACCTCAGGTCATATAATCTGAAACGCATGAGCGCAAAGCGTAGAGAAGTTTCGGCACTCCTGGGCTTGTTGTTGGCTGCGTCTCTGTGCTTCTCGCAGGCGGTAGAAGACAAGCAGGCCAGCTTTGCGGCTCATATCCAAAAGGCAAAGGGATATCTGGACGAGAAGCGTCCCGATCTGGCGATTCCGGAGTTGCGGGCAGCGGCGGCGATCGATCCGGAGAGTGTGGAGACGCAGGGGAACCTGGGCGTGCTGCTCTATTTTCAAGGTAAGGCCGGGGATGCAATTCCGCATCTTCGCGCGGCGGTCGCGCGGCAGCCGGGAATGTTCAAGATTCAGGGATTGCTGGGATTGGCCGAGGTGCACACGCTGGATTTTGTGCAGGGGCGAAGGGATCTGGAAGCGGTATTTCCGCTAGTCACCGAGCTGAAATTCAAAGTCGAGGTCGGCCTGGAGCTGGTCGGCCTATACACGCAAAGCGGCGAACTGGAAGAGGCGGGCACGGTGTTGGCACAGTTGCGCAAAGTGGCGCCGGACAATGCGGAAGTTTTGTACGCATCGTACCGCACCTATTCAGATCTGTCGGGCGAATCGATGCTTGCCCTAGGGCTGGCCGCGCCAGACTCCGCGCAAATGCATCAGATGCTCGCTCACGAAGAGGCCAGGCAAGGGAACACGAACGGTGCAGTCGAGCAGTATCACAAAGCCATTGCGGTCGATCCGCATCTGCCGGGCGTTCATTTTGAACTGGCTGAACTGCTGCGCACCTCGCAGGAGACCGCAATCAAGCAAGCAGCGGAGAAAGAGTACCAGGCAGCGATCAAGGAAAATCCCCATGATGAGAAGGCGATCCTGAGGCTGGCGGAAATTGACGCGCAAAAAGGAAATCTCCCAGAGGCTTACAAGGGATACACCAAGGCTGCTACGTTGCAGCCCTCCGACGCCGATGCAAAGCTGGGACTGGCCAAGACACTGATCGAAATGAATCAGCCGGACCAAGCGCAGAAGCTGCTGGAAGAGACGGTGCAGCTCGAGCCGACCAATGCGACTGCACACTATCGCCTGGGGACCTTGTATCGAAAGATTGGGCGCGCTGAAGATGCCAAGACAGAAGTGGAACTCTACAAAAAGTACAAGGACATGAAGGAGAAGCTGCACACCCTGTACAAAGAGCTGCTGATCCAGCCAAAAGAAATCGAGCCGGATGAGAAGGATGAAAAATAGCGTCGGAGCGCAAAGAGTCCCTGAAAGATTTATCGCGCAGACGCTGCTTTTCAAGGCGGGCGTGGTGCTCGCCTTCCTGTGTATGCATACGGCGGGGATGGCGCAAATGGGGACGCCCACACCTCTACCCCCCAAAGAACGCGAGAAGGCGGAGGCGGAGAAAAAAGCCACAGGCGCCGCGCCGAACTACCCACAATTGGTGGACATCACTGCTTCGACCGGCATTCATTTCGAACACCTGTCGAGCCCAGAAGCGAAATTCATTTCGGAGTCGATGAGCGGAGGAGTTGCGCTGATCGATTACGACGGCGACGGCTGGCCCGATATTTATTTTACGAACGCGCAAAGCGTCGACATGGCGCTCCACGGCGTGAAATCGCGCAGCGCTCTCTTCCATAACAACCACGACGGAACGTTTGCGGATGTGACTGACAAGGCGGGCGTTGGATATCCGTGCTGGGCGATGGGCGCGTCAGTGGGTGACTACAACAACGACGGCCGACCTGATCTGCTGGTGACTTGTTTGGGTGGAGTCGTGCTCTATCGCAACAATGGCGACGGCACTTTCACGGATGTGACCAAGGCAACCGGGCTAAGCGTTGATTCCGGATGGGCGACGGGCGCGGCTTTTGGAGACTACGACGGCGATGGCTGGGCCGATCTTTTCGTCTCGCACTACGTGGATTTTCATCTGAACGATCTGCCGGTATTTGGTTCGAGCAAGTCGTGCAAGTATTTGGGACTCGACGTGCAGTGTGGACCACGCGGACTGAAGGGATCTGCGGACAATCTCTACCACAACAACGGGGACGGAACGTTTACCGATGTGTCGAAGAAATCCGGAGTGGACGATCCAGAAAGCCGCTATGGCCTGACCTCGATCTGGTCGGATTTTGACAATGACGGGAAGCTGGATCTTTTTGTTACTAACGACGGCGAGGCGAACTACCTCTACCAGGGCGACGGCAAGGGAAAATTCGAGGATGTCGCGCTAACTTCCGGCGTGGCCGCGAACGAAGACGGACTCGAACAAGCCAATATGGGTGTCGCGGTGGGTGACTACCTGCACACGGGCCGCATGTCGTTATTGCTTTCGCATTTCGACATCGAGTACGCAGCCCTCTATCGCAACGAGGGCGGAATGAATTTTACAGATGCATCGATCGCTTCGGGAATCGCGCGGGGCACGCAGGGTTTTGTGGGTTGGGGAGATGCTTTTGTTGATTTCGACAACGATGGCTGGCAGGATTTCTTCGTGGTCAACGGGCACGTGTATCCACAGGTGGACAGCGCGCACCGCGAGACCCGGTACCTAGAGCCGAAGCTTCTGTTCTTGAACCAGCACGACGGAACATTTCGAAATGTCAGCAGGCAGGTTGGCGCGGCCCTGCAGGTCGTGCAGGTGAGCCGCGGGGTAGCGGTGGGCGACCTCTTCAACGACGGAAGGATGGAGGCCGTGGTTGAAAACCTTGTGGGCCAGCCGATGATTCTGCGTCCGGAAGGTGGCCGGCAAAATCACTGGATCAGTTTTCAATTGGAGGGGGTAAAGTGCAATCGTCTGGCGCTGAATGTCCGGGTGCGTGCGACGACGGGAGATCTGGTGCAGCTTGGCGAAGTGCTAAGCGGGGGAAGCTACCTGTCGCAGCACGATCTGCGCATACACTTCGGGTTGGGCAGTCACGAGCGCCTTGATCGGGCCGAAGTTTTGTGGCCCAACGGAAAGAAGGAAACACTGACAGACCTGGCTGCCGACCGGTTCTATGTTGTGCGCGAGGGCGAGGGAGTAGTTTCGAGCAAACCGCGGGAGAAACAGGTCAAAGTTCGCTAGAGGCAACTCGCTGTGCGCATTCTTCTGATCGGCGGGAATGGCTTCATCGGGCGTTTCGTTGTGGCCTTGCTGAAGCAACAAGGTCACGAGCTCGCGGTCTTCCGCCGCGGCACCAAAGCCGCCGCTCTTCCTGGCGTGCGCGAGATCCTGGGCGATCGTGGCCAACTCAGCGCCAGCGCTCAGGAGCTTAAGCACTTCGCTCCCGATGTGGTCGCCGATTTCGTAATCAGTTCAGGTCCGCAGGCGGAGGAACTGATGAATGTCTTCCGTGGCGCGACGCAGCGCGTGGTCATGCTCAGCAGCATGGATGTGTATCGGGCTGTAGGCGTTTCGCACGGAACTGAACCCGGCCCACTTCAGGATGTGCCGCTCACAGAAGAGTCGGAGCTGCGTCGCAATCTGCATCCCTACCCGCCCGAGAACCTGCAGAACCTGCGCAAGATATTCACATGGGTGACTGACGACTACGACAAGATTCCAGCGGAGAATGTGGTGATGAACGACTCGGGGCTTGCGGGCACCGTGCTGCGGCTGCCGATGGTGTATGGAAAGGGCGATCCGCTGCACCGCTTTTATCCGGTAATAAAGCGTGTTGTTGACGGACGGCGCCACATCATTTTTCCCGAGACATTGGCTGCCTGGCGCTCGCCGCGCGGATACGTGGAGAATGTGGCTGCAGCCATTGCGCTGGCTGCCACGGATAGTCGTGCAGCGGGCCGTATCTATAACGTGTGTGAGGAGCCGCCGTTCAGCGAGCTGGAATGGGCACAAAAAATCGCCGGCGAAATGGGGTGGGAAGGGGAGTTCGTCGTCCTGCCGGTTGAGCGCACGCCATCCCACCTGGTAAGACCCGGTAACGCCGCGCAGCATTGGGCGGCGAGCTCAGCCCGCATCCGCCGCGAGCTTGGGTACGAGGAGCCCGTAGCGATTGAGGAAGCGATCCGCCGGACGATACAGTGGGAACGGGAGAGTCCGCCCGAGGAGGGATGCCTGGCACCGCTCAACTACGCGGCTGAGGATGCGGCCATATCGTGATCTTCATGCGCAAAGACTTCGTGGCCTGGCGTGGAATCCTTCCTTGTGCCGGTCTGGTCCTGTCTGTGCTGCTCGCCTCGGGACAAACACCTCGCCCTGCTGAGTCTCCTCTCGCGCAGCAACTGCATCAAGCTGTCAGCCTTTCAGAGCGCGGCGACGCACAGGGAGCCATGACGCTTGCTCTCCAATTGCTGAAGCAGGATCCGAAGTTTGTACCGGCGATCAAGCTGAAGGCCATGTTGCTGGAGGAAGCCGGAAACAATTCGCAGGCGGCGGCCACGTATGAAGAGGCGCTGAAGCTCGCGCCGAACGATCCTGATCTCCTGTTAAAGACGGGCATCTACAAACTAAGTGCCGGAGATCGCGACCAAGCGATCAAACTACTGCGGCAGTGCACCAAGATTCTTCCCGGCGACGGGGACGCGCATTTTTATCTAGCGCAGGCTTATCACTTGAATGGGCAGGACGACCTTGCCCTGGTTGCGATCCGACATAGCCTGAAGTCCGAACCGGAGAATGCATCGGTATGGCAAAAATACGGCGAGCTGCTCTGCGCAACCGGGGATTGCGAGGGCGGACTCCGCTGGTTGCTCAAGGCGCAGCACTCGGATGTCACGCTGCCGCGAATTGACTTTGACATTGCGACGACGGACTACAAGCTGATGGATCTCGCTAGTGCCGCGCAGTATGCCTCGCGCGCCGTTGAAGCACAGCCGAGCGACGTGAACTCCTTGAAACTGCTGGCTACTGTGAATGTGAAGCTTTCCCATTGGCATGAGGCAGAGAGTGCATTTCAGCGCGTCCTCGCGTTCAAAGCCGATGACGTGGAAATGTTGTTGGGGGTTGGGCAATGCGAACTGGAACTGAAGGACTATCAAACTGCCGTCGAGAAGCTGCAATCGGTGCTGCGGCTTGATCCCACGCGCTTGCTGGCGCATTTTTTTCTTTCAAGGGCGTATGCCGGTCTGGGCAAATCCGCGGATGCGGAACATGAAGCGGCGCTGCATCAGTTGATGATGGAACAGGCGACGTTCGTCCGCTCCAAGGAGAGCGATCAACGCGAGGCTCCCATCAAGGCGCAGACGCAACAATTGCTGGCGGCGCATCACGAAGACGAAGCGGTTAGGCTGCATCAGGAACACTTCAAAGGAACGTCTGCCAGTCTCGCAGATGCGTACGTGTTTGTCGGAAAGATTTATCTTTTTGCCGGCAAGACGGAGGACGGCCTGCGGTGTCTTCATCACGCTCTGAAGCTCCAGCCGACAGTTCGCGGTGCGCATACCTATGAGGGGATACTGGCGCTGAAGTCAGGCGACCTGAATCGTGCTGAAGGTGAATTCCAAGCGGAACTCGCGAATGATCCGAATTATCAATCGGCGATCGCAGAGTTGGGTGAGATTCGCTACCGTCAAGGGCGCTGGTCTGATGCGGCGGAGGAACTGGCAAGGTCCAGAACCATGACGCCCGAGTTGCTGTACATGTTGTGCGATTCTTACTTTCACTTGGGGAAAGTGGCAGAAGCAAACCTTAACGCGGAAGCTATGGCGGCGTATGCGAGAAACAGGCCGGAAATCATGCGAGGACTAGTCGACCTTCTTACGCGCAACGGGCAATCGGATCTGGCGGCACGACTGTCGGCCAATCTACCACACTGACGGCCCGATCAGGGCATAGTTTCGGTCACGGTGAGGACCTGATCCGCTTTGACTCCCTTCAAAACCTGCTTGATGCCACTCGGCCACGTGAGTTCAATGGCATCGACGATGGCTGCCGAGCCCAGGCCAAAGTGCACGCGCTTGTCGCTGGACGAGTTGTAGCCGACCGCGGTGGTCGCCGTGTTGTACTGCGTGCCCGACGATGTAGTGATTTTGATTTTTGTTCCCAGGCCATCGCGGTTGGACTTAGTGCCGACCAACTTCACAATGATCCAGTGATTCTGATTGCCAGAACGATTCATCCAGACTTCCGGTGGGCCGTTGAGGACGCTTACGACTGCATCGATCTTCCCGTCATTGTTGAAGTCGCCGAAGGCCGCTCCGCGGTGGGGAGCAGGAACCTGAAAAGATGTCCCAGCACTTGAACTCTGGTCCTCAAAGGTGAGATTGCCCTTGTTGCGAAACACACGATTGGGAAGTGGAAACGGCCGGTGCGCCAGCTCCATGGAATTGTCAAGAATGTCGGCGTTGGCGGTGAACAGGTCTTTGTTGCCGTCGTTGTCGAAATCGAAAGCCCCGGCGCCCCAGGCCGTCGAGCGGCTGGTCAGTGCGGCCAGGCCTGCTGTGCTGGTGACATCCTGAAATTGCCCGTCTCCAAGATTTTTGTAGAGGGGAAAGCCTTCTCCGAACATCGCGGTTTCGAAGACATCCGGCTTGCCATCGTTGTCGATGTCCCGGAAGTCCGCGCCCATGCCGGCGATGGCGTTGCCGAACGCATTGTAGGCGACGCCGGCTAGCAAAGCGACGTTGATAAAGGTTCCGTCTCCTTTATTGTGGAGGAGATAATTTTCGAAGGTGTCGTTCGAGACGAAGATATCGGCAAATCCATCGTTGTCATAGTCGGCGAATGCGAGGCCCATGCCTTTGCCGACATATTGCGAAATGTGCGATTGCTCAGATACGTCGGTAAACGTTCCATCGCCATTGTTGCGATAAAGGATGTTCGGAGTTCCGAGGAAATCAACGGGCGAACAGTAGGCGGGATGTCCCTGCTGAACACAAAGAGTCGCCGTGTTGATGCTGTAGTTAAGGTAGTTGACGACAAACAGATCGAGCAGCCCATCGTTGTTGTAATCGAACCATCCTGCGGCTACAGACCACGCCTTACCAATCTTAGGAACGATGCCTCCGACTCCGGCTTTCCCCGTCACGTCGATGAAGGTGCCATCTCCATTGTTGTGGAATAGTTGGTTGCGGTTGACACCGGTCACGTAAAGGTCGACAAAACCGTCGTTGTCGTAATCGCCGGCGGCAACTCCCATCGAGTAGCCGACGCCCTGCAGGCCTGCCTTCTCCGTTACGTCCGTGAATGTGCCGTCCCCGTTGTTGCGGAAGAGACGGTTCCAGTATGTGGGGTCAGTCTTTTCGAGCGATGGAATGGCCGCTCCGTTGGTGAAGAAAATATCGAGGAGTCCGTCGTTGTTGTAGTCCAAGACGGCCACTCCGCCCGCCATGGTCTCAAACGTGTACCGCTTCGGGCTGACACTATTTTTGAGCGCGAACTTGATCTTGGATCTTTCAACAACGTTCTCGAATTGGATGGCCGGGGCAGGCCTTGCCGATTGATGCGCGGACGCTTTGGCCGGAGCGGCTTGGGCGGGTAGCGGCGAAGCGTTCCACAGCAGACACAGGGATAGGAGTCCTGAGCGGTATCCGCTGCAACATGCTGTTAGTGCCTGGAACACGGTTCTCTCCAGCAAAGCCGAGCACCTTAGACCTTATGCGGCGAAGATGCAACGGAAATCTGAAGCTCGGGAGTAAGATAGCAAGTCGGAGCGGCCCGGAATGCGAGCTTCGGGCGCCTGCTCAGAAGGCTTGGCCTGCGAAGCTCAGAGTCCAACATGTCTGAATCATCTTCAATTCTGCAGCGCGCGGATTGCGGAGGAGCTCTCCGCCTTGCATCTCAACTCGCCAATTGTTTTGTGCTGCTGGCATGGGCGTCCGTCGCGTGGGCGCAAGATGCGCCGCCTTCTATTCCTCTCCTTACACGTGCAGAGCAGATTCGACAGCTTGATCCCGAGGAAGCGGCTCGGGGTTATCCAGTAAAGATCCGAGGAGTTGTTACGGACGATGTACCGTCTCCGGATTTCTTCGTGCAGGATGAAACGGCGGGAATCTACGTGGAGGGCAGCTTGTCTCCCCGGTTCCCCCACCACTGGGGTGATCTCGTCGAAGTCGAAGGGATCACAGGCCCAGGAAGATTTGCGCCGGTTATTCGCGAACAGAAGATTCGCGTGCTGGGCAAGGGCGTGCTTCCGCCAACACGGATCTACCCTTTTAGCGAAGTAGCCGGGGGGCAGCAGGACAGTCAATGGGCGGCCGTCCGCGGAATCGTGCGCTCGGTTTCCATTGACCGCACTTCGTGGCACGAAACCGTCCTGGCGTTCACAGTGGCTTCGGGAGCGGGTCGCTTTACGGTGCGCGTCCCGATTGCGCACGATGAAGATTTCTCTTCGTGGATCGACAGCGAGGTTCTGGTCGAAGGCGTTTGTGGAAGCCTCTTCAACAACCGCCGTCAACTCATCGGAGTGCTGTTCTACGTTCCTGACCTTAGCCTCATCAAGGTCGAGGCGCAAGCCAAAGAGGTGCCGGTGTCGTCGCTCATGCGATTCACTCCGGGAGGGACGTCACAGCATCGAGTGCGGGTACGAGGAGTAGTTACCCACCAGCAGCGCGGACGAGCGCTGTTCCTGCAGAATCATGGCATGGGATTGCGGGTTCTGACCCAGCAAGACACGGAGCTCACAACGGGTGACGTGGTCGATGTCATCGGATTTCCTACCGTTGGAGACTCCGCGCCCGTACTCGAAGACGCGGTCTTCCACAAGATTGGATCGGGCACAGTGGACGATCCACTGACCTTGAACCTGACCGTACCCTGGGAGCAATACGATGGAGCCCTGGTCACAACGGATGCGACTCTGCTGCAGTTGGAAACTCATCCCGACGGCCAACATTTGGTTCTGCAGAAGGACGACCGCATCTTCGAAGCGACGCTCGAACCCAACGGCCCACTCGATCGCTTGCAATCCACTCGCGTGAACAGCAGGCTTCGGGTTACCGGTATCTGCCTGGTGAACAACGGAGGACTGTGGTCGACTCCCCAGTCTTTTCATCTTCTGTTGCGGTCCGCGCAGGACATAGAGGTACTGAGTGCCCCACCGTGGTGGAATCTGCGCCGTGCGCTGTGGTTACTGGCGATCCTGAGCGGCGTTCTGGTGGTGGTGCTGGCAAGCATGTTTGTGTTGGGCCGCAAGATGCGCGACCAGATGCGCATCATTCGCCAGAAGCTGCAACACGGAGCGGTGCTGGAAGAGCGCAATCGCATCGCGCGCGAATTGCACGACACGCTGGAGCAGGAACTGGCTGGCATCACGATGCAATTGGATCTGGCGGTGGATTGCTTCCGCCAGGCGCCGCCCGTCGCGTATCGCGCGCTCGAAGCGGCTCGCAACATGAGCCGCCACAGCATGGTCGAAGCACGCCGGTCCGTGTGGGATCTTCGCTGTGATTTGCTGGAGCAGGGAGATTTGCCCTCGGCGCTCGGCCAGATCGTTCGCCCTCTCGTTCCCGGAGATGAAGCAAGAATCGATGTCAACGTCAGCGGAATTCCGGTCCGCTTGCCGGGCGGAGTTGAAATGAACCTTCTTCGCATCGGCCAGGAAGCCGTTGCCAATGCCGTGAAGCATGGCCACGCTTCGGCGATCCAGATTGAACTGCAGTACATTCCGGACAGAGTGATATTGAAAGTTCGTGACGACGGTTGCGGCTTCAACCCTGATCATTCGCGATCGGCGGGGCACTTCGGAATGCTCGACATGCACGAGCGCGCGGAATCACTTGGTTGCCAATTACAGATTGAAAGTGCCCCTGGACGCGGCACGCTGCTGGCGGTGGAAGTACACTACGAACAGCCACCAATTTCCGATGCCGAGCTCAAAGCCCATACAAATCCTGGTCGTGGATGACCACTTCATGGTCCGCATGGGGCTGTCGGCCTCGCTGAGTGTGGAATCTGACATGGACGTTGTGGCCGAAGCTGCGAATGGCGAGGCTGCGCTCGCGGCCTATCGCCAGCATCAGCCCAACCTCGTGATCATGGATGTTCGCCTGCCCGGCAGCAGCGGCGCCGAGGCTACGGCCGCGATCGTCCAGGATTTTCCTGATGCGCGTATCTTGATGCTCTCGACGCATTCCGGAGAAGAAGAAGTCTTTCGTGCGCTGCAAGCCGGAGCGCGCGGCTACATTCTGAAAAGCGCGATGCGCGAAGAATTGCTGCGCGCGATTCGCGACGTCTTCCAGGGGCGGCGTTACCTCGACCCAACGGTGGCGCCGCTGCTGGCGGCCCGCATGTCACATCGCTCGCTGACTGGCCGCGAGTTGGAAGTGCTTCGCATGGTTGCGAAAGGTTTAGGCAACAAAGAGATCGCGGCCGCGTTGAACATCGCCGAAGTTACAGTCAAGTTGCACGTCAGCCACGTCCTCGACAAGCTCGGCGTAAAAGACCGCA
>Ga0265338_10007683_pt1 | contig 13288 bp, 3 predicted proteins | sample 42126metaG_FD_193579 | JGI IMG/M metagenome (GOLD analysis project Ga0265338, IMG submission 193579) | Rhizosphere microbial communities from Carex aquatilis grown in University of Washington, Seatle, WA, United States - 4-21-26 metaG | ecosystem: Host-associated > Plants > Roots > Rhizosphere >... | reverse complement strand
GCACGACGGCAGGCTCTACACAAAAACACCCTAGGGTGGCGAGCAACGAGCTTGCTGGATTGATTTCACGGCCGGGTGCTCTGCACTTTTACCGGAAACTTACCGGAGGAGTCGCTCGTGCGAACGGTAGGTCTCTCGACGTTGGTCGTCACCTAAGTCCGGACCCCTGCCAGAGGAGTACTCAATTTTTGGATAGAGAGCAACGTTGCGTCGGACTGCGTCCAGGCCTACAAACGGCGCGATACCCCGTACGATGGCCCCAAAGATGGATACTCGGCAGGAGACCGACGCGCAATCGACCCGCATACGCTCGGTTGGTCAGGATTTTTGCGCTCCGAGTCTTGGCCATTCTCTTGGCCAACCCGCGACGGCTAGCGGCCGAATTGGCCCGCGCGTACAAACGGTCGTCGGCACGCTCCGCGGGCATGCCTAGGGCAACCCCATGGACATTTTCAAGACTCACGCCCAGATCGTCGAAGATTACGCGTCTTACATCCGGAGCTTCCTGAAGATCTCGGATGAAGCGATCCGGGCCAAAGTCGAGGAGGAGCTGAAAAAGGGGAAGCTGTGGCCGGAGCCCCTTCTCCAGTTCAATCCGTCCTTCGAAATGTCTGGTCACGTTGAGGAGCTGATTTCCAAGGGCACCCTCCGCCTCCACCCTGACATCTGTGACATTTTCAAGGGCTATCAGCTCTACCGTCACCAAGTTGAAGCGATGCAGCTCGGACTTGCCGGGAAAGACTTTGTGGTCACCTCCGGCACTGGGTCAGGCAAATCGTTGACCTATATCGGGTCGATCTTCCACTACCTTCTGACTAATCCCGGCGCCAAGGGCGTCTCAGCCGTCGTCGTGTACCCGATGAACGCGCTGATCAACTCTCAGTTCGTCGAGTTCGAACGCTACAAGGCGAACTATGAGAAGAATTCGGGGCGCACGTTTCCAATTTCGTTCGGCCAGTACACTGGCCAGGAGAAAGAGGACGCACGCCAGAAGATGAGGGAGAAGCCGCCACAGATTCTCCTGACCAACTATATGATGCTGGAGCTGTTGCTCACTCGCTTACGCGAGAGAAGCATCCGGGATGGCATCTACGATAATCTTCGGTTTCTCGTTTTCGATGAACTCCACACCTACCGAGGGCGCCAGGGTGCAGACGTGGGGCTCCTGATCCGCCGCATACGTTCCCGTTGTTCAAGGGAGGTGGTTTGCATCGGGACATCCGCAACAATGGTGTCGGTGGGAAGCATCGCTTCCCAGCGAGGCCAGGTCGCTGAGGTAGCGACGAAATTGTTCGGTCGGCCATTTTCGCGGGATCAGGTCGTTAACGAGACCCTAACCCGCTCGCTCGAGTTTGGCGGCTCTCTTCCTACCCGGAGTGAACTTGTTTCGTCGATCGCTCGTGGAGTCGATGCGGCCCAAGGGCCGGAGAAGCTGAAGACTTACCCAGTGGCAATCTGGCTGGAGAATGAGATCGCGTTGGAGCTGCGCGAAGGGGTCTTCGTGCGCCGGACGCCCAAGCGCTTCGACGCGATCAGCGCCGCGTTGGCGGAGGAAGCCGGGCTGCCTGTTCCCGATTGCCGGCGGTTTCTTGAGCAGCTCCTCCAATGGATCAGCGCGGCGAACAAGCAGATTCAAGACGCCGGCGAGCCCTATACGCTCCTCCCATTCAAACTCCACCAGTTCTTTTCCCAAACGGGCTCGGTCTACACGACTCTGGACCAAGACAAGAATCGTTTTATTACTCTCGACCCTGGAGTCTTCAAGGAGGACGAGGGAGACAAGAAGCCGATATTTCCCAACGTCTTCAGTCGCGCCAGCGGGCATCCGTTCATTTGTGTTACCCGGATTGGCAACCGGCTGGAACCTCGCGAATTTCGCGACAACACCGAAGAGGACGAGCAGTCGAACGACGGCTATTTGATCGTGGGCGACGGGATTTGGGACGAATCAGAGGACGCCGAGTTGTTGCCCGAGACCTGGTTCCGGATCTCGAAAACGGGCGTCGTACCGCGTACCGAAAAGAAACCATATTTCCCGGTAAAGCTCCATTTCGACGAATTCGGTAACTGTTCGGAAGTCGCTACGAAAAAATGGTGGGGCTGGTTCATGAGGGCTCCGCTGCTGTTCGATCCGACAAGTGGCACCTTCTATGACACGAAGACTAGTGAAGGCACGAAGCTCACCAAGCTTGGAAGTGAAGGCCGCAGCACGTCCACCACGATCACTTCATTCTCGATCTTAATCCAGCTCGCCGCCGCCGGATTTGAGTACGCAGACCAGAAGCTCCTTAGCTTTACCGATAACCGGCAGGACGCGGCGCTTCAGGCGGGGCACTTCAATGACTTCCTCCAGGTCGTCTTGTTGCGGGCCGCCATCCGCAAAGCCATTGATGGAGCGCCAGGACAAGCGCTGACGTACAAGAATCTTGGAGAAGCTGTGTTCAAGGCGCTCAATCTTCCTTTCTGCGAATTCGCAAACCGAAACGAGGAGCCTGGGCTACCCCATGTACGCCGCGCCTACGAGCAGTGTTTTCAAGAGTACTTGGTCTATCGAGCGGTCGCCGACCTGCGGCGGAGCTGGCGCATTGTTTTGCCGAATCTGGAGCAATGTGCGCTGCTTTCGGTCGACTATGCCAACCTAGCCGAGGTTGCGGCGAATGATTCGTTCTGGGCCGAGGTTCCGATCCTTGGCGCCCTGAATGCGGCCGAGCGCCAAGAGTTCGTGACGACAATCCTCGATTTCTTCCGGCTCGAATATGCGATCCACAGCGAGAATTACCTGACGGAGGTCAAACAGCGCGAGAACGAACGGGAATTCCGTGAGAAGCTCCGGGCACCGTGGACATTGGACCGCGAAGAGAAGCTTCGTGAGCCGCGATACCTGCGCTACGAGACTTTGAGCCGCAACGCCGGCATCTCGACTACAAGTATAGGGCCGGCCAGCTCCCTCGGGAAGTTCATCAAGCTTTTCGCAAAACATCGGGGCCTTAATGTTGATCTCAAGAAGGACAACTACCGGACATTTATTCTCCTCCTGATGGCGAAACTGGAGGAGGCCGACTATCTGAAGTCGTGGACGGCGCGTAGCAGCGAAAATACGGAGATTCCGATCTTTCGGCTCAAACTCGACCACGTGATTTGGCGCCGTGGCGATCTGCAAACCGTCAAAGCCGAGATGATTCGGCAGCGCTCCTACAAAGACCGGACGCTCAAACCGAATGCCTTTTTTCAGGCCCTCTATCTTCGTGATTTCTCCAAGGGGAAGCGTTTGCGTGGCGAGGACCACACAGGGCAGCTCTCAACCGATACGCGGATCGAGCGCGAAGATCTATTCCGCAAAGGCGAGATCAGCTCGTTGTTCTGCTCGCCGACGATGGAATTAGGCATCGACATCAAGAACCTGAGCGTGGTCCACATGCGGAACGCACCGCCCAACCCTGCAAACTACGTGCAACGTTCGGGACGGGCTGGCCGTAGCGGTCAAGCCGCGTTGGTCTTTACCTATTGTTCCAGTTACTCGCCGCACGACCGGCACTACTTCAAAAACCAAGAGGCATTGGTTGCCGGCGTCGTCATGGCTCCCCGGTTCGACCTGTGCAATCGGGAATTGCTCGCCTCTCATCTCAACGCGCTCGTTGTCTCCGAAATAGGGCTGCCGGGGCTGGATGATGTTGGGGGTGCGAAGCCGTCGATCATGCGTTTTGTGATCGATGACAATGATCGGATGCCACTTTCCCCTGACGTCAGGACTGGGTTGGTGATCTCGCCTGCGAGTTTCAATTCGCTGAAAGCGACCTTCAAACGCGTCTTACGAGACTTCGAGCCGGCTTTGGTAGCAGACGGTGCTTCGTGGTATTCGGATCAGTGGATTGAGCAGAATCTGACCAAGGTCACTGAGAACCTCGACAAGTCTCTTGAGCGCTGGCGCCGTCTTTACCGTTCTGCGCGGCAGATACTCACCCGCTCCACCCAGAAGATCGAGAGTGGCACATTGATGCTGGGGAGCGACGAGTACCGAAAACACAACCGCAACCAGGCTCAAGCCACGCGCCAACTCGACCTGCTTCGCAACAACTTCGCCGGGCGCTCGACCGAGCTTTCTGAATTCTACCCATACCGTTATCTCGCATCGGAAGGATTCCTCCCGGGTTACAACTTCACGCGGTTGCCCCTAAGGGTCTTCATTCCGACTGGGGATGGAACCTCAGGGGATTTTATCTCCAGGCCCCGGGCGATCGCTCTGCGGGAGTTCGGTCCCCGCAACATCATCTACTACAGCGGTCGCAAATACCGTGTCTGCCAGATCGTAATGCAGGACGCCGAATCGTCGCTTAGCGAGGCCAAGATCAGCAAGAAAGCCGGCTATTTCCTGACGGCCGACCAGAAGGATCTGGAGATCTGTCCGTTCTCAGGCCTGAACCTAGGTGACAACGCCAACAAGGAGCATGTTCACGACTTGATCGAAATGGCGGAGTCTCGCACGGAGGAGATCGACCGGATTTCGTGTGAAGAGGAGGAACGCGTTTCCCGCGGATTCGAAATCCGGACCTACTTTTCGGTGGACGGGGGCCATCTGGGACGCGTGCGCAAGGCAGTTGCCCGCACCAGCGCGAATGCGTTTCTCAACCTGCGCTACATTCCTGCCGCCCGTCTGGTTCATGTAAATTACCGGTGGCGCTCCGATACCAACGGCGACGGCTTTCCGATGGGGATGGTTTCGGGTGATTGGCGCTCGTCGCTGCCCCAACCGGATAGTGGTATCAATGAACCCTTCCGGCTAGTGAAGCTCTGGACATCCAATCTCGCCGACGCGCTCTACATTGAACCAATCGAGCCGCTCGGCCTGAAGCCGGATGGTGTGATCACTCTTCAATATGCGCTGAAGCGCGCCATCGAAACGGTATTTGAAGCTGAGCCGAATGAGATCGGCGTGGTGACGGTGGGTGATCCGGCGGCACCGAACATACTGCTCTATGAGGCTTCCGAAGGAAGCCTCGGCATCCTCTCACAGTTTGTCGAGGACGTCGATGCGTTCCGCAAAGTCGTCGAGCAGGCGACCGCACTCTGCCGCTTTAATGATCCGGCATACAAGGGTCCAGCTTCCTACGATGACCTTCTCAGCTATTTCAATCAGCGAGACCACAAGATCATCGACCGGCACTTGATCAGGGATGCACTGGAAAAGCTGCGCGTATGTGCGATCGAGATCCAGTCCAACGCGGCCTACGCGAACTACGAGGAGCACTACCAAGCCCTTCTGCGCACGCTCGACCCAAATTCATCCACCGAGCGCAAATTCATAGAATATCTCCACGCCCACGGACTTCGTCTTCCTGACGCAGCGCAGCGGCGGGTCGAAGGGATCTACGTTCAACCGGATTTCTATTACGAGCCCCGCTTCTGGGTCTTCTGCGACGGCACCCCGCACGACGATTCTGCCGTGAAAGCTGACGATGAGAAGAAGCGCCAAGCGATCATCGCCAGGGGGGACGAAGTCTGGGTCTACTATTACCAGGAAGACCTTGCGGCCAAGATCACGGCGCGGCCCGACATCTTCCGGAGAGTCCGATGAACGTCTTGCAGCCCGGAAAATTGGTCTCCGTGCGCGGGCGCGACTGGATTGTCCTGCCCTCAGAGGATCCGGAGAATCTGCTCGTTGTGAAACCGCTGGGAGGGTCGGACGACGAGACGGCCGGCATCTACCTGCCGCTGGAGATCGAGTCGGAGACGCCCAAGGACACCCGATTCCAGCCTCCCGCTCGGGAAGATCTCGGCGACATCGCTACTGCCCGCCTCCTTTACGATTCGGCGCGCCTGGCATTCCGCAACGGGGCTGGACCGTTCCGCGCGCTGGCAAAGCTCTCGTTTCGTCCGCGTTCGTACCAAATGGTGCCGCTCATCATGGCGCTGCGGCAGAACCGGTTCATCCGCATGCTTGTTGCCGACGACGTCGGTGTTGGCAAAACGATCGAAGGCTTGCTCATCGTGCGGGAGCTGTTGGAGCGAAGGAAGATCAAGCGCTTCGCCGTGATCTGCCTCCCGCATTTGTGCGAGCAGTGGCAGGACGAAATTCGCGACAAGCTCGACCTAGAAGCAGTTATCATTCGCTCGAACACCCAAGCGCGGCTTGATCGGCAGATCCAGGGGGATACGAGCGTTTACGACTTCTACCCCTACCAGGTCATCAGCATCGACTTCATCAAATCCGACGTGCGCCGCGACGTGTTCGTCGAACAGTGCCCGGAGTTGGTGATTGTGGACGAGGCCCACACTTGCGCTCGGCCCTCGGGCGCATCCGCGACTCAGCAACAGCGCTACCACCTCGTGAGCTGCCTGGCAGCCAAGCCCGAGCAGCATCTGCTGCTTCTCACCGCAACACCCCATAGCGGGAAGCCTGAGGAGTTTCACTCGTTGCTCGGTATGCTGCGTTCTGACTTCGAGGCGCTTGATCTGCCATCCTCGAGCCAGAAGCAGCGACAGGAACTTGCGCAGTTTTTCGTGCAGCGAAAACGCGCTGACGTCGAGCAGTGGATGAACGAGAAGACGCCTTTCCCCAAGCGGGAGGGTTTCGAGTGGCCTTACGATCTATCTCCGGGCTATGCCCAGTTCTTCGACCAGATCCTCGATTTCTCCAGGAAACTGGTCGCGTCCGAAACGGCGCCCAGCGGAGTACACCGGGTGCACTATTGGACCGCCCTCGCGCTCCTGCGGGGAGTAATGTCGAGTCCAGCCGCCGGCATCGAAATGCTCAACACCCGGCTCTCCGGACTCGCTGCCCAGGCAACGGATGAGTCCGGTGAACGCGCCACCGAGCCAACCGAGGAGGATAATCCCGTTCGCGATACCGAATTCGGCTTCGAAGGCGACAATACTCCAACGCAGGTGGTGGAACGCAACGACTGGAGTTCCTACCAACGCCAGCAGCTTCGCGGTTTTGCCGATCAGCTCGCCCAGCTCTCGAATCCACGCGACGACCAAAAACTGGCTTCAGCCGAGATTATCTTGGACGACTGGCTCGGGCGGAAATTCAACCCAGTCGTTTTCTGCCGCTATATCGCGACGGCGAATTACCTCGGCGAAAAGCTGGCGCCTTTGCTCCGCGCCAAGTTTCCGAAGCTGGACGTCCAAGTCATCACCAGCGAATTGCCCGACGAAATCCGCAAGCAACGAATCAACGAGATGGCAAAGGCGCCGCTTCGGGTGCTGATCGCAACCGATTGCCTGAGCGAGGGTATCAACCTCCAGCAGCATTTCACTGGCGTGTTGCACTACGATCTGCCGTGGAATCCGAACCGGCTGGAACAGCGTGAGGGCCGGGTCGATCGCTTCGGTCAGACTGCGCCCGAGGTGATGGCCTGCCTTCTTTACGGTGCCGACAACCCCATCGACGGCATCGTGCTCGACGTCCTCCTGCGCAAGGTGCGCGAGATCAAAAAGGCCACCGGCATCAACGTCCCATTTCCGGAGGATTCCCAGAGCATCATCGACACGATTACGCAGGCCCTCTTGCTCAATCCAGATCGGAAGATCGGGCAGAAGCGCGACCGCCATCAGATCGAGTTTGCCTTTGACGAATTCGACGAAGCAGCGAAATCGAAGGCGGCCATCACTCGAAAAGTGGACGAGGCCGCCGAACGTGAAAAGATCTCCAGAAGCATCTTTGCCCAGAACGCGATCAAGGCCCATGAAATTGAAGCCGATTTGAGGGAGGTTGACGAGGCCATCGGCGATCCGAAGGCGGTAGAGGAGTTTGTCACCAGTACACTCAACAACATCCTTGGTGTGCAGGTCATGCCGGACCAGAAGGGCTACCGGATCGTAGCCGGAAACATTCCCCCGCAGATCCGAGATCTGCTGCCACCCGGCGAGGTGATTCGCGTAAGCTTCGAATCGCCGACTCCGGTCGGCTTCCACTACCTCGGGCGCAACCACCGATTCGTCGAACAGCTTTGCCAGTTGGTAATGGCCAATACCCTTGCTCGGATCGACAAACGCGCGGCGCGGGCGGCTGTGATCCGTACCGGCCAGGTGAAGATCAAGACGACGCTACTGTTGTTCCGCTGTCGAAACGTGATCGAGGAGCGAAAGGTACACTATCAGGTCGTGGCCGAAGAGATGGTTCTATGGGGCTGGCGCGGTACCCCGCAGCGGCGAGAATTCATCGACCACGCTACCGCAAAGAGCCTTTTGGCCAACGCCCGGGCGTCCTCGGACCTTTCGTTACAGGCTCGGTCCGGCTTTCTGGACAATGAGCTAAGGATTCTCGAAGCGCTCAAAGCGGAGTTCGATTTCGTAGCTGAACAGCAGTCCCGGAAACTCGTCGATGCACACGAGCGGTTCAGTGCGCTGATGGACGCGAAACGCTTCCAAGTGGTCTATCCGGTACTTCCGATGGACCTGCTCGGCGTCTACATCCTCTTGCCGGACCGTGAATGAAAAGGTGCGCGATGTTCACCCCAGTTTCCAAGATAATCGCAGGGACCCGGCTAAAGCGCCTTCCGAGATTGGCCATCGATCTTGGTTTTTCGGGTTCCAGTCGCTCATGTGGCTGGGCTTGCCAGCATAGAGGGGACCTCTCACCTCAGACTAAGAGGCTGACGTATCCCGCCTGCATCCGGGAAACTGTCGCATTGCTAGCCCGAGATTCCGAGATAGTGCTGATCGTCGAAGCCCCACTCAGTGCGGCTTTCAACGCCAGTGGTGCTCCTTGTGCGAGAGGTGAATTCGAAGCAACCTTACCTCCACGGTGGTGGAACCTTCGAGCAGGAGCCCAGATGGCGCTCGCTGCGCAGTATTTCCTCAAAGCATTGGGGGCTGCGCTGCCACCGAGGTCGACCCAATATTTGATCGAGGGCTTTGTGGCTGGAGATGCTTCTGGTGACCACGATCGTGTTGCTGAGACCTTATGTGGTGCATTCGGGGACCTATCGGCAGCCGCTTGGTGTGAGCCGGCAGCGCACCAACTCATTTCGGTACTGGATTGGGTCGATCCGGCTGCTCCCGCCGGGTGCCCGATCGTCATGATTCCTTCTGTGCGATGAACTTTCCCTCCATCCGCATCGAAGGGGCGATCATTTCTCCCGATATACTCGATCGGCTTGAGGAGCTGCCGGGCCAGCGGCCGGCCGACTTCGGTCTCGATTCATCGGCCAAGGTGAAGGACGAGATCGCCCGCGCCTGGGCCGACGCGCAGGATTATTGGCGCATCTTCCGCCGCAAGCTTGCCTCGCTGAAGGCCGACGCTTCCGCGACGACCGAGACGCGCAACCTTTGGGTCACCCCGCTGCTCGGCCTCTTCGGTTTCCAATTGGAGTACCAATCACGGAGCACTGACGCTTTGGGCAAGGGTTACGCGATCTCCCACCATGCCGCCAACCGGGGCTCCCTCGCTGTCCATGTCATGGGATACCGCGATCCAGCCGGACTCGACCGCAAGCCGGAACGCACACGGCTGCGCATGTCGGCTCACGCGATGGTGCAGGAGTACCTCAACCTTTCCGATCAGCTCTACGCCATCGTTACCAACGGCCGACTCCTCCGCCTCTTGCGCGACAGTTCTCGGCTGGTGAAGCTCACGTATCTGGAGTTCGACCTCGACCGGATCTTCATCGACGGACTCTTCGCTGATTTCGCCATCCTCTACCGGCTGCTCCACGTCACGCGCCTCCCGGTTACGGCCGATACCTCTGCCGATAGCCTCATCGAGCGCTACCATCAGGACTCGGTTGAATCCGGCGCCCGCATCCGCAGCGGCCTCAGCCGCGCCGTCGAGGATGCCATCCGCGCTCTTGCCAATGGCCTGTTGGCTCACCCGAAAAACGATGCCCTGCGCGTTTCCGTACAATCCGGGTCGCTGAAGGCCGACGTCTTTTACCAACACCTTCTTCGACTCATCTACCGGCTGCTCTTCCTCCTCGTCATCGAAGAGCGCAACCTCATCTATCCGCTGTCGCCCTCTGCAGCGAAGCGCGACCTCTACTACCGCTACTACAGCCTCCAGCGCCTCCGCCGTCTCGCTGAGAAACGCTACCTTGCCGACCACCGCAAGGATGACCTTTGGCTCGCCTTGCTGGCCTGCTTCCGTCTTTTCGAAGCCGGCGGTCCCGGGCCGAAACTGGGGATCGCCCCGCTTGCCGGCGACCTGTTCGGTCGCGATGCCATCGGACCGATCGGAGACTGCCTCCTCGACAACAAGACCGTCCTCGATTGCCTTCGTTCGCTCTCGCTCTACCAGAACCCCGAAACCGGGCAGACGATCCGCGTCAACTACGCCGCGCTCAATGTCGAGGAGTTCGGCTCCGTCTACGAGGGCCTCTTGGAATATGAGCCAGTCCTCCATTCGGTCGGCGTTCATCCCGAGTTTGTATTTGCGAAAGGTGACGAACGCGCCGCCACCGGCTCGCACTACACACCAGACGATCTTGTCCAGCCACTCATCAAGCATTCGTTGGATTATCTGATCGCCGAGAAACTTAAGGAGTCGGATAAGGAGAAGGCCCTCCTATCCCTCCGTGTCGCCGACATCGCCTGCGGCTCCGGGCATATCCTCCTAGCCGCGGCACGGCGCATCGCCACGGAACTAGCTGTTGTCCGAACTGGAGAGGAGCAACCATCTCCGACCGCCTTCCGGACGGCTGTCCGCGACGTCATTCGGGAGTGCATTTACGGCGTAGACCTGAACCCGCTCGCTGTTGAACTGTGCAAGGTCGCCCTCTGGCTTGAGGCCCACGTCCCCGGAGAGCCGCTCAACTTCCTCGATCACCACATCAGGTGCGGAAACGCCATCGTCGGGTTCGCCCACCGCGAGGAGATGGAGCGTGGCGTGCCAAACGAAGCGTTCGCGACCATGCCGGGCGACGACAAAGAGGTCGCCGCGACATTTCGCAGAAGGAACAAAGAACAACGCGCGACCCGTACGAACGAGCCCAAGCCACTCAGCTTCTCGCCGGAACTGAGAGCACAAATCGACGCCATCCTTGTACGGTTTCGAGCGGTTTCAGCTCTGCCCGAGCGCAATCCGAGGGAGATCGACGCGAAAAAGAAGCACTACGAGGAATTTGCTGCTGGCAAGGATGCATGGCTGCTCCAGCAGATCGCTTGCATCCCCCTCGCGCAGTTCTACCTGCCCAAGACCCTCGATAACCGCACTTTCCTCATCACCGACGGTGAGTTCCGCGCCTATCTCGGTGGTCACCGAACTCCTCAAGGGCAGGCGACCGCTGGAGCTTGGGCAATGGCGCTTCGCAAGCACTTTTTCCATTGGTTTCTGGAGTTTCCTGACGTCATCGCTCGTGGCGGCTTCGACTGCATTCTTGGCAATCCTCCGTATTTGATGGGAAGAGATATAAGCCTTTTACACGGTCCCGCGTCTTTCCGCGTTCTCACTAGCCTCTATCCGGGCACTGGTGGCGTATGTGACTTAGTCGCATTCTTCCTCCGCCGTGCATTCGACATGGTCCGCGCTGGCGGTTCTGTCTCTTTCATTACGACAAAGACGATCGCGGAAGGCGATACTCGGGCTGGTGGGCTCGAAATCGTCCTTTCCAGCGGCGGAGTGATCAACTTCGCCGTCAGTTCGACGCGGTGGCCAGGGCGAGCAGCAGTCACCGTCGCGTTGCTCGCCATCACGAAAGGAAGTACTGATCGTCCGAAGTGGCTCAATGGTAGAATTGTGGATGCGATAAGTGCCCATTTAGATGATGATCCGACTGCCCCACGGCCTCACGTTCTGTCTGCCAATTCACGACGGTGCTTCAAAGGAGCCGAGCCACTAGGAGAAGGTTTCTATCTTACGCGCGAGGAGCGTGACCGCCTCCAAGATGAGGATGGTCGTTCAGCAGAAGTGATCGTCCGGTATTTCTCTGGAGACGATCTAAACAAAATGCCGGACGGCGCTGCCAGCCGTTGGATCATCAATTTCGGCGATTGGCCCATAGAGAAGGCGGAAAGATACCCTGCTGCACTGCGTCGCGTTCGTGAGTTGGTGAAACCAGAGCGAGACAATGTCGCCCGACCAGCACGTCGGGAGCGCTGGTGGCTTTATGGAGAACGAGCTGCTGGGCTGCACAAAAGAATCCTAACTCTTAGGCGATTTTTTGGCACCGCAAACACATCGAAATACCTTGCTCCGATAGCGCTTCCTCCGAATCAAGTTTATGCGAATACAGTTGTCGGAATCGTGACTGAGAGTTTTTCGGTATTCAGCGTGCTTCAATCATGTGTGCATGAAACGTGGGTGAGGAAGTTCTCTTCCACGATGGGGAAGGTGTCGTTACGATATACACCCTCAGATGTCTTTGAAACATTCCCGTTCCCGGATGAAGTCTGGGCGTCGGATGGCATCTTGACTCAAGTCGGCGAGGTTTATCATGAACACCGTCGCGCACTGATGCTCGCGCTTGGTCTGGGAATCACGGACATATACAATCTATTCCACGATCGCAATCTGACAGCCGCAGAGGTCGCCCGCATGAGCAAGAAGACCGCCGAAGCCGAAACCGGTCATCAGGGCATACTCCAGTTACGCTCCCTCCACCGTGAGTTGGACGAAGCCGTTCTCGCCGCCTACGGCTGGACGGGCCAGGTCGCCCTTGGGCACGACTTCCACGAAGTCGAGAGCTTCCCAGAAAACGACCGTGTCCGATATACTATCAGCTCTACCGCTCGGAAAGAAATCCTTCGTCGCCTTCTCGCCCTCAACCGCGAGCGCCACGCCCAGGAGGTTGCAGCAGCCACGATTGCTACTGCGGCCAAGAAGTCCGCTCGCAAGCCGAAGCCCAAGCCGGCTGATGCTCTCGGCGAACTCAATCTCGGCATCGATATTTTCGACCGTGTCGGAGCGCCGGTTGCTACGGTTCACCCGAAACGGCAGATTCCTTCCGGAAAACGCTACATGGCGATCAGCGAGGCGCACTACCTCTTCAGCCTGATCCCCACGGTACTCGACGAGGCCGGCAAAGTCATCGATTGGGACGATTTCGTACGGGCGATTATCTTTCTTGGTCGTCCGGACGTTATTCAACCGAGCCTTGTCGGCGAACTCGCACAAGAAGCCGAGGCATGGCGTCAGCGAGGCATCCAGCCGTTCTCGCTTCGTAGCGTAATCCCAGTAGTTCGTGAGCTTGGGGCCGCGAATCTGTCGCTTGAAGTTCGGGATGGTCGTCATTTCCTGCACTTGCGGTCGCATCGGCCGGATCCCCTGCTGGACGACTTCGCCTACGACGCCAATCTGGCTGTCCGCGTAGTGCGAGCGACGACAATGCCAGTGGCGCTAGACACTGAAATGTGT
>Ga0265338_10007682_pt1 | contig 13288 bp, 9 predicted proteins | sample 42126metaG_FD_193579 | JGI IMG/M metagenome (GOLD analysis project Ga0265338, IMG submission 193579) | Rhizosphere microbial communities from Carex aquatilis grown in University of Washington, Seatle, WA, United States - 4-21-26 metaG | ecosystem: Host-associated > Plants > Roots > Rhizosphere >... | reverse complement strand
CCCCATTTGAAAAACTCGAAACTCGAATTTGAACGCAATCAAGAGCGCTACGAATTTTTGAAATGGGGCGCGAAGGCATTCCGCAATTTCCAAGTGGTGCCTCCGGCAACGGGTATCTGTCACCAAGTCAATCTCGAGTATCTCGCGCATGTGGCGATGACCGGCGAGTTTGGCGGTCAAACGTTCGTTTACCCTGACACCGTCGTGGGTACGGACTCGCACACGCCGATGGTCAATGCCCTTGGCGTAGTCGGTTGGGGCGTCGGCGGGATTGAAGCTGAGGCTGCGATGCTCGGCCAGCCGTGCACGATGCTGATTCCACAAGTCGTCGGGTTTGAAATGACCGGACACTTGCCTCCGGGCGCGACAGCGACTGACCTTGTCTTGACGGTCACCCAAATGCTCCGCAAAAAAGGCGTCGTCGGCAAATTCGTCGAATACTTCGGGGAGGGTGTTGCCACTCTGAGCGTGGCTGACCGCGCGACCATGTCGAATATGTCGCCTGAATATGGCGCGACGATCGGAATCTTCCCGGTCGATGCAAAGACGATCGAATATTTGCGCATGACGGGCCGGACGGAAAAAGCCGACCGCGCCGAGGCGTACTACAAAGCGCAAGGTCTCTTTGTTGAAAGCAAACAGAAAAACGCAGCCGTATACTCCGACACTTTGACTCTCGATCTCTCGAAAGTGGAGCCGTCGATGGCCGGTCCGAGCAAGCCGCATGACCGCTCTCCGCTGGGCCAAGTGCGTAACTCTTTCCGGAAATTCGCCGCCACTCGCTACGCGGAAGATTTGAAATCGGTTCCGGCAGATAAAGTCGCCGCGTGGACCGACTTTAAAGGTGCGCTGGGCTGTAAGAGTCTGGAACTCGACGCCAAACATCCTGACGCTGATCTGGGCCCGCTCGGTATGGCGGTGCCGGTGACGGATACAAAGGGCAACAAGTACAACTTAGTGCAGGGTTCAGTCGTCATCGCGGCCATCACATCGTGCACGAACACTTCGAATCCCGATTTGATGATGGGCGCAGCACTCCTCGCGCGCAATGCTCACAAAAAAGGTTTGAAAGTGAAGCCGTGGGTGAAGACGAGCTTCGCGCCCGGCTCAAAAGTGGTCACTGACTACTTGCAAGACGCCGGCTTAATGCCGGAGATGGACGCGATGGGCTTTAACCTCGTCGGGTACGGCTGTACGACATGTATCGGTAACGCCGGCCCGCTTCCGCCGCACATTCAGGCAGCCGTGGAGAAGAGCGGCATTGCGACAACTGCCGTGCTCTCCGGAAACCGCAACTTCGAGGCCCGCATCCACCCGAACGTGCTCGGCAACTATCTCGCGTCGCCGCCGCTCGTGGTAGCTTATGCGATCGCCGGGAACATCAATGTGAACTTGACGGTCGATCCCGTCGGCTACACCGATAAGGGCGAAGCCGTTATGTTGAAAGACATCTGGCCCGACCGCGAAGAGCTCGCGAAACTCGTGATGAAGCATGTGACGTCGCAGAAATTCAACAAGGCGTATTCCGATGTCTTCACGGGCGAAGCTCTCTGGCAGAAAACGTCGGCACCGACTGGTGCGACATACACTTGGCAGGATGACTCGACGTACATCAAGCAGCCGCCGTTCTTCGACAAGAATTTGATTGAAGAAGCCAAAGCTAGCGAGGTAAAGGGTGCGCGCATTCTCGGCCTCTTCGGCGACTTTATTACGACGGACCATATTTCTCCCGCCGGCAACATCGGCAAGAGCACGCCCGCTGGAAAATATCTCCAGGATAAGGGTGTGAAGCCGGAAGACTTTAATTCCTACGGCGCCCGCCGCGGAAATCACGAAGTCATGATCCGCGGAACATTCGCAAACGTGCGCATCAAAAACAAAATGGTCGACAAAGAGGGCGGACTGACGAAACTCATGCCTGAAAACAAGGAGACGACGATTTATGCGGCTTCTGAGGAATACCTCAAACGCCACACGCCGCTCGTGGTTTTCGCCGGCAAAGAGTACGGATCAGGTTCGTCGCGTGACTGGGCGGCCAAAGGCACGCGCCTCCTTGGCGTGCGTGCGGTCGTGGCGGAGAGTTTTGAACGGATCCATCGCTCGAACCTCGTTGGAATGGGCGTCTTGCCGATCCAATTGCCGGATGGCGTGAAAGTGGATTCGCTGAACCTGACCGGCGATGAGGAAATCGACATTCAAGGCCTCGACAAAATGTCTCCGAAGAGCCCGATTGAAATCACGATTCGCAAGAACGGAAAAGCGCAGAAAGTGAAGGCGCAGATCCGCATCGATACGCCGAATGAGCTGAAGTACTTCTACAGCGGCGGAATTTTGCCCTTCGTCCTTGATCGTTTGGCGGGCCGCGCATAACCGTTACGCGTCGCCTTTTGTTTTGAAAGCCTATGTCCTTTGCGTTTAGATCGGCGCTTGATCTCTCAGCGAAAGGACATAGGTTTTATGAAGAAGCTCTTGCTCGTAGTCATCGCCTTGGCGACCGCTTCGGCACATGCCACTAAGGCGCGCCTGACGGCACTTAATCAGGACACGAATGGCTCGTTCTACATTATCGATACCCGCAACATCTTTTTGAATCCGGCGCAGCTGTCGGTGATGAAAGACTACTTGGACTTTGAATGGGGCAAGCAGTCGCGCGATGGCACGGACTCCGACCTTGCTGACAACGAAGGCGGTTTCGCATTGAGCGTGGGCGCAGGCAAATTGGCCGTGCAACTCGGCCGCGTCGGTGACTTTGACAACATGGTCCGCGAAATCAATGGCCACATGACCGACCTCGCAACAGTCTTGACGGGCGCCAACAATCACGTCGCCGAAGGCCAGAACAACGTCGACGTCATCTACAGCGGCAAAGCCGGCGGAGACATGAGCTGGGGCGCTGGAATCGCCATCGAGCGCTCGAAGAACACGATTCTAAACACCGGACGCCAACAAGACGTGCAGGCGTTTGACGTCCGCGGCGGCGTCCATGCCGACAAGTGGGAAGGTTTCGGCTCCTTGATCTTGGGTGGCCACAGCCGCACGGATCTTGGCACGGGACAAGGCAAGTTGGATGAGAGCTTCGGCCTGCATTTGGGCGGCGGCTGGCAGTTCAACAATGATATGCGCGCGTTCGCGCATGTGACTTACGATCAGTACGACGCTTCGATTCCGAACGTAGACTACAATGGCAAGCGCCTCTCGATCGATGGCGGTGTGGCTTATACGCGTAGCCTCGAAGGGGATGCGCACATGTTCGCAACGGCTGAGCTCTACTATCTTGACCACAGCGATTTGTCGCAAACGACAGGCGTCGACGATGAGAAGTACCAGCTCTTCCAATTGCCGCTCACCCTCGGTGTGGAAGCGGATGCAACGAGCTGGGCGCGTTTCCGGGCGAGTGTGCGTCAGCCGATCTTGATCGGCCAAGGGCATAACACGATGGGCGCGACAGCGAACGACAACAATAAATACGAGAACGCCCCGAACGAAACCTCGGTGGCGGCCGGTGTCGGCATGAGCGCACAGAAGTTCAACTTCGACGTGGCCGTGGCACAAAGCTTGGCCAGCGACTTCCAGCATCTGGAAGTCAGCGCGACTTATACTTGGTAATTTAGTGTGACCACTCCGCGCACTTATCGCGGAGTTTTAAGTCTGTGACACCAGTGGGCCCGCATGTCGCGGGTCCGTCTTGGTCGAGATTGATGGCGTAGTGGATCGAATAAATCTTCTTAGCCGAATCGTACGACTCTTTATTCACTTCACAAGCAGGAACCTGATCCATAAATGTCACGACGGGCGGGACGCGTTTGTCTTTAACCGCGCGCTTGTCATGGCACTGGTACGTGACGCTAATCAAGTAGGGCGTCGTGACCGGATCCGAAATGCGATAGTATTTTAAATCGACCGACGCAATATCCGTATCGTTCAGAGTCTTTGGAGCATAGATCAATTCTTTAGTCGACATTACTTCCGCGCCTTCGGCGGAGAGTGCGGCAAAAATGATAAGAAGGATTACGATTAGAGTTTTCATTAGCGCACGCGCACCTTTCTCACCACGCCATTTTTTTCGTAGTCGACGTAACAGCCATTGCTCAAGTGAAAATTATCGTGATGGCCTTGGGTCCTATCGGGACCGTTGTGCCAGAGATATTGCATCTTGGTTTCCATACAGGCGACCATATCGTGGAACGGTTTGCCCCTAGGCGTCTCGCTCTGAAGTGCGCCAATGCGAACACCACCGCAGCGAAGCGCGCCGATGTCCATGGCCAGACCTTGAGGATGGCAAGACATATTGTGGCGTGCCGGGCGATCGCCAAAAGTTCCCCATTCTGCAACTTCACAATTCATGGGAACACGGCCTTCGCGCTGACACTCGCGGTAGTGAGTCATGACGACGTTATAGACCGGAGCGGATTTTGGGTCACGCCTGTCGAACGGGCGTTGGCCAATAACCTTTGTCGGAGCTGGATCAGGCCGATAGGGCAGTACGGCCGGTGCAACATGTGTCGCCGCCGGCGCTGCGGCCGGGCGCGGAGCCGCGGGCAATGCCACTGTACGAGTAGGTGCCGGAGACGAAACGATCACGGGCGGAGGCGGTAGAATCGCTGCTCCCGGATCGTCCTCATTGCGGGCGATATGTTCGCCGCTCGAAACACCGGCGTCGGCGTCGTCAGCATAATGGTAAACGGGCGGGCGTTCGATTTGAGCGATATTCAAGCTGACGGCCGTGCGCGGCCGCACGCCAAACGGGGTGGCAACGGGAGCGCGTGAAAAGCTCAAGTGAGCCGCAGTCACCGACGGACGTTCTTCTTCAACGATGTCGCGTCCTCCATCGTCGTCCTCGTCGTCTTCCACAACGCGCGGGTGATGGCGGTGGTGGCGCGGGACATAGTCGTCATCTTCGTCGTCATATTCATTTGCGCGGCTGGAAGTGTCGATGTTGGAAAGTCCGCTGAGCAAATTTCCCAAATTAAAGTTTAAGCCAATGCCAAAGCGATTTTGCTGCTGGGGGAATCCTCCGCCAAAGGGCATTCCCCCGAATTGCGGCATGCCGAAGGGACTCTGATAATATGGCTGCTGCGGATAAAACCCGCCGATGCCCTGACCAGGAAACGCCGACTGAAACATCGGAAACTGCGGGCGGTAAGCGCCCACTTGGTTGAACAACGAGTAGTTATTCGTGGCGTAAGGAACCGCGGGTGCCCCTTGAAAGGGCAATACTGACGGCGGCGCTCCAAACTGCGCGAAAGCGGCCATCGGAGCCATTAGCAATAAAAGCAGGGCGGTTCTCATAACAGTGCCTCATTGCAAGACACTGCCCCGTGGGGCCAGCTTTAATGAGCCAGGATTGTCTAAAAATGAGACACCCGTTAGCGCGAAAGCGGATTATAGCTCGATCTGGGAGCCGATTTCGACGACTTGGTCGGAAGGGATTTTAAAGAACTGGCCGGCGCGATAGGAGTTCTGGTTCATGAACGAGAACAAATGCTCGCGCCAAATCGCCATTCCACCCTTTTTGCGGGCGGCAATAAGCGTGTCGCGGCCGAGGAAGAAGGTGATATCTTTCAGAGCGATATCGAGGCCCTTCAGCTTCATGCTCTCGAGGACCTCGTGAATATGCGGACCCTCGGTAAATCCGAAAGCACAATACGCGCGGTAAATTCCGTGAGGGAAAGATTCGATGCGGGCACGATCCATGCGGTTCACGCGCGGGACGTCTTTGATGACGATCGTAATCACGATCACGCGTTCGTGCAAAACGTGATTGAAAGCGAGATTGCGAGCCATCGCCGGCGGAACCAAATTTCCGTCGGAGCTCAAGAACATGGCCGTGCCCTTCGGACGAAACACATCCGGAGGAAGCCCCTGATTGATAAAGTCCTCGAACAAATCGCACTGTTTGCGTATGCGTACGGCCAGAATCCGGCGGCCGCGCTTCCAGGTCGTGAGGAGCGCGAATACAAAGCCTGCAATCAGGAGCGGAAACCAACCGCCGTTCGGAATCTTCTCGGTGTTGGCGATTAAGAACACCGAGTCGATGGAAAGCATAAACACACCGATCGATACGACGATCCAGGGAGACCAATTCCAGCGCTTATACGCCACGATGGTCACCAATATTGTCGTAATAAACATCGTTAGCGCGACAGCGATACCATAGGCTCCCGCCAAGTTACTCGACGTGCGGAACGTAACCACGAGCCACATTGTGGCGATCATCAACGCCCAATTCATAAAGGGCACATAAATCTGGCCGATCTCGCGGGTCGATGTGTGCGTAATTTGTAAACGCGGGCAGAAGCCCATCAAGATCGCCTGCTGGGTCAGTGAGTACACGCCGGAAATCAACGCCTGCGAGGCGACGACGGTTGCTAGAGTCACGATGATCACGACGGGATAAAGCGCCCAATCGGGGGCCATATGGAAAAACGGATTCGAGATGGCCGTGGGATCTTTCAGAAGCAAGGCGCCTTGGCCGAGATAGTTGATCACTAACGCCGGAAATACGATGCGCGTCCACGCCACCCGGATCGGACGGCGGCCGAAGTGGCCCATGTCGGCATAGAGCGCTTCACACCCGGTTACACAGAGAAAAATCGAGCCGAGCGTCCAAAAACCGACCCAGCCGTTGCGCGCGAAGTACTCGGCCGCGTAGAGCGGGTTAAGCGAGGTGAGGACGATCGGCATTTGGATGATGTGCGGAGCCCCTAAACAAATACAGACCGCCAGGTACACCAAAATGATCGGACCGAAGACAAAGCCGATTTTGTTGGTCCCGGAACTCTGGAAATAAAAAAGCACGCCGAGAATCGCCACCGTAATCGGCAAAATCCAATCGTGAAAAATGGGTGTGGCGACGTCGAGACCTTCCACCGCCGAGAGTACGGAGATCGCCGGCGTGATCACTCCGTCGCCGTAGAGTAGGGCGGCGCCGAAAAGGCCGAGATACATCATCCAGCGCGTAAGGCCTACTCCCGTTTTGCGATTGGGAACGGCGAGCGCCAAGAGCGCCAGAATTCCGCCTTCACCGCGGTTGTCGGCGCGCAAGACGAAGAAAATATATTTCACGGAGACGATCAAAATCAGTGACCAAATAATAAGCGAGAGTACTCCCAGAATATTTTCCGGAGTCGGACCCATGCCCGCGTGAGCCGTGAAGCACTCGCGGAGGGAGTAGAGAGGTGACGTCCCGATATCGCCAAATACAATGCCGAGAGCTCCCAAAGTGAGGGCTAACGACGGCGCGGGATCTTGTTGATGCTTTTCGTCATGCATGCGTGAGGATCGTTCTTTTTTCTCCAATATCTTTACATTATCAAGCATATTTAAGTTAGGGCAGAAATCAACGAGCAACGGTGGTCAACAGCTTTGAATCTTGAGCGGGAACTCAAACGTTTTGTCCGGCAAATTCGCCCCGGCCTCATCGGGGCTACGTCAAATCCCAATGCCAACCTGAATCAGCTGATCGAGGAAGTCAAAACCGCGTCCTCCTTACGCACGGAACTGGGCGCCCAGCTTGAAGAGTTTTTAGGCTCACGCGACTTTGTGACCGCATTGACCGAAACGGGTTTGACTTTCGAATCGGGCGTCTTTAGCGAAATTTTGAAGCGTCTAGAGTACAAACTCCTGCCTAAGCCTGTGCAGAGTGCGGATGTCTTAACATTTTTGACGCGGATTTTTGATACGCAGAGTGACGCTAGCTGGCTTGAACGCATAAACCGGCAGCGCTTCGGAGAGTTGCTGGGACTTTTGCTGCCCGATCGCGAAAAGATGATTGAGAGCCTCGGCCCACAGATTTTTTTGAGCCTCGAAGTCCTGAGTCTGCGTTTGGCCGGATTGGGCTACGATCCAATCGTCACGAACAGATTGCGGATGCGCCGCGAGCTTCAGAGTTCGTTTATGGACGTAACCCGTCATGTACACGGACTTCTCGACGGAAAGGGCGAGGCGGCGCTGCCCGACATCCGCGAGTCACTCAATAGGTGTTTGGCCGCCGTCGAGTGGATCCATTCCCGCCGCAGTGAAGACGGCGTTTCGCTCGAGCTCACGTACAAAATCATGCGCATTGAGGAGATTGTGTGGCGGATGGATTTGGTGCTCAAGCTCACGCAGGCCATTTTGGTGAAGTGGGAGAGTGAGCCGGCGCTGACTTTGTTTTTTGAAATCATGATGACGGAAATCCGCCGTTTTAATTTATGGCAATTCTTAAGCGATAACGTCTCGATGCTTGCCTACCAGATCACCGAGCACACGGGAAAGGCCGGCGAGCATTACATCACGCGGTCGCGCCGCGAATGGGTCGATTTGTTTATATCGGCTGCAATAGGCGGGATAGTGGTCGGCGTCTGTGCGGTGCTCAAGTTTTACATTAGCTATTTGGGATTGCCGATCATGCCGCAAGCCCTGGCTTATAGTTTGCTCTATTCGGCGGGCTTTTTGTTCATCCTTTATCTTGGCGGGACAATTGCGACCAAGCAGCCGGCGATGACGGCATCGACACTTGCGGCCTCGATGGATGCCGCCGCGACGAGCGAAGAGGCGATGGAAAATCTCGCTGAGATTATCGTGCGCACGATCCGCAGCCAGTTAGTGGCCGTGTTGGGGAACTATTTGCTGGCCGCGCCGACAGCTGCGTTTGTGTGTTTGCCCTTCAATTTGTTTCACATTCCGGTCATGGATCACGCCAAAGCATGGCATACGCTTGAGGGGTTCCACGCTCTGAAGAGTCTGTCGCTGTGGTACGGTGCGATTGCAGGTATAGGCCTATTTGCAACCGGATTGCTCGGAGGAATCGCCGACAATTGGTTCGTGTTCAACAATGTCGGCGAGCGGCTGAAGCACGCCGAGGCCTTGCGCCGGTGGGTGAATCCGCACAATTTGGGACGGGTAATTAAGAGTATTGATAACAACTTGGGCTTTTGGGTGAGCAACGTGAGCCTGGGATTTTGGCTCGGCTCAATGAGTGCGGTCGGAGCGATGTTTGGTTTGCCGCTCGACACGCGCCACATCTCGTTTTCGTCGGGTCAATTCGGTGTGGCGATGGCCAATCTGAATTTTAGCGTGCCGTCATCGATCGTCATTATTTCCGTGATCTCAATTTTCTGCGTGGGCTTGGTCAATTTGGGAGTGAGCTTTTCGCTGTCGCTGTTTGTGGCCACTCGGTCGCGCAAGATCCGCTTCAGCCAGACTCCTCAGCTTATGAGTTTGTTATTGAAGCGGCTGTTGACTCATCCGACTGACTTCTTTTTTCCTCCGCGGGATGCTGTGTGATGAAAGTTTGGCGATTGAAAAAGGGCGCCGACAAACGCTTTCGGCGCGGTCATCCGTGGATTTTCGCCAGTGAGTTAGCGCATTCGGCGAAGGAAATCCTGCCCGGCGATCTCGTCGAACTCCACGACGCGAACAATCACTTTTTGGCATATGGGTACGGCCATCCCTCATCGCAGATTTGCTTTCGCCGATTGTCTTCGCGGTCTAAGGATAAGGACGTCTTGAGCGAGCGATTTATGATTGAGCGCCTGCGGGTGGCGCGCGATCTACGCGTGCAGGCGGGCCTCGGCGAAATCAGCCACCGGTGGATGTTCGCCGAAGCTGACGGTGTTCCGGGACTGATCGTCGATGCATTTTTGAGCGAAGGGCAAGGTTGGCTGGCCGTCGTGCAGGCGTCGACGGCGGGAATTGACCGGGCTTTGCCCAATATTTACGCAGCTCTTGGCACCTTTGCTAAGGAAATGGGTCAATTGACGATCATCGAGGCGCCGTCGAGCAAATCGCGCGCGTTGGAAGGACTGAAAGTCGGCGAGAAGAAGGTCGTCAGCGGTGAGGCGCGCGATCTCGAGCATTGCCGGATTCAGTTGGCGGGTGGTCTGGCACTGGGATGCGATCTTTTGCACGGGCAAAAAACCGGATTCTTTTTGGATCAGCAGGCGAATGCGACGCGATTGCGCGAGTTGATCGTGAAGCAGTTCGCGGGAAGGCACGAGCCCGTGCGTGTCTTGGATATCTGCTGTTACGTCGGGCAGTGGGCCGCCCACTCTGCGCATGCTCTGAAAGGCATAGGAGTGTCTACTGAGGTTACGTTGGTGGACGCTTCAAGTGCCGCTTTAAGTTTGGCCGAGCAAAATTTGAAGGGACTGGCGTCCCGCGTGGAACTGGTAGAAGGCAATGCGCTGGAGACCGTCGAGAAGCTGCCCGAGGGCGGGTTCGATGTCGTAATCTGCGATCCGCCGGCTTTCGTGAAAAAGAAGGCCGACCTTCCCCAAGGCTTGAAGGCCTACGTAAAGCTCAATCGGATGGCGATGAGGACTGTCAACGCAGGCGGTCTTTATGTCGCCAGTAGCTGCTCCGGATTGGTCAAAGGCGAGGATTGGACGGAGGTTTTGGTGCAGTCTTCGGCTGCCGCCGGGCGTATGTTCAAGCAAATCGCGGTCGGAGGCCATGCCGCCGATCATCCCACGCGCCCGGAATTTCCGGAGGGGCAGTATTTGAAGTGCGAGATCGGGCGAATCGACTATCCGTATTAGCTGCTGGGTGGCGTGCAGCGGGGCGGATCCGCTTCGAATAATTTGATGATTTGTTCACTGACATACTGAGAAGCCACATCGCTCAAATGCACTCCGTCGGGACGCGCCTGAAAGAGCGAGTAGGCGCGGCCATTGTTAAGGGCGAGGCTCTTGCCGCAGTTCAAGTCGTCGACCATGCCTTTGACATCGAGTAAGTAACAGTCATTCGCGGGCGTGCAGAGGTCAGTCAACGTGCGGTTGATACTGTCGACGCAGTCAGGATCTTGCGAGGACCAAAGGCCTTTGATTCCCACTTGCTCGCTGTCGATAAGAATATTGGCGGGATTTTCGTGGGGAACATTTCCGAGCACGAGAGGTAGTCCACGCTGGGAAGATTCGGTGATTAAACGCGCGATCAGATCTTCGACGCCGAAGCGATTGGGCTTGCGGCAGGTTCCCCAAATCGCATCCCAATAAAAGGCGTCGATGCCGATGAGTAGCGAAGTATTGTCTAAAAGTTCGCGCCTTTCACCATAGAGTAGCGCCTCGATTTGTCCTGAACCCAACTTTTTCCAGGAATTGGTTACGTAAGCGCCGAGGTAGTGCACGTGCGATTGGTCGGGAACGAGATATTGGATCGGACTCTTTCCGAAGGAGCGCGTGCCGCGCGCCAAAAGCGGTGATTTGTAGTTGTCGAGGATAGGTTTTGGACCGCGAAATTTACCAACAAAATCGATTCCGGAGACCAATCCACCGTAGCCTGGGATATGCCCCAGGGCCTCGGTCACACTAGCTCCGAAGGCCGTCACATTGCTGAAAAGGCAAGCTTTTGAAGCGTCGGTGAGGGGGGCTGCATGGGCCAAGGCGCTTGTGAATAGGGCTAGGGCAAGGATTGATTTCACGTTTTATCTCCGGTGCCGGGTAAGTGAGCAACCGCGGTGCCGCGAGCCGTGGAATTTAAGGCAGTTAGACGGTTACCGAGAGCCGTTTTTCGGCGGACCGGGCGCGTCGAATGTCTTTGGTCGGAAGAGTGATCTTTCTTTGACGGATTTTAGCCTTCGGTGCTAACTCTATGAATTCCTGAAAATTGCGGGGCGTGGCGCAGTCTGGTAGCGCGTTTGCTTCGGGAGCAAAAGGTCGCTGGTTCGAATCCAGTCGCCCCGACCATTGATCGAGTGCCGCTGAGGCGGCGAAGTATAAAAATCGAAGAACACTAACTAGTTAAAATCACTGAAGAGGGCTACGCAGCCTTTCCTAGAATCTTTCGTGAAATTTCACGAAATGTGGTGGGTTTGCTTCTTTTTTGCTTCTCGTATGCTTCTTCAAAACAGGAGAAAAATGACTTCTACCAAACGTATAGCGTGCTACGCGCGCGTCAGCACAGCGGATCAATCGACCGGGATGGAATCGCAATTGCGAGTTTTACGGCAGTACTGTGAGAGTAACGGCATTCAAAATACTGAGTACTTCGCGGATGAAGGGATTAGTGGCACGAAGGCCAGTCGACCGGCTTTGGATCGGTTAATGGCCGCTGTAGAAAATGACGAGATTTCGTCGGTGGTCGTCTACTCGTTTTCGAGGTTCGCCCGCTCAACGACTCATCTGCTTCAGGCTTTGCAGACGTTCAAGCGAAAGGGAGTTCACTTTGTCAGTTTGACCGAAAAGATCGATACCAACTCAGCGGTTGGTCTCGCAATCTTCTCGATCCTGGCCGCGATATCCCAGCTCGAACGTGATCTGATTGCTGACCGGGTTCGGGTAGGTTTGGCTAATGCGAGAGCAAAAGGAAAGTTAATCGGCCGCAAGAAGATGCGCGATTCTGAACTGATTCGCAAACTTCTAAAGGCCGGGATGTCTTATCGAAATATTTCAGTCGTTGCGAAGTGCAGCCATGGATCTGTTTCGGCCGAGCGAGCCGCAATGAAGCGAGAGGAGGCCGCGGCTAGGTTGAAGCTTGCCAAGGAGGCAGAGGCGGAAAGGAAGCTTCAAGAGGCTAGCGTATTATTTCCCGACGTTTCACGACCTGCGTAGAAGTTTGCTAACGCAAAAACGGACCCGATGGGTCCGTTTTTTTGTTTCAAGGGTTCAGAAGGGGAGGTTTTGTTCGAACTGTCAATCAAGTCTGTGTTTGCCTATCAGAGTTGAGTACCTGGAAGTTTCTAAGTCTAAGTTTGCGCTCGAATCATAATCAGAATTGAAGTGGTTTAGTAGCGCTTATCCGAGGCCTAGTATTTAAGCCCTTTGTACAATGGCTCCCCCTCGAGCCCATAGGACTGCTCGCCGCTCCATGAGATAGGAGTCAGATAACCCCGAGCCTTTGCTTTCTTAGACGAAAGGATGAGGCGCACACTGCTTTTTTCAAAATGTAAATTCAGTTCTCCGTTTTTGAGGGACCAGTCGCCTTTTATTTCCTTTTTCTCGGATACATTTTCGTCATTTACAATGTACTCTATCTTTAAGACGCCTTTGGGAAGCAAATGAACATAGACGTCCCACTCATGCTCTGTCTGGGTATGATAGTCGCCCACTAGTGCCGACTCCGATAGATCTTCTCCGGCCCACGTTGCACAAGAAATGGAAATAAGAAATGCCAAAGCAATGTTCATACGCTCGCTTGATTACAAACTTGCCAAATCATACGGTCAAGAAGGGAATCTATCAGGTCTGCCGCGTCGCTAAGATCGTACTAGCTTTCGGAATGCCATTTGGCACCCCCGTAAGGAAGTCATATCCCTTAAATCGGCCATTTTAGAAGGGTGGGTTTTAATCGCCTGCGCGCATAGCCAGCG